>Ga0315912_10000295_pt1 | contig 102270 bp, 169 predicted proteins | sample VfabasoilMG_FD_204469 | JGI IMG/M metagenome (GOLD analysis project Ga0315912, IMG submission 204469) | Garden soil microbial communities collected in Santa Monica, California, United States - V. faba soil | ecosystem: Environmental > Terrestrial > Soil > Garden | place: USA: California... | reverse complement strand
ATCCGGATTTGGGAGGAGCCACACTACTACCTTTGCCACATGATGGAACTGCGCTTTACGAATGATACGGCGGTTGGCAGCCGGCTCGATTATGCTGCCCATGAGGAGCGTCGTCGGTTTTGCGTTCAGGACCGCGTTGACTTTCCCACCATTGAGGCGATGGCGCGTGAATTGTACATCCGGCGCGTCAGGGATCGCACCATTCATTTTCGCGTCGAGCGAGCGCGGGAGCGCGGCGCCATTCGCTCAACGAATGATTGGAATGCGTATAACACTGACGCCCATCGCGAAGCCGAAAGATGGACCCAGGCTGCCTATTCCTATCGAGATCAGAGACGAGCCATGAGTCACAGTTTTCCAGCCCCGCGCCGCCCGGTGCAGCGGGCCACCTTCGACCGCGAACTATATGAAGCCCAGAGACGCCTCCGCGAGAGGCTACAGGAGAGGCTTGATTTCGAACGCGATCCCTATGCCCGCCCCGATGCCATCCAATGGATCGAAGCCAGCGTCAATGATCTGCTGCGCCAGTATCCGCATTTGCGCAATGAGGTGCCGCCTCCGGCTGTTCCGGTTACCGGCATCATGGATGCCCATAACAAGGGCCGCGAACTGCTCTGGAACAACATCACCGAGGCCCAGAAGATCAGCTTGAAGACGCGGGGCTATTTCGAGGTGATCGGCAACAGAAGCGGCCATACCTACCGGATTTATCATGGCACCCAGCAGAATGTGGTGAAGCTGCCGGGGCCGATGCCAAGGCCACGCCCGATACAGCGCGACTACCGGCCTGGAGGTCGGTTCGGCTGGCTGAACCCATTCCGGCTTGAGGAGACACCGATCGACCTGTGGGCCAGGGAGCGCGAACTCTACAGCCAACCCGACCCCAGGGGCTTGTGCTTTGTCTATGAAGGCTTGGTGCCGGGCGATGTGATGCTGGGGCAAAAACTGTCGATTGAGACGGAAGAAGAGGAGGTGGCGAAGGTGGCCTTGTTTTTCGGCAGCGCCAGTTTGGGCCTGCTGACCTGGGATTGCGCGGGCAAGGCGGCGGACTATTGGCGCGATATGCCCTGTGCCCCGCCAGCCACAGCAATGGGCGCTTGATCTGGAAAAAGCGCAGTTTTTGCTTCTTCTGCCAGAAGTCACCTCTATAAGCTCGCCCGATATCCCGATTCAGTCTCGATTCGAGGGCAGGTCACGGGATGAGACAAAACGAAGGGAAGACAGATGACAACTTATTCTCGGCTTGCTGCTGGTGTCGCGCTCGGCGCGCTCCTGATCGCAGCGCCTATTGCGAGCAAGGTGTTTGCTGCTGACATCAATGGCGGCTCCACCAAGGATACCATGGAGTTCGCAGAACGCGGCAGCGTCGTGAACTGGACCGGCTTCTATGTGGGCGGTCAGGTCGGCTATGGCATCAATACCATGAACTGGTCCCGAACCGACAACTTCCCGGCAGTAACCCGAGAAGTTGAGGCTGCTGCATCGCGTTGCTGGGCTGAATTCGCCAAAGGCTTCGAGGATATTGGCAATCCTTGGGACCCGAATGATGAGCGCGTTCACGACGCCGAGATTCACGCTGGCGCATCGGTGACCAACGTTACCTCCGACGAGTGCGACCAGCTCCGCGCCATGCTGCCGAATGACCCGTCCATCACCAGTGGCTACAACGCCGCTGTTGAGGCTCACACCGAAGTCGTCACGCCAGCGGCTACCGTGAAGACGAGTGGCAAAGAGTCCGACAGCGGACTTCTTGGCGGTGCTCGCGTTGGCTATGATCAGGCGCTTGGCCGCATCGTGGTTGGCGTGTTCGGCGACTATAACTGGTCAGCCGTTGAGGGTCTGGACGGCCAGTGGCTTGCTGCCGCACGCGCCGGCTTCATCGTCGCTCCGCGCACCCTGCTCTATGGTCTCGTGGGCTATGGCCAGTCTGATTACGATGGCGTGGACTTCAAGGGGATTACCGTTGGTGGCGGCGTCGAATTCGCCGTATCCGACAACGTCTTTCTTGGCCTCGAATACCAGCATGCCTTCTATGACACCGAGACGCTGGTCAACACGCCCAACCTGAAGATCGAAGCCGATGCGGAGGAAGACCGCATCATGGGCACCCTGAAGATCAAGCTCAACGGCTTCGGCCGCTAAGAAAGAACGCAAATGACGAAAAAGTCTTACACCGAGATGACGATCGACGAACTTCGTGAAGACCTTTGGGGTTGGAATGATGAGTCGGAGGATCGCTTGGAGTGGATTGAATTCACCCCAAAACATGGTCTGCGCTCGGAGCTGATGGCAAGCATTCAGCGGCGCGACGAACGGAGATCGCGCCGCTAAACGGTCGCATGCGGGGGCGGAACCTAAGATTCTCCCAGTTTCGCCTCATAGCCCTCCGGTTGATCTCCCAAGCAGCCGGAGGGCATTTGTAAATTTTCCCCAAAGTAAGAGAGTAGCCATGAAGAAACTAACCATAATCACCGCAGTTTTCCTGGCGCTAGCCACCCCAGCAAGCGCCTACAAGGCCGGCACCTGGGAAATCACTCCAGCATCCGACTCTTGTTTGGCGACCCAATATGCACCGCAGGGCGGTGTAACTTTGCACGTCTCTGTCGGAAAGGATTACAATTGGGGTATTGGGCTTACCGATCCCTCCTGGAGGCTTAATCCAGGAGCAACTGTCCCGATTACCGCTATCGTTGACGGTCAGATCGTTGCTCAAGGTAGTGCGAAGTTTCTTAAGAAAGACACTGCCTTTATTCCTCTCTCAGGCGTCCACCTATACAAGACGCTAAGAGCCGGAAATAGTATGATCATCAATCACCCGGCCGGGAATTTGGTGTTCAACCTTCAGGGGACGGCTGTGGCGATGGCCGAGGTCGTAAACTGTGTCCGCAATCTGCATGCGCCAGCTCCACAAGTCGCAAGGAATGATGTCACCATTCTTCCACCAGAAGATATAAAGGGTGTTGTGTCAGACCTTATGACAAAGAATGGATCGCAGTATACTATTGTTTCAGCCAAAGCCGGAGAGGAAGTTGTCTTTAACTATGACAACGGGAAGCTTGGCAAGCTGATAATCGCCACCGGCAACACCAAAAACGTTGATGATTACACATCTCTATCTCTCGGCGATCTAGCCAAACCCTGCGTCGGCAACTTCATGTCTGGCGTAAAGGTTATCGCAACAACAGATGGGAGCGCGTCTCGCCGGATTGATGGTGAGTGCCGCACGCAGGATGCAACTATCTCAGTTACTGCCGTCATTATAAGGACTCAGACCGGAACCCTAATGAGGCTCGTGACCGCCGAGAAGCAAGGCGATGAGCAGGGATGGAAGCCGGCCCCCAAAGCCATCCCTGACGCCAGCGACCAACCGGGTTTGCTTGAAGTCTTTCAGAAGAACAGGCGTGACTGAGATTTCTGACGAGGACTGGGACGCGACTCATGCGAGCATAAACAGCGCTCGCTGTTATGAGGTAGCCATCAACGCATTGCGCGAAAGGTGGCTCCAAGACCAGAAAGAGAGAAGCCATGATGAAAATGATAATCCCCCTGGCCATCCTGCTAGCGATCCCCAATGCGGTAAACGCTGACGAACCCTATGCCGGCTATGAGCAGGATCGCGCCCGCGCCGAGCGCCAGGACTACATCAAGAAGGTCGCCGGCTCCATCTGCGGACGCCATGTCTCAGTCGGCGAATGCCGCCGCCGCATCCAGCGTGAACAAGCTCGCCGGGAGAGAATCTATGTGGCTGAACCGCGCCATAGCCGTGATCGCTCTTACAGCGAGACTCGGGATCGGGATTACGATCGCCGTTACGCTGGCTCTGGCCGCTGCTGGCGTGAAGTCATTCGGGCCAAAGGCCTCCAGCGCATCAAACGTCAGTGGGCCATCAATACTGCCATCGAAACTTGGCAAAAGGAAGTGCGATACGACGCCGGAGAGGCTTACATGTCCTGGCGCCGAGCCGACAAAATCGGTGGCGACGAACAGCCCGGCGTTACCTGCTCCGAAAGCAGCGTCTCGCAATTCGGAATCCAAAACTATCGCTGCGAAGTCAAAGCCAGACCGTGCAAAGGCAGTTGATAACGTGCTCATCGGTGGACCGCGATAGCTATGAAAGTAGACGACAAAATCGCCATCACCGGCCTCAATATGGCCGTGCGCATCTCCATCTCCGGACGCGTCAGCCGGGCCGTCAAAATCCACGAAGTCGAAACCATGGCCCGGCAAGCCTACTTTAAAGAACGCCTCAAACACCCCAAAGCCGACTGCCTCGAATCCGCCCAAACCGTCGCGCGGGCCATCCCAAGCTTCATCGAGACCGCGCCCATGCCCGGAGAGCTTCGCATCCCATGAGCTTCACCCTCTTCACCACCGCATCCGGCACCCCAATCCTGATCGGCGACAATGGCCTTGTCATCGAGCCAGAAATGCGCCTCGGCGAAGATGTCGGCGCCTCGATCGTCACCTTGCCGCACACCAATCGTGAAGGTAAGGCCAAAATCCACGTCAAAGAAAAATTCGCCAACATCGCCGGCTGCCTCCGGGTGGTCAACATCCTGGACAAATCTACCAGCGAGCGCGCCCAGGAAGTCACCGCACAATTGATCGGCGAACTGGCCGATACGGAACAGGCCAAGCCAGTTTTTGATATCGCCGAACTTGATGAACATCCAGACCCGAGGGCTCCACACCAGAAGCCCAAGCGCGGTAAAAAGAAGGAATCCGTTTAGCGTCTCCACCAGGAGATGCGGCGCAAGGGCCGGAAGTTGGGGGACTTCCGGCCCCTTTTTAAAAGGGGGCCACTATGCGCCACCTCGCCCGCCACGTGCTCATCAGTACCCGCATCCGCTGCAAGGGATGCGGATGGTATTATAATCCCGCCGATGGCTTCCGAGGCACCTGCCTTGCCTGCCTCGATCCACTCGGCGCCATCGAAGCCGAAGACGATGATGGCTTCCATCCCCCCCTCCCCGAGCCACGCTCGCCGATCGAAGCCAAATTAGAGAAACGCTTGAATCGCGCAGAACTTGCACTATATTATCTGCACGATACGCTGGTCAGGCTATCCAGCCGGCACCTGCCAGCACCAAAAGAAACCGCAAATGCGCTCGCCGTATTTGACCAGAACTTCCCGGAATACGCTGCCCATTGATCGAATGAAATCCAGTATTTAGCTGGCAGCTTCCATGATCATCGTTGCCCAGAGCAACCATGAAACCCCTAGGGAACATGGCAACGATCCCAACCCTCCGTCGCCCAGGTCCACTTTGATGACCATCGAAAATATGGCGACGGCTTAACCACGGCCCATCGCGATCATGATACCCACCAGTCTTGTGGCCGTTAAGGAGAGCGCCATGACGTAATGTTCAACAGATCAAGGACTTACGTCATGGCGAACTTCCGCCGACGCCGGCCGCGCATTCGCACGCATCGTGCGATCCGAGGCTCAGACACAAGCTGGCGCGCAAAATGGGGCTTTCACCCCGCGCGCATCACCAAGGAACACTGGAAACTTGAGGGCGCTGAATGGGATGCGCTTTGGCATCCCCGTGGTCGCCACGGCAATAGCGGCAAGAAAATCGGTGGCCCATATTGCCCTATGCATTCATACCCCAAGCGCCACGATCTTATGCACCATACTCGGCCACGCCGTCGCCGAACCAAGATCATAGAGATCGCCATCGCGAAAGGCGCAAAAGACCCAGATAATGTGTGCTGGCCGCTTGCCAAAAAGCCTCACATATATTACTGGTAAACCCGTCCAGCACACCCGCGACTCTCAGTGCCCGAGAGAACGTGCCCTACTATGGATCACCCATCCATAATTCGCGAAGTGTGCTGGACAGTTCTCCAGGGATCAAGATGATGGTATAGTCGGGCATCACATTCATTTGTCGAAGCCAAGGAGTCCCGTATGAGTGACGATCCCCGCAAAAATGCCAGAAAAATCTCACGGCACCAAACCGCCAATGCCGAACAAGCCAAGCCGAAAGAAATAGCCGCCGCCGTCAAAGAAGTCTCGTCTTGGGCCGCCGTCTACCGGATTTTCGATGTCGCACGCAGCCCAAAAGCCCAGACCATCTTGCGCGAAAAAGCCAAGCAACACGGCATCAGCACCGAACATTTTGCCTGGGCCAGCAATACCAATCCTCACACCGTACTCGACCGCAAAGAAGTCATCGCCAATTACACCAAACGCAAGGTCAAGGTAAAAAGCGCCCGCTATAAGGAGCTGCTAATCGCAGAAGGCTTGATCGACAATCATTGCGATTGCGGTCAAGGCCCAATCTGGAACGGCCTGCCCCTCAACTTGATCCTGGCGCATAAGGATGGCAATAATCGCAACAATGAGATAAGCAACCTCAAACTCATTTGCCCCAATTGCTATGCGCAAACCTTCAGCCCAACCAAGGGCCTGAAACGCCGCACCGCCACCTTGCGCGAACGGCGCTATAAGGAGATGGCGATCGCCGGCAGGGTCAATGGCGAGTCGACCGGGATCGAACACTAAACGGAGCGGTGGCCGAGAGGCTGAAGGCGGCGGTTTGCTAAACCGTTATACGGTTGAAAAGCCGTATCGGGGGTTCGAATCCCCCCCGCTCCGCCAAACTGCAATTCGAGGGGATAGCCATGGAAAACGGCAACAAACCGGCCCCGCGCCAAAAACGATCCGATCGCCCACGCGGCTATGTCAAAACCCTGTCCAAAGCCACCCTGCAAAATCTGGCCAACCAAGTCACAACCCTCTCCTCGCTCTGCCGAGCGCTGGGTGTCGCCGATCATGGCGGTGCCCGCGAAACCGTGCGAGTCAGGCTAAAAGAGCTGGCCATCGACACCAGCCATTTTCGCTTTCGGCCGAGCAATCTGGACAATATCAATGCCGCCAAACGACTGCGCCCAGAAGCGCTCTACACCAAAGGCAAGCGCTCCCTCAAACCGCAAGCCATTATCGAGCATCTGGTTGAGGATGGACTCAAGACCGGACTCTGCGAGGAATGCAGCGCCCCGCCAGAATGGCGCGGCAAGCCGATGCGCATGAAGCTAGAATACCTTAATGGCGATATGCACGATAACCGGCTGGAGAATCTGCGCATACTCTGCCCCAATTGTCAGGGCACCATGCCGCTCCATGCAAAAATGAAAGGCGGCTTTAAAAGCGCCAAAACCCGCAAAATCCGGCAAATCGATCGGCGCTATGCCGAACTCGCCGCCGAACTCAAACGGGGCTATTGATCCGCCCACTCCCGTCTTGGATCCCATACGAGAAATGGCGGATACTCCCCTTCTTCCGGCTCGTTGCGCGCTGTGCGATAAATGCAAAGCCTATGCAACGGGTCGGCAGAAGGGCCAATGCCTCTATGGCGGGCCGTTTACTGGCTTTGAAGTGGCTAAAGAAGAGGCTCCAGCGAGCCAAACTTATCCGTCAGAATCCCAAGCCGCATGCGTTCCAGAAGAACAATGATGGTGCCAATGTCTCCAGTAGAGGAGGCAAAATACTCCTCACCATCCTCGGTATAGCCCACCACGATCGCGGTGCTTAGCTCTGCATTGCGGGCGCCGTCAAGGATGCGATTGACCGGCAAAGGCAGCTTGGTTTGTACATCGAGAATATGGATATTGTCATCAGGCATCGGGCGAACTCCTCAAAGTCAGGAACTGTGTCCCCCGCGCTACAGCCATGACCGATGAGCTACGCTATAAGAATGGGACGGCCCCGAGACGCTTCACCTACATCGGGACCGCCCTGAGAGAAGCCCATCACCCAGCTTGCGGGGGCGAACAGGTGAGGGCAACGCACTCTCGATAAACTCAAACGCTATACAAGCTTTGAGACAATAATGAGGCCACAACACTTATCCCCTGGCGCTTATTAGCAGCCGGGGGATTTTGTTTTGGCGGCGCGCCGGAACGCCTTGCCTAAAGGGAACCGGTACGTAGTGCTGCATGGCCCGGATGCAGCGAACCCTCTAACCACCAAACCGGTTCAGCACTTGCCTGACTTCTTGATGCCGCCAGACGGCCCCTTGGGAGCCGGAGCCCCCGACGAGCCAGACTTGCCAGCGCCATAACCACCACCAGACGGACCCTTGCCGCCCGAGGGAATCTTCGGGCTCGTCGAGCTACCCTTACCTGCCATTTTACTCACCCTTCTTTTGTGGATAAACAGTGCGAATCCTATAGCAGATTCGGCCCGGAAAAAGCAGCTTATCCTATTGCTTATTCAGACTGGGGGACCAAATGGCAGAGAAAAATCCGGTATCGTTACGCACTTTCCAGCACCGAGGCGCTTCTTATCACCGTCGCGACGATGGCTATTTCAATGCAACTGAAATGTGCCAGAACAATGGGAAGCGGTGGAACGACTACTGGCGTCTTGATGCAACCAAAGCGTTCATCTCGGAACTCTCAAGGTCTGCGGGAATTCCCGCAGACCTCTTAATCCACCAGATTTCAACGGGTCCGAACCATCTGCGCGGCACCTGGGTACACCCTCGCGTTGCAGTCGATCTGGCCCAATGGATCAGTCCGGCCTTCAAGGTGAAGGTGAACGAATGGGTTGCCGGAAAGATTCTTGGCAAAGACCCAAAGCTCGTTGAACTCCGCAGCGCTAGCATCGAGAAGCGTAAGGAACATGTTGACGTTCTCATCGCGCATGGGTGCGAGACCAACAAAGACCGCAACGATCTCGGCTACGTTACAAACAGGGGCTATATTGGCTATAAACAGAAAAAGGCTGACGAATGGAAGCGGGAGTTAGGCTTGCCCGCGAAAGCCAATCTGCGCGATAATATACCGGGCGAAGACCTCGCTGCCATCTACCTCTACGAAAGCATCGCGGCCTCCAACATCGAAGCTAAGAATTTGTGGGGCCGCCATGAGTGTGGAGATGAAACGCACGCGGCAGGACGCGATATGCGCCGCTTTATCGAAACGCAGAAGGCTCCTGCCAAGCTAAGAAAGCCGGGCTAGGTCGCCCGGCAACTATTGTACAATTTGATACTCCTGATCAAGGCGGCGTTTTTTCGCCTTGAATCAGCTACCAGCCAGCCCGCAATCTGTATTGCGTCATTCCCCTTCACGCGCGGCTTGCGCTTGGTCTCCTGGATCAAATCTGCCGGCACCGGAGGGCAGCGCAGCGACGTGCTAATTGGTTCCGGCAAGCTGTTGCAAGCGCTTAAGCTGCTCAGGAGACAGCAGGCAATTAGTCCCCGTTTTAGCGCGGATGTCATGCGTAAACTCCTCAATAGCCTTGTCTAGCTCTTCGGCCTTTACGCGATCCAAATCGGCCTCCTTCTCGTGGTCTGCAATGATTTTGTCCCGCTGCACAATGGCCGTCTCCAATTCAGCCACCTTTTGCTTATAAGGTGCGGCTGCATCGGCACGCATGAAGGCGGTGAATAACACCCCCGCCAGCGCGATCGCGCCCCAGCGGATCAGCGGCACCGCGAACCAGCCCATCACCTTGGCAATGATGATCCCCATGGCTCTCTCCTATCGGTTCAGATTGATGCCCGTCTGGTGCTCGATTACGCGGCGGATTTCGATCATATCGGCATAGCGATAGAGCAGATAGGCCACCAACGGCACCAGGAAGTACCAGTAAGACATGCCCCAAGTGATGATGCTGACGATCTCGCCGGTCACCCCCTGGAGCTGCTTGAGATCATTGGTGAGCCCTTGCACACTATCAAGCAAGCCGGTGTTATCGGCCGTGACAACAACCGGCGCCGCCGCGCCGCCAACTGTCGCCGCCGCCTTCATCATCTTGGTGATCTTGATCGTGGTTGAGCCCGCCGCCAACAGCTCCTTGGCGCCTTCATTCGCCCGATCGCCGAGCGGCATTGCCACCGCCTGATCCGAATTCAACTTGGCCAGCGTCGCCGGCCCCACCCGGCCATCCGTCGTCAAGTCATTCTCAGCCTGAAACGCCAGCACCGCCGCCCGCACCCGCGCGCCAAACACACCATCAACCTTGCCCACCACATAACCAAGCGCCAGCAGACGGCTTTGCAGGGCCTCGACAGCCTCGCCATGATCGCCCAGCTCCAGGATATCATCCGCAGGCGCTTCGCAGGCTCCCAGGGCATTTACGGCCTTCTGGTAGCAAAGCTGACGGTCGGTCCAGCCAATCGGGAGCGCCGAGGATGCCGGATTGCCGCGATTGATGCCATTCGACACCGCCCGCAAGCCCTTCTCGCCCTTGTCAGCATAAGAGCAAAACTTAGCCAGCTCCCAGCACGCCGCCACTAACGCTGCGCGCGGGTCTTCGATGGTCTCCGGCTTGGAAGCGAAAGGAAGCCCGGTCTCCTTCTCCAGCCGCTCGTAATTGTCGCGACCGGTGGTTTGCATGAAAGAGCCGCCGCGAAACAGCCAGCCATCATTGGAGCCCTTGCGGTTCCCCATCCGGCCATTATAGACGCAGTTCGCCAGACCTTGCGGATTGCCCGCGAACTTCTTCGCCTCCGGGCGGCTCGGCCAGACCTGACCAATCCGCTTGGCGGTATAGTTAAGATTTTCCCTGACGATGGTAAGGCCGCCAGTCTCGTGGGTAACCTGCGCAAGAAAATGTGCCATTCTTGTTGGCGTATTGATGGCATATTTCTCGAAGGTGGCACATCCACCAACAAGAGCATCAATATAATCCTGGCGCGCTCGTGGCGCGATCTTACGGATAATCTCCGTCGTCAGCATGATAGCCCCCGCTATTCTCTCAGCGGCAGGCTAACAGATTCGCTCTGCCCTAGATGTATCCTTTGGGTAACTGGCAATGGTTAAATAGGGCATCAATATCACGCCATCTGGATATAAAAGCTGCTCAACGTGTTGCGGGAGACTTCATCGTCCATATCCACGGTCACGTCGGCGGGTGCTGAATTGTAAATTTTATAAGCAAGATATGCGTCACTGGACGCACTAGCCAATTCTCCATCCTTAGCTGGTGTCATCGTGCGCGGGCTGATCGGGTCACCGCAAGAATAGCAGCCGAACACCACCAATGGTGCGACTCCGCCAGAAGCGGCCACCACCTGAGCGGTAGGATTGGCATCGGTTGTTTGTTGGGTAAGCCCCGCCAGAGTGAGGAGGGTCGCGGCGATATCCCCTCGGAAGACATACATCAACTTGCTGTTCTGCGCCGAACCATTCATGCCGGTCAGCGAGCCCGACTCCGTTCCGACCGCTAATTTGTAGCTTACGATTGTGCGTAAAGCATTGCCCGCCGACGCGAGTTGGTTGGAGATCACAGTAAAGCCAGAAGGCGTCACGGCAGTAGGCGACCCTCCGGACTGGATAGCGGCATCGAGTAGCACAATCATATCCCCTGCCTGGATGCCGCCAGGGAAGTTGATCGTGCTACCGGCTGAAGTGGCTGATAGCACCTGGGTTATGGTGGTGAGCCCAGGTGCAGCGGCGAACACAAAGGGATTGATGATCATCAGGCTCATGTCCGCGACCCCAACAGCGTCACCTTTACACCCTTCCCTGGAGTCGAAGAGCCAACCTGATCAAAATCAATGGTAATCTCAGCATCATCAGCCAATGAGGCGTCAGAGATAACCGCTGCCGAAGCCGCTGTGGTCGAAGTCTCCTCGCCGGCATCGATACTCAGTTTGGTGGAGAGGATGGTCGTACCGTTCTCATTGATATCGATGATGATGGTCGAGCCGGTCGGCGCGGTATTCACCGAAGCGCGCACCCCCGTCAGGGTAAAGGCATAGGGCATCCGGAAGGTGACCTTCGCGGTGCCGGTGGTGATATTGGTGGTTTCGTCCGAACAGGCGATGATGATGCTTTCCGGATAACCGGTGCAATTGGAGAGTACGCCGGAAGCGGGGGTGCCAAGCGCGGGCGCGACCAGCGTCTTGTTGCTCAGTGTCTCAGTGCCGGCGAGCGTGGCAAAATCGCCATCGGTCAAAGCGGTATTGAATTGCGCCGTGGTGCCCGAGATCGTATTTGACCCCAGCGCAATAGTCTTGTTGGTCAGTGTCGCGACAGCCGCATTCTTCGTGGCGTCAGAAGTGTTATCGACATTGCCCAGACCCACATCACCCTTAACGATGCCGGTCGGTGTGGTGATATTGGGCGAGGTGCCAAACACCAGCGATCCCGAGCCGGTTTCGTTGGTGACCAAGGCGGCAAGATTGGCGCTAGAAGGCGTGGCCGCAAAGGTGTCGAAGCCCGAGGCGCGGGTGACGCCCGCCCAGGAAGTTAGGTCGGCATCCAATGGCTGATAGGTGGCCGGAAGCGTGGTGCCGAGCACCAGTTCGATCTTATCGCGCACCGCATTTTTGGTCGGCACGGTGAGGTCGCCATTCCAACCCGTGGCGTCATAGGCCTCATCGGCAACCGTCACCGAACCAGACAGCACGATATCGCTCGGCAGGCCAATCGTGGGATTGCCGGCGACGCCATCGCCATTGGTCACCTCAATCTCATTGGCGGTGCCGGTGATGGTCACATTGTCATAGGTGGCAACGCCAATCCGGGCAACAATGCCATTGCCGCTGATATTGGGGACTTCCAGCACATGAGCCCGGAGCTGGCCTGGGGTGGAGGCGTCAAAGTCAATGGTACCGCTATCGGTCGCGACTCGCTCCGCCGTGAGCGTGCCATTGGCCGTGGCGACAATATATTCCGCCCCAAGCGGCGCGACACCGTTGCTGAGCTGAGCAACAATCTCCTCAATCGCCGCCTGGACTTCCTTAGCCTCCAGGTCTGGGACTGGCTGCAAGACAACCCGTAAGGCCTGCTCCTGAGCCCCAATCTCAGTCTTAACCGCTGTCATTGCGCCCTGCCGTCAGGTGAAATTGAGGTAAAAACCGAGAAGCTGGTTAAAGCCACCGGCATCGCCAGCGTCTATGAAGTGATCATCTGGCGTGTCGCCGATATTATAGATGCGGTGACCCATCTTTAGCGGGGCATTGACGGATATAAGACCACTGGTTGAGCCATCGATCTCAAGAATAGCGTCCGATCCAGAGGTCCAGGCGATGCCGAACGCGATCGTAGGGAGCGTGCCGGCTGAGCTTCCGACCGTATCGCCACCGGGATTGCCGGACGTTTCGGCATAGAAGGCGTCTTGCGCACTGCTGATACTGCGGAGCTTGCTATTGCCGCGATAATGCAGGCCTAAAATCTGACGGAAGTCACTCGCTGTCAGGCCACTGAGAGTAGACCCGGCATCGCTACTTACGGTAATCTTGCCGCTAACGTTGAAGGCGGCATTGCCTGAACCCCACCGATTCTGGATCAGGGTAAACCCGGTCGGCACCGTCGTCTGAGTTCCCCCATATTCACCAGCCACATTGATGAAGATGATGAGGTCACCCTCATGGATATCCGAAGGCGCAGTCACACTGGTGTCCGTGCCGCCAAAGGCTTGAATAAAACTGATCGTCGTCAACTTCTCGACAAAGCTCGGCGCTCCTGCGGGGAAGTGACCGGGAAGGAAGGTCATGACCCCCTTACCCCTTCGCCCGCTTGGAGGAGGCAACAAAATGAGACGAGGTGACGCAATAAATCGAGATCAAATACCAGCGCCCGCTGTCGCAATCGGTGATGGTTGGCACCTCGCCCAAATATTGCGCCCCAAATGTAATGGTCCGATCGGTGGTGTCGTCGCCCTGCACCAGAATGGTGCGCCATGTGCCGGGCTGGCCATTGGTCGGATTGCCGATGGCGCGGTTAGCGGTGACCGTCAGGGAGAAATTGATGCCAGCATCCCAATCCACCGCGACCGTGCCGGCATCGGTGAGCGCGACCAGGGCTGAGGCGGTCTCCAAATCCTGCGCCATCACCGCCTTGGCGCCCGTTGCCGCCGAGCGGATTTCAGCGTCGGTGGCCATTTCAACAAAGCCCGCCGCCGATTCCGTTGGCACAAGCGAGGTGGTCAGATTAGCGAGAGTGATGCGCTTATTGGTGGTCGCCGACAGATCATAAATGACCAGCTCATCATCCGTCGCCGCCGAGGTGAGTTCGGTGGCTTCATGAAGCTGAAGGCCGGTGAGCGCCAAGCTGGTGGTGGCGTAAAAGCTGGCGACATACCAACAATCATCACCGCTGTCATAGGTGAATTTTTGCACCGAGCCACCGGGCATTGCACCGGTTGGCACGGCGGTGCCGGTTGAGACCCGGATGGCCTTGGCCCCGGTTGAATCCACATTGAGCGTCGGGCTGACGCCATTGGTTTCATCCATCCGCGCCCAGACTGTATAGCCGTCAACCAGCGGAGTCAGGCTCTGATTGGTGGTGATGGTATAGGCGGTTGAGGAGCCCCCGGTGACGATATTGCCAGCCTGATCATCGCGCCATTTGGCAATCGCGGCCATCATCGCACGGGAAGAATTGTTCACCGTCGAAGGCGATTGGCCCTCCCGCCAATTTATAGTGGAATCGGCGGTTGAATTGCTGGCTGCGGTTGTGCTCCAGAGATTGACAGTCATTAGCCCACTCCCAGGCCCTTATTCTGCCCTGTGAAGCCCCCGCCGCCAGCGCCCAATTGCGCCCGCTGCTGGAGGATTTTGCTCAGCGCCGCCAAATCGACCGGCTTGCGCTGGATGCCGTTTTGCCTCTCCTTCTCTCTCTCTTTTTCTTCTTCCGGAGAGCCAGCGGCTGCCGTCATCGCATTTTGCGCCAGGACAGCATTCGCATTACCGCCGCCTTCTTGGCCACCAGAACCGCCGCCCTGGCCAAACAGCGAGCCCAGCGCGCCAAACACTGAATTCTGGCCCCCAGCATTGGCCATATTTTCCATGCCGAGCCCCTTGCCGAGCCCAGCCATCAGCGAAGCATTGCCGCCAAGGGCAGAGAGAATGTTAAGCATGCCTTTGTCCTCTTGAGGGGCAGATGATGAAGGAGATGTCCTGGAGGCCGAGCCGGTTGGAGACTGCACGCTGGCCACCAGATTGGCCGGCAGCTCGCCGCCCATCACTAAGGCGGCCTCGCGCTTGCGCCGCTCGGTCAGCCCCGGCAGTGGCTCAAGCTGGCCGGTGCGCTCATTGAGGGCCTTGTTGAAGGCGAGCATGCGCGCGCCAACCCGCTCCCAATTGCCAGCCTCAATATCGGGCCGCAGCTTGTCGAGATCGTCTTCCCCCAGATTATAGCCAAAGGAGATCAGCGCCGCTTTCTGGCCGGGGGTGGCATTGGGGGCATTCTTCTCGACCCAAGCCATTGGCCCGGAGGCATCGCGCCGCAAATAGGCATCGGCTTTTTCCTGGGTGAAGGTCTCGCCGGGCGCCGCTTTTGAGCCATAGCCTCCCGAATATTGCCGGATGTCCCATTTGGCCCTGGGGGCAAAGCCCTCTTCGCGCTTAATCAGCGCGAGGGGATCAATGCCGTATTGTGTTTCGCCCGCCATAGCCTACCTCGGCTCGTGGGGGACGCTCAACAAACACCCCAGATTTAGTATGTGATCCTAGTGATTCGCGTGATTTCCCACAATCTCTTGCGAGGGGATTAAGTCCTCAAAATCAACTTCTTCGCCCGGCCGTGGCATTTTTCCCATGCGCAGAAGTTGTTCCTCGGCGACCGCGCGCATCCAAGTCTCGTAGTCAACGCCAGCCGGGCGAGCATGGGAGTCGCGGCCCTCGAAGATGAAGTCGAGATCAAGATAATCTGTCGATCCCTCAATCATCTCTGCCTGAAGGTCGGCGCTCTTTTTTTCCATAGCCTCATAGCGGTCTTTCTCCTGCTTTGTCCACTCAGCCATGAAGTTCCAGCCATATTTCTCTACAAGCTTATTCTGAAAATTAGCATATTGCTGATCAACCTTCTCAAAATCTTGCTCTAGCTTGAGGAAATCAGCCTTCATCTTTGGCGTGGTTACGATAACAACGCCATCGTCATCGTCATCCGGATTGATCTCCACCTCGACATCATCGCCATAGCGCTCCCTGGCTTTTTCCATGATCTCCTCGCGGTAAAGCCGGAGATCGAAGGCGATTTTGGTCGGGTCATAACGCTTCCAGAACGGGATATCTTTGTCCTGGAGTTCGTAGCCGTTCGGCTTGGCTCCGGAAACGATCAGATTGCGCTTGTTCAGATCGCGCATAATGCCGTCCATGAAGCGCTTCTGTTCGGCATATGGCTTGTTCAGGAAGTCGTCGGCAAGAAACAGCCGCGCGGTCTGGTCGTCGTCGATCCGAACGATCACCATGCCGCTCGCATCCTCCTCGCTACCAGCGACATATTCAAGGTTGGCTTCGTTCGTGCGCATGACGCTAAGCCCCGGCACTACCGGTTGGCGCTGTGCCCAGCGTTCCTTGATGGCTTTGAACACTTCCGCCCGGCGCATGACTTCATCATAGGCCTTGGAATAGTCTCGGGTCTGACCGGAAGTGTTGCCAAGGTTGGCTGGCGCATTGGCGAAAGGCGACTGCTTCTGGCGCTCGGCAGCCGACATATTAAGGCGGTTCTGGACTTCGCGAGCCTCCCATTCACCTGCGCTGTTGCGGTAGTCCTTGGGATCGACTAGCATGGACAGTTCAAGGACTCGGCCGTAATCCTTGATAAGCGCCTCGTATTCTTTGATGACAGTATCAATATCGGCGTGGCCGCGCTCACCCTTTGTCTCGCCGGCAGCCTTGCGCGCCCTGGCTTTATCCAGACCAGCGAAGGCTTCAAGGATGGCCAGCGCATTTTGCTCAGGCAGAGTCATCTTCAGCAAGGTTTTGCGATCTCGCCCATAAGTCGTGTTGACCCAATCATCATCGCGACCTGGATCATAGAGCGCAGTGGATTGCTTTTCGTCAGTGACGAAGGTAGAGGGGCGACCGGAATCCCGGAAATCCGACCCCTTCGAGAACCCCTCTCGGTTCTGAATGTAGTGCTGAATCTCATGCATCAGCACCGACTTAATGCCCTCTGGCGAAGAGGCCGAAACCTGGATTGGCTTGTAAATCTTGACGTTGAAGTGCCCACGCGGATCATCGCCCTCGGTCCACCGCGCCGTCTTCTCGCGCAGCGCACCCCTTTCCTGCACCCCCGCCCCATAGGTCAAATCCACCCGCATCTGACGCAGGAAGGGATAAGCGCTGTAGAGCTGGGGATGATCCAGCAGATTGATCAGCGGGATGTTGGTCTGTTTCTGGATGCCCCCGGCTGGCGCCGATTTCTGCTGGCCGCCCATAATGCGCTTGAAAAAGCCCGGCGACGCTTTGGCGCCGGCCAAGATTTTGTCCAGATTGGTGATCCGTGCCCGGCTATCATCGATCTCCCAGCGCCATTTGGTATCCGGGCCTTGTGCCCAGCCGGTTTGTTGCCAGATTTGATCGGGCTTGGCACCGCGCTCCTGCATGCGCTCGGCAGTGGGAAGCAAGCCTTTGGGAGCACCGATGGCGCGCTTGCCAGCGAGAGCATACATGATCCGGTCATCATTGGGATCGAAGGTGCCGCGATTGAAGGCGGATTTGATCTGGTTGGGGGAGAAGACGATATAGGTGGTGTCCCCCCAGCCATAGCCGTTACCATGCGCACCTTCATCCATAATATTAGTGGCTATTACGCCGTCAAAACCGGCTCCCTCAGCATACTCGGCAATATCATTGATGCTTTGGCCACCAAAACCGCTATCCTCTGGGGCATCATCCCAGCTTCCGCTATAGCCGTCCTCATTCTGGAAATCCACCACAAGCGGATTCTTCATGGAAAGGAAGACAGCATAATTGCCAGGACTCCCATCCAAGCGAGGATCAAAATCCGGATCGTCAGAGACTAATGCGTCAGCTCTGGTGCCAGAATAAGTCTCAGCTCCCAACGGGTGGTTAGTGAAATAGAAACCAGTTGCCCCTGTACCGCTTGATTTGTTTTGCATATAGGGATCGAAGCGGTCAAACCCGGCACGCTCGGTGCCGTGATAAACAATGCGCGGCTTGCCTTCAGCGTCCACCACCTTGCTATCGCCGAACCAGCGCTTGAAGGCTGAAGTCTGGGCGAGATCGCCCCCGGCACCAGATTGCAGCGCGAACAACGCCATCCTGGCTTCATCCACCAGCATCTCATTAAGGCGTTCGCGAAGGTCTGCCTCCAGGAAAGGTGTCGAGGCGAACAGCCCTGGGGAGCCCACCGCGCGCGGATCGAACAGATCATTGGCCGAACGCACTTGTTCAGGCCGCCAGACGATCATGCTGTCTTCGCCATTGCCTTCTGCGGTGTTGGCGTAGAGGATATGATCATAGCCATAGGCCTCCAGGATTTGGATGAGCTTTTCCTGGAACTGACGATTAGTCTCGGCAGAATAAGGCATCCGGTCAAAGCGTTCGGCGGCGACGGAAATCTCATAGGCCGCTTCCTGATGCTCATGGTCATAACCGCGCGTGCTCTGCCAGGAGTGAACCCAGCCCTCCGTGCCGCGCCAATGAGTTGGCGAATCCCATGCCCCTAGATCATGAATGCGGAACGGCTTTTTCGCCTTGACCAGCAGCGGCATGACATTGCCGCCAACCCGCCATTCCCGATAAGGAGCCTCCTTCCAGGGGTTGTCGATCATGGCCAGATCAGACATCCCAATCCGGTCATTGGCCGCCAGCGGAATGGTGGTGGCCATATGGAAGCCCCAATCCTTGCCGGGAACGGCGGGATTGGGGACTAGGAAATCAAGATCGCGAGTGCCATGCCATGTCGGCGTGGTAAAGCCTTGCATCTCGGCGCGCTGACGTGCGGCGGCCGGCTCAAACCAACCACCCAGATAACGATCTATCGCTTTGTCGCGGAGTCGTCCGGCGAGGCGCTTGCGGTCGAGGGATTCTCCGATCCGGGGCGATCGAGCAAAGTCTTCAGGGCGAGGAGCAATTCGCGCCGACGCGGGCTCCCCGGATTGTAATCCTGCACCCGGCGCAGCAGAAAGCTGGCCGCCTTGATCGCTTCTGGCGACTGCATCTAATTCCTCCTGGAGGAGTTGCTTGATCTGTGGCGTCAGTTCCTGATCGAGGCTGGCCTCAACTTCGGCCCAAGGCGCGCGCTTGGAGTATTTGCCGGAAATAATGCCATCCAGCAACGGCTTGACTGGCTCAGCACTTTCGCCAAGCGCGCCATGGCTGTACAATTCCACCAGATGCGCAACCGATTCCTGATCCAGACGTTCCTGGAGATCGGCCATGCCGTCATAGGCTTCTTCATAGGCATCGCGTAGAGTAAGGCCGGCTTCCGTTTCTTCCGCGAGCGGGTGGCCAATTGCCGACAGATACTCTTTCAGATCGCGGTCAAGGATAGAAAGGTTATTGGCATGCCGAAGCAGAGCGCCCCAAGAACGCGGATCAATCCGCCCCTGGACTCTAAGGGCATGAGTGATCTCATGCCGCAATTCACCCCGAAGCGACTCGTGGAACTTGCCCGCCAGCGAAAGGCGCGTAAAGCCGATGCCGGGTCTGGTGCCGGATTGGACGTAAAAGGCCCGAACCCCAAGCAGGGTGTCTAGGTCACCTTCCATCTCGAATTCTTCACCCGCGCGATCCCTAAAGATCGCGCGGATTTTGACCGAGCCCACCTCACCTTCGAGCTGGCCTTCAATGGCGGCTTGCTGCTCTGGCGTCAGCCTGGAGTGAGGCTTGCCATATTGCGCCTGCGCCATCTCATTGAGATCGGCCGTGGTCGTATTGAGCGGGATGATCCGGTTCAGCACCGCCACATAATGGTCATCCGGCACCGCATCCATCGCCCCTTCTAGGCCACGGAAGACAGCATTATTGATGGCGTTGGGGACATGGAAGATTTTGCCAGAGCCAATGGCTTGGCGGATTTCCTGCTGGGTGTCCTCATCGGTGGTGGAGACCGCGAAGCTTGGGTCTCCGTCCTCATCGCCAACGCGGCCTTCTTCCCAAGTCCAGGACGGCATCAGGCCGATTTTCTGGTCGGCAAAGATGGTGTCTTCCACGCTGGCATTGCGATTGGCCTCACCATAGGGGCCGAAATTCAGCCAGCTATTCTGGCCGCGCGTCTCCGAGGTGACCGCGCCCACGGCTGGCCCGTAATACAGCCGGATATGGGCCTGCCATGCATTCTCTTCGCCGCGTGCCCGGAAGCCAGCCCCTTCCATAGAGTGGCCAAAGGCATCGTGCACCGCGCGGAACAGATCATTCACCAGCACGCGCTTGGCTGGGCCATCGACCGCGCCATAGGGCCAGCGAATGCCGCTATCGCGCAGCATGGGGCTGTCATCGACATTCAGGTCAGTCGCCCCGGAGCCAAAGCCGGCTTCGGTTGCGAACACGCCCATCTTCTGGTTCTGGCGCAGATCGCGGATCGAGTTCCAAGGATTGCCCTCATAGGGATCGTTGGTCTCGTCATAGAAGAAGAATTTATAGCCAGCTTTCTCCAGCGCCCGGTACTGGGCGATGGTCTGCTGGATCATGTCGTCATAAGCAGCGGCCACCTGGGGATCGCGCGGATTATGCGCCATCTCCTCATAGGCTTGTGCGATGCGGCCGGCTAGCTTTTCGTTGACGGTCGCGAAAACAGCCTGCCGGCGAAGCGGGATGCCGACTTCGGCGGCGTATTGCTCGGCTGCGGCGACGATGCGCGGGTCTGGCCCTGTCGCCCCTTCAACAACTGGCGCACCTTTGAGCGGCGCAAGGCTTCCGCTTGCAGACCGTCTTCCTCCGTCTCCGGAGCGTTCACGTCCTTCATTCTTAGCTCCTAGCGCAAACAGCGGCTGGCCTTCTTCCGCCAGCTTTGCCTTGGCTTTCTGGGTTAAGGGGAAATAGGTGAAGTCATAGTCGAATTCGGAAGCTTCACCGCCTGGACCTGCTGGTTTAAGTCGTGTCTTCTCCGGCTTGATGCTTGGATCAAGCTTCTGGAGCAACTTAAGTAGGGTGCGAGGATAGATGCCATCATAGGTGGCCTTCATGCCCTCGCCGCCCATCTCCATATCGAGGCCGGACAGGCGGTGAACGGAGCCGAGCGTGTCGTCAACAACGGGAGACGCCAAGAGCTTTTCGGCGGCCTCCTTGCCGACATAATTCTTCAACTGCTCAGGCGGCACGTTTTCATGGGTGAAGCCGCGTCCGCCGCTATGGAGCCGCGCCGTCAGAATCTGGCGCTGCGGATCATAGACCAGCTCTTTCACCTTCTTGGAAAGATCGAACCTCTCCGCCTGCACCTTCCCAGGCGTGATGGTAATTCCATCCACCCCTTCATCTGCTGCTTGTTGAATGACCCGTCTTAAAGCGGTGGTCACCCATTGATCGGTGGTGTTGACGAGAGGATGGCCGGGGGCTGAATTCTTTGCCGTCTGCCATTCAGCATAGGCCAGATTGGCCTTCTGTTCGGCCTCATTGATGGCGTCGATCCAGCCATTCATGCGCCGCGCCAATTCGGTGTTGCCGTCGTTCAGAGCGCGCGTGGTCGCCAGTTCAAGCCGCTTCTTGATGTTGATTTTGCGGATATGAGAGCGAATTTGATCAAGAGCGCCGTCCAATGAGCGCATCTGGGCGTTTGAGAACATGCCGTTGTCGGCGCTCGCAATCCAAGCCTCACCTTGCGGCTCCCCCTTCCAATTGAAGGTCTGAGGCCAATAAGTGATCTTCCCGGAAAGAGAGCCCAGATTCCAAGGCGTTTCCGTCACGCCTTTAACAAGATAGCGGCCCTCCCAGTTAGCCTCCCCTTCAGGGTTGACGATGCCATAATCAATCACGCCGTATGGCTTGGACTCGCGAAGTTTTGGCTCAAGGAGCTGGGCGTTAGCCTCTAAGTCCTTTTGGGCCTCCGCCTTGCGCGATGAATTCCACTCGCTGGCCTCATCGCTGATGCGCTTCAGTTCTGCCGTCTTCTCCGGATCAGATGTTCCGCCTTCCCGGATTTTCTGTCCCCAATCCGACTGTAGCTCATCCAGGTTATAAACCTGTCTTCCCTTATTATCGGTAAAGATGGCAGAGCGGATATGGGCGACGATGTTGGGCTCGTCCCAGTGGCCGGAGGTGAAGTCAGACTCTGCCTTTCGACGAGACTCCGCTGCCAAGCTCAGTCTCTCTTTATCTAGCTCGGCAAGGCGAGTAACCTCACTCGGCACCAGATGCGGCTTACCTCTTAGCGCCTCCCACTCCGGAGTTATTTCGCGGAATCGAGCCTCAATCTCTCGATCTCGCGCATCCTGTCCAAGGCTCACCACATCTTCCCGATATGTCTTATTATCGGGATCAAGGGAGTAGTCTCTCCAGCGGGTCTCGCTCTGGGGTTCATCAACATACGAACCGCGACGACGCGCTACATCCCAATCATTAGGGTCAACGATATTGCGAATATCGCGCTCAAGCCGGTCGATATTCCACTCGGCGCGCTGCACCTCGATGGCGAGCTGGCGCACGCTCTCCGGCCATTGATCCGCGCGCTCTGGCAGATTGGCCTTCGCCATATTCAGGCGTGGTCTACCACCAGCAACAATGGCGCGCTCTTGCGCGAGCTGTTCCCGCAGCTCCTTCAGTTCCGGATGCCCCGCAAAGCCATAGGTATTCTGCTGGAGCTGAACCCGGTTCTGCGTCAGGAAGTCGGTGATCTCCTGCTTGGTGACGCTGGGGCGCTCAGACAAGAACCGATCAAGGCCTGTCGCTTTGATCTCGGCATCTTTCACCCCAGCCGTTTTAAGCTGGGCCAGCATCTGCTCTGAGGTGCCCTTCTCCTGCTTCAAGCCATTGGCGGATTCGAGTGCCTTGCTGTAATAGCCTAGATTGTCGCGTGACGGCTTCATGCCGCTCAGCGCATACATGATGTCTTGCGTAGAGATCGCATTCGGCGATGCCGCCATCTCCGGCGCATTGGGCGCGGGCGCACTAACCGACGGCGTGGAGACCCCGCCAGCGCGATCTTGCGTGGTGCCAAACTGCTCTTGTAGAATAGGGGCGGCCGGCGCTGCATCGACCGATCCCGGAACAGATGACGAGGGCGACGGGGGCGGGAGCACTCCACGCGGGGCGGTGTTCGCGGCAGGGGCTGGGGGAAGCGCCCACCCGCGACCCTGCGGAGAAACAGTCGGGGAGAGAGGGGGCTCCATACCTGACTGCTGCGCCGGCCGGTCTACTTGAGGAGATGGCAGACGGCGATCTGCCGGAACCAAATCCTCGAACTCCACATCAATTGGTCCTGTCGTGGTGATCTCACCGGCCGGGCCAGTCGGCGCCGGCTGTAAGGGCTGCGCAAACGGATCGCCCGCCCCTGCATCGGGCGCTTGCCCCGGCTGAGCCGTCGCGCCACGTCGGCCGCCAAAGCCAGCCAGCGCCAAACCACCCAGTTCTTTTCCGAGCTGGGCAATGCCGCCCACACCAGAGCCGATGCCGGCCTCGCCAGCCACACCTTCGGTCAAACCCTGGCTCGGATTGTAGTCTTGCGCGATGGCATTTTGCAGGAAAGCTTGACCGCCCTCTTGCGCGCCCTCAATGAAGGCCTGTCCGCCAATCCGGCCAATCGCCTTGGCCAATGGCTTCTTCAGCGGTTCAGGCACCCGCAGCCGGCCCAAGATCACCTCAACCGGCAACAGATCGGTGGTGCCCGGCGCGATGCCCCAAATGGCCGCGCCATTGATCTGCTCCTGGGTCAGGCCCGGCCGTCCAGCACGCTTTTCCGCCTGATCATAGGCAATCGCCCTTGTACCGGCCTCGCCCGCGCCGCCCGCGCCAAAGAAAATTGTCGCCGGAATACGGCCGATCGCCCCGAAAGGCAGGCCCGCCAGCATTGAGCCCAGCCCCTCGCCGAGCTGGCGGCCAACCGCGCTCTCATAGCCCGGCGCCGCTGGCAGCACGGTCTTGGCGTACTCCTTGACGGCTTCACCGGCTTTATAAAGGGGTTGATCGGCCAGCACAGTGGGCTTAAACTCTTGGCTGGCCTTTGAAGCATCCGCGCGGAGCTGCCGGCGCTGATCAGCAGTCATATGCTGATAGCCGGCAGCATCCTCCATTTCGGGGACTTTTTCGCCGCGATCAATCCGGTCCCAGACCGTTTGCTGGCCCTGGCCGAACTTGAAGGCATTGGCCTGACCGACAGCCGGCGCCGCCGCCAAGCCTTGCATGGTCGTGCCGGTGAACTGGATCGCGCCGGGGGCAATACCCTTAGCCGCTTCCTTATATTGCTGGGGGTCGATAGCCGCCGCCCAGCCTTCCGGTCGCTCCTCGGCCGGAGCCCGCGCCGCTGGCGCCTTCGCCTTCTCATCGGTTTGCTGGAAGGCCTGGAATGGATCGTAAGCCTCGCCGAATTTGGTCAGGTCAACCTGAGTGAGCGCTTGTCGCTCACGATCAACGTTCGCTCCCGGAGGCACTCCCGGAGGAATAGCCGGACCAGTCGGCTCCTCCTCTTCCGGCGCCGGGCTTGCGAATGGGTTGAAATTGACGATCTTCCAGGCCATGCTATCCCCCTAAACCCCTTTCGGGGTAATGCCATTCTCCTGGAGCCGGCGCATCACCGCCGTGCGATCAGCCCCGCGCGCCACCGCATCGCGCGCTTTTGCAATAATTGGGTCTTCGTCCACGCTGCCGCCCGCATTGGAGCCCGCCCCCAATTGCCGCAACCCCTCCAGCACATCGGGCTTGGCAGCATGCTTCAATCCGGTCAAAAAGATGTCAGGATTCTTAGAGGTTAGCATCCCCGCAATATGCTCAGCGACCCGTGCGTTAACCGGTGTCTCCGTTTGGCTACTACCGCGCACAATCAGCTCGGCCATCTTGCCGGCCGGATCATCGCTAGTCCCAGCCATCAGGCCTTCCAGCCGCAAGAAAGCCTCAAGCTGATCCGCCTTTGCTCCGAGCGCTACCCGCACTTTATTGCGACCGGTCTCACCGGCATTGATACGGTCGAGCATCGCGGCACGATCAGGGCTCGACCGCACATCCTCGACAAAAGCGGTGGCAAAGCCCTCGGTGAACAGTTTCTTCTCTTCCCCCGACATCGCCGCAATCGCCTGGGCCGCAGCATCCAGCGGATAGCGGCCACGGGCAAATTTGCCACCCGCCTCAAAGGCATCGGAGGCATTGAAGAACAGCTCAGCCGCGCCGCGCGCCGCCGCATAAAGCGGAAACTGCTTATTCAGCCTTTCGCGCAATTGCTGGCGCATTTCATCCAGCTCTTGCGCACGCGGGCTGCGCGCCTCCTGCGCCTTGCGATACATATCGTCCAAGCGCTGACGGACCTGATCCCAATATTCCAAGGTCTGGCCATTCGGCCCCATGCTGCCGGTGGTGAACATCCCTGGCATGGCTTCCTTGTCGCGCATCGTGCTCTGGGCGCGCTCCATGGCGATGGCAAACAAGGGATTGCCAGCCATGTCGGACAGATCAAGGCCATCGGCGCCGGAGCGGAACGCCTCCTCATAGAAGGGCTGGCGCGCTTCTGACGCTTTCTGGCGAAGCTGATTGCCAACCTCTTGCACCGAGGCGGCAAAGCCGGGGCCGCCGCTGATGCCCATTCGATTACCGGGCATCAGCACCCGCATCACCTCATCGCGGGCCGCAGCCGAGACTTCCAGCTTGCCGTCTTTGGATTTTCCAGAACCAGAACTTGAGCGTGAGCGTGACGGTGTAGAAGAATTTTTTGCAACCTCCGGGAACCCACTGCCGGCGCTAGGCATTACCCCAGTGCGCCCCCCGCGCACCCCATCAGAGGCGGTTTGATCCGTATAATTTGAGGTCCCCTGTTCTCTCGTAACCTCGCTACGAACACCAGGGTCAGCCGCCTCTGCCCCTTGCTCGAAGGGGTTGAAGTCCACCACCTGAACAGCCATCATCGTCTCCTAGTCTGGGGTCCAGATGATCCACCGATTGGGATTGTTCGGATCGCGGCTCGCTTTAGAGCCGGGCGGATAGCCAGAATTGGGCGGCAGATCGCGCGCCCCTGGAGGCGCTTGGTTCGGAATACCGCGCGGCGGTGCCTGCGATGCAGCCGGAGCCGGCTGACCGCCACCCCCACCGCTTCCCGGCAGATAATTGCGCACATCCAATTGCGGGATGTAGAAGGGCGGCTTGTTGTACCATGGCTTGGCCGCTTCCTCTTGAGCAGCACGATCTTCTGCCGTCCCCGTGCCAACCTTCTCAAAGGAACTCATAACGTAGTCCTTCATCTCTGGCAGACCTACATTGTACTTGCGCGACAGGCCGACCATCTTACCCTCGATCTCTTCCGGGGTCTTGCCGTTATAGACCGAACGCAACTCTTCCAAGGTGGGACGAGCGCTGTAAGATTCGGCATTGCCGACTTTTTTGCCGGCATACATGTCCTCAATCATCCGCTCGATGCTATTGAGGCGGAATATGAAGTCCGCCTTGCTGGTCGCCTTGTCCAGATTGGCAATGGAGTCCGCAATAAGCTGACGCTCAGAGCCGGCAACGGAACCTTGCCCCTTCATGAGGGGGCGGGCAATAACCAGCTCAAGACGCTTCTGCGTTGCCTTGATGTCGTCCGCAACGCCCCAGACCGGATTGTTGGGGTCCGACGCTCGGGCAAACCCATACCCCCATTGCGCGGGGCTAATTTCGCCGATATAGGGCAGGCCACCCCTCAAAACGTCGGCCCGTCCCATTTTCAGGGCATCATCGAAACCGGGCTGCTGCGCAAGGACGCGGCCAGTTTTCAGAATATTCTTGACGCCGGCCTGCTGCTGCTCTGCCTCAACTTCAGCCTCCGCGCGCTTTTCATTTGCCTTTGCCTTTGCCGCCATCTCAGATGTCGGGATCATCTTGAGATTGCCATTGGCATCTTCGAGCGGATAGCCATTGGGGGCATCATAGGAATAGCCGCCCTTCGGGTCCGGCAGCGATGACAACGGAACATTGCGGTTCTCGCGCCAGCCGGGCGGGATCGGTTTGTCGCTCGCCTCATTAGAGGTCGCGGCCGGAGACGCTGCTGGTGCCGCCTGCGCGGGACCGGACGCCATGGATGGCATCGGCGCCGGCAGCGAGGGAGCCCCGCCACCGCCACCACCCGGCGCGGCGGACGGCGCTGGCGCTCCGCTCTCCATGCCAGGGCTTGCAGGAGTGGCCTCGCCGCCATCGATCGTCACCCGCTCCCAACCACGGGTCATCGGGTTATAGACCACCGAAATCTCGGTCTCGCGACCATATTTATCCCGCTGCTTAATCGTCTTGATGTCCGGGGTGGACTTGCCGGCGTGATATTGCAGCAGCACCTTCATCAGGTCTGGATTGCGGATCGCCGCCGACGCCAGCTTGGGATCAACGCCGCCCCTAATCAGCGCATCCAGCGTCATATTCTGGCCCTCAACCTCGCGGTCAAGCCCCGTGCCCATGCCGGCCGCCACCGCGCCGACAAGACCACCTTTGTTGTAACCCTGGCTAAAGGCCCCAAGCCGATCCCAGAAATTGGGCTGAGCAACCGGCGTGGCGCCACCGGCCATCCGCTGCGCTCCAGCCGTGGGCTGACCAGCCGGCTTCGGATTAGCTTCGCTCGGCGGCCCGGCCTCGGCGCGGCGCTGTTGCTGGGTAACCGGCGCGGTCTGTGGCACGCTCATCTTCTGCGGCGTGGCGCCCTGCTCCAAGGGCTCGGTGCGCTCAAAGGTGGTGCGCCAAGGGGAAGTCGCTGGTGACAATGGCTTGGTGGCCGGCGCCTCGCCATTGGGGAGCCGCGCTTGGCCCTTGGGCATATCCTGCACCGCGATCCCCATGCCGAATGGGAAAGCCTCGCCCCCGGCTTGTACACTCGCTGGATCGCCGCCTGTCGCATTGACACGGCGGATCATCTGCTGGAGGATTTCTTCGTCTTCCGGGTTGATCGCCCCGTAGCCGAACGGTGTCATATTCGCCATGTCTGTCCCCGAATTATGGTTTTAAACCACAATTACCCCATCTGCGGCATTGGCGGCCCACCTGGACCACCGGGGCCGCCAGCCGGTGCCGCCGGCTTCTTCTGAATGCTCGCCAAGATTTCTTGCAAGAATTTCGGGTTCTGCATCGCCCGCTGCGCCACCTCTTCCGGCACCCCGGCCTTGATCAGCATTTGATAGGTCAAATTGGCCTGTTGCGGCTGCATCGGCTGAGTCTCGCCAGCCTGCATCGGCGCCATCGGCGTGCCGAGCAGACCCGGCGCCCCCGCTGCAATCCCCGGCTCTCCACCGGATGGCATGCCGGGCGCCCCGCTAGGCCGCCCTGGCGCTGAGGCAGCCGGTGGCATGCCTTGGCCCGGCGCGCGCGGATTACCGCTCTGGAGCGATGCAATGCGGCCCAGCATCTGTTCCAATTCGGGATTGATGCCCGGTGCCATACCCGGCACCCCGGCTGTGCCTTGGAGGAGTTCGTCAAGCGTTGGCATCGGAATTAACCCTTCTTCCTGCGCTTTGCTTTGCGCGCCGCCTCGTCAGTGGCTTCTTCATAATCGACATATTTCACACCGGCCTGCTCGGTCACGGCACCGGGCTCGCGACTCTCGACTTCTTGCGCCATAACGCCGATCTGCACCGGCCCGGCACCGCCTTGGCTCTTATAGCGATAGCGATAGATCGGGGTGCCATCGGCCAGTCGGCCAACTTCCTCGGGTTCCCCGCCATCGGGGCCTTCCTTCATCCGCTCATCAGAGAGAATGTTCATGCCGATGCCAACGCTTGAGCCTTTTGCCGTCGAGGTGCCCTGCTGCTGGCCGCCGAGCCCGGCGATCGAGCCGAGCAGGGTGACATAGGTGGCCAAATCCTCGCCCGACATATCCTTGAGCTGTTCCTCAAGGTTGATGATCTGGTTGGGGCCATAATTGAGCGCATCCATATAGGCTTGCGCGGCCGGGATCGCCTGCATCCGTAGCGCCAAATTCTGCTGATCGAGCCCCTGGCCCAATTGCGCCGCCGTGCTTTCGCCCTGGAAGAGCTGATTGGCGGCATTGCTCTGGTTTTGCCGCTCCAGATTATATTGATTGAACATCGTCGGTAGCGCGCCCTCGGTGATGCCCTCGCCGACAGCGCGCAAGCCAGCAGTGTTGCCGGTGATGTTGCGGCCAGCGCCGGCAAATTGCGCCCCGATCCGATTGAAAATGTCATCGGAATTGGCCTGGACCATCTGCTGGAGGTAAGGGTTCTCCTCAATATCCAGATTGGCGCCATCAGCGGTTGGTGACAGCCGGCGCTTCAGATCGGCAACCGCACTATCGAGATCGGCCGAATTGCTCTCAGAGCCAAACAGATCGGCAGAGAGATTGTAAATCTCATTCTGGAACGGCATGCCCTGGCCGAGATTTTGGAAGAGCTGATCATAGGCCGCCTGCTGATCGCCGGTTGGCCCAACATTATTGCCCGCCGCAGTGTTGATCTGGCCAATCAAGCCTTCCAGCCCTGGGATGGTTGGCTCCCAAGGGTTTGTCTCCTGATTGCTGCTGCTCTTCTTCTTCGAGCTGCCCAGGCTGACGCTCATGGCTAAATTCCTTGTTGGTCGCTCACGATAAACGTTCGCTCCATGCCCCTGCCTAACCGCTAACCCGTCGCGTCTCACCGGTCGGATGGACATCGCGCTCATAAACAAAATGCCCCGATTTCACGCCCACAATGGCAAAACTCTCCGGCAGCAACCGCATCCAGGCCCGTCGCCCGGCCATCCGCACCCGCTTGGCCCCCTCCAGCAGGGCAAAGCTCTGCATCTTGGCATCACATTCCCCGAGCCAGCGCTTGGGCTCATGACCGCCCATCGCATACAGGCTGATGACCCAATCGCCACGATCGCGCTCAATCGAGGTCAAGAACACCGCCTGCAACTCAACAGTATCAGCAGCGACTTCTTCCAACACCATCCAAAGCTGAATGCTCTCATCGGCCAAGCCATCGACAATATAGTCCAAGCTTAGTTCAGGAGCGGCCCGCATGCCTTTCTTGAGGAGTGGGTTGATGGCATGCCAAAGGTCTGGAATGCGCTGCCTTGGTATCTTGACAACACTATATGGTGATTCGGATACAGTTTCACCGCTATAATTAGTATTTACCGACATTTGGCCCCCTTCCCCTCATCCCCGGATTGAATAGCTGAATGTGCGATCCACGGCGGCGTCACTATCATGGGTCACGGTGAATTGCCCCGGCACCACATCATCTTGGGCGATATAGACCGAGGTCATCGCGGCGGCAGCGCTTGCGGTCTGCGGGGTGAGCGCAATGCGCGATTGCTCGCCGACATTTTGCGCGGTGACCACCGTCGTCGTGCTGCTCGGCGTCAAGGTGAACTCCCCCATCGCATTAGAGCGGCCCTGGAACAGATCGCGGATCGCGGTGACGATGCGCACAATGTCTTTCTCGGTGGAGGGAGGGTAGTGACCCGACATCTAGAGCCTTCCTGCTCGCTGGGCATCGGGAACCAAGCCCGAAGCAAATGTCCACGCCTCACCGGCCGGGATGACGATCTTGCCCCGCACATAGCGCCCCTCGGCGAGCAGCGGGCAGAAGCCGTCATCATTCATACTGGTCAACGTGCCGTAAGACGCGCTGCCATTCAGCCGGTCGCGCGCCCCGATCTGACCGCTGATATCGGCGGCATCGCTCACCGGAGTAAAGCCATTGACCAGGGTGCGCCAGCCATGATCGGCAATCTCGGCGGTCTCTAGCGTGGCCACCAGCGCATCGCCATTGAAGAAGCCCAGCTCATGGGAGGCGTTGAACATTGAGAGCTGCGCCAGGGTCGAGGAGGCGATAGTATCGAGCGAGAAGGGCAGATCGTCGAGCGAGCCCGCCACGATACCGCCGCTCACATAGAGATTGGCAAAAGTGGTGCCTTGCAGGTCGATATGGGTGCCATCGACCACGGTGATGATCCAGGTGCCATTGGCCTCTGTGGTGCCGGTGACGCCGGAGATGGTCTTGCTGTCCCCGGTCGTCCAGCCGGTGGTGCTTGCCACGGTCAGGCGAACAAGGCCAGAGCCATTATCGGCAGCCCCAGAGATCGCGGTTGCCCCGATTTCATCGAGCGATTCCAGCGATTGGCCGGGACGGGCGAGGGCGGCCAGATATTCCCCGGTCATATTGACGGGGGTCCAGCGATTGAGCACCCAATCATAGCAAATCAGCTTGTCGAACACCCCATCGGTGCCGCCATCGAGGCTCTTATAGGTCCAGATCACCACATTGGAGGAGGGGTCGGCTGCGCCCATCACCAAGCCGAGAGTGGTGCTATCATAGGTGGAGAGGAAGGTGCGATCGACCCGCTCTTTGCCAATCGGGGTGATGGTGCCGGAGCCATCGGTCATGATGAAACCGCGCGGGGATAGGAAGAACACCCGCTCGCCGGCATTGACGATGGAATAGGGCGCGAGCGCCCCGGTATCTTTGGCGATGCGATCGATCTCGAAGATGACATCAGAGCCGGGCGAGAAGATCATCCGGCGCATGGCGCCGTCTTGAATGATGATGCCGAATTCGCCGCCGACCACGCCGCGCACCACCCCGCCATCGGGCAGGTCTTGGAAATCGCACAGACCGGTGCCGGCCGTCCATTCGGTGACATCGTTAAGAGCGGACCAATGGACACGATAGGGATTATCGAGCAGACCAGAGAGCACGACAAAGCGGTTGATGATAGAGATATAGCGCGCTTGCGGTGCATCGGCGGCCAGATCGGAGAATTCGGTGTCGCTGGAGAGATCGAACACTTGCGGCAGTTCATTGGCCTGCACTGCGATCACGAAATTATTGAACTGGGCAAATTGCCAGTTTTCGTGGTCATTGAGCGTGGTGTAGGCACTGCCACTCTGGCTGACATCGGTCCAGGTCAGATCGGTATTGTTGAGCTGATAGATGCGGGTTGCGGTGGCGGCAAACACCGCGAGCTGGTCTTCATTGCGGGCAAAGAAATAGCCTCGGCAGGCGCCGGCCAGCGCCGAGGTGAAAGAGACATGGGCCGGGAAGGGACCATAGCCATCGGCGCGCGACAGCACATTCTCGATCGAAGAGGTCACCTGCCCGTTCAGGTCCGAAACATCCGGGGACCATGGTGCAAAGGGAACCATCTGGCCGTTGACCGCCACGTCTTAACCCCCTATATTTTCCTTGTCAGGTTTTGCGCACTTCATCCGTTTGGATGAAGCCTGACTGTAATCCCCCCGATGCGCCGATGAGGGTTTAACTGAAACCCTTGGTTCCCTCAGAAGTGCATCGGGGTCACTCTGCCATTGTCCATCTGCGTGAGCTTATTGGTCTTGCGCTTTAGCTGATCGAAGGCCTCGGTGGTGTTCGCGGTCATGATCTGAGCAAGGTTCATGTCCATCAGCACATGAGTGGCCAGCTCATATTTGGCGCGGCAGCGGATCAGCCTTTCCGCCTCGGTCATCCAGAAATTGCCGGTTTCTTCATCGGTGGTTGGTGCGGCATAATGATAGAGCCCGGCGACCCGCACTTGCCAGCCCGAAGTTGATGGGATCGGATAGAGCCGGATTTGCCGCTCATAATAGACATACCAGCCGGGCTGGCCGACAGCGGTGGCATTATCGGAAACGCCCTCCATCCAATCTGGCCGGTCACCCTGGAGATCGAACACGGTGTCGTCGATGCGCAGCTTGATGTAATCGATCTTCACCAGATCATTGAGCAAGACCTGATCATCGGCGTCATAGAATTCCTGATCGGCGACGGTGGTGAAGGTGACGGTGCGCTTTTCGTTGAAGAAGAAGCGTTCATCGCGATAGGCCTGGATCGCCGAAGAGATCGCCTCGGCGATTTGGGTATCGATATTGCCATTGCGCCGGAGTTCCCGGTCAATCCGGTCCTTCATGATGGCGAGCGTGGTCATGACGCCGTTCTCCCGGCCATTAGGCGATGTAGACCTGCGTGCTGAACACCTCGGCGCTTGCGGGTGTGTAGGCCGCCGTGGCTTCAATCAGGCCATAAATCGTTCGCGTTGAGCTGGTGATAAACGGCATGGCTGGGTTGGCCATCGCCACATTGGCGGCGCCATCATTGCCAGCGATCAGCGTCACTGAGAGATTGCCGATGTAATTTGAGCTTTGGGTTGCCGCGAGCGCGCCATTATCGCCATTGGCGACGGTTGGCAGGTCGGTAAAGAAGTGCAACCGAAAGGCCGCATTGGTCGCTGAGTTAGCGCTTTTCTTCAGGCGAATGCCGAACAGATTGTAAAGCGGGGCGGATTTCGGGAGCACCCAACTCATCGGCGTCACAGACCCGGCCGTCGTCGAATTGGCCACCAGATCACCGGCAGCGTAGGCCGTGGTATCAGAGGGCCGGGTAAAGCTGTAGACGCTAGAAATCCAGGCTCCAGCCCCAACCGTTACCATTGCCGTCATAGCATCACCTCAAGAAGATGGTGGAGACAAGAGAGGGATGACGGGGCCGAAGCCCCGTCATTAGAGCGCCTTCACAACGAAGTAACTGACCACGAACACCGCGCTAGACCATGCATCGGCATCGTGCGGGTTCTGTAGCTCAATTGCCACGGAGCCGGCCGCTGGCGTCACGCTTTTCAGCGAGACGTTATTGGCCGTGCCGCTCGACAGCGCGAAACTGACGAACACCATATCGGCAGCGGCGATCTTGTTGTTCGTAATGGTGAGCGTATACTCGGCATCGGACGCGGCCGATGATGCATCGGTCGTGATTTTGCCGGCATAAGCATTCTGGGTAATCGCACCCGAAGATGCGGTTCCGGTCGCAATCTCCGTCCCGCGCGCAGCATAGTTAAGCTGCTGATTGCGGTGCTCGTCCCAAATTCCGAATTCACCTGTAGGCATTTCAAGTTCTCCTTAGAGAGATCGAGGGGGCCATGCCCATCTCATGGCCCCGCTACAGGTTAGCCGTCGATATCCGGGATGTAGCAGATGACGATCTCGGCAGTGCCTGCCGTGCTGTCATTGCCCGTCGCAGAGACGCCAGCGATGATCGTGGTATCGGCCGCCACGGTGCGCAGAGCGTTCGTAACGTCCAGCGCCACGAAGGCAATCGTGCCAAGCGCCAAATCGGAGGCAAAGCGCTCCGCTGTGCCGGACACGCCGATATCCAGGATCGGCGAGGTGCCGTTGAAGGCCACATTCACCTGTACGCCGGAGATCGGCCCCAGGATGGTCGCGCCGGAAGGAATGGTTCCAACCGTAACGGTTGTGCCTTCATCAGCCTCGGAGATCGACTTCCGCAGGAAGTGAACCGCCTGAAAAGGAAGCTGACGTGCAGTTGTACCAGCAGTATTGGTAGCCATTTATCGACCCTCCTCTTAGCTGGCAGCCGAAGCATAGGTCGAGATGACCACGGTCCCGAAGTCGGCGCTGTTAAACACCGTCTTCTTGAGACCCCAGATCGACCAAGCCGAGACTTCCAGGAGCCGCTTATGATCCAGCAGCTCTTCGTTCCAACGGTACTTTGTCGGGCCGTAATTGGCCTGACCGTAGCCGCAAACCGCCGCCTGGGCACCCAGCAGCACCGCACGGCGAACCGTGGTGATCGCTGCGCCCGTCGAGCCGTTCACGCCCTGGGTCACGTCCTGAGACTGGCGAAGGATGACGCCGTTATATTCACCAAGCGCACCGGTATAGATCGGGTTGTTGGTGATCTGGCCGCCAGACATCGCCGCCTTCTGAATATCAAGCCACTGGCCGGAGGCGGAGTTGGTCCGCAGGCTGGTGACCTGATAGGGATGCAGGTAGAGGACGTATTTGGGCTGGCCGCCGATCCGGATCGGGCGGACCATGTTGGAGCCCACCTTGGCCATCTCCACCGCCTGATCGATCAGGTTGAGGGTGAAGGTGTCTGCCGAGGTGATGTCCTGATCAGCCGATCCCGAGCCGGCAACAATGCGGCGGCCGGAAGTCGGGCCGGTGACGCTGTTGAGGCCGGTATAGCGGGTGTCGGACTGCGGGGTGTAGCCGCAAACCTGATTGAAGAAGCTACCTTTTCTTCGTGCATCGTTCGCGAGACGAGCACCGCCCTTGCGGGCTGCTGCATGTTTCCATGCAGAGGAGACTATATCATCATCCACTTTCGTGGAGCCGGGCGCTTCGGGCCGCTTGGCCCTACGAGCTTGCGCTCTAGTCGTTGCTCTTTCCCCTGCGACGACGATCCTTGACAAGGACTCCGCCGTTTCTTCTTTTGCCAAAATTGCAGTTGAAACAAAGGACTTCGAGGTGATCTGGCATTCCGTATCGCAGGATGCGGACATATAGGCCGTATCCAATTTCGCGATGGCGGTTTTCCAGGCGCAATTGCTGACCATCGTTGTTGATGTGATCGATGGTAAGGAAAAGGCGCTCGTTTTCACCGCACGCTTGGCATTCGCCACCGAGCTTATCGAACACTTCTTCCCGAAGGACAGCGTATCGACTGATGCTAAGCTCGTTTGCGCGTCGCCTGCGCTCTGGCGTCCAGACTTTCCATGGAGCCTCGGCATATCGTTCTCTGATCCGGGAAAGCCTTCGCTCTTTATTGGTGACATGATGTGCTTCGACACGTGCGCTGTTGCACGTTCTGCAAGCATGTCTCCGTTTGGTGCGAGCCGGGTCATAGAATTGAAATTCTTCGATAGCCTTGGTTTCACTGCACTTTTTGCAAACTCTGGTTGTCATATCCATTCCTGTGGTGGGCTGACCCGTTCACAGAAACTTACACTGACCAGAACCGAAGCTGCAAGGGCTTAGATCAGGATTGCCGCCAGCCGTACTGGGACGGGTTTCCCTGAGTTCACCCGGTTTTAAATCCGCTAAGCTATTGTGTCCAAACGGATTTTCTGTCGGCCCACCATTCGCCGAGACCATCACGGGCCTGGACACGAAGGTCGAACGGCACGCGCTGGGCGTCGATGGTGTTGTGGCTCTTGACGCCGACATTGTGACCAAGCTCGTTGATCAGCACGGCATCGCTGTAGATCGAAAGGCTCTCGCCATTACCTTCGGCGGTCATCGCGGAGGTGATGCCGTCGCCGGTCAGACGGGCGCGGAGGCCGAAAGTGACCTGATCGCCAGCGCCTTTGGAGAGTTCGGATTTGATCTGGATGATGGAGTTGTCATCCGATCCCATGAGCGGGGCAATATCGAGGGCTTCGCGCTCGGCGACAACCAGCATATTGCTCCACAGCTTGACCGCGAATGTATCATTCACGGCAAAGGAAGTGTACGACATCGCGTCGAATCCTTGTGGTTAAAAGGAATTCGCAGCCGATACGTCGGTGCTGACGGGAGCACGCCTATTGCTGGTGAGGCGAGGGCACAAGAGCGGGATAACGGGGGCTCAACCCGAGGGCGCCAAACTTGTGGCAGGGCCACCTTGATCTGGGAGAGCTGGCTTGCACGAGGACAGGCTTGGGCTGCTCTCACCCCAGATATTGGGGCGGCTACGCGCTAAACATCAAGATGTAGCGTTAGAACGGAAGATGCGCGATTCCGCGCGCGGCGTCAACGGATTGCATAAAGGCGATGAAAGAAGACGAACCGCCATGTGGCTCATGGGACACATAGTTGGCTTGGGCGGCTCGCTTTGGGGTGGGGGATCGCGGCCACAATTGTGATGGGGTTGCCCCAAAGTTTTGATGGGCCGCAATCGATATTGAAAATAATGCTTTCTTCGCTTATATGCAAGTTCACGGAGGAGTAAGCCGAAAGATTCTGGGTAGCGGCAGCGCACTTGAAATGCGAGGGCTTGCCGAGAGGCAGCGTACGGGTTCGAATCCTGTCTCCTCCGCCAGAACACAAAGACTGCCGGCGCCCAGTAATTCCATGGCGAGAGCCCAGCACATGTGTGGCGCCGGCATTTTATAGAGGTGGTGGCAGACCGGTTGATGCGCAGGACTGCAAATCCTGAGAAGCGGGTTCAATTCCCGTCCACTTCTCCAAACCCCAAGGAGACACGCCATGAACGACGAAATAGAACTTAAAGCCGATTTCCTCAAAGCCCTCCCGAGCGGCCAGCTCGACGACTCTACCTTCGAGCAGATCGAAGACGCGCTTGACCGCGCCGAGGCGCCTATGCAGGGCGATGGCGACCGATGGCTCACGCTCCCAGAGCGCATTGATGCCTTGTCGGAAATGCACCGCACTGCTGTCCGATCCTTGTTTCGCGCGAGGGGAGACACGCCATGACCATTGATCACCACGCCATCAGCGAAAAGCTCGCCAAGCTTTATGACATCACCAAGGCTGACTGGCACGTCACCATCTCCTTCAGCCTCACTGAGCCCTATGCGCCCGTGTGCAGCATCACCCCAGATGACAGCAATATGATGCGCTATACTTTCTGGGGCAACACGGTCGAGGAAGCGGTGAACAAGGCGGTCGAGGCGGTCTATCAAGAGGTGATCCTTGGCAACAAGATCGAACCCGAGGCGCCCTGGACCAACCCAGATGATCATAAGCCCCAGCCTTGGCAACCGGAGTAGCCGCCATGAGTGAAGCCCTCGATCAAGTCGCCCAGGAATGGCAAGCCCTCATTGAAACCCCGCTCTGGGAGCTGGATGATTTCCCCAGCTCCGGGCATCTACTGACGCTGGCGACCGAGTTCCGCATCGCGCCGCGCCTTCATGTCAAGCGCCGCCAGGAAAATGACTGGATCATCGTCAGCAATGGCGCATGGCGCAACCATGACGGCGAATGGGAACTCCCCTCGCTTCCCAGCAGCCAGAGCGATGACTTCAAGGCCCGCACCACCTATAAGTTCATCGACGCCATGCAGATCGCAATGGGCTTGCCGGTGACCGAGCCAGACGAACTCAGCCGGCGCGGCTTCTTCAATTATACCTATGAACTTCCACCACGAAAGGAAAATGCATGAAAGCAGCCCTTATTGCCCTTGGCCTGATCGCCATGGCCGCGCCAGCCTCGGCGCAGTCCTTCTCCTGCCGCAATGCCGACAGTGCCGCCGAGCAAACCATCTGTGAAAGCGGCCGGCTACGCGCCCTCGATGTCCGCATGAACCGGGCCTATCTGCGCGCGCTGCGTGATGATGCCCGCCATGCCGCCCGCATCCAGCGCCGCCAGCGCGATTGGCTCGCCTCCCGCAATAGCTGCGGTCGCAATGATCGCTGCATCGCCCGGCATTATACCGAACGGTTAAGCGAGCTTCGCTGATGAGCACCTGCACTTGCCTTAGATGCAACAAGGTCATGGAGAATTTCCAGAACCCAGAAGAAGGCCTCCAGCCGATCGGAGGCCTCGCCTTCTCGACGCGAGGGCATTATGGCTCGGCTTATTTCGACCCGATGGACGGCCAACATCTGGAGATCACGCTCTGCGATGACTGTGTAGAGCGCGCCGAAGATCACGGCATTGTCTTTCGCGGCAGAACCGTCAGCAGGACGACGACGGTCAGGATCGACCGGTCCACCCCTCAAGCCAAAGCCCAGGTCATGGAAGGCGACAAATGGGTCGAGGTGTCTGACGCCGAACTTGCCGAGATCATAAAGCAAGATTATGGCCTTGACTTAACCGACAAAGATACCTAAATTCTCCCACATGATGCAGAATCGCTTATATCTATCCCTCCTCCGAAAGCGACTAGTCCGTCGCTAAGCGGCGGAGCCTTGCATCAACCTCATGTCGATACCAGACCGTAAAGTTCTTCAGGAACTAACCGATCTTGACCTGACGCTGCGCGAGATAGCTGCGCGCCTGGGCTGCTCTAAGACCAAAGTGGTGTATTGGCGAAAGCGCTACGGGATACAATGGAACGGCAAGCGAGGCTGTAGACCAAAAACTGCTTACGGCACGCCGAGAGAATGTGAAGCCGGGTGCGGGACATCCTTCACCCCATATAAAGGAAACACGACGAAACGGTTTTGTTCTCAGCAGTGTCATGCGAGGGCTAGCCGAGACGACCTTTATGAGAGGTGGTTAAACGGAGACCACACCTTTGGCATTAGGCGGACGGCCAAAGAGAATATGATCCGGAAGAATGGACACAAATGTTCAAGGTGCAATCTGTCAGAATGGCTCAATGAGCCAATACCCCTTCAGATTGATCACATGGACGGGAACAGCCGAAATCACGCGGCGAGCAACGTCCGACTACTATGCCCCAACTGCCACGCCATGACGCCGAATTATGCAGGGAGAAATGCAAGGAGACGCAGGCTCGGATAGCCCAACTGGTAGAGGCACGGCGCTCAGGACGCCGCCAGTGAGAGTTCGAATCTCTCTCCGAGCACCAATGTTCGCGTACCCCAACCGGTAGAGGGAACAGCTTGAGGTGCTGTAAAGTGTTGGTTCGAATCCAATCGCGAACACCATATAGTCCCGTAGCTCAGTGGAATAGAGCGTCGGTCTACGAAACCGAAGGTCGCTGGTTCAACCCCAGCCGGGACTGCCAATATTGCGGGTGTGGTGGAATGGTAGACACTGGCTGCTCAAAACAGTCCGCCTAGTGCGTGCCGGTTCGAGTCCGGCCGCCCGCACCAACAGGAGAAGAGCATGCCCTGCAATATGTTCGAAGGCGCAACCAGTGCAGATTTCTTGAGTAGCGACGTTGACAGGCTGCGCAAGGAAGTCAAAGAGGCCCGCGACGCCGCGAATAAGGTCACCGACCTGCTCTGCACCCTCCTGCGAACCATGCCGCCAGAAACCTTAGCCGGCATGAGCCCGGAGATTCAGCAGTGGTTCGAAGAGCACCTGAAACACGATGCGGCGCATGGCCGATGATCTGGAGCGAGCGTCACGGCCGAGAACTGTACATCTACCATGATGGCGTTGTTATCTATAAGCGCTGGCTCAATGAGGATGGATCGAAACGCCAGCCATCCATGCTCTTCAATGAAGTCTGGCCCAATGTGAGGATCGCCATGCAGAAAGACGAACCCAAATACGAACCTACCGAAGATGCTCCCTCTAAGGAGGATTTCGAGAAGGAATATGACGACGATAAAGAGGCCTTCAAGGAGCGCTGGCTCCCGAAAGACCCCGAGCCGTCTCAGAACTAAAGCATAGGGTCGCTTTCCCCTCAACAGGCTGTAAACCTGTCGGCTGATAAACGAGGGGTGGATGCCTTAGAGGTTCGATTCCTCGGTGACCCACCATTGGTCCAGTAGCTCAGTTGGTCAGAGCGGCGCTTTTACACAGCGAAGGTCGTGGGTTCGACTCCTACCTGGACTACCAAATACCCAAGGAGAGTGACATGAACGATAAACAGCACCCATGGGATGACCCTAATTTTCAAATCGCCTTCTGGATTTCCTATGGCCTCTGGAACTGGGCGCTTCTGGTCTTCATTGGCTGGGTCATCTGGAGAGTCAGTGGCGGCGGCTGCTAAATAATATAGACCGGTGGCCAAGTGGTTAAGGCAGCGGACTCTTAATCCGCGATCCTCGGTTCAAATCCGAGCCGGTCTGCCATTACCAAGGAGAGAAGCCATGGGGAAAGCAGAATGGAGAAAGCGCAAGCGCGAACGCGAAGAGAAGGCCGCCAAGGAGGCCAGACGCATTCACCGCCAAGCGCCTTATGTGGTCGAGGCAAACAAAACCTGCGGCTGCTGCACAGAAACGCTGCATTTCAAGAGCAAGGCCTCAGCCCGCACCGCCTTTGAGCAAGCCGGCCTCACCAGCTTCGGCACCATCACCGATGACCTTGGCCGAAGCTTCAACGACATCGATACCTTCTACGGCTTCCGCCTCAAGGAGGAAGAGCCGCGCAGCATTCCCTATCTGCTGGGGGTGTTGACCGGGAAAGATCGGTGGCCATGATGGATGATGCCGAACTCCGCGAGCGTCGCAGAAAGCGGTGGCATGAGCGCCGCGCCCGCGAAAGAGAACGGGAGGCAAAACAGGCCGAAGAGGAGGATGACAACGACAGCGATTGCCTGGGATGGATCATTTTCATCCTGTTCTTCATCGCTATATTGTAATCGGCCCCGTAGCTCAATGGACTAGAGCAAGCGGCTTCTACCCGCTAGGTTGCAGGTTCAACCCCTGCCGGGGTCGCCAACCCAAGGAGAGAGACATGAATTGGCTAACATATCATCGAAAGTCTGAAGACTATGCCGGCATGGCTGAGCGCATCTGGATGGCATCCAAATCCAGCCATGACGAGGATACCAAGGCTGAAGCCAGGGAACTTTACGAAAGAGCAGCCAGCGCCGAGGCGGATGCTGTCCGTGAGGTTGCAAAGCTTAACTTACCACGCACACTTAGCATTCTAGCAGTCTCAGCCGTCGCGCTCCATATAAAGGCAGGATATCCCATCGCTGCCATCGATCTCGCCAGCAGCTATCTTGATCTCTATGGCGTGGAACATCTTACGCCTTGGGCAATCCAAGAGCTGCGCAGCATGATCGAGGCCGCACAGATCGGGTTGGGACCATAGTCATGTACGCCGCCGTCATACGTACCAACTCGAAGATGATCACCCGAGCCTGGAATTACTACAAATACGATTTCGCCAAGACGAAGGTCAGGGTCATCCTCTGGGAACGCGAATGGTGGGACGATTGTCACATGGATAGCATGGGCCTCTATCCAGCTCACGCCCTTCCCTGGAACCGTCCGCCGAAGCCGGTGAAGCGCAAATGATCCCCTATCTCTTCATGACAGTCGTCACCATCGGATGGCTTGCGATGCTCGGCATGGTTCTGAGCATGACGCCCTTCAGCTCACACAATCCTGGCATGTGGTGGGGCGAGCTGTCCTTCCAAATCTTCTTGATTTGCCTCATTCTGGCGCTTGGTATTGGCGTGTGGTTCGGCTGGATGGAGGTGCTGGAATGACCCATGACGAGTTCAAGATCGGCGAGCATTTCTGGATGTACGGAAACGAGTTCCGCTGCGTCGATAAGGGCGACCACTATATCATTGCGGTGAAAATCGGCGAGAAAGAGCGGGCCGATCCGTCCTGGCTCAACGGGCCACCCTTCGGCATCGTCGTCCACGCCTTTGATGCCTATGACATCCCGGCCTGCCGCCGCAGGCGCGAAGATTAACCGACGCGCCAGACTTGTCAGGCTATCACAGGTATATTGGGCGCGTCGGTTTCTGTTGCGGCCAAGGATTGAAGATAGGCCTTCACCTCTTGCATGGGCCGCAAATTGGTGCCGATCAGAGGACTCGAACCCCTCACCTCCCGCTTACAAGGCGGATGCTCTAACCCGATGAGCTAGATCGGCTGGTGCCAGGACGGGGAATCGAACCCCAGTTGTCGCGTTACGAAGGCGCTGTTCTACCACTGAACTATCCCGGCGTATCGACCCCCGGACTCGAACCGGGAACCTCCGCCTTATGAGAGCGGCGCTCTGACCGCTTGAGCTAGGCCGACGGTGGTTGCGAAGCCCTCCCGACCGCCATGCCGTTAGCCTAGGCCGGCATGCCTGAATTTCGATGATCCTCAACGGCACCCGCCTAAAACCACCGGGGAGCGCTTCGCAATTCTGGTGCCGCATGATGGAATTGAACCATCGGCCTCAGCTTTACCAAAGCTGCGATCTGCCACTGATCTAATGCGGCATTCATAAGTGGCCACATTCATGTTGGGTATCATGTTCTCTTTGGGCCACTTGTGTCGTCATCTTATGCAGCCAGGAGTTTGATGGATATCATGCTTGACTTGGGCTGCTGATCTTCAGTTTCTCAAGGCAATGCCGAGCCACGATAAGCATGGGCTTGCGCCAGAATCGCACTGGGCTCGGCAATTGGGGAACGGCGCCATGTATTGCATGGCTATCACGTACATGTTGGGCACCGCATTTCCCGTTAATATAGGCGAAATCGCTTTCCCGTTCAAGACCCGTATACCACGGCGCCGCGAAAAGCTGCGTCCGCTGGCGGCGATAGGCATGATCCCAACTCCGCGACTCCAGGCCACGGCCAACATGATAAGCAATGTAAACCGTGAACGCCCAGCTCACCCCAATGAAGCTCGCCAAGCAGAATTCCGGGCTAACCGTCCCCATCACAGCCCCCTGAGCAATTCATCCAGCTTGCGCAAGCCCGAACCAGTGCCGCCGCTGGCCTTGCCGAGCTTGGCCGCCAAATCCAGGAACTGGGCATCGTTCATATTCACAAGCTGCTGCACCGTCAGCCCTTCAGCCGGGGTGCCGCCATGGCCATTCAAGGTCGCGCCAGCCTGCTGCTGAGCAGCGGCGAGCGCCTGCACCTTGGCTGCCGCCGCAGGATCAACGGCCGGAGCCTGAGCCTGCGGGGCAGCGGGTGCTTGCTGAGCGGCAACCGGCGCGGGTGTGGCCTCCGGCGTCGGCGCAGGCTCGGCTTGCTTCTGATAGCCATAGGTCTTGGCCAAATCATACACCGCCTGGGCGAAGCTCTTATTCTGAGCCAGCGAGCGCTGTTGCAGCACCTTCTCTTCATTGTTGAGATAAGCGGTAATCTCCTCATCGCTGCCAAAGCCAACCACCTTCAAACCATCCGCTCTGGCCTTGCGCAGATGCTTGTAAGCATCGGGCAGGTCTGGATTTTTGGCCACAAACGAGGTAAGATCACGCTGGATCGCCTGACTAACGCTCATCTCCTGAATCTGCTGCTGGGTCGGCTTGATCTTGGCTTCGACCGCATTATCCAGCTCCGCCTTGAGGCGCGCGGCATAATCAGCATATTTCTTGAGGTAATCCTGCATCTGCTTAGCGGACTTAAAAATGTCCACATCAGGATCGACCAGCTCATCCAGCGAAGGCGGCGCCAACGGATCAGGCGCTGCCGGCTGTTGCTGCTGCTGGGCCTGGGGCAACTCCCCACCCGAAGCCAGCAGCTCATTGAGCACCGCCAACCGCTCCTCAACCCGCGCATTCATCTCGCGCTGCTGTTGCAGCTCCGAGCGCAGGTCTTTCACCTTATCGCGCTCGCGATGCAGCGCCTTGAGCGGCACATATTGCCCGGTCTGGGCATCGCGCGGCCGACCATTGGCATCGATCACAATGCCCTCGACCAGCTCGCCGTCAGAGCCCTCCGTGGTGGTCTGGTTCGCGCCCTCCGGCGCCAGCGGATCAAGCGCCTTCTCCAGAGCGGTTTGCTGGGCCGCTGGTGCCTGGGGCGCTGACGGCTGGGTGATGGGTGCCGCCGTTGGCAAACCCTGGCTGGCAGGGTCGCCAGCGCCGTTCTGCGCGGCCTTGAGAATGGACTCAAGCTGGGCACCAAGCTCTTGGGCTTCAGCCTCCATGCCATGCTGCTTCAGAAAGGCGATCTCCGGCGCCAAAGCGGCGACATCGGCCGGTGCTGCACCATTGGGTGCCGCGCCATTCGGCGCAGGCGGTGTTGCCACAGGTGCGGTTGGCGGCGCCAACACGTCAGCCGGCAGCGGAATCATCGGATTAGCCATAGGTTACCCCCTTAAAAGCCGCTGCCATTGCCCCCAGCAAGCGGCGGAACTGGTAATGCTCCATCAGCCGGCGCCATCGGCGGCTCGGCCGGGAACGGTGGTTGCGCCTGACCAGCGGTTGGCAGCATCGGCAATTGCGGCCCCTGCCCGATGGTCTGGCCAAGATTTTGCGGCGGCGTGATCACGAACGGATTATCATCCATCCGGAACAGCCCGCCATCTTGCTCATTCCAACGCCGCATCTCCTCAGCGCGGGAATTCTCCATATTGGCCACCGCTTGTTCGCTGGCGACCTGGGCCATGCCGAGCACCGCATCAACACGGGTCTTATCGGCCTGGGCCTCTTTAAGCTTGGTATTGGCCTTAGATTCGATCGCCTTGGCCTGATCCAGCGTAACCTTGGCCTGCTCACCCGCAATGAGGAGCTGCTGTTGCGCCTCTTGCATAGGATTGGGCTTCTGCATAAGCTGCTTGAAGGCCTGCACCACTTTGGACGGCAGCGGGCTGTATTCCAGCAGCACCAAGGCTGCTTCCGGCGTCATCATGCCCTTGAATGCTGGCATGAGCTGCATGAGCAAGCCCCAGGTCTGCTCTTTCTGGTTTGGCGAGGTCGGGGCATCATCGACGATCACGTCATATTGGCCGATCGTCTTGTCACGCAGGAGCGGCACAAGCTGATAGCCCTCACCTTCCGGGCCAACAATGCGGATCAAACGCCCATCGGAGAGATAGTTTTGGATGTAATTCAGGCGAATACGCCCGATCTCCTTGCGGAACCGGCGCAAACTATCGAAGATCGTGGCCAAAATGGTGAGGGCGGCCTGTTTGCGCTGCGCCTCCAAAATGCCGGGCTGATTCACATCACGCATGCCCAGCAGCTCCATATTGATGCCGGTGACATCGCGAATGGAGGTGATGGCGAATTCTAGCAGATTGACATAGCCGGTCGGCAGGCCAACACCGGGCTTTTGCATGATCTTATTGCCCGAAATGGCCTTGGACGCAGCCCAAGTGATGCGATCGGCCTGGGCATAGGAGGCCTCGGCTTGGCGCTGATCGGCAAAAGCATCCTCTTCGGCGATGATACCGCCCTTAGCGGTGGAATTGAGGATATGAAGCGTCTGGCTGAGCCATTTATTGGCCCACATTTGCGGGTCGCGCATCAGCCGGACAAGGCCGAACCATGTGCCCTTATTGCGATGCTTTTCGCCGGTAATGCAGGTGAAGGAGAAGCGATCAATGGCTGGCGCCCGGCGCACCGGCCCGAGGAGTGTCTTGCCGAGGAACGCCTGCTTATAGACCCGGCGCGTCAGCGGCACTGCGATCACATCGATCCCAAGGATTTGTGCTCTTTGCTTGAAGGCGGCGAACTCTTCCTCGTTCAAATCCTGGGTGTTGGGGCCATCAATGTTGGCCACCCGCCAATAGCGCTCGCGCTCCCACCATTGCACCTGGACGATATAGACTTCGGCGCGCGGATCATGCGGCAAGGCGACATTTTCTTCACGCAACCGCCGATCCTCGACCGGGCGCAACACATCGGCCTCCGAGCCCGCCATACCGGCCCAATCCGCCGAGAGTTCACTGTCGGGCACTTTGACACCGAGGCCATCGACGAAGGAGCGGGCATCTTCGAGCTGCATGCGCCGCACCCGCCAGATGCGCTTGGCATCGATCAGATTCTTGGAGCGGGCATCGCGATCCCAATACATCTCCAGCGGATCGACCTTCACCTCGACATATTTGCCGTCAGCTTCCTGCTCATAGGAGATGACCGCCTCGGTCCAGCCCATGCCGCAAGTCAGCGCGTCCTGGAAGGCTTCGGATTGCTCATCCTCGGCATCGCACCCATCGGACATCCATTGCGAGGCTTGGGTGAGGAATTCGTTGATTTGGACATCGCCAGCATCGGTGCCGCGCGGGATAAAGATGGTCTCGTGGCGACCATTGATCTCGATGCCGGCCACCGCCTTGATGACCGAGAGCACGCGGTTGAAGGTGATGACCGGGCGACCTTGCGCCTCCAGCTCGCGCTTGGTCATCTCATCCCATTGCTCAGACGCCAGGAAGTCGAAATCCTCGCGGGCGTTCTTGCGCCATTCATTGGAATGGGAGGCATCCACCTCGAACCATTGTCGCAAGGTGCGATAGAGCGCTTCATCTTCGAGATAGGATGGGGGGAGGCGCTCTTCTTCGACCGCGCCAGCGGCCATCATCTCCTGCATGGAGACGACGACTTTATCCATCAGTTCGCCAGAAAGCGCCATGTATTGACCCCGGATCATTCTTTGGACGCTTTACTCGCTCATGGTAAACATTCGCTCCATGCGCGATACTAATACGCCCGCAGAATGCGCTTGACAGTAGAGTTTCCGTTGAAAACCCTGGCTGATTCGCAATCTTGGGTCTACAGAATGTTGCTCTTTTACCTGGGAACACCTACTAGATGTGGTTGTTGAGCCACAGATTTGGCTAAATCAGCTCCAATTGCCGGCTATGACTTGGCTTGATGATCTTGATGCCGGCATGGAAGGCTTTGCGGGTCATATCCGCTGTGCCGGGGCCTCCGGGGAGGCTGAGCAGCATATGGGGGCGGCCTTCGGCGAGCATCCAGCCATTGCGGCGAATGCCGGCGCGTGCATCATAGGAAGTGCCGTCACGACGCTGTTTGATGAGGGCATCGGGATGGCTGAGATCGTCCCAATCGGCCGGATAGGGCAGCACCGCGATGCCGGCCGCGCGCGCCCAGGCGCCACAGATACGATCGGCGCCATGGGCATCGCCATGGATCAGGAGTTTGATGCCAAATTCATCATGGATGCGGGCGAGGAGGCGATGGGCAAGGCCGGTATCGTTGAAATCACGGCCACCGCAGACGAGAAGCCGGATGCCATCCAGCCCCCGGAACTTGTCTAGATCATAGTGGCTAAGCATGAGTGTCCTTCTTGGCCTTTAGGATCGAGCCTCACTTTGGAACAAGGGACAGGAACGAATGGGCGGGATGATCGATTTAACGGTTCACGAGTGACCCGCCTTAAGGCAGCCTCGGCGTTGCCACCGAACCGACCTTTGCTTTCAACATATGACCAGGAGTGCTCCGCCCCTGGCCTCTGCCAACTCACATGATGCCCGCCCTCACCACCGGAAACCTCGCAGCGCCGAGGGAATCACAAGATTATGGTAGAAACGCTATGATTGCGGGTCAAGCACCTTCCGCGCCGCCATGAAGCAATCCTGGATAAATGCGGCGGTCATGCTCTCGTTCGGCGTTAAGGGGCGCTGCGGGTGGGCGCTCTTGAAGCCGAGCCGCATATCGAGTAAGGCCTCCTCCCAGGCATGTTCACTCCAAGGGGTGACGGCAGCCCACGACCAAAGCTCTTGAGCGATGATTTTTGCCACCTCTTCGAGGGCTTGGTCCATAGGCGGAGGAGGGATTTTCATGCCCGCTTCCTCTTCTTGGGCTTGGTTTTGGCCTCCAGCTCGGTGACCCATTTCTCCAGATTATGTTTGGCGACCGCCTTTTCCACCAGCGGCAGCGGGCCGTCTTCTCTGGCGTGAAACACATTGTCGCTGACCAGCTCGCCATCCAGCCAGACATGATAGCGGCACCATGTCTTGCCGTCATCGGGTGCCTTGGTGGCACGCCCCATATTGCCGATTTCGAGGGTATGGAGGGTATATTTGTCCTCCTCCTGGCCGAAGGGAACGATTTCAACGGTGACTCTCATCATGGCTTGTTCCTTTCCTGCCAACGCTTAAGATGCGCCTTGGCGTCATACTCGCCCTTGGCACGGGCAATCCAGGCGTAGCTCATATCAGCGCAGCCACAGAAATCGCGCTCCGGGCGGTCATAGCCCGGAGCCGGACACCAAAGAGACTGCAAGCGAGGGCAGTCGGGGAACGGCCCATAATACCAGCGCCCACCCACATAGATGGTGCTAAGCAGACTGACTACGGTCAGCATCGCGATTACGGCTATCTTCATGGCTTTTCTCCTTGATCTTTTTCTCCATCTTCGCCAATGCCTCGGCTCTTGAGGAGGCGAAGGCGATCAGCTCGGGATGCTCCTTCACCCTGGCGACATAATGCTTTCTGGAAAAGTTCCACCGAACCTCGATGGCGTAACGCTCAGACATCGGGCTTCATCACGCGCTTCATGGCTTGCTCTCGTTTTTGTTCAGACAATAGGACCAGCGTGGACCGCTCCCCCATTTGTTTGCGTCCCTCATCACAACGGCACGCTCGCGCTCACACACTGAAAGCGTCGGCATGTCGATAGCAACAGCAGCACCGCCTTTGACGATATCAAAGACAAGCACTAAAACGAACGTCATGCTATTCATGGTCATCTCCTTGGATTTGTCTGCGCTCTTGGATGGTTGGCCCCTCCCAGAAGCGCCGATGGCTACAGCAGCGCTTGGCGCATGGGCAGCGGGTGCGGGCACGGAGCCCGATATAGCGCGGAAGACCGAGATCGCCGCTGCGATCAGGATCGATCTTCCAGATTGCGGAAATGTGCCTTGCCGCTTTGCGCTTTGCCATCGCGGCGCGATGCCGGGTTAAAGACCGTTTTGAGTTTTTCATAGATCGTGCTCCACGCTCTGGTTAGCGTGTTGCCGATCCGGTTGAGGACGCCCTCGCTCTTAAGCGCGAATTCGTTTCGGCATGTCATGCAATGCATGGTGCCAAAGGTTCCGTCAGCGTTGATATCAGGCACAATATTCGTGCCGTGGCACTTCGGGCATGATGCGATTTGTACAGTCATGGCGGGTTCTCCTGTTCCCAAGACATAGGTCTGATTGCGCTTGGAGCGCTGCTGACGGGTGAAACCAATATCGGCCTCGGGCGCTTTGATGCGGGCCTCGGCCGATTGGGTGGCTTGCAAATGCCAGTCCGAAGAGGGCTTGGTCAATCGATGCTCACCTTGATCTCGTCCTCGGATTCAACTGGAGCCCTGAATGGTCCGGCATCCTCGACAAAGATTGGGGCTGCTGATCCTGGCTCCGGCAGACCTTCCGGCCTTACCGTAGATGAGGCAGCCTTGTTGGCATATTCTTGCCTCAGCCGCGCGATAATAAGCTGGGCTTCGGCTACACTGTCGGCAGGAAAAATGCGATTGGCGGCTTCCGTCAGCATCTCCAACACCAGAGCGTCGATGGCACGCTGGGCCTGTTCATGACTCATGACGACTTGCTCATCTTGGATGGTGAGCGGACTGCCGTAATGCGAGGTAAGGCTTCCCAGCTTATGCAGCGCCTGGGTATAGCTGCCATAGCTGGCCCCCCAGACGATCTCTTTCCCGTTACTCATGTCACTCATGGCTCTCTCCTTGGCTTAATCGATGCGAACAACAAGATCGTCGTCTTCGCCCTTGAGGGCTCCCGTGGCATCAGCAGCGGGCGCAGTCTGCTGAAAGGTCTTAAGGGCCTTCAGTTCCCTGCTCCGATCCTCCAAGCGCTCCTGAGTGTCGTAATCACCCTCTTCAGCAGCAATCCGACGCGCCCGGATAACCTCCTCGGTGCGCCCTGCGACAATGGCGGCATTAATCTTGTCGATCAGCCCCTCGGTGATGTGGTCGCCGGGCTCCCATGGCTCTTCATACCCCATATACTCTCTGAGGATGCGATAGCCGGCCGTCCCCTTAACTTTATCGTAATTGCTCATGGCTGTTCTCCTTGGTCATATTACGCTTATGTATGTTTTTTGCGTCTTTTTACAACGGGTGGTGGCGCCGGAAGAATCTCAAAGCCCTGCCCGGCCATCTCCTTGCGAAATCCGTCAAAATCCTTTAACATCAGTGAGATAGCCACTTTCTTGCGGGTCTTGGCATTATGTGCCGACAGCGCCAGCTCAAGCCATTGCCGGGCATCGGCCAGACTCAGACCGCCGCGCTGGCGCACCAGCTTAATCGCACCGACATGGTTTGGCAAAGGCGTCCTTCTCGGCGCCAAATGCAACCAGCACTCCACCGGCACCCGCTCTTCAAAGCCAAGACACCCGCCCAGATCAGGCATCCATGGGCTGCGATAATCGCTTTCCCAGGTCTCATAATCGCCGCGCTCGACACCATGCGGCAGATCATGCAGCCCGCAAGGTGCAAAATGTCCCTGGCGCTCCGCTGTCCGCCAGAAGCGGCAGTCTTTGCACTGGATCATGGTCATGGCTTCTCATCGTCCTTATGCGTGATACAGAACTCAAAGTGCTGCATCATTCCATTCTTCTCGGCCGCCATTTGAGCGGCTCCGCGCGTCGCATATTTGCCGTGGCGGGACCAGTTGTGAGACCCGCGCGGCCACCAACTTCGGCTATTCTCGCGTCGAAGTTGGTCAAGACGAGCGCGCATCTCAGCATTATAGCGATGCCAAACAATCCAAACTTTTTCCTTGCGATTGCCGCCGCTGCGTCGAGGTGATTCCTCTAAGTCTGGCGTGCTGGATTGCTGTCTACTCATGGCTTGGTCTCCTTAATGCTCGGCTGCCCCATTGGTCTTGGCCGCAACCTTCTTGGTCCAGCCCCTGCGCTCTCTTCCCGTGGTCCATTTCACCCCGCGCTGCAAGGTTCCCTTATAGTTTCCCATCACCTTCTTGAGTTTGTTCCAATCCTTTTTGCTCAGCCGCGCCACGATTTGCCCTCTCTCTTGCGATCGCGGCATCGAACAAATCGCCTTCCGCGCGACGCCGCTCCTCACGCATACTATAGAGGGTATTGTAAACCCGCGATTCATGCACCTTGAGATGTTGGGCAATTGCAAATGTATCCATGCCGTTGCGCCAGAGACGCATGGCAATCGGCCAGTCATCCTGCGCTAATCTTGTCGGCACCTTGCGCCTTGCCACTAGGATCGTCATCGTCAATCTCCGTCAGCAACTCAAACTCAAAAGTGGCGATGGCCAGCTTTTCCCAAAGGTCATGGGCTATCAGAACTTCACCTTGATCTGAAAAGCCCCAGGCGCCGTCTTCCAGCCGGGGCTCGGCGCGCACCGGCATGCCGAGATAGCGGCCCAGATCAACCACGCATTCGGCCATCGGGATATCAATCCTTGGCCTTCTTGCGCGCTTTAGCCTTTCCATCAGACGCGATTTCGGCTTGGCCATTAACATTCAACTCCTTGACGATCCGGCTGATTAAGGCCTCGCGGGCAATCGGATGCAGGATGCGCATATCGCCATCCAATAGGTAAAGCTTATTTTCTTGCATCCAATCCTCCACGAGGCGCTTGGCGATCGTCTCACTTGCGTTTTCCACAGTCGGTCTCCATATTATGAGCAAAGCAGCCCACAAATCTCTTGGTAGCCACTCTATCATGGCTGCTTCCATTAAATTCGAGGCCCAAGCAGCTTATGGCAAACCACACGGCATCTGGCCTCTTGCCTTTTCGCGTAACCCGAATTATATATCGAATCACGGTGGTCTGGCCAGTTATGGATGCACTGACCAACAGCAGAGCGTCCGCGCTACGTTGCACAGAACGAGGGATTGATCAGATCACCACCGGAATTCGCGGCCCACGCCCAATCATGATCCACCATGATGTCCTTGGCCGCAAACGAGTTGAGTGATGGGAAATTTCTGGATACATCAGTGTTTTCCCCCCGTCACTCAGGCCAGCGGGGAACAAAACGTCGCAAGCGTCTTCATCCCCCTGCTGGCCACCACTATCGCGGCCCACGCACGATTGACTTCCATCTCCAAGTTGGCCGCAAACGAGATGAGTGATGGATAAATATCTCAGATGGTAATCCCCCATCACTCAGGCCAGCGGGCAATAAGCTCCAGAGCTTCCTTCCCCCGCTGGCCCACTAATGTCGCGGCCCATGGCACGACTGCCTTCCATTGGCAAGCTTGGCCGCAAACGAGATGAGTGATGGGCAAAATCTCCCAGGAGGCAACCCCCCATCGCTCAGGCCGGCAGGGAAACAAAGCTCGATCTCCCGATATTTAAGGGAGCCGCCTTCCATCCCCCCTGCCGGCCACCAATATCGCGGCCCAGCACAGCGATGAAGCCCAGTCAAAGTATGGCCGTCTCATTCTTAATCGGCATGGCCCATCAAAGAATTGTTCGCCACGGAACGGTGGCCATGCCCCCTCTTTCCAAAGTCCATGGCCCACAGAACTGGTGATCCCCAAAGCCAATCTGGCCATGGCACCAACAAGCGGCCCATAGCGCACTTGCCATCCATTAGGAACTTGGCCGCAACCCATTAGCAGCCCATTGCTGCCGTGGGCGTAACCCGCCCCAACCTGCTAGTGGCTGCTTATTCGGCCCAAGGGTTCCGCCATTTCGGCGGCCCCTTGCGGTCAACCATCTTGCGGTAAGGATTGGCCGCAAAGGTCAACAACAAGGCATCAGCGCAGTTCGGCGAGCCCATCGCCGGCACCCGCTTCTTCATATCCTTCTTGGTCTCCACCACAATGCGACCCGAGGAATGGTGGTCATAGGTCGGCACCACCAACTCAGAGATCAACCGCAAATCATTGGGGATTGAGCAATCATGCGCCTCAAACCACTGGCGCCCCTTCCACCACAATTCATCGCGCAGTTTAAAGCAGCGGTCATCTGAGGCATTGCTCTCAGCCACATTGATGCCGCGCACCGGCAGGCCATTTTCGCGGCAGCGATCCACCACACCCGAGCCATTGCCGATCACATCGATGAGGATTTCCTTGGGCCTCATATCCTCGTGAGTGCCGTAATATTCCGCCATGATGAGGCCGGTAAGCTGCATATTGTCCTTGCCAAACCACATCTTGACCGGCTCCAGCAGCCGATTGGCTTGTCGCTTGGCAAGCGCGGAGGCATCATCCCCGAACCGCGCCACATCCACCCCCCAGATCGGCAGGAAATCAAGCGGGCTCACATCGCGATCAATCGCCGCCTTCACCCAGGCCATCGGGATCACGGTATCGTCATCCTGATTGGGGAACTCGCCCTCGACACGGACGCGATATTTGTTCGATCCCTTGCCATAGGCGGTGATAATATCTTCGATATGGCCCTGGGCTCGGGCGACATCGGCCGATGAGACATGGAAGCCGCGCCAGCGCTTTGAAAGCACATGATGGGTGTCGTAAAAGAAACCCGAGGTGCGGGTTGGATTGGAGAACATGCAGGCAATGGCGCCGTGGGTGGACAGCGAGCCTTGCGCGGTCTCGAAGACGATATCGTCAATGCCAGAGGCTTCGTCGATCAGATAAAGCACATGCTCGGCATGGATGCCGGCGAGGGCTTCCGGATTAGACTTCGAGGCAGTGCGTCGCACCACAAAGGCCATCTCGGGCGAGGCCTTGATATACATTCGCTCTTCATCGATTTGGAGCTGGGCTTGCAGCGCTTCCGGCAAGTGCTTGGATTGCTTTCGTAATTCTGGCCAGTTATTGGTTTTTAGCTGGTCTTGCGAGTTCGCGGTGATGACCGTCTTGCTGTCGTAATGGGTCAGCGGGAACCAGAGGGCCAGGATAGCGATGATGGTGGACTTGCCGACGCCATGGCCGGAGCGAACGGTATGGCGCGGACTGTCGGTGATATTGCCGGCTGGGTCGAGGAAGAAGTCCCGCAGGAACTTGTCCTGCCATTTTTCGAGCTGGCGCGCGCCATCGGGATTGGGAACGCCGGCCGGCAGATAGCCCATCACCCCCGTGGCGAACAGCCAGGGATTATTGGCGCTGCTGAGCCAAGCCTCTTGCCAATTGGGCTCAACCTTAATTGCCGGCGCGCTCACCATTTTGTGGCTTCCCCATCGGTAGATAGTCAGGTGGCGGCAGGGTCTCGGCCGGCTCCGGCGTGAGGTGGATCGCCATCAGCGAGATGGCCAGGAGCGCGGCGACCGCGAGCGCTGCCACGGGGAAATAGAGTGCCTGATTCCACAAAAGAACGGCACCCCAGATTAAGACTGGGATGCCGAGAACGGCCACGATTGTGATGGCGATCATGGGGAAGATGGGCCGTTTATTTCAGCGCCTCATTGCCTTTGAGCAGCCGCTTTGGCACCCAGGTTACAGCTTCGTCTTCACCGCATTTAGCCTTCACCTCGGCGGGAATGTCTTCCTCCCGCATGATCTTGCCGATGATGATATAGCCATCTTCCTGCTCATAGAGGGCGGGACAGGATATCGCGATAGCGCAAGGCGCCGGGGTCACCTCATAGAGGGTGGGGCAGGCTCTAATGTTGCACCGCATCTCCTGCGGGGTCACGTCTTTCATGGCTGCTTCTCCTTATTCATCCCAGGGTGGGCTTTGGGTTTCTTTCTCGGCTTCACGTTTCACTTGCTCAGCATCCCAAGCGGCGGCGATGAAGACCCGGCCTCCGGCGCAGTCGCGCATGACCTGGACGATTGCGGGATCATCGACACGATGCGGGGCTGCTTCTGGATCACCAGCGCCATGCTTCTGGCGATACTCCTCGAAACGATCGGCTTCCTCACGCAGGCTCTGCACATATTCAGGCTCAGCATTGTCGCGCTCAGCGGCATCCGCATAGGCCCGCATCGCGGCCGGTGCCCATGGATCGCGCGCGCCCATAACGAAATGCGGCCACTCCGGCACGGTGCCGTCGCGGCGCACCACCAAGAACTTGCAGCCTTCCATGACATTGCGCCAGAGTTTCATGCCCTTCCTTCCATGTTCAATGAATGCGCCGGGGACATAATTGGGATCGAAGAACGTCTCATCCATACGAGCGAGGCTCCAGATGCAGTTGCAGCGCCTGATAGAGCTGCGTTGCCTCCTGGCGTGTCATATCTAAGACCGTCATGCCAAGAGGTGCTTGAATGACCACATGAACTGGGAAGCTTGGGTTGTTCTTGCTGTTATCCTCGACGCGGATGCCTATCCTAACACCATTTTCGTTAACGAACTCAACCTTATGTGGCATCAACTTCGCTTTCCGCGTTGCTAAGGATGAGTGTGGCGACACGACTTGAGACCCAGGGCGAAATTCGCGCAAAAAATCGCGCATCAGGGATAATCTCCTCATCGGCTAGCGTTCGGCATAAGACTTCGATCAAAGCCGATATCCGATCTGAAGAGTCGCAGGGAGCCACCATCAACGCCAACTGAAGCTCATCCACAGTTCTGTCGTAAATCGTCACTGCGTCAAGTTCCTGGCTCATCATTTGCCACCATCCGAATGGCTTCGAAAGTGGCAGAAGGAAAGCAGATTCTCACCTCTTGCACCAGCTTACGCACCTCTGGCCGCAAGACTAGCGCACGAATGCAGCGCGCCGTCATCTCATCGACATTATCCACGCGCCGGCCGAGGATGGACTCAAGCTGCATCCTTGTCATCCCGAGCCGGCGCAGACATTCACGGAGTTCCTGGGGTTTCATCGTCATCGCTCAGAATGCGCTCCATGGCGTCCCATCCCGCAATACGATCGGCCAACCTCTTGGCCTCCTCCTTCTGCCACTGCTCCCGGAGCGTATCCCACAGAGTCGGCCCTCGTTTCGGGGTCGGCAGCGACCCGGTGATGATCGTAGGGGGTGGAAGATCAAGGATGGCGTCGGCCTTGGCGCCGATATCGATAGTGGTTAGGCAGCCGTCAAAGTTCGTCGTGGTGGTGCAGACAGTCTCGCTTAATTTTTCCGCGACCTTGGCGGCAACGCGCAGCACCATCATCTCGCGCTCGACTTCATCTGCGAGCAGCAAGGGCGTGTCTTCCTCTCGAAGGGGCCGACCCAATGCTTTGGCTAGTTTCTCGGAAACCTCAGCCAGCTCCTCGAATGCACCGCGAACACTGGCGTCATCCGGTATCCAGGCGATGCCGTTGTCGATGCCCGGATCAGGCTGACGCAAATCAACGATGCGCGACGATACAGCATTATCCATGCGCTCAAGAGCGGCATCCCGCTCTTTATGCACGAAGTCGAGATCGGCATTGAGCTGCTTGATTTCCTCCATGAGCTGGCGGTTGTGCGCCATCAGGGATTGGACTTCAATGGCGCGGAGCTGAAGGTCAATCTCATTCTGGAGACCATTGCCCATTCTCCCCACGGCTTGCGCATTCTGGTTCAGCTCTTTGATGAGCTTCACCGCCTCCAGGTCGAGCGCATTGCCGCGCGCGGCGAGCATCTTTAAAGCGGCTTCTATCCGCTTGGAGGTGTCGTTCATCATTCTCTCCTTGTCTGGGTGCTGACATTGTTATAGTCACTTTTGCATGAGCCGCAAGGCGCTACAGACCAAACGAGAAGCTAATGCCGATCTGCCCGCGATGCCAAGAGACCGAGATTCAAATAGAGGGGATGCGCTACTGCAACTATTGCCGTCGCCTTTGCTCGAAGTGCGGCACGAACTTTAAGGGCGTCCGCTCGTCCTATTGCAACGGATGCCAAGCCGCCAACAAGCGGGCAACCCGCAAGCCATACTCTGCGATGAGCGAGGAGCAGAAGCACAAAGCTCGCGCGCGGGCCTATGCACATTCACACCTCAAGCGCGGCAAAATCAGCCGAAAAGGATGCCAAGTCTGTGGCGAGCCGGCCGAAATGCATCATGCTGATTACAACTGGCCGCTTCGCATCACTTGGCTCTGCCGGCGACACCACGTTTACCTGCATCACCCTCTTCACCCTTCTCCCAAGCCAGAGCCGAAGGATCAATGAAGCGCTGATATTTGTTGAGATATTTTGCCATCTCAAAGCCGACGATAAGGCCAGCCTTGTAAAGATCGCCCTCATCCATCTGACTGAGGAACAGCTCTTGAATGCGGAACATCTTCTTGGAAGCTGGCGGCGACATCGAAACCTCAAGAATGCCTCGACGTGGCACCACCGTAATCCACTCCTGGCCATGAGCCCAACTATCGCCGAGACCGCGCCGTATGCCCTCCAGAAGCACCAGCTCGTGGTCGAAATCGAATTCCCTCATTCTCCTTGGTCCTTCTGTTTCACCGTTCCACACGAAACCGTAAGGGACTATAGACAGGAACGCACACAATGGCTAGGCTATGCAAACACTGTACTGTTGCAGAAGCTAAGAAATGGAGCCCTTATTGTCCAGCGTGCTCCTCGCTCTGCTCCAAATGCTTCCAGGCGCCGCGCTCGGCGAGCCATCGCTGGTGCGACGCCTGTAAATCTCAACGTCAGAAACGCTATCGCGCCGAGAACTCGCTTGAGGGCGAAGCCAAGCGGCGCGCAGACATTCGCTCTCGCATCGGCGTGGATGTTCGGGCTGGCCGGATAAGGAAGGGGAAGTGCGTGGTGTGCGGGGTCGAGAATGTCCGCCTCCGCATTCTCGACTTCGACAATCCTATCGAGAGCATCCGCTGGCTTTGCCCGAAGCATCACACTGAATCTCTGAGGGTCGCAAGAAAATGTCAAAACCGGTAACCCGTATCTGTAAAATCTGCCAGACCAAGGAGGCCTACGGCATCCGGCTAGTCTGTGAGGATTGCCGGATGCTCTGCACCACCTGCCGGGAGCGACCGCGCTCGGCGAACCAACCCTATTGCGCCTCTTGCCGGCGAGAGCGCTTGAAAGCCAAACAGGCCAGCGCTATATAGCTGCAAGGCGGCTCCTCACTATATGGTGGTTACCCAAGGCAACGTTCTGGACCGCCCACCCCGCTTTTACTTTTCTCGGCCCAATCGACCTATCCCGTCTCCAACTCCTGGATGGCCGAGAGTTCTTCAAAGCCCTGGCCCATGACTATCGCGTCTACCCATCTCCTGACTGGCCAGGGCTTATTTCTCTGCCTCATCCCGCTTGGATTTCAAGTTCTGCCAGACTTCCTTGAAGACTTCATCGCCGGAGACTTCGACCTGCTCCTTAACGCGCCACTTCTCACCCATGCGAACACCAAGCCAATGCCGTAACGCGGTAATGTCGGGCGGGCAATGCTCCCAGTATTCTACGATCTGTACTTGCCCCTTCACAATCATAGGCTTCTGGGCGATATACGAATACCCCGCAGCACGCTCAGCAAGTGTTCTTTCGATGCGTTCATCATACACACTTCCTAATTCGCGGAAGGCTTCATCGAACTCCTCGTAAGATTGTCGCCATTTCCATACAGTGCTGTCCTTTACATCGAACGCCTTGGCGATCTCAGCAATGGTTGCGCCCTTGCGGAGCATGGCTTTGGCAATTGTGATGTATTGCGGATTCCATTTCGAAATAGGACGCCCGCGCTTACGCTTAAGCGTGACATTGCCGGGCATTTCCTCCAGCACGAAGGCCTCTTCAGGCTCCTCTGGGGATGCGCTATCGGTCGGCGGCTCGTTCTTTTTACGCGCCATTAAGTCTGTCCCCCAGATTATGCTTCATTCACTCGCCGTTTCTTTTTCACTCTGCTCATCGGCCTTGTGCGTGATCTTGGTGATTTGATCGGGATGGACGGTCAGGACATCTTCTTCAACTTCGATGAGATAGGCTTCATTGCTGGTGCCTTCAGCGTGGACGAAGACGATGGTGCCGTCTAGGGTTTCCTTGCCTCTGATGAAGGTGACGACATCATGGAGGGCAGCGCGCATTAGACCATCACCTTGATATGCTCAACAGGACTGTCATGGGGAACGGTGCGCCAGTCAGGCCAATCGCGCGCCTCATTCTTGTCCTGCTTAGCGAGGATGGCTGCGCAGATTTGCTCTGGTGAATACCCCATGCGCCACGCGCCGCAGAGCGCGAGCTGAATAACGTCTACCCACTCCTCCAGGTCAGAGGGATCGGCGCGAATTTCATCAAGCTCTTTGGCGATATGTTTCGTAATGCCAATGGTGCGCTCGCCAGGGCCGAACGTCTCTTCCCCCCATGCCCTTTGGCGACGAATGAAAGCCGGCAGGTCGAATATCATACCTTCACCCTCTCATGGTGAGCGGCAAGCCATTTCATAGCTCCCTCAGCGGCATCCTTGCCGGCCTCATTGTAGCTCTGGCCGGAAAGTTTTATGCCGATGAACTGCTTGGTGCCGGTAATGGTTGAGACGAAGCCGAACTCAACCATCTTGCCATTATCGCATAGGTCCACGCTGACGAGGGTGCCGCTATCGAGCTTGAAATGCCGATCGAAGGCGGCGGCGAGATCGGAGATGATCATTTATTTCTGCCAGTGTCTGCGCTTGATGTCTTCGCTGCCAGCCATATCGGCAAAGGCCCCGATTGCAGGACTGGCCCCTAGCTCAGGGCTGTGGCCAGTCGCACCAATTCCACCACGCATTAGTGCACTCCCTCGACGGTTGGTTCAGTCTTTGGTTTTGGGAAGAGTTCGGGGCAATCTTGAGCGGGATCGATGACGCCTTCTTCGATGAGGGCTTCGATGAGGGCCATGGCGCGCTTTTGGTCGCGGCGGAGGCGTCTTAGCTCTTTATTGAGGCCGGCATTTTGTTCGTTGAGGTTGGTGATTTCATCGCGGATGACGCGGATTTGATCGTCTTTGGCTTTCAGGAGATCGGCGGCATATTCGCCCTGGGCGACCATGTTCATAAATTCGGCCTGGGCGATATTGGGTTCACCTGTGGTTTGCTCGATATGCCAGCCGATGATGAGGTCTTTCAGTTTGGGGTGCAGCAGGATGAGGCGCACGATGAATTCCACCGCTTTGGGGACTTCGGTGCGGTCGCGGCACATTGCGTTGATCTGGGAGAGGGAATAGCTGAGGAGCTCAGCCAAATCGCGCTGGGTGAAATCGAGAGTGTAGAGCGCCGATCGCAATTCAGCGGCGGTCATCTTGGTGTACATTAGAACGAGGCCTCCAGTAAAGAGATGGACCAATTCGGGCCAATCTTGAAGAGCTGGGTGCCGGAGATGTAGAGGCTATCGGTGGTTGCCTCGGTAATATCTGTGGCGCGCGCGGTTAACTCTATATGGACGACGCCGCCTGGGTCCACTTGGACTTGCAGGAGTTGACAATTATTGTTTGAAGTCAGGCTGGCATTGGCGGTGGTTGCCGATGCACCTGCACTGATGGTTTGGCGCGCCAGATAGGGGTACTTCAAGAGGCCCACGCTATCGGTGCTGTATCGTCCGCTGGTTGCCGAGACCGGCGCGGTGATGATTTCAGAGAATGTGAAAAGCCGAACGGTGACGGCCATTTAGTTTGCCTCCTTGAGTTTGGCAGCTTTCTTTCGCTTCACCATACTCCTTAGTTTTGCAGCACCTTTAGGGGATAGACGATATTTGGGGTCTAACCCGCTGACTTTCAATTTTGGGTCGGTGCCGAGGACTTTGGCCATGTTATGTGGCTTTCCTAGGATATGTGTGATTTATCCCCTATAGTGGACGATTCCTGATGAACGCGCAAGATGTGGGGTGGTTCCTCTGGAGACCGCCAGCAGCCGGTTGGGCATCACTCATTATGTGGGCGATGAGAGGAACCACCAGGGGGGCCGCCATGCCCATAATGGCTATCAAGATGAGGAAGGGCGGCGTAAAGGGGCGAGGCTGCCACTGTGCTTGTGGGTATTGCAATCCTGGACTGGGCAGCGCTCGCTTAGGGGTCTCCGGCCACCGCTTTGTGGGATTTCAGAGTGGCTATGGGCCGGAGATTTGCTTGATCAGACGGTGATATCGTCGATCAGGCTGGATTTGTCATCCTTCTTTTCGGGTTTGGCTGGGGTCGAAACACCAGGGGCAACAGAGGTTCGGCTGAGGACTTGATCTTCGCCGGCTGCCTCGCGCTGTTGCTCGCTCCAATCCATGCAGGCGCTCTGGCCGCTGACATAGCTCTGGGTATTGACGCCAAGCGAGCGGAAGGTTGCACCGGTGCTCTGGCCAGCTTTGCTGTAGCTCATAGTCGAGGCGGCTGAGATACCATATTGGCGGGCCATATCATAGGCATCGATATCGGCGCCGAGGAAGACGAATTGCCAGCCTTGCGCGGTCTTCTCCTTGATCTTCTTGTGGAGATCGGCGGTGGTGAATTCGGTCGAGGCGTTTTCCTGGCCATCGGTTTGGATGACCACGATCACCTTTTGGCCTGTCGTGGCGGCCTGTTCGGTGGCCTGAATCAGGCGCATAGCGGCATCGATCAGCGGGGTGGCGCCGGTCGGTTTATATTTGCTGACGATGGTGTCGTGATCGACCGATTTAATCGGGACCGCTTTATAGATGGTCTCGGTGGTGATGGCGTTGAACAGCACCAGAGAGTATTCGTAAGAGTTGCCATCGCCACTAAGGGTATCGATATACTCTTTTAGGCCGGAGAGGGTTGCGGTGAGGCCTTCGCGCATGGAGCCGGAGGCGTCGAGGAGCATGGAAATGCGGGTTGGGGTGGTCATTTTGCTCTCTTGGGTTTGGTTTCGAGGAATTTGCGCAGTTTGGCGACTTCTAGGCTGAGGTCGTCAAGTTCCTTGATCGGGCTCTTGCTGGGGATTGGCTTGGTCGTCTTTTTCTTGGTCATGGCTGGTTTCTCTTTGGTCGGCTTTCCAGGCATAGAAGCGGAGCGCTTCCATTAGGCCTGGATCGGGATCGTCTACCGGAGGCCGCAGGGCTTCATAGGCATCGCGGATAAGTTCCAGGAGATGGGCCTCGCCGATTTCGAGGGCGAGGATTTTATCGGGCATGTGCTCGCGCTCTTCTGGAGTGGTGATGCGGGGGCGCAGCCATTCAAGCCGGCCGGTGACGGGATCGCGAGTGGTGCGCTCTTCTTCTGGGATTTGCTCATAGACGCGATCGATCTCTAAGCGCTTCTCATATTTGGCGATGAGAGCGTCTTTCTGGGCGATTTGGGCGCGGAGGCGTTCGATTTCGTCGATCATGAGGATAGTGCCTCCTTAAGTTCAGCCCTGACTTGTTCAAGCTCGCCTTCTAAGCTGAGTTTTGTTACCACATCCTCTGGCGAAAGCTCGCGGAGCATTGCCATGAGTGTGGTTTCGCGCGCGGAGAGATAGTCGATGTTATTGGGATATAAATCGCGGTAATCTTCGGCGCTCGCGAATAATCGCTTCAGATTAGTGATTTCAGCATCCTTGGCCGCCACATCCCTTCTTAGGCGCTCGATCTCGGCATCTTTTTCTTCGAGCTTGGCCGTAAGAGATTCAGCGATCGCAATCCATTGCTTGCGCTCATCGGCGGCTTCGTCGAGAACTCTGGCGAGGCGTGGATCAGCTTTCATAACAGTGCCTTCCTTGCGATGGTTCGGGTTGTGCCGGCTCGGCTTTTATGGGGGAACCAATCGCTATCGAGATAATCCTTGGCAATGGCTAACCGGCGCTTTAGCTCCTCGATCTCGGCATCTTTGTGGAAAAGGAGTTCCCGAAGCGCGATGACTTCCTTCTTGTAAGATGCTAACTCGCTTTCATCGGTCATCTTTCCACCTCAGACATGAAGGCCGAAGCGTTTTAGCGCGGCGCGGACATTCATAAGAGCATTGTTGACAGATGGAGCGAGGCTGGCCGCATTGAAATAGCCAGACATCTCATAAACAAGCTGCATGCTCTCGGCGCAGAGCGCGATGACATCATCCTGGGTATAGTTATCCAGGGGGAGCGCTGTGCTTTTTCTTGGCTGCTGGCTGCCGGCCATGAGCTGCGCTGCGATCACCATTTTGATATTGTCGGACATGGGGTGATAGCGATCCTTCTCGATTTGATCGAGGACCGCTGTGGTGATGGTCTCAGCTAATGCGTGGGCCTGTTCTGGAGTCATGGCGAACCTTGAGAAAGGAGAAGCAACGCCAAAGTTTCAATGGGTGTTCATATTCGTGTTGGGCGTTGCTTCTTCTGCGGAAGAATGGTCTGGGTGGCTGGTCCCGCCCCAGCGACCTCCGGATTCCAAGTCCGGCGCTCTCCTGACTGAGCTACACCCAGTTACCGTGGCCACGATCTTAATGGTCTTCAGATGTCGATTGGGCCACGGGTCTGTTTAGAGTTGCGGCCAGCAGGCTTCGATGGATATCACACACTTCATGGGCCGCGCTGTTTGGTGGTCTCGGCAGAACTCGAATCTGCGACCTCCCGAGTCGGAGTCGGGTGCTCTACTCCACTGAGCTACGAGACCTTGTTGCTCTTATATATAGCAGTTTTGCTAATCTTCAAGCGTGACTTTAATCTCGTCATCACTTTCTTCATCGGATTCTTCGGTGGGCGATGGGCTGGCTTGCGGCGCTTCATCATGCAAAGCTTTCCAGAGCTTATCGGCCTGGGCCTCGATGGCATCGATCTCCGCTTGCGTCCACTTCCGGCAATAGGGCCAGCCGCGCATGCCAACGGTGCTGTCTGCGCGCTGTTTGATGACGATGGTGCCGTAGCGGCCTTGCTGGAGATGACGCCGGCCGAACATCTTGAAGAAACGGTTGAGCGGCATTTCCAATTCAGCATCGTCACCATCATCCTTGATGCGCAGGAAGACGCGATCGTCCTCGATGACATCGACGAAGAAGGGCCAATGGGCGAGAATTCTAGAGTGTTTCATCGGCCCTCTCCTCCCAAAGCACCCCGTCAGGACCGCACGCATAGCCTGGGAGTCTGGCGGCACCGCAATCTGGAAGGCGAGGCGGGCTAATTTCCCCGGTGACGAGTGAGGCGGGCTGCTCCTCGCGTAGACTCGGGTGGCTGCATTTGGAGAAGACTTCAAGCTCCATCGCGCTTGGTGCCTTGCCTAACTGAGGCATATGAAAATAGCGACAGTTGATGCAGAGCTTCATGGCGTTGCTTTCTGCTTCAGCTCATGGATCACCTCATTCTGAGCGTCGAACACCTTGGCGAATTCCTCGATGATGCGAATGGTGATCCGGCCGTCGCCAGCTTCCTCGGCCTTCATCATGGCGAGCCCGATCAGGAAGCGGGCCATCTCCTCGCCAGATACTGGTCGGTCACCGAACACATCACGCACGATCTGGCCGGTTGGGGTGTTATGGATGGTCTTCATGGCTTATGCGCATCGCGCTCAGCGGCGAGGATGCCGGAAGCGATGAAGGTGGCGAGGGCAAAGAACGCCCAAATCCATGGGCTTGTGGTAACCTCGCACGCGCCATTGAAGCCATCCCCGGCCCTGGCGATAGCGATACCGCCCCAAATAAGGAGGATGGTGCTAGCTAGGCTGAAGAGGCGGTATTTGGTCATGGCATTTCTCCTTTGGTGATGGTTGGGGGAGCAGGCTTCGAACCTGCGACCTCGGGATTCAAAGTCCCGCGCTCCACCAGCTAAGCTATCCCCCAAAATTGGTTCGGGGTCGAGGGCTTGAACCTCGCACCTCCTGATTCAGAGTCAGGCGCTCTACCAACTAAGCTAACCCCGAATATTAGTCATTCTTTCAAGCTCCCTTATAAGCCCTTCATCATCATGAGTGCTGTGACGAATAGAATGACAAGTTCTACATAGCAAAACACACTTTTTAAGCTCATTCTCAATTATATGCCACGCCCTATTGGCGACCATACCAATGTTGAAATCTTTGCCGTGAACGTGATGAAAGTCAAATCCCGCCAAAGGCCCACTCCACCCGCAATCCAAACACGCCCCACCCATCAGAGCCACTGCCCTTGCTTTGGTCCGATGTCGGCGAACACGTGTATTGCAGGACCCGCACCTAAACCTTCTCCGTATTTTCTTTGGGATCGGTTTGTTGCAAACCCGACACAAGAAACCGGATTGCGCCTCCGGTATAAGCCATAAACCGCGCGGACCACGCTTGGTTTTGAGCCCATGCTTCTTCAGCCAATACTTTACTGTGGCTTGCGACCTGTTGAACTTTGCGGCTATCTGTCTCTGAGAAAGATTTTCATCGATTAGCCTAATTAAAACGTCTTTTTGCATGATCTCCTTGGCAAACACTGGTGCCGAGGGCGGGGCTTCGAGTCCGCGACCTTCCGTTTTTCAGACGGACGCTCTTACCAATCTGAGCTACCTCGGCATTTTTTGGTAGACCGGGCGGGATTCGAACCCGCGAATGCCTGATTAAAAGTCAGGTGCCTTGGGCCTCTTGGCGACCGGTCCCTATATTGTCTTCGACTTCATCGAATGACCCGAAGGGATCATAGAAACCCTCCAAGACATATTCGACATTGGGCGCTGGCGCAGGCGGATCATCTTGCATCGGGCGGCCTGCTGCGATCCAGTCGAGGATTGCTTTGGCTGCGTGACGCAAGAAATAGTCGCGCTCATCGGCATCAAAGCAACCATCGCCCTTGGGATTGGCCTCATAGACGGTTTTGCCGCCATAATCGGGGCAGGCCACGGCCATGAAGCCATGGCGCAGCCTCACATAGCCGACCTGCTCTTCGCCGAGGAACACATCATATTGTTCTGGGCAGGCGCCGCAGGTCATTTTGAAGCGAAGCTTTTCCATGGCGATCTCCTTGGTTTGTTAAGTCATTGATCTAGAATGGTATTTCATCGTCTAGCCGGTCAAAACTCGGCTGCTCGTCCAGGCTATCGGCATAGGACTTGCCGGAGCCCTGATTAATCGGCGCCTGGAAATCGCGACGGCCGGGGCTTTGTTCGACGCCGGGCTCGGTGCGCTGTGGGCCGCCATCGAGCATGGTCAGCGTGGCATTGAAGCCCTGGAGCACGATCTCGGTGGCAAATTTATCTTGCCCGGTCTCCTTGTCCTGCCATTTGCGCGTCTGGAGCTGGCCCTCGACATAAACCTTGGCTCCTTTCTTCAGATATTGCTCGACCACCCGGCAGAGGCCTTCTGAGAACACAACGACCCTATGCCATTCGGTCTTCTCTTTTCGCTCTCCAGTATTCTTATCGCGCCACGTCTCTGAGGTGGCGATCCGCAGATTGGCGATCGGGCGACCGTCATTGGTGCGACGGATTTCGGGATCGGCAACGAGATTGCCAATGAGGATCACCTTGTTTACCGAGCCGGCCATGCTGCCTCCTTAGCAGGACAGAGCGATATGGATCAAATATCCGATCACATACAACGTATACGAAACCACCATCGCAATGCCGAGAATAAAGGCTAGGCGCTGGAAAGCGCGGTCGCCAGGGGTTTTACCAAACATGGCGTCTTCTCCTTGTTTTGGGTGAGCGGCCACGACGCTATCGGGTATTCATCATGACTATGGGCCGCTCGCCTCTTGAAATAGGGGACTCGGCTGCTTTAGTCAAGCCCTATCGCAAAATCAAAAGTTGACGAAAAAATCGCATTCCTCTTGAAACTTTCTCTCTTAATGCGCATTATCCATGTACAAGCAGACGGGATGGACACCCAGAGACAAAGGTCCAGAGCCAGGAAGAGCCGAACAAAAGCTTCCATTCGACCAGTGCTCGCATCGATCTACGGGTCATGCACCAAGGGCGGTCTCGGCGAATAAAGACTTCAAGAAGATGGCGCTTTCTCACTTGGAAGCAAGCACTACCAAGGAGAGAGCCATGCGTGAAGGTCTTATTAATCTTCCCAAATTCGACAATGACGGCAAGTCCCTGCATCAGGTTACTGAGGGGCTGCTAAGTGCTCTGACAGATGCCTTTGGCGGGGTGACCGCCATTGATGCTCAGGGAAGCTGGAAACATGACGGCAAGCTTTATCGTGAGCCTGTGACCCAGCTCGTTGTTGCGTATGATCCTGACAGTGACCGCGATAATCAAGTTCTCCGCAATCTTGCGGTGGCGGCGGGCACGGTGACGGGTCAACTTGCGATGTATGTCCGCTATGCCTCGGGCGAAGTGGAGATCATCGAGATCAAACAGCCGGAAGCCATGCCGGCTGCTGCGTAACCCTCACACTATACCATGATGCTTCCAAGTTAGTAAGCGCCATTTCCTCTTTGCATTGCTTGGAAGGGCGACGGTGCCCTTACCCAAGGAGAGAGCCATGACTGTAGTTTTTGAGATTTTTGATGCCGAGGAAGACCGGATTTTTGGGGTCGCTTTCAAGGCTGAGAAATGCCGGCTCATTGCGAAGACCGATGCCAAGCATCAGGCTGCCCAGGTGCAGATCACCGCCGATGAAGTTCAACAGCTCATCGACGATGAAATGTATGAGGGCTTTGCCTTCTGCCCCAGGGCTGGGTTCTGAGCATAAGCGGTGGAGATTTATCTCCGCCGCCCTTCCAAGCAATGAAGCTTGAAACCAAGGAGAGTATAGCCATGGACGACGATTTTATCCCTTATTCTCCGCAAGATTATGGTGTGGTCGAGGCGGCTCGTTATGAGCTGGTTGCTTCGGGGTTCACGCCAGAGCAGGCCAATCAGCGGATTGCCGATGTGTATGCACCGGAGCTGACGCCGCATGATCTTCAGGAGAGACTGCGGTGACTGCGGTTGCCGCGATCATTTACTCAGTGGCGGTCGGGGTGGTGATATTCATCCTGATCGCCTATTAGACCATCAAGGAGAAAGCCATGAGCAAGGTGCTGCGCGCCCAGCTTGAGAGTTCGCTGATTGCAGACAATCTGAAGCGCGAGCTTCTGGCGCAGAGGCTGGCGACCATTCAGCGCGAGATCGAACTGACGGAAGACTTTGGTGACGAGATCATCGCCGACCGGCTGAATGAAGCCCGCAAGGCCATCACCGAGATCAAGCGCTATATCAGGACGAGATAGCCATGAGCCTCTACAAGCCCAATCCCATCTATCTGCGCGTCGTGGCGCAGTCGGATGGCTACTGGATATACGACCAGTTCGGCCCCTTTGAGGGGCCTTATGAGAGCAGCGCAGATGCCTGGGCTGTGATCAGAGAAGAAGAGGCCGCCTATCATCGGTGGCCTTAGCCATCTCTTTCAACTCATTGGTTTTTCCGATGAGTTGCGACGGGTGACTAAAGACCCGAAACCAAGGAGACTAGCCATGTTACCTGCTGAAGCTTTTGAAAACCGTCATCTGCCAGCTGAGACGCTGGAGACGCTGGCGGTGCAGTTCGAGCGCGAGCACGAATTTTCCGAAGCCGACTTCGCCGATCGACCGCGCTTCCTGGCGATCATCAAGGCCGTAGTGGCGCGCGGTGCGGCCGATGTCCGCAAGGGCATGCCCCCGGATGCGGCCGATCTGACGGTGCGGGCATACCTGAAGATTTATGCCCAGGTTCCGCCACTGCGGGCAGAGATGGAGGAGGAGATGGGAATCGACCCCGCCCTTCCGGAGTACGTTGCGACGGTGAACTAGCCACCTCCCTGAGTCCCCGGTTCGCCGGGGATTCTAGCGGGTGACTAACCCGATACCAAGGAGACCAAGATGCTTTACTTTGGATTCATAATGACATTCGTCCTGTTCACTGGCGTGTTTCTTTCACTCGAAGGTCAGAAGCAGGCCAACGAAAGGCGACATAAGGAGCTGCTTGACGCCCTCAAGGCCAAGGCGGAACCAAAGCGCGACCCCGAGATCGAGGGCGAACTGGATGAGTTGCTGATGCTGCTGCGCACCCCACAATGGGGGCTGGCTTCCTGGAACCATATGGTTCAGGCCCGGCATCGTCGTCTGGTCGAGCTTCTGATGGAGGGCAAGCAATGAGACGCCATCGTTATAAGCCCACCAGCTACGGCATGAAGGGCGGCGAGGGGCCGAATAAGGGCAAGAAGCTGGTTCGGTATGAAGCCGAGGCTCCTGATGGCACCTTTCATGCCGCCGGGATGATGCATGACGCGGCCACGGCGCCGCGTACAGCCTGGGTCAGGTTTTATCGGGTCGGCGAGACCTGGAAAGCCTCCGGGGTGCGCATTGTCCGGCACGATTGGGGCGATGAAAGCGTCTGGGTCGAAGGCAATCGGTTCGGTTAAGGAGAAGAGCCATGGTTTTGAATATGCATCGCGTGATGCTTAAGAAGGGCGGGAAAGACCTTTGGGATGAACCTAAACTCTTCTCTCGCGTCCCGATGATCAATGAGACCATTTATATCACAGAAAAAGGCAAGAGTCGCCCTAAAACCTACTATGTGTCCATGGTCCACATGCATTTGGACATGAACGAAGACGCGAATAACCGGGTGCTTTACAAGGTATCCGTGGTTTAACCAAGGAGAGAGTACCATGATCCCCTTAGAATTGAAAGAAGGTTTCAAGAATGCCTTCGTGATTTTTCTGGCCTTTATGGTTGGCAATGTCGCCACGGGGCCGGTTTCTGTGGTGGATATCTTTGTCGGCACCACACTAGCTCTTGGTTATTTCTATGGCTGGTGGGCCAGGACCAATCACTTGAATGATAAGCTGCAAGCCGAGATCGATCGGCGCAACAAGCAGGCGGAGGAAGATGCCGCCTATATGGAGGAATGATTCATGATTAGCATCATCGTTTCCTCGCAAGAGGAAATGGAGGCTCAAATCGAGGAGTTCCTTAAGCTGGGCTTCCGGCTTGCTGCAATAAGCAATGCCGGACTGCCGGCTGGGCAAGGTCGCCTGACATTTGTTCCGCCGGAAGCCTTCCAAAAAGAAGGAGCGTTCCAGAAGCAAGGAGAGAGCAATGACCTGGAATAGGCCTATCAATGATGACCTGATCCGGCTGCACCGGCTGGCGGAAACCTATCTCTGGCTCACCGAGGAGATGACTCCGGACGAGGAGATGAAAGAGTTTCACGAAGCCATGGTTTCCAGCATCAAGGGCGAGATCGAATGGCTGGGCCAGAACGTCGGAGCGACGCTGAAGGCGCTCCGGGAGCGCGGAGGCAAGATATGACTACGATCGAAGAGGCCGTCGCCCAGCTCAAAGCGGCGTCCAAGAGCAAGGCCTTCTTGGAGCTGACCACCGAGGAATACAAGCTCCTCAGTGAAAGCCTCTGGGCGCATAATGACTTCCTTCGTGAGAAGTCGCGAACCCCTGGCTTGCCCACCGCGATCATTGAGGCGTTAACCCATAGAACGGCGGCCATCACCAAGCTGATGATGAAGCTGGACAGCCAGAAGCCCATGCCGTGACGGCCTCCTGAAGTTGCTCGGTGCGAGCTGGGCAATTTTGGCGGGTTGTTGTGAAACCCGGCGCCATCTGGCGCATCAAAACCAAGGAGAGACTACCATGCCTGCGCATTACGATTGGCACGTTGTTATCGAGGTTCCCAATACTGTGGTTGCTCGCGGTGGCGTTATCGACGCCACTAGCCGAGTAAGCATTCAGGAAAAAATCTCCGAAGTGCTGGGCGCCGACTTCGATGAAGGCATCAAAATTCGGGTGAAAAAGGAACCCGACGCAACCGCCATTGAGCGCGAGCAGCGCTAGTTGAAAGCGATCGTTTATCGTTCGCGGTAAACGCTCACTAAGGAGAGCCGGCGCCCAACACCGCCATGGCGCAAGCCCAGTACAATGTATGGCGCCGGCTCATTTTACACCGAGGAGAGAAGTCATGGAAGTCAGCGCAAGACGAGGGGATCGGGTTGGAGCTGTGCTCAGCTTCGATCCGGAAGGCAACATTATTCATGTGCTTGGGTCGGGAGAGTTTCTCGGCGTTGAGCGCGTGCCAGGACGCGGCGACTTCCAGGTGAAGATCAAGCTGGACACCGGTCGCATCGTCTGGGGCCATGAAATCTTCGCCTGGGGCGAGGAAGACACCATCCGGCGCAATATCCGCGCCTGGGAGAGCGACGGCTGGAAGGTTCAACTGGTGGACCTGGATGATACTGGTCTACCCTTTGTCAAAGATCAGGAGGTTACCTTACCCTTATCTGGATGAAACCTCAACCAAGGAGCAAACAATGTTCGACTTTTTCAACATGGCCGGCACCTATGAAGATCGCAAGGTTTCCCTCTACAATGAGGGTGGCGTGGTGGTCTCAACAGCAATGGTGAACGATGGCGACCACCCCTTCGAGACCGCCATCAAGCATCCGGATTACAATGACGGCGCCTTCGTCATTGTCGAGGCCTATGACAGCCTATCGGATGCTCATGAGGGTCACGAGAATTGGGTGACGATCATGACCGCCGAGCCGTTGCCGGAGTTTCTGCAAGACTGCCAGAACTCAAAGGTCTCCCAATTTCTGGCGCCGGAAGACATGAAATTTCCGCGCAAACCGAAACAGAAGCGATAATCTTCAAGGGTGGGGGCCACTCCACCCTGGCTTTTAGCCTATAATGAGTAGGCGTTTTCAAAGGACAGATGACATGAAGACATCCATCATTGCACTGCTCACGGCGGGCGCTCTGGCGCTCAGCACACCCGTTCTCGCCCAGGATTCGGGCGGCACTTCCGATGGTACGCCGGGCTGGCGTAACACCAATGCCGACAATCAGGGCATCGGCGACGGCGTTCGCTATTCGGCGCCGAAGGCCCAGACCTACAATGTCTGGAGTCACGACAATATCCCGTTCGCCAACGCCAATACCGGCGCGGTGACGGGCGCCGGCCTTCAGGGCACTTTCATTCCGTCCCTGAGCGCATCCGAACTGCTGGCCCAGCAGAATGCCAATCGCGCCTGGGTGGTTCGCCAGAACCGCAGCTATGTCGAACAGGGCGGCTGGAATTCCCCGGTCCTGCCGGTGCGCATCCATGCCGGTGGCGGTCATCCCGGCCTCGGCAAGGTATTCGGTGAAGGCCCGCAGATGGGCTCGAACGGCGGCGAATAGTCCCTTCCCACCTCACAGCGGGGGCGTGCGCTAAAGCGCGCTCCCTATTCCCCAAATATAGCAGAGTTCCAAGGAGTTAGCCATGGACGAAAATTCCACGGTCGATCGGGTCATGCGCGAAAACGCCCGCCTCAGTCGCGAAAACGGTGAGTTGCGCCGGTCAAATGAGGAGTGGCGACGCGAAGCGCTGAGAGCCTATGACACCGGCCCAGGCCTCGGCACCGCGCTGTTCTGGGTGATGCTCTTCATCAGCGTTCTCATCGGCGTTGTCTGGTGGGCCAGCAGCGAAGGTGAGCGGGAGCGTAGTCAGCGGCTCGATCATGAAGCTTACCAGCGTTCTGTCAATGAGAACCGCGCTAGAGCAGAGGCCAAGCCTGCTTATCTCAGCCGGATCGTGGCCAACGCTGCCATGACAGAAGGGTGCAACACCCCCGGCCATGTCCAGGTTTCTTACCGCAACGAGACCGGGCGCACGATCGGCAAGGTCAGGCTGAACTTTCGCGGCTATCTGCCGGATCGCTCCAGCAACATCGTCCTGCCCAGCCCCAATCTCAATGAATCGCACATTGCCCTGGATTGGGTCGTCAAGCCCAACGAAACCCGGCGCGATTGCGTAAGGCTCCCGCTATCGGATGAAGGTCTCACCGCGACGGTCGAGCCAAAATTCCATGTGCGGGTGGTGGACTTCACCTTCCTGGAGGACATTGACGGCTATGCCGAGGCCTTCAAGGATGATCCGGCAACCTGCCCGCAGGTGAGCCCGGCACCGACCAGCATTGGCCGCACACCCGCCGAGCGCAGCCATAATTGGCTCGATGTCAGCACCCGGCGCCCGCCGCCGCGTTAAGCAAAGGGGCGCGGCCAAATGCGCCCCTTCCCCTCTCAGACCCTAGCCCATCACCAAGGAGAAAGCCATGACGATACTGGCAAAAAATGGCCAGACCAAGGGGGCTGCCCCCGCTGACATTCTCGAACAAATGAAAGAACGTCTGCTGGAACAAGATGCCCTCTTGCGCAAATTAACCGCTTTGCCGCTGGCCCATGCCACCGTCGTTGCCATCAATGAGGAAGGTGGAAGCGTCACGCTGGTGGCCGATAACCAAATCATCGAAGTCGATCAACCCGCCAATCTGAACCTCACCATCGGGGCTCCGGTGCTGATCAACAATCAAACCAAGGCCATCATCCGACTAGCCAAAGAGCCGCAGATCGGCGGCATCGGCGTCGTCAAAGCGCTGGTCAATGACCACATGAGCGAGGTGATCATCGATGGCCAGAATCGAGCGGTCATCAACGGCAATAATCGGCCCAAAGTCGGCGATCAAGTCGTGCTCTCAGCCGGCAATATGATCATCTATGCGGTGATGCCGCAGGAAAAAGGCCAACGCTTCACCCTCACCTCCGCCGTCAATGTCGGCTGGGAGGAAATCGGTGGCCAAAGCGCGGCCAAACAAGCCTTGCAGGAAGCCATCGTAATGCCAGCCATGTATCCGGACATCTTCCGCTTCTATGGCAAGGGCTTCCCGGCCGGCATCTTGCTGTTCGGGCCTCCGGGCAATGGCAAGACCCTGCTCGGCAAGGCCTCGGCAACCGCAATCCGCGCCGAGGGCGACAATGGTGCCTTCTTCTCGATCAAGGGGCCGGAAGTGCTCGATGCCTATGTCGGCGAAACCGAGCGCAAAATCCGCGAACTGTTCAAGGCGGCACGCACCCATAAGCAGAAGACCGGCAACCCGGCTGTCATCTTCATCGACGAAGCCGAAGCCCTGCTTACCGCGCGCGGCAATGGACGCGGCTCCAGCAATTTCATGTCCAGCACGGTGGTTCCCACCTTCCTGGCGGAAATGGATGGCCTGGAGGAATCCTCTGCCATCGTGATGCTGGCGACCAATAAGCCGGAACAGCTCGATCCCGCCATCACCCGCGATGGGCGGATGGATCGCAAGATTGAGGTGGCCCGGCCGACGCCAGACGATGCGCTGGAGATTTTCCCCATCCATCTGGCTAAGGCACCGATTGCCAAGCAGACCCGTGCAGACAAGCTGACCGCGCTGACGATTGAGACGGTGTATTCGGACAAGACCTTGATCGCCGGCTCCACCAAACCGCTGCGCTCTGTCGTCTCTGGCGCCATGCTGGCGGCGATTGCAGAGCAGGCAAAATCCTTTGCTTTGGCACGGGATTTGGCGAGCCGGAAACGCACCGGCCTGACTGAGGCCGATATCCTGAATGCGGTGCAACGGATTCAGGAGGAGAACGGCCGGATCAGTCACGCGGCAGAGTAATCTCACCAGACAGAGGGAGGGGTACATTTTGTATCCCCCCTCCTCTTAGCCAAGGAGACAATTATGGAGCAAAAACAACGTCGTGTCAAAGTCAATCCGACCGGAGAACAGGGCGAAGAGGCTGATGTGCTTCCCGCACCGCCGCCGATCGATGATCTGGTAAAGGCCGTCGAGCAAGCCGCTGAAGAGCAGCGCAAGGCAGCGGAGAAGGCAGCACGAAAGCCCAGCGGCGATCCTCGGATTCAAGAGCGCGCCAAGCTCCTCTGGGATGCCGGCTATATCTGCCATTGCGGCGTGGAAGGCTGCCCGATCGGTCATTTTGTCCTTAAGGCAAGTCTTAGGAGATAAGCCATGAACCAGAAGCAACGCAAAGTGAAAACCGATCCGACCGGCGCGCTGGAGGAGGGCGAGGTGGAAACCTTGCCGACACCACCAGAGATCGATGATCTGGTGCGCGCGGCAGAGGCCGAGGCGGAAAGGCTCCGTCTGGAGCAGGCCAAGCCGGAAAGCTGGTATTGTGCACGCTGCGGCAAGGCCGGTAAGAATGTTTGTGCCCCTCGCCTGCGATCATAAAGGAGATAGCCATGGAAAAGGTAACAGCAACATTCTGGGTAGCGGTGGACGCTGATGGCTCTACCGCGCATTCCTCTGATAGTTCCAGCGATGCCGCTGATCGCTATAATGATGAAGTGGACAGCGGAGACCCGTTCGACATCTACAAGATCGAGCTGACGGTGAACAAGCCGGGCCAGTCGCGCTCAACGGTGCGGATCGATGCCACCCAGCCCCAGCGGGCGCGGGATGATCCGGATGCGATTGCCGTGCGGGTGGATGTGGACGACTAGCCCCAGAAACCAAAACGGGGCCGCACGCCATGTGAATGCGGCCCCGATGGAACAGCATGCGAGGCGCATGCTGACCAAGGAGAGACTAGATAATGGCAAGGCAAGCGCACAAAGTCAAGGGCAAGTCACCGCGAAGATACCGGGTGAAGCTGGAAAAAACCGTGACGTTTCGCCTCAGTAGCTATATCGAGGTGGAGGCGGGGCCGGAGGCCATGGTCAACCGAGGTCGCAACTTTACCGTAAAGAACGCCGTCGAGGAAGCCATCGCCGCCGAAAAAGCCGCTGGCGTTGAAAGACAGTGGTTGACGGAAACATCCGATCTTGATAGCAGTTTCGCGATAGACTGGTCTTCCATTCAAGAAATCGATCCCCATATAAGGGATACAAGCAAGACACCGGCCGATAAGACTTAGGCCAGTGACCCGGCGCCGCCCATTAAAAACATGACGCCCCTGGCCAGATTGGCGGCCCCCTGTTTACCTCCCCACCAACCAAGGAGAACACCATGAGTGACAGCGCAACTGAACAAGCCCAGGCCCTGGCTGACGTGATGGGCATGATGATCAAGTCAACGCGCCAGAAGCTGCGCAGCGGCGAGATCGCCCAGGCCAAGGAACTCGGCGTCAAATGGGACGAGACCGCCACGGAGATCAAGCTCCCTGGCCAGCCCGACCCGATGACCGTCGAAGAGGGCATCCAGACCCTGCTCGACTTCAAGGCCAAGGAAGACCAGCTCTTCGAGGTGAGCGAGTATCTGCCGGGCATGCCCCATGACGCCGCCCATGCCTTCGTCAAGGTGATGGAGCGCCGCTATGGCTGGGTGAACCCGCAGACCATCAAGACCATGTTCGGCGACATTCAGCCGGAAATGGTGATGGTGCGCACCGGCCCCAAGCCGAAAGATTACGTGGAAGTCCCGGTCGGCAAGTTCAAGCTCCAGGACACCAAGGCGGAGCTGATCACCGGCTTTGCCCGCAATCCCAAGGCCAAGGAAGGCTCGTTCTTGTCCTTCCATGTCAGCGCCAAGGTGCGCCATCATGAGCGCAAGATCATCATGGCGCTGATCGAGGAGACGCGGGACTATCTGCGGGAACATTCGATCTACAAGGGCAAGGCGATGCGCTTGCCCGTAGGCTCGGATGGCAAGGTCGAGGCCTCGGTTGCGCCGAGCTTCATCGACCTGTCCAAGGTCTCTGAAGACGGTCTCGTGCTCACCCAGGTGAACTACAGCCTGATGGAGCACACCGTCTGGACCCCGATCCGCAAGACCGCCATCGCCCGCAAGCATGGTGTTTCGCTCAAGCGCGGTGCGCTGCTCTATGGCCCCTACGGCACCGGCAAGACGCTCACCGCACTGGTGACCGCCAAGATCGCCCAGGACAATGGCTGGACCTTTATCATGGTCGATAAGGTCGAGGGCCTGGATCGGGCGCTGGAGCTGGCCAAGCTCTATCAGCCTTCGGTGGTGTTCGCCGAAGACGTGGAGCGGGTCGCAGTCAAGTCCCGCGACAACAAGACCAACGATCTGCTGAACACGATCGACGGCGCGGTGTCCAAGGATGGTGAGATCATCACCGTTCTGACCACCAACCATATCGAGCTGATCAACGAGGCGATGCTGCGGCCGGGCCGGCTGGATGCGCTCATCCATGTCACCAAGCCGGATGCCGAAGCAGCCGAACGTCTGGTTCGCCTCTATGCCGGCAATCTGCTGGACAAGTCTGTCCCGCTGACCGCGCTCGGCAAGCTGGTCGAGGAGAACGGCTATATCCCGGCGATCATCGCTGAGATCGTGTCGCGCGCCAAGCTCGGCATGATCTTCCGCGAGGAAACCCAGATCGTCGAAGATGATCTGTTGGTGGCGGCCTATCAGATGGTCGATCACTCCAAGCTGCTTCAGCAGAAGAAGCCGGAGCCCTCGCCGGAGGAAGCCTTTGGTCTGGCAGCCAAGCGGCTGCTCGGCGATCCGCAGAGCAGCTACAGCGGCGATCTGGGCGAAGACCTGAACGTGATCCGCAACCGGGCGAACAGCGCCAAGGACTATGCGGAAGCGGCCTATGAGCTGTCCGAGAAGCACCTGCCAAAGATCAAGAAGCTGCTGGAGGAGTTCGCCGTCAAGGGTGCGCCCAATGGCAGCGGTGATCTGGTCCGCAAGATCGACGCCATCGCCGACCGGGTTGGCGCGCGCGTCACCAGCTAAGCGCCTAACCAAGCCGGTGCCCAATACGAAGGTGGCGCAAGCCCAACACGAAAGTGGCACCGGCTCCCCTCTCCCAGACGCCGCCCATGCTCAGCATGGCAATCCAGTAAGAAATTGGCGGCGTCTGGGGCCTTTAAACCAAGGAGAACTCCCATGGATTTCAGCAAGCTTCCCCCCGAGATTTTGGCCAAGCTCACTCCAGAACAGATGGAGGAAATGCGCCGGCAGGGTGACTATCAGAATGAGCTGATTGGCAAGCATATCCACACCTTTGGCGCGCTGATCGAGAAGACCATTGCCGAGATCGGCGACGGCCATGCCGGGCCGGTGATCCTCGAAATCCTGGCAATCTTCGCCGGCCAGATTCTTGCCAAGGCACCGGCCGCGCTGCATCCGATGCTGCTGCCCAAGACCATCGAAGTGATCATCGGGCAGATGAACGACTCCCGGCCGCCCGGCGCCAAGATCAAGCTGTCGGCGGTCGGCGAGGAGGAGGATGACATCAAGGTCCAGCTTCACTAATCACCAACCAGTTGGCCTCCTTGGGGCTGGTTGGGAAAGCGCTCCGGGAGAGCCCCCCGGTCCCCGGAGCGCCACTTCACGAAAAGTTGATCATTTTAGTGCATTGATATCGTGTTTCCATGTATTTGAGTGGAAACTATCTATCTCTTCTGCGTTATACTTGTGTCACTGGCGCTGGATGCCAGGACGCGAAAACCAAGGAGAGACAGATGCTCAACTATATCAAATACGGCGCTGCCGCACTGATGCTGGTCATCGGTCTCGCAGCGGGCATGACCAGCCTGACGCTCAATGTGAGCCATGGTCTGGAGAAAGCATGGTATGCGGCCATGATCCTGGCGCTTGCCGATATCGCTCGCATGAGCGTTCCGGTGATTGGCGCTTTCAAGGGCTGGAGCCGCAATCTGATGGTGGCGATTGGTGCACTGGCGGCGTTCAGCCTGTTCAACATTGCCAGCTATCAGGCGAACAAGGCCGGGGCACCGATTTGGGAATCGATGCAGGCCGATGTGAAGAAGGCAGAGCGGGCGGCCGAGATCGCCAATCTGACGGTTGAGATTGCCGGCTTTGCTGAGAAGCGCTCTTCGGCCACGCTGATCAAGCTGGCAGAGGAGGAGAAGAAGAACAAGTTCTGCGGCGGCAAGTGCGCCAACTTTATGAGCCTTGCTGATGAAGCGGCTCGCCGCGAAGCCCTGGAGGCTAAGCGCGAGACGCTGAAGGCGCAGAATGAGGCGGTCAAAACGGTTGAGGTGAAGGGCTTTGCCATCGGCTTTGTGGCCATGGGCTTCTCCCCAATCGCAGCCAAGACGATTGTCGATGCGATCGAGGGTTCGTTTGGTTCGCTGATCCTCGATATGCTGGTGTACTTCCTGATTCCTGGCGCGATGATGCTGCGCGAGGATCGCAAGGCGGTTAAGGCCAGCAGCTTTGGCATCGTGCTTGACGCCAAGCCCCAGACGGGAAGCAAGGCCAAGAAGGACGAGGTTTACCGGGAGCTGGTCTCCCTGCTCTTGGAGAAGCCGGAATATTCGGTGCTGGTCTCCAAGCGCCAGCTTGCTCAGGCGCTCAGCGAGCGGTTGGGCAAGGCGGTAGCCAAGACTTCGCTGAATGGCTGGCTGGCCAAGGAATGGGCGCAGCCGGGCAAGCTGAAGGTGGTGGAGCATTCCGCGCACCGCGTCTTGATCGGGCTCGACAAAGCAGCGTAAGACTACCGGGCGGGGCACCAAGCTCCGCCCCTTTTACCCAAGGAGACAGCCATGCAGAAACTCAAATTCAGACGCGAAGACGGCGGCATTGTCTATGTTCATGCCGGCAACGGCACCGATCTGGTGTTCGCCAACAACGGCGACGTGTATGTGGAGACCGCTACCTCCCTGTTCACCACCGATCCCAAATTCATCACCCAGGATCGCTGGGAAAGGACACTGCTCTACATCCACAGCAAAATCTTCGCCTTTGTGGACTTCACTCGCGAAGATGGGGTGTGGATGCATGTGCGCGGCAGCGATCCAGTGATGATCAAGGGCACCGAGCTGGCCGCCGCTACGCTTTCGCTTGATCTGCTCGACAAAGCCAAGGCGGCGCTGGTCGGCAACGACATTCCCTCCAATGACCTTCTGGTCCGGATCGACTAAGGAGACCTTCGCCATGGGCAAATTGGGTTTGATCGTCTATGCGGCGATCGGCTTGATCGTGGCGTCATTCCATACGGATGAAATCCTATTGGGATTGGCGCTGGCGATCATCTGGCCAGCGGTGCTGGTGTTCTGGGCCGGGGTGGTGATGTTCGTGGTGGCGGCTGGGATCGTGCTGTTCCTGCTGGCGATGAAGTGGCTGGAGGGCGACACGCTGCTGGACATCAAGAAGGATGTCACCTTCGAATTGCGCCGGCTGCACCGCGAGGCGCGCGAGGAATGGAAGAAGGGGCGTCGCTGATGCCCCTTCTCTATATGAAGCGCTACACCCGCAAATTCATCCGGGAACATCCCGATTGGCTGTTCGTGTTCGGCGATAATTTCGCCCGCAAGGGCTTTGGCGGCCAAGCGGCGCAAGCGCGCGGCGAGCCCAATGCGATCGGGGTGCCCACCAAACGCTATCCCACCACCGAAGAGGCCGCCTATCTGCGCAATGAGGATTTTGAAATCTGGGAACAGAAATCACGCCTCGACCGCCAGCAAATTGAGACGGCTTTGCGCCAGGGCCAGATTGTGGTTTGGCCGCTGGATGGCATCGGCTCCGGGATGGCCAAGCTGGATAGTTACGCCCCTGACATTGCCGAGGCGATCAAGGATTGGCTCGGCCGGCTGGAGATCATGTCATGATCCTTATCCCCCTTACGCTGGCAGCCGGGCTCACCCTGGCTGCTGATCTGGGGCCGGGGTTATCCTATAAGGATACTCCGGCTTACAGCACAAATGCGGCGCCAGTTCGGCGATATCGCCCTGTTCGACGCCGCATGGCGATCCCCCCGGTTCCCGATAGCAATATCTATGACCGGATGGCGCAGGGTATCCACCCCTTCATTCGGGTTGAGGGGATTGAAAGCCCCTTAGCGATGACCAAGGAGGAGCTGGAGAAATGGGGGCTGGAGAGCGGAGACACTGTTCCGATTTCTTTGGCCTCTAAGATTATCGAAGAGAAAATCCAACGAGCAAGAGAGTGACGATGGAACTGGCAATTGCCATGCTGGAAGAGCGGGTCAGGATCATGGAGTCGAGTGTTTCGACCCTGACAGGGGCGATCTCGGAAGCGATGAATGCGATCTCGGTGAATGAGGAGCGGCGTGAGAGCGCCCAGGCTGAGATCGAGGAGCTTCAAGAGGCGATCGATGTCCTGAAAGCTGCGGCCCGCGCGGCGCGTCGATAAGCTAAAGGCGGGGCTCGGCTTCCACCGTCGAGCACCGCCTTTAGGGCCGGCAGCGTGCTGCCGGGGGGTTCCTTTTTATCGCATAAATCCCCGGCCATTGCAACGGCCATTTTGACCCAACCGAATGACCCGGCCAAGATGATCGGCCATGTCACACCTGTTGCAACAATGATGCAACGCTGAAACCATAAGATCATCAACAAATGGCCGAAAATTTCGGCCGTCCATTCAAGTACAGAGTCGTCCAACCAAGGAGATAGCCATGACTATTCAGGACAAATTGCCCCGTTTTCTGCGCAAGCCCTACGCATTTTTGTACGGCGCGCTGAGCGCTTTCGTCCGTTCACCGTTGGAGGCCATTGAGCGTGGCTTCGAGGCGGTCGCACTGGTAGAACCCGAGCCGGAAGAGGAGAGCGGCCCCCGTAATGGCGAGCGCTTTTATGTCAATGTCACTGGCAGCCCGCGCCCTGGCTATATGATCACCGGCCGGATGTATCTGAACAAGGAGACCGCTGAGAGGGCGAAGGCCGAGGGCGGGATCAAGCATGGCCAGACGCTGAGCCTGGAGGAGACCCGCGAATTCCTGTCCCGCTATGTCGATGAGGACACGGTGAAGGCCTGGGACGAGGCGATGGACCCGAAAAACACCGATGAGTATCGAGCGGTGATCGCCAAAGGCGAGGATGGCAGCACCCGCTTTGATAAGCAAACGGTCCTATCGCCGGACGCGCTGGGCTATCGGAAGCTGCCCGAGATCACCACGGCGCAGGGCAATCGCTGGCTGGAAATTCCGGAGGTTATGAGGGGCAATCCCTATCTGATCGTCGATGGTGACGAGGAGCGCAAGGTGCCGGTACCGGCCTGGATGCTGGAGCAGCTTGGCTATCAGCCGGGCCAGAGCATCAGCAAGCTAGAGATGCTCGCGGTCGCAATGACGGTGCTGGAGGCGCGGTCACACTATCCCACCGACACCGACTTCAATAATAACACCAATCGTCGCAAAGCCGCTTGACGGAAACCGCGCAAATACCTATATTCCAGATGCGCCCACCTCGTGATTGCGTTCCAACCCAAGCATGGCGCATCTGGTCTTTGACAACTTTCGATTACATCCGTGTAGCTCAGCGGTAGAGCGCCGGTCTCCAAAACCGGGCGTCGGTGGTTCGATTCCATCCACGGGTGCCAAATTTATCGCGGGGTGGCGCAGCGGTTAGCGCACTAGTCTCATAAACTAGGGGTCGCCGGTTCGATCCCGGCCCCCGCAACCAAGTTTTGCGCATGGCTTTCCTCCACTGGGCCATGCGCTTGTCCCCGGCGAGGTAAGGCGACAGACCTTGCCGGGGACCACAATGGGGAAGTAGCTCAGGGGTAGAGCGGTGCTTTTGCAAGGCGACGGCCGGGGGTTCGATTCCCTCCTTCTCCACCATATTTTGTTGATTTAAGGCCCGTTAGCTCAGTGGTAGAGCGCTTGCCTGTCGAGTAAGTGGTCAGCGGTTCAATCCCGCTACGGGTCGCCAATTGCCGGATAGCTCAGTTGGGAGAGCGCGCGACCGATAATCGCGTGGTCGCTGGTTCGATCCCAGCTCCGGCAACCAGTTTATGGGGTGTGTGGCCTGCGCGCGGGCCTCGATGTGGAAGCGGTAGAGCCTAAACGACCTTGCTGCTGAATCGTATGTCAGGGCAACGGAGACGCAGGTAACAAGCATCGCCGCCACACCCCGCCAGTTTGATGGGGCCGTGTCAGAAGCATCCTGATTGGATGTGGCGCGATAAGACAGATGGGTGACGCCGTAGGGTATTCTCATCAGGCGGGTCCGCTGCCCGCACGGTCCACCAGTTTATGGGCTCCGCAGCTCTGGAGAGCGTCGCCGCTGATGGCGAAGACAAGGGTGAAATCCCCTTCGGAGGCCCGCCAGTTTATGAGACGAGCATGCCGTGCGATGAGAGCGCCCGTAAGTCCTCGTCATGACGAGGCATATAAGCCGCCGCCTCCTGGGGCTAGCCCAGTCTTGCACTGGCCAGGAGCAGTTGCATTGCATGTGTGGGGCCGGTCGGTATCGGCGGGGGTCCAAAACCCTCGAAAGCAGTTCAACTCTGCCCACAGTCTCACCAGTTTATGCGGGCCGAGATGGCCAACCGGAGCGCGGGATCGATCGTTAGCCGCGCCGAGGTGGGTTGGGGGCAGGTCCCAACCCCGCTCCAATTTATGGGCGTGTCAGTGAGTCTGGGCTGATCACCCTCAAGACAACAGGCTGGCGAAGCTTCGGTGTCTGGCTAGATAGACAGGGGCACTAAAAAAGGTCGCCTGTGGTCCCCTGCGCCGGTACGGAGACGAGCGGTGTCCGCGAGTGACCTTCAAGCGGCACCCGCCCATATTTAGATCATGGCCTATCTCGGAGGACTCAGGGACTTCAAACCCAATGGTCGCCGGATCGTGCCCGGCATAGGCCGCCAATTTTGCAGCAGAAGGAAGAAACCAATGACCTGAATTCCCCGCTAGAGGTCCGCCTGTCGCGCTCTTCTGGTGTCGAATTTTTCAACCAACGGAGAGTGACATGGAAAAGCATGCAGGACTGACATATCTCAGGATCAAGCTGAAACATCTGGCGCTGGAGCCAGCGCTGGTGAAGCTGGAAGAGCGCAAGAAGCGCCAGAGTCACCAGAGGTGGCGCAACCGTGAATATGCCAGAATCATCGAGAAGGATGAAGGGCTTCGCAAGGAAGTCGAGACGAACGGCTCCAGCAAGAAGCTCCAGGCGGAGCGCGTCCCCTATGAAAACCCCTGGCTCGCGGTCGAGATGCAGACCCATCGGGTTCGCGTGATCCGGCCCGAGGCACGCGCGGCGCAACTGGCTTACGCCTTCCTTCGCGGGAAGAGCTATGACAGCGTAGAGCCCACCTCGAAATACACGCCCCCAATGAACCGGGTCGCCGAGTTGGTGGTCAAATACGGGGAACAGACCGACAAAAAGGTGGCGCTGGATGAGCTGATCACCTGGGTTGAAGCGTCGGGTCGCTTCAAATGGCAGAAAGCAGGCTGGTTCTCACCGGTCGTGAAAGAGCAGAAAGCGGCGGCGTAAGCTGTCGCCGGGCGGTTGGGTAGCACGAGGGTGGAAGACGCACAGCCATCCTTGCAGGCCCCGACCGCCCACAGATCAACATCCGCCCTCAACCCTTGTCCGGCTGATTAAGGGGCTAAGGCAAGGACATAGGCGGGTGTTGGAATAGATGGGCGAGCCCCCAATGTTCAGCCGCCCATACCAATTTCGCTAGGGTCGTCCAATGGCAAGGACATCGGGTTGTGTCCCCGAAAATCGCGGTTCAAGTCCGCGCCCTAGTCCCATGCCCCCTTCGTCTAACGGCTAGGATATCTCCCTTTCAAGGAGGAGGCGAGGGGTTCGATTCCCCCAGGGGGCACCATAACCAAGGAGGCAGCCATGATCACGCCAGAGAAGGTCAGGAAAGTCGTCGTCTTCATGAAGGCGCGCGCTGCAAAGCTCCGCGACGATGCCGGCCACAGCGGATCAATGACAGATGGTGGCGCGCATGCTCTGGAGGAGCAAATCGCAGTCTGGCAAGCCGGCTTGCAGGGCAAGCTACCACAAGCTTGGTGGGCCGCCCTCGAAGAGCTTGAACGCCAAGAAGACCCGGAATATGCCGAATATCTGCGGCTGAAGAAGAAGTTCGAGAGCCAGTCATGACACGAGCCGAGATCATTGACGCCTTGGCCCGCTTCATGGCCAAGCAGGATGACCGCGACATCGAGGAACGGGAATACATCCCCGGCAACAAGACATGGTACGCCACCGCCTACCAGAAGAAGGATCGAGATTCATCCTACTACCACGCCAAGGCGGAGAAGTTTCTTGACCGCTGGACGTTCGTGGAGCAGATCACGTCAGGCAGAGAATAACGGAGACGGAGTATGGGAGAGCGTGGATTCTCCGCCCGCCTCGGACGCGACCAATATTCACGGAGGCCGATATGTCAGAAAAATGGTGGGATGGCCACGAGGTGGAGGACTCGGTCAAGCGAGTCCTCGCCTGGAACTTGCTGTTGCGTCACCCCCTTAATCGACACAACTGGGGGCAAGAGGCTTGGAAGCTTAGGGCTGAGTATTTTTGGCATTTGCTAGGAGAGACTGGCCGTTTGTCTATCTTGAAGGGCATAATTGAAGGTGTTATTATTGGGGTTATTCTGAAGATGTTCCTTGGTTAATTTGGAGGTAGCTCAGTGGAAGAGCGGCGCACTGTTACTGCGTTGGTCGCAGGTTCGAGCCCTGCCCTCCAAGCCACTTCAAAGCGTTGCCCAAAATGCACCGAGCACAAGCCCGCCACCCTCGAATTCTTCTACAAGGGCGCCAAGTGGCGAGATGGCTTCAAGCCTTACTGCAAGGTGTGTCAGAAGGCGCAGACCAGCACATGGATAAAATCCAACCCTGAAAAGCGCAAGCTCCAGCAGGGACGGTATTTCAGAAAGAACATCGAGAAAGTCAGGGCAAAGGCCGCAAGATGGCGCAAAAATAACCCGGAAAAAGTCACAGAGTTAAAGAGGAGAGCCCGGCGCAAGGGTAGGGAAAACCCGAGCTATGTCCTGTCACACAGGATGCGAAGGCGCCTTCTGTCAGGACTAAAGAGCACCAAGGGCGGTCGAAGCTGGCAGGAAGTCCTAGGCTATTCAGTAGCCGACCTCCGCCGCCACCTAGAACGCCAGTTCCAGCCCGGCATGACCTGGGAGAATATAGGCCAGTGGCACATTGACCACATCGTGCCGGTGTCGAGCTTTAAGTATCAGAACGAGAATGATCCGGAGTTCAAGGCGTGCTGGGCGCTGGCGAATCTAGCGCCTCGGTGGGCGACTGAGAATATACGCAAAAACGCAAAACGCATTTACCTTCTGTAACCAGTTGACGAAGCCCAATTGACGAATGAAAAACCGTTGACGCGATGGCTTCGTTATTTGCCCGACCGTAAACAGTATGCTACCGCTTTACGGTCGGGTGTCCTCTGGCCCATCCCGGAGGAAAACCCGGCTACGGCCGGGGAGGTTCCAAACGGACACCTTCCCGGCTAGTTGCCAGAGAGAATCCCACTAAAAATCCCTTCCTGCTTTTTAGGCTTATCCTCTCGCTTGGCCACCGGCAAGCGCCGGAGCTGCGGCTGATTGACCACGATCGGCGCCAAGCGATCCTTCGTCTCAGCCTCCGTCACAATGCGGATGACTTGCTCACGATAACCGTCAACGCTGACCTTCAAGGTCTTGATGTCGCCGGACAGCGCCTGGAGCTGGACCGCAATTCGATCCTGACTCTCCTTCAGATCATCAACGTCAGATTGCTTGGCCGGGGGAATAAGCCAGCCTGCGGCCAGCAGGGTGCCAAAGATGCCAAGGACAAGGCCAGCCATACCCTTGGGCGTCAAATCCCACCAGTGGCCCTCTGGAGCCGTCTGGCGGGGCTTCTTGCGCACCACCTTGCGTTTGGCCGGCGCCTCAATCGCGGCAGCCTCGCTATGCTGCCCCCCGATGCCGTTCATATATCCGTTCGCCATGCTGCCCATCTCAGCCCGGCGCCCCCTTGCGTTTAAGGGAGGCTACCTCGGCACAAGCCCCCGATTAGATTTGAATTCGTCGATCCATTGCTTGTACGCATGGTTACGGTCCACCTCACGCAAAACCTCACGCGGCGACATCTCGCGGCCCTGATTGGCCTCTTCCTGGAGCGTTTTGTAAAAGCGGAAGAAATCGCGATAGGCATCCTTCAGACGCAGGCCAAGCATGCGCATCGAGACCTGGGCGCCGCCATAGGCCACCCGCTCATCATCGCAATTGGTCAGGAACACCCCCCAATCGACAATCCCGGTCTCGGAGCGGCCCGACATCATGCGCAGGAACATCTCGGCAATGGTCGCCCATTCCTTGCCCAGGCCAAAGCGGCGCACCCATTGATAGGCGGAAATCTCAAAGCGGATATAGCTCTGGGCATCGATCCGATCATGGTGCTCGGCATAGCGGCCCAGCGGCTCGCCGGAGGCATCGAACACCTTGACGAGGCCATTGGCGAAGTCGGAGGCCTCGAAGAAGCGCAGCAGAAAATCCGTCTCGGTCGCGGTGGCGCAGGCCTCGATGCAAGCCAGCGGGTGCGCCACCCGGAGCCGATCGCCTTGGCGAAGAAGCTCCCGATCACCGTCACGTTCTGGAAGAACGATATCCACTGCCATATTGGTGCCCCCGCACGCTTATTCTATTGACAGAAAGACTAGGCTGATTCGCTGTCAGGATTACAAGTGAATTCCTGGGTGACCCTAACCAATCTGTGGAACTCTTCCTCTGTAAGATTGCCCTGTTCTATTTGATCTAAATCTAGGCCAGCCTTTTCAGCGATCTTGGCCTTTGTTTCCTGGTCAAGCTCCATATGCCAACTTCCTTAGTTTTTCACGAGTATCCCTGCGCCAGACGATATTCTTCATCATCTCTGGCGTTTGAAGCCTGCCCGCAGCTTCTTCGGTCGCCATAAATTCGTCAAGCGCCGCGTTGTTCGCCAGCGAACGGGCGCGGATCACTGTGACTTCCTTGTCGCCTGGAAGCCTTTCGTTTTCCCGGCAAAAGTCCCAGAACATCCAGCTCCAGCCCTCATCAACCGATTGTCGGCCCATGGGCGTTTTCATTTGTCCATCAGCAAATTTGCGGGCACGCTCATCCCAATACTCATCACCGAGCCCCTTGATGCGCGGCTTCCCATCCGGAGTGCTGCGCCATTCGCAAAGAGTGTTCGGATGAGCCTTCCTTTGGGAAAGCCTTGCCTCGTCCGTCTTGGCCTGCTCCAAAACACCGCTCACCCTGGCCTTGGCCCGCTTTGCGGCCTCGGTGTTTCTGATATCCCGGCACACCGCCAAGCATTCGCTGGGCAATGGGAATGTTCGATTAGTTCGTTCAGACTTTAGCTTGGCCACAGCAAGCTTAAGTATGTCGTCATCATAATGATGCAGCTTGCCATCCTTATCGCAATACGTCAGGATATCGTGATAGTCTTGGAAAAAAGCATCCTCGTCAGCCTCCTTGTCTGGTGGAATTCTGAACTGAGTCAGCAATGGCTTTATGAAGTTGTTCATTACGTCAGGCATTAACACTCTCCTCTTTCTTCCACTTCTCAGCCAACCGATCGAGCGTTTCCTTTTGCTTCCGGTTGCGTTCCTGAACCTCCAGCTTCCATGCGGGCACACTGGATACCGCCTGGGAGGCCGCAGGAGCCTCCGGGAGGGCCGTCTTGCGACGATCGCGAGCCTCGACCACTGCGCCCGCAAAATACCGCCACTGACGCACTGAGCCCGGCTTGGCGCGCCCGGAGAGCAGTCGAACCACCGGAAGGATATCCAATTCTAAATCGCACCCCTGCTCCATCCAACCCCTCGGCTCGGACATCACCTCCAGGCTTCCGGCAGCCCGGTTGAGCGCCACTCCACCCGCCTCAAACATGCGGTCCGCAAGGTTGTGGCAATCCACTACTACCTTTTTATCTCGGATTTCGGATATCGGATTACGGATTACGGATTCCATATGCACAATTTTGGCAGTTTCATTGATTTCATTGGCTTTTTTCGGCTCAGTTTCGGCAAGTTTGGTCAAAACTTCGGGCAAACTTTCGGCAAACTTGGGCGAAACTTCCGGCAAACTTTGCCGCTTCTGGCCCCAGCGGGCCTCCGCTGCGGCAGCCTTTTTGCGCATCTCCTCGGCGCGCTTGCAGCGCTCGATCTCAAACCGCGCATTGGTCAGAGCGCCATTCCGGCAGACGATTTTGCCCATATCGATAAGCGCGGCCTTGATGCGCTTCCAGACCCGCGATGACAGATTCATCACCCGCGCCATAAAGGTGTCGTCATCCGGAAACGGCTTGCCGCGATTGTAGAGATGAGCCAGGAAGCGCATATAGGCGCCTTCATGCTCCAGCGTCATGCCGGCGGTGCCGGTGATCCAATCGCCAAGATGCAACGGCAGATAGCGGAACAGAACTTCGATCTCGCCAGCAGTCGCTTCGATTTGTGCTTTAATGCGTGCCATGATGAAAGCCCCCCGGCTTGGTGGTGATGATCTAGAGTTCGATCTGTTCGATAGTGGTCAGCCAGTTCTCAGCAGTTGCGGCACAGATGGCGCCCGCGTCGAACAGGTCGAGGATGAGTGAGCTGATGGCTTCGCGTGGCCAGCCGGCAATCTTTTCGATCAGCGCTTGTGGAAAAACCTCAGAGAGACCTGAGATTGCGTCTTGCGAAGCTGCTTGAGTGATGGTATTCATTGTCTCGTTCCTTGTTGGCGTTTGTTGCATCGGCTCCTGATTGCCGCCCCCCGGCTCCGGACCTTGTGGCTTCCCACCTGGACACGCATAAGGGCCTCGGCTCGGTGATTGATGTCACAGAACTCAACACTACCCCGGCTACGCTTGTTGGAACGCATATAGTCGATTGATCCGAACTGCCAGGAACCGATCAACGACGTTGGAAAAAAGAACCCTTCGGATTGTTTGAGAGGCCGCCTCGCCAAAGGCGGCCTTCAACTTTTGTGCCTTGACTTGCTTGGCCTTGACTTGGCCAAGATGCCAGCGCCGGCCTGGGGCCGTCAAGCGGCAGAAATGCATCACTCCCCCGATACGAACAGGGAACCGCCACATCTGTGGAGAAACTGCTCACACTGTCTTGAATTAAGGCTGTGGAAAACCAAATTCATCCACAGCGGCGCCAGCCCGTTCGGACTTTGCCTGCCCAGACTACCAATGGTGGCGCCGCCCAAACAGGTTGTGAACGCCACAAAGAGCATGGCGGCTACCCCTCGCGCCGACTCAGGCCCTCTAATCCGGATTTGAGTCGGCGCTGCACCTCTTCGCCGCGAAGCTGTTGAAGCCGGCTGGCAAATTCTGGGCGAAACCGGCAGCCGCAATAATTGGCCGCCGAGCGATACCCCCCGCTCCCGGAAATGAACTCCACCAAAGCATAATCAAAATCGCGCTGCGGCACGGGCGGCTGGGCATTGTCTTCCGCCCAGACCAGATAGCCGGCATACATTTCCGCCGTTCTGATCTGGCCGGAGGGCTGGACCGCGAGGCATTGGCTGGCAAAGCCATCGACATGACGCATGGCGAGCTGGAACCGGGCCGGTTTGGTGGCCCGGTATCCCGGTGTCCTTCTGTTCAGGAGGCCGCCGCGCAACAGATCGAGAGCAGCCTCGATATCTTCTTCCTCAAGCCGGTTCGGCGCTTCGTTCGCCAGCTCATAATCCACATCGATCAGATCGGGATAGACCTGACGGGTCAGACTCACCTGGCCTTGCGGCTCCAGCCGCACCGGAACCACCTCATGATGAGGCGGGTCGGCGCGCGGCGTCGGCTGGACGATCGCCTTGATCTCGGGGAAATCGATCGGCTCAAGACGCCGCCGAAACCGCTTGAGGAAGTCGCGCATCTTTAGCCCCTGGCATTTGAAGTCCGATGCGGTGCCCCCGAGCGAGCCATCCCATTGGGGTTGGCCGCTTGCGCGGGCCGGCTGACATTTTCATGAAAATGCGCGCGCACCCACATATCGGCCTCCTCCAGTTTGGTCCTGGCATAAGCAAGCTGGCGTGAAGACATCTGGTCGGCGCCGCGCCGGGAGCCGCCAATGTCATGGAGCTGATCGATCAAGGCGCGAATGGAACGGCTGAAGGCGCGCTGTTGAGCTTTGTCTGCGTCAGACAACATTGGTCTTCTCCTTGGTTGTGGGCTGGCGGGGAGCCATCGAATTTATGGCGCTCGAATCCCCAGCTCTCGAAGTTAGGGCGTGTTTGCCGTGAGAACAAGTCGGCGCGGCGGGCATTTGGCATCCAACGCTCCACCAAGGTGTAAAATTCATCCGGTTTGCGCGAATGGTCGCGAAGTGGCGCCATCAGCAAGGAGCGCTCGCCCTTGGTGTTTTTTGGGTTGCCGCGCGTCCCGATGAGCCAGATTTCATGACTATTGCGAATGCGGTAGCCGGTGCCAAAGGCGAGCCGACCCTTCACTGTCACCTTACCCCAAATGCCGTGGGATTTATACTCAAATCCCCAAGAGTCCATCACTGCCAGCGCCTCGCGCAGCATCGGCGCGGTCGCCCAGAGAAACAGCGCGCAATCGGGTGTCGCCAGATCGCCGACCGGAAGCGCCTTGATGTCCTCCAAGGTCATGGTGTCATAATGGCGCTCGGCACTCTTTTTCTCTTTGCCCTTGGGTGAATAGGTTGCGAAGCGCCAGGGCGGATCGGCGACCACCACATCATAGGCGCCGGGCTCCAACGGATCGAACACCCAAGGCGCAGCCGGCAGGTCAAATAGGGGAAGTTGGTTCATGCCGACGAACTTGCCGTGATTTGCGCGTCGCCGACAAGCATGCCGAGAATCTGCACGAAAAAAGCTTAAATGTGCTTGCGGTTTTCCACAGCCCAGCCTATATACAGGCCAGCCATGTTTGCCCGTCAGCCATCGTTCCTCCCCCACCACCTGACGGGCTCTCCCCCGGAGGAGACCGGGACTATCTGGGAGTTCCCCCCATCGCCCAGCTCGGTTTCCTTCGGGGACCTTATGACCAAGGAGAGTGCCATGAACGAGACACTTAAGTTCAAGCGGATTCCAATCATCAAGCCCAGTCAGCGTGAGTTGGCCTGGACCGCCTTCGAGCTGATCTTTGCCAGCTATCTGTTCTGGCTTGGTCATAGCTTTCTGGCGGGCCTGCTTGCCGGCCTCTGCATCGGCTGTTTCCTATCGCGCCTCAGCGCTCTGCACCACGTCTCGGCCGCTCTCGATGAGAAGCGCCTTGAGACCAGCGCCCTGGAGCAATAGCCATGGATTTCTTCAGCGCCTATCTCTTCATTGGCCTAAGCCTGATGACCCAGCAGGTCATGGGCGATGCCCGAGAAGCCCATGACATTCTGTTCGATCAGATCGAATTGGAGCCCTGGCAGCGCACCGCCGCACGGGTCACCATGATCTTGCTCGGCACCCTGATCTGGCCCCTCATTATTGGGATGACCTATCTGAGGAAATAGCCATGTATGACGAAATCCACTTTAAAACCCTGATCGGCTTTGCCTTGATTGTGCTGGCCTTCACCGTGCCGCTCTCCTATTGCGTCCAACAGACCGAAAAAAGCAATGCCAGCGTCAAGATCGCCTGTCTCGAAAAAGGCGGCGAATGGAACAATAGCTGGGGCGGCTATTGCAAGCTTCCAGAGAAGGGAAAATGAAACCCTTCCGCCAGCTCAATCCACAGCGCCGGATCGCCGAGCTTGAACGCCAGATCGCGACTCTGACACAAGAGTATGCCCGGTACGCGACGCCGGAGCGGTTTAGCTGGTTCTGGAGGAACCTCAGCCATGGCTTTGAACGAAGTGGAAAGCTCACACCCAGACCAGGACATCCGAACCAAGATGGATCGGTTCTTCCAGCGACTGCGCGATCTGAGCCAGGATCGTCGGATTGAAACGCTGGAAAACATCATCGTCGCCCAGGCCGGCGCCATCGACAGCCTGCTCCCGCGCCTTGTCGTGCTCGATAAGACCTATGATCCGGTCCAACATCTGACTTGGCCCCTCATCCAAGAGGGGCGCCGGCTGGCTTTCAACATCCAGAAGGAGCGCCCGGATGCCGGGACGGTTGAAGAGGAGACTAACGAAATGGATCGAGGGGAAATGGGGTAAGCGCACCGCCGTCTTTATCGTGATCGCCCTCTGGGCCATCGCCACTCGCGAGATCGCCCCGCATTACAATCTGTCCAAATGGAGCGTAACCGGGGTCTCGACCGTGATTTTCTATTTCGCCTTCTGGCTCGCCGATCGCGCCTGGGGCAACGATGACTAAATCTTCACTCTGTGACCAAGGAACAGCCATGGCCTTAATCGACGATGCGGATGCTCGCGTCGAACAGCTCAGCCTTGCCCTGAAGGCGGCGAGCCGAGTCCTCGCCGTAATGGCCAAAATCCACCCCGATGATAAAGCGGTGGCAGCCGCGCTCAACACTGCTATTCTGGCCGATGCCGCTTATGGCGTGCAACTCGACAATCCCGTCGCCGAGACCGGCCGGATCAATGGAGCGCTGGGCCTCAATGGCAGATGAAAATCTCCGTCTGCATCAAGAGATCGCGGCAGCCAAACGGCTCCGCGAAAATCTCGCCGCCTTATTCGAAGATGATGAAGAACTCGCGGTCAACAGCATTGAAGGGGAGACCAATCTCAACGAAGCCATCCAGGAAGCGGTGAACCTCTATTGCACCGACAAGACCCGCGTCGAGGCCATCGCCGAACATATCAAGCTGATGGAAGCCCGCAAGGCGCGGCTGGAGAAGCGCATGGAGGTTACAAGGGCCGCCGTCTGCGTCGCACTGGAGCAAGCCGGCAAAAAGACGGTTGAGACCGCGCTCGGCACCGCTACCTTGAAGAACACCCCGCCGCAGCTCAAACTCGACCCAGAAGATGAAGCCGATATCCCCACTCGCTTTTGGCGAGCCGGCAAACCCAGCCTGGATAAGAAGGCGCTCAAGAAAGCGCTGGAGGAAGGCGAGAAGATCAAGGGGGCGCGTCTCGACAATGGTGGCCAGTCCATCCAGATAACCTTCAAGTAATCCGCAACAAGAGTAGCCATGAACGTTCCACAGTTGCTTGAATTCAGCCGGGGACAATTGCAGGTCATTCGTACCATGTGTGCGAAAGACTGCAACTCACTAGAGTTTGATCTTTTCCTAGAGATGTGCAAGGCGCGTGGCCTCAACCCACTGCTGAAGCACATCTATGCCATGGTCCTCAACAAGGACAAGCCGGACAAGCGCCAGCTCACCATCATCGTCTCGGTGGAAGGCCAGCGCCATATCGCCAATCGCAAGGGCGACTATCGACCCGATGACAAGGTGCCGCGCTTCGAAACCGATTCAGACCTAAAAGACCCGCTCACCAACCCCATCGGGCTGATCTCAGCGGAGGTTGGCTGCTACATTCACCGCCATGGTGGCTGGCATTATGTGCCGCATATCGCCTACTGGGAAGAATACTCGCCAACCATTGAGGAATGGGCAGAGGACCCGGCCACCGGCCAGCGGCGCCCAACGGGACGGATCGTCCTGGACCCGCGCAAGGGCAACTGGAAAAAGATGCCCAGAATCATGCTGGCCAAATGCGCTGAATTCGGCGCGCTGCGCAAGGCCTTCCCGGATGATTTTGGCGGGCTCTATGGCGAAGAAGAAGTGGATCGCGCTCACTCCATCGATCTGACCGCCTCCGAAATCCTCGCCGAAGCCGCCCAGGAAGAGCGCATCAAGCGGATCGGCGGCACCGGCTTTATCATGGATTGGATGGCTGGCGGGCCGCTGGAGTCAGTCCCAGCCGGGCAATTTGTTGATCGCTGCCTTGCATGGCTGCGCGACGCCGAGGGTTCGCCGGAGACCATCGCTGCCTGGGAGAGCCGCAATAATGCCGCCTTCAAGCAATTCTGGGGCACCAATCCCGGTGATGCGCTAGCGCTGCGGGTGAAGATCGATAAGGCCAAAGCGGTGCTGGCGCCAGAAGCCGAACCGGTGCCGGTGAAAAAGCCTGCCAAGGCCCCGGCAGCGAAGAAAACCAAGGACGACAAACTGCCGCCCCTCAGGCTAAAAGAGAACCATGACAGAGAGAAAGACAGCTCGAAGAATCCACGGGCAACGAGGAAGGCCAGAGTATAACATCTGGGTCGCCATGAAACAGCGCTGCTTAAACCCCAAGCATAAAAATTATGCCAGATATGGCGGGCGAGGGATTACCGTCTGCAAGGAGTGGGCGGAATCCTTTCTTGTCTTCATCCGGGATGTGGGGCCTCGCCCCAATCCGAGCTTGACGCTAGAACGCCGCAACAATGATGAGGGCTACAACAAGGAAAACTGCTACTGGGCAACGCGCTCCGAGCAATACCGAAACCAGGGGAATAACCGCCACATCTCTCACAACGGGAAGACGCAAACGGTATCGGAGTGGGAGCGTGAACTTGGTTTTGCCAGGGGCACCCTCTGGTTTCGCTTCAGAAGGGGCTGGGATATCGCTCGTGCAATAGAAACGCCGCTGGAAGAAACAAACACCCACGTCAAGCGCGTCAATGAACAAGATAAAGCATTGCCCAGCCTGCGGCTACGTGATGAGCAAGCCGAGGAGTCCAAAAGCCCATCGGCACTTCTTTGCAGTAGTGCAAAAAGCATTCGTGAACTGGCCGGAAAGCCACCCCTTTCAACCCGACAGCCCCGAACATCTAAGGGCATGGCTCCAGGTCAAGGCAAAACACCGCGACGTTCTTCATGATGATCTGGAACGGCCCAACCCAGAATTCGTCATCGCCGTGGTGCGCCTGACCCAGGAACGCGGCTATGCCTTCCCAGCCGAGCATAGTGGCGGCCTCGCCGTCGCTTTCCCGCGCTCCATTAGCTGGGAAGAGTTGGACCAAAAAGAGTTTGGCCCAATTGCCGAAGCCATTTATGCCATGATCGAAGAGGTGATCGGCACCGACATCGGAACCCTCAAAGAGAAGACCAAGGAGACGATATGATGGATGAAAGCTATACAGTCGAAGAGGCGGATTTCCTGATGCGCGTTCATGAACGCCAGATGGAGGCAAAGACCCTGCACGAAAACCTCTATTTCCGGCTAAACAAGGAGATCGCCCCGGTCTTTATCCGGGTGTTCCATGAGGTGGAAAACAAGAATTATCCCAATGTTGAGGCGCGCAAGGCGGCGCTGGCCGAGGCCACGCAGGCGGTGGTGGAGTTCGTTGCCACCGCGATCGTCACCTTGTCCTTGCAGCTCGGCGGGGCGACCAAAGACGAAAACGGCACCACCGAATACGGTAGCGCCAAAAAAATCGCCCAGGTCATGGTCGAGGGCATCGCGGCAAGCGTCATCGATCGCCTGGAGCATAAGCCAAAAAAAGCTGAAACCGCCGCCGTCTCATGATAGCCTATCGCAAATATCTCGCCCATAGCAACGATGACACCCTCCAAAGCAAATGGCGAGATTGGAGTCCGGAGCCCATGAAGCCCGGAAGGCTGGGGGTGATGCTGGATAATACGGGCTCTGGCGTCACCCCCGCTGCCTTAAGCCTGCAATCAAAGCCGCCCACGCGTTTAATGCACCCATGGGAACTTTGGCGGCTCCCCTATCACTGCCCATTGGGCCCTTGATAGCCAGAAAAGTAATGGCGGTGACTTATGAGTGAGACGACTCCGGTTAAGCGGCGCGCCATGACCAGGGCCGAGGTGATCGAAATCCTGCTCAACCAGGGTGCCGATCTTTTTGCCTTGGTCCAGGCGTTGCCGCCCCGGCGCCGGCTTCCGGAGAAAGCCATCTGGACACTTTTAGAACAGCATGGCATCAAAATCCCTTGCGGAAACTTTCAAAGCTGCGCTACCCTGATCCATACGCGGAAAGACTGCATCCGCGACCATAAAATCCCATTGCGGGGCAGTCCGGAGGCCACCAGAGTCACCCATGATCGCCCCTGGAATCAATGGTATTTGTGCCATTCTTGTAATCGGCTTAAGACCAGCCAGCGCGGGTTGACCGGATTAGGGAGTGACGCGGCGCGGATCGCCAAACTGCGCCGGGTGGAAGCCAAGGCCGGAGCGAACCTTCACGGTGAGCGACCAGCCGGGAACACCAAGGAGGAGGAAGACCAGCCATGCCCGATGACGGCCCGCATCCGGAAAAAGACCCTGCCTTCGCGCCCTTTTACGCCCAGCGCCAGCAAATTCGGGAGCAGCAGGAACGGGCCAGAAAGGCTCAAGAACAAGCTCAAGGCCAAGCCCCTCTTCAAGGCAAAAATCCCCAGCCGGCCGTTCCCGAGCAAAACAGGCAAAAAAGAGGCCAAATGAACCTCCCCTCCGTCTTGATCGAGGAGGCCGCACGTATTATATTTGACTATTGGGAGAACAATCACCCAACCGGTCGCGAACCGGTCGCCTGGGACCGCCTCCACCCAAAATATCGGGCCATGTGGTGTGACATCACCCGCGTGGTGCTTGAAATGGGCATTAGTGTGGTCCTTAATGACGCCACCCATTTCCTCGACCACTCCAATGGTGACATGGGCGGTGCCTTTGCCAAAGCTCTCAAGCGCTACCGGACAGAACGGTTGGAAAGCTGAGAAGTTCCGATTACCCATCAAGGAGAAAAGCCATGGCCAAAAAATACGAGACCGATAAATCCGGGTCCGATCTCGATGTCCTGCCGCGCGAAGCACTGGCGCCGCCAGTCTGGACCACCGAACTCATTACCCCTGAAATGGCCGCCGAATATCTGCGGGCCAATATCATCAACCGACCGATGAATGCCTATGATGTTGACAAATATCGGCGCGATATGGAGAATGGGGATTGGCTGTTCACGGGCGATCCGATCCGTTTCAATACGGAGGGCAAATTGTTCGATGGCCAACATCGCTTGAAGGCTTGCACGCTTGCAAATAGGCCTTTCAAAGCGATCGTCGGTCGTAATCTTCCAGTTGAAACCGTCAATGTCGTGGACACCGGCCGACCGCGCCGTGCCTCAGACATTCTGACCATGCGCGAAGTCCCCTATGCCACCATCGTTGGCGGGGCAGCCAAATGGTTGCTCTTGTTGCGTGGCTTGCAAGGGATGGATAAGCCGGCGGGGAAAACGCCGTCCTTCCGAATTTTCAAAACTTCAAACCAGGAAGTTTTGAAAGTCGTAGACAAGCATCCGCTGCTGTTGGAGTCCTGTCGCTTTCCTAAGCGACCGGTTGGAATGCGGCCTACTTTGCTAGCGGCGATTCATTATGCCGGCAAACATCTGGTTGGCCAAGCCGAGCTGGCCGATGCCTTCCACCGGGTCTTTGTCGATGGCATTCCCTATTATGAGGAGAATGACCCGGCTCTAAAACTCCGAGAAATCAGCCTGCGCCAGTCAGAAAAGCAGCTCTATGCGCTCCCGGTCAGAGCATTGATGTCCTCGATCTATGCGTGGAATCACTTTGTTGCAGGCCGCCCCATCCAGGCCTTTAAGCCCCCCGCTTTTGTGAAAATGACCGGGCTCAAGCCTGAGATGATCTGATGGCAACGAAGATTGTCTATCCCTTCGAGCAATTTCCGTTCTTCAGCGGAAAACGCCCGGTTCTGGCCTCGGGGGAGGTCGAAATCGAAATCCTGTCCGTGAAACCCCCTGTTACCCGGACAAAAGATTTGCCCTATCCGCCCGGCGATCAAGAAATCTACACTTGGCGGATCAATCGAGCCGAATTATGGCTCGGTCGTCGGGGTAAAGTCGCCGCAGACCTAATCGCAAATGACTGGCTTCGCCAAGATTTGGAGCGATGGTTACGCGGCAAACACGGCTTTTTGATCGAGTCTGCCCTTCAAAAAGTCCATCGTAAGCTGGCCGTGCCCAGCGAAGGAGAGAACTAGTCTATGGCAACCTCAACCATGAAGACAGAAGACCAAGCCCTGAAAGTGGCCGATCCCGAGACCGGCGATAAGGGAAATGGCCGGACGCTGCGCCCGGCCGTGGAAAGGCTGCGCAAATCCGCCGTGCTGCGCGAAGACGCGCAAACGGCAACGGGGATCAATCAGCTCCAGGCCCTGGAAGGCCTGGATGCGATCCCTAATAAGATCAGCTCCGTTCCACCGCAGACCATCGAAGTTCGCCCCGAAGAACTGTGGGTGGACCGGCGCTATCAGCGTTCGCATATGAGCCGCAAATCGATCAACCTGATCCACAAGATCGTCGAGGGCTGGGATTGGACCAAGTTCAAGCCCCCGGTGGTGACCCGCGACAGCGAGAACCGCTGGATCGTGATCGATGGCCAGCACACCGCCGTCGCTGCGGCTACCCATCCGGGCATCAAGACGATCCCGGTGATGTTCGTGGCCTTGAAGGATGTGACCGAACAGGCGCAGAGCTTCATTGGTCACAATCTGGACCGCATCTCGGTAGGTCAGCTTGAATTGTGGCATGCCCGCAAGCAGGCTGGCGACAAGTTGGTGCTGGATGCTGAGCGCATCATGCGCACTCATGGCGTGAATGTGGTGCGCCAGATTCAGGGCTCGGCCCATGTCTGGGAGGCCAATCAGACCATGGCGACCGGTGTGGTGCTGCGCATTCTGGAGAAATATGGCACGGCCAAGTTCAACCAGATCGTGCAGTTCATCTCCAAATGCGGCCTCAGCCAAATCCGCTCCGACCACTGGAAGTTTGCCACCGCATTGCTGGCCAGCAGCAATGAGGCCGACAAGATTTACAGCCCGGAACGGATGACCGAAGTGGTGCGGGCGACCCATGAAAACGATGCCTTTAACGAGGCGCGCCGGATCGCTACCCTCCACAAGACGCCGACCTATAAGGGGCTACTGATCTTCTACAAGAACCAGTATCGCGATCTCTACCAGCTTCGCTAGGAGCGAAGGTTTATCCTGAGCGACCAACACTACTAGAGCTGATGTTATCGTTCGGGGTAAACCCTCACTTAGGTGAGGCCTTTATGCAACAACCCGCCCTTAAGCCCTAATCCTGGCGAAAGGGCGGGTTGATCCCCAGACAGCGGCATCGCAGAGTGACCCAACTAAGGAGTAGGGCACCATGAGCGATGAAACGAATAATGTGGTCTATCTGGCAAATGAGAACCCTTGCCCCAGACCGCGATCTTGCACCCATTGCATCCATTACCACCCCAATGAACTGTTTCATAAGAAGATGGTGACGTGGCACCGCGATTGGCCGTTCAGACGGACCCAGGCGGTTCCTGGGGCGCTGAGTCATTTCAATGCCTTCTGTTCCTTCTTTGGCGGCCACCACGCCTCTGTGGCGCGCGATGCCTGCCAGGGTGACTATTGGGAGGGCGAGGATGGTTAGCCGTTTCGTTAAACCGACGCCGGATTACAGCCGGCAGCATTGGCCGATGCCGACCTCGATCTGCTGGAGCTGCGGCCAGGAATTTAGCCATCATTGCGGGCCATGCGATCCCAAGCCCGGCGAATTGTCCTTGTGCTTGAGCTGCACTGCGATCTCGATCTTCACCGAGCAGGGCCAATTGCGCGAGCCTACCCCGACCGAGCTGGCGCATTACAGCCTTGATGATGAAGTGCGCACCTTGCAAGGCGCGATTCAGGCGGTGAACCGCCGCGCCCGGCTTGGTGAACAAGATGGGTAGGCGCGGCCCCTATGGCTGCCCGGTGGCTGGCTGTTCCAAGCGCGGCACGATGTCGAGCCTTTACCAGCACGCCAATATCAAGCATGCTGCCTTGAGCTTGAGCCACACCCGGATCAAGCAGGCAATTGAGCGAGGAGAGACCATTATGACCCATTATGACCCATTGGAACCCAAGCCATCCCGCGACCTAAGCCCGTGGGTGATCGGCGTGCTGATTGTTGCGGTGCTGGCCGGCGTCTTCTGGGCGCTGACGGTGATCTGGCCAGACCTCTTCACTTTCCTTTGACGGTTTCCGTCAAAAGTAGCATAATCTCATTATGCGACGGCGGATCAATCTGTCCCCGGCGATGTCCAAGGCCGCGCGGGCCTTGCTCGACATCAGCCAAGTGCAGCTAGCCAATCAAATCAAGATTTCCGCTAGCACCATCCGCCGATTTGAAGCCAGTCGCGGCGATATGGGGCTTGATACCAAGACCAAGATGGTCGAATATTACAAGTCTCAAGGGCTTGTCTTCGTCTATCGCGGCGACGAGGTGATCGGCGTTATCCGAGGTGAGATTGGAGACCTGATCTTCGATTATTGACCTCTCAATAGGAGATATCCTCTCAAACTGCCTACCCAAATCAAGGAGAATAGCCATGACAAATCCCCCAGAAAAGACAAATCCCCCAGAAAATCCCCAGACCGACACGGCGTTGTCGCCGTTACTTCAGCTTGCCGAGAAGGCCTGGAGCTTTGCCAGCGATACGCTGGACCAGGACGGGCCGGGCATGCCGCATTTCATCGCCGAACTGCCAAATGGCGAGGTGCATTTCATGGCCACGCCCTGGCAAGGTGAAGATGACAAAGAGATCATCCTCAACATCGTGACCAAGCATTTCGCCGAGCACAATGTGCAGCGTTATGCGCTGATCAGCGAGGTGTGGTTTGTGCAGCGCCCGCCCGGCGACCCGCGCAAAATGGGGATGCCGAGCGAGCAGCCCGACCGCAAATCGGCGCAAATGATGCTGGCGGTGGATCGCAGCGGCGAGGTGCTGCACTATATGGCCGAGATCATCGAGAGCACCGATGAGACCGGCACCCCCAAGCGTCAGCTCGGCGAGCGGCGAGTGTTGCCCGCTGGCGGTGAGCACACCGGCCGGATGGTTAATCTGCTCGGCCCGCTGAAAAAGCCGGCCGTTCACTAACCCTCCCTCTGGCGGCGCCCAACATGCTTTGATGGCCATGACGCCAATGGCGCCGCCTCCTTCCCCCAAGACTAGCCCAAACGAGACCTGCCCATGCCCCCAAGAGCCAAGAAAACCAAAGACACCCAGGATCAGAACTTCACCCAAGGCAACATCCTGGAAGCCACCATCGAGCGGATTGTCGAGCGCCATCGCCGTCGCACCCAATGGCATAAAGCCGAAAAGACCTTGACCTTGCAGGGCAAGGCGGTGTGTCGCCGGATTTGTGCTGGCGACAAGAAGGCGGGATCGGACCTGTTTGAGAAGGTCGCCAAGCTGAGCGCTGAGCAGGTCGATGCCATCCTGATCGAGGGCTATGACGATCCGCAGATTTTTACCGCGATCGTTGAGACCTATCCGATGATTCAGGCGCGCCGCATCATGAATCGGCATCGCGAGATGGTCGAGAATGAGCTGGAGGATTTGGCGCATTCTCTGCCGATCATGGAGTGGATCAGTCAGATTCCGGGCGTCGGGCCGGGCTCGCTGGCGGCGGTGATCGGCAATACCGGCAATCTGTGGAACTATGCCACGGTGCAAAAGCTCTGGAAGCGGATGGGAATGGCCGTGATGCCCGATGGCCGGCGCCAGCGCAATATCAAGGGCGCTGATGAAGCGGCCAAGGCTGCCGGTGGCTACAATGCCCAGCGCCGCTCGGTGGTCTGGAATATCGGCACCTCGATCATGTTTAGCCAGACCGAGCAGACCGAGAAGGATGCCGAGACCGGCGAGGTGATCCGGGTGAAGCGGCGGGCTGGCGAATATCGCAAAATCTATGATGCGCGCCGGGCATATGAGGAGGAGAAGAACGAGCGCGGCGATTATGCCGCGCTGGCGGAAAAAATCCTCAAAGGCAGCCAGTTTGCCAAGACCACCGAGGCGTATAAGGCCTACAGCCAGGGCAAGTTGCCCAAGGGCCATCTGAAGAGCCGGGCGCAGCGTTATATGGAGAAGGAGTTCTTGAAGCGGCTGTGGGTGGAATGGCGTCGGACGATGCGCGATGCGATGCCCGCCGAGCCCTATAAGGACCCTGAGCCAGCGGTGCCCCCCAAGCTGGTGAAGGCGCAACCGGTGCGCTTTGGCGCCCCGCTATAGGCAGCAGCAAAAAGGCCGGGCCTCGATAAGGAGTCCCGGCCTGGAAAGGAATGGCCCATGTAAAAGAGAGACAGACGATCCGCCATGTTTACCGCGAAAAGCGAATGAAGTGAAGGAGTAAAGTTCATGCCGATCCAAAGAGTCGCAGACCACAATGGCGACACCACCTATGAGTGGGATGTCAAGGATGACGCAGCGGTCGCCAAAGCGATGGAGCGGTTTCATGATCTGGTGAACAATCAGAAGTTCACCGCCTATGACCCTGGCAAGAATGGCGAGGGCGCCAAGCAGATCAAGGCGTTCGACCCGAGTCAGGAAGAGACCATCTTCATGCCGCAGCGCATGGGTGGTTAAGAATGGACTGGGATGTTGACCTGATCCGGCGCGCGCTGGAGGGAATGGTTGACCGGGCTCTCCACAATATGGGGGAGCCCCCCTTTCCATTTCTGAGGGAAATCCGGATTTGGGAGGAGCCACACTACTACCTTTGCCACATGATGGAACTGCGCTTTACGAATGATACGGCGGTTGGCAGCCGGCTCGATTATGCTGCCCATGAGGAGCGTCGTCGGTTTTGCGTTAAGG
>Ga0315912_10000294_pt1 | contig 102504 bp, 77 predicted proteins | sample VfabasoilMG_FD_204469 | JGI IMG/M metagenome (GOLD analysis project Ga0315912, IMG submission 204469) | Garden soil microbial communities collected in Santa Monica, California, United States - V. faba soil | ecosystem: Environmental > Terrestrial > Soil > Garden | place: USA: California... | reverse complement strand
AACCCCATTTTCAAAACATTCTTGCGGGTTTTGTTTTTCTCGAAATCTACAACTCCCGCAAAATCATCACTTTCGGCCACGTTGAGTTTTGCAAGTGGCTCTCGGGAACGCCGATTTGGGCTGACGTGATTTTTGGGCGTTGGCTGGCAAGTGGCTTGTTTTCAGATGGTTGCGGCCAATCGATCACATGGGGCGGTTGTCGCGTATGAGTTGCTCCCATATCGTACGCAAAAACAAACAGATTCAGTCGATTTTTGGATATGTTCTGGGAGGGTGATTCGGGAGCAATGTCTCAAGCACCGGCTGGGGCCTGGCTGTGCCTACTTCGCACGGTAAACCATCATCAATTGCTTCGAACTAACCGAGCTGGTTTCGGCATGCGGAGGCCCAGCGCCTGAACCACCTTCCGAATCCGGGCGAAGCTGGCGCTCTCGTATTCCGTCGCCTCGTAGCGCTGGATTTGCTGGGTCTTGAGGCCGAGCCGGTGTGCAAGGCCTTCCTGCGTCATTCCCGCCGCGATGCGGGCGCGGATCAGGGTCTTCGGCAGATCCTCGACGTTTTCGAGAACAAGTTCCTTGGCCTTGCAAACGTGAAGACGCTCATAGGCGTCGATCTGCTGCCGTAGATCGTGCAACTGGCTCAGAGCGGCGTCGCGTTGGGCCTGCCAGAGCCGAGGCGCGATGTTCGCTGGACGCTCCTGCCGGTCGAGTTCGGCGACGGCAGCTTCAAAGCGTCTAGCCTGCGCCGTAGTGATCCTATACTGCTTCTCGTTCTTTATCATTGCTTTTGACCCCCTCTCAACCGAATCGCCACAATCCCCTTTGGCCCTCCAGTTCTTTTGTTCACCTGGAAGAATTCGACAAACGCTCTGCCCGTCGCTCCCTCCGGTAATTGCGCCGGGAAGAACTCGCCGCCGAACCGGTGTTTCTACGCCGCGCGGCCGTGCGAGAAATCCCAAAACACCGGATCGAGCCCCTCCTCGTTCACACCTTGAATGTCCCAGCAGGCGTCGAAGTCGCCGGGATGCGGCTTGATAGTCACGAAACTGCCGTCGAGGTAAACAAGCCGGCATCCTGCCCGGCGCGGCAGATCGCAGGCCTCGCGGAGCCCGTCTAATAACCGCTGTCGTCGAGGATTGAAGGCCAGCCGTCCTTCGACGTCCGCCCACTGAGCGATGTGGATGCCAGGAGGCAGATCGCAATTTTCCAGCCATTCTGGAATCATTGTATCAATACTACTATTTTGTTGTATTAGCCAGGCAGGATCACATCTCGACGAAATTGGACTGCGGCGAGTTCGCTATCTACTGCCTCTCCGCTCTTGCTTTGATCCAACTGTTTCCGCAGTAGTATTTTTATTTCCGCTTGGAGTTTCCGCTGACCGGCGGCCGCCGGTCTTCCAGTCTGGCCATTCCCGAACCTTTTGAGCGGTGCTCGCTACCTGGACCCAGTATTCCTGGCCTGATTTCAACTGTATTTTCTGAGGTTTCGGCATTTCCTTGTGGCTCTTCTTTTATTTCCCGTCCGAGTGAGTCAATGATCGTCTGGATCATCTCTTCGCGTTGAATATAACCGATTGGCGGTAACGGTACACGAGGCACCGCATTTTTTCGAAAGGCCCATTCCACGGCTTTCCCGCCACTCTTTCGTTCCACTGTGTATCCGGAACTCAACTTCATTGAGAATAGATCAAAAAAACGTCGAGGACCGATGCCCAGGAATGGTTCAAACGGAATTTTGTTCGCATTATCCGACTCATCGGTCAGAGTGTGCGTTATCGCATCGTCATGCAATTGAGGGGCCAAGCTCTTCGGGTACGGTTCGATATAGACTACACGTCGCACACCCGCTGCAATTATGTGACGCGTACAGTTGTGGCACGGAAATGTCGTCGTATAGAGCGTAGAACCACGGGAGCTCGCGCCGGAGCGCCCGGCTGCAATCAGCGCATCCATCTCCGCATGAACTGAGCGCCCAAATTCCGTTACTTCGGACAACCGCGTCCGGCTGATAATCATGCGCGCCCGGGACTTGAATTCGTCCTGGTCCGCATCTGGGAGCGACTCTTCCCATAGCTCCCACATCCCGTTGATTACATCTTCGACAATTTCGGCTTTCCTAACGTCGTTCGAATCCGCTTTCCGGACGTAATCGCGCTGGTCCTGCGAGCCGTCATCGGTACAGTATAGTCCGCCACCGGGAGCAGGTACATCATTACAGCCTAGTGAGATTACGTCTCCGTGTTCGGACGCGAGAGCAGCTCCAACCTGTCTCGCCAAGTCTCCAGAACGGAGAGAAGCAGAGTAGGCGAGAAACATTGCGTGTTCATCGCGAGTCGGAGTCGTAAACGGATTGCCAAAAACTAATTCTATAAATCGACGAATACTGGGCTCATACTGTCGCCGTTCCAGCCCCACAAAAAAATCCGCCATTTGAAAGGTATCGCGAGTGCGCTGTCCATATTCATCCGAAGCTTCCTTTTGATCTCGCTCGATAAGGATTTCGGCCTCGATCTCGGTCAAATTCTTCCGTTCGACCAGAAAGGACCTGCGCTCGGATTCTGTAGCGAAGATTCCTATTAGATAGAAACCAGCGCCGTAAATCCGCGCGAGCGCTGCGACTTCTTCGGGCCGTTTTAGGGAGCAAACAATGTGTGCTGTGCGCTCAAAGGGAGTGCGCTCTTCGTCCTCCACGACTCTAGCCGCGGACAGCTTAGAGGCCACCTGTAAAGCGAAGATGTCCTTGCGTCTCGTCGCCAACCTGATGCTATTACCAGCGGCAATCCTCGATGTGATTCGGGCGTGTTCTGTGTCATCCCTGAGTTCTAGGGATACCCCAAGCCGCCCGTTCCATTCCTGAAACCAGTCGCTGATATGAAGCGAACTCGCCTTATATCCACCAATTCGAATATAGTCTTCGAGATACCCCAAAACCGGCTTGTAGTCAGTTCCGACTGCGTAAGTTAGGCCGAAAACAACTTCTGCGCGCGGAAATTCAAGTTCAATTCCTTCAACACTTTTCCGGGCTGGCGCATCCGCATCGGGTAGCGGCAACTGTTGCATTCAAACAACTGTAGCACTTACGATCTATTCACGCCGCACCAGTAGCTATGGGGCAGCGGACCCGTCAGAGGGGTCGACCGCGCGACGAGACAGCACCCTATGCCGCATTGATTCACTTCTCGGCGTCCGGTACTGACGATGTTACTTCGTTGGCCATTTCCCTCGCTTGAGGGTGAATTCTTCTGGGCCGAGTTCGTCGAGGAGTTGGTCCGCTTCGTCGTGGCCGTCGATGGGCTCGCGGAGATAGAGGAGCGTTAATACTGCGTCGTAGTTGGGTAGTGGTGTGGATTCCTCCCAGACTTTCGTGTCATCATTGAGGCCGTTAGGGTAGAGCCATGCGTTCGCTGGCACGGGCTGCGGTTTAGCGGGAACCGGTTCTTGGTGGAAACAGTCGTTGGCGTACGTCTCCGGTGCCACGGTTCCGAGTTCGATGCCGCGGTGGAATTCCTCTGAGCAATGGTACCAGGATCGTCGGCCATGCGTGCTCCAAACAAGGGCGATGGGGTACGAAGAGAGGTCTACGAGCCGGTAGAGCGATGCGGTGAGGCTCGTTTGGCAAACGGTGGCGATACGGCGAGCTTGTTCGAGCGTGGGTTCTGCGCGCAAGTAGGATAGCAGTGCCGGTTTTGGCATCAGGATTGCGGCGGCGAATCGGTTTGCTTCCAATTCTGGCGGCGCCATGCCTGTCGTCCACCGCTCGATGGCTGCTGGCCGACAAGCGAGACTCCGTTGGGCGTGCGTGGGCAATACATAGTGGCCTAATTCGTGCGCGAGGGTAAATCGTTTTCTGCCGGGTTCGCGGATGTTCGCATTGATAGCGACTTTGCCTTTGTTCGCACCAGTGATACGAATGAGCGCGCCATCGAAGCTTTCTGCGTCGACTTCAGTGACCGTTAGGCCGATCCTTCGTGCGGTCTCGTGTAGTCGCTTTCCGCAATCGTCCCCGAATGTGGCGAGGAACCCACGCGCGAAGATACTGACGGGATCGATGGGTTCCGTCATTCCTGTTCCGTTTCGCGGCGGAGGTCTGCTTCCATGGCGTCCAGCAGGTCTTCGTCCTTTTTCGTGAGCTCGCCGTCTTTTCGATATGCGCGCGCTATCTGCAGGTTAGAACCGATGGGGAACGGTTGCGTCAGCCCTTTGATCCATGATGTCGCTTTCGCCAATGCGTGCTTCGGGTCCTTAGGTACTGCTTCGGGTGGCCCGGTGAGGTCTATAACCTGCTGCAGATACTCGGGTGCGGGTCTTCCTTTCGCCCGCTGTGCGTTGGCAAGTTCGCGTGCCCGTTGGTTTAGCCGCTCGCGTAGATGGTCAAGGTCCGTACCCGCATCGCGCAAGGCACTGCGGACCTCGTCGTGGGAGAGTTCGGGCGTCATGCGCGAGACGTGCTCGTGAAGGCGTTCGCCGAGCTGTTCACGGTGTTTCTTCGCCATACCAATAGATCCTATGTGGTCACAGCGCGTTGCTGATGCAGGCGCTTGAGTAGTCGGTTGTGGATGCGTTTTTTGCGATTCTCGATGTCCGAGACCGTCGTGTTCAGAAGCGATGCCAAGTCGATGTTTGTGTGCGCGGCGTACTCGTCCGGTTGGAGTTGGACCCGTAACACGTCTTGGAGGTCGGGAGCGTCGCGAAAGGATGCGATAAGGTGTTCGTCGCGTTCGCGGCGTCGCGCGATGGCTTCGGGCGTCTCGAGGTGTTTCGCAAGTTCGTCCAGCGTTATGCCGGAGCTGTCTTCGGATTCCCTCGGCGGCAGCGTCGCATGCAGAAGAAAACGTTTGCTGCGTTTGCGGTCGAGAAAATCATTAACCATCACGCGTTCCAGGTAGGCGAGCAATCCGTTCATCGTAGGGGCTCCGCGCTCATTGTTCCACCGGACTGTGTGGTCGTCGGGATCGAGGAGTTTGGTGATCGTGTCCATGGCGAGGTCCTCCGGCCCATCGCCGTAGGCAGTCAGGCTTGGCTCGTAATGCGGGTTGGGGAAGCAGCCGAAGACAACATATGCACGCAGCACGAGGCGCTCAATGAGTTCAACTGGGTCAACCGTGTCAAAAGAAAACCCGTTCACTGGTTTTGCGCGCCGCCCCCTTCCCAAGTATAGGTGCGATTGACGACCGTCGATTTTTCCACACCAGGTCAAAGAATCTTTTTTGGGCAGATTCGGAAAAACCCGACGCGACCACCCGCACAGAAATTGTAGGCCAAAGCATTAAGAGCCTGCAGATACTCATTGGAGGGAATATTGACGTCCGATGCGATGGGAACGGTAGCACCGTCCAGAAAGTCGAGGTGGGTGGATTATGAATAACGTCCAGGAATCGGGGGCACCACAGGGGCCGCCGCCGCGAAGGCAGGTCACGATCTACGTGAACACGCGTCCGCACGTCGTGACCAAGGAGAAGATCAGTTTTAGTGAAGTCGTTGCGCTCTCCGGTTTGCCGGGAGGCGAAAACGTCACGTTCTCCGTATCGTACCGGCGGGGGCACGGACATAGCGCGGAGGGAAGTTTGGTGGAAGGCCAGTCCGTGCAGGTCCAGGAAGGCATGATCTTCAATGTCACGAGAACTGATAAATCGTAATCCCGACCTGCGTCGTCTGCAGGATGACGGGTACGACATCAGAATCGTGGCAGGGCACTTGGCGATGAACGTGCCGTACGCGAACTTCCAACGGGAGGTGCACAGCGGCACGCTCGTCTCCACGCTCGCGCTGAACGCCGACGTGACGATCCGGCCGGACACGCACGTCATAATGTTCGCGGGCCAGCACCCGTGTGATCAGCACGGTGCCGAGCTTGCTCGGATCAAGCACACAAGTAACGGGCAGGTGATCGCTGGGGGCCTCACGGTTGATCATTCGTTTTCGAGCAAGCCGGCGAAAGGATACGCGGACTATTACGAGAAGATGACCACGTACGCCAACATTTTGTGGGGGCCAGCATACGCAATCAACCCTGCATGCACGCCGTGCACATACCCAGTGATCCTTCCGGACGATGATGAGAGCGTGTTCCACTACCTGGATACTGCCTCCTCTCGTGCAGGGATTACCGCAGTAGGTGCCACGCTCGCCGTGCCAAAGCTTGCGATTGTCGGTTGTGGCGGGACCGGATCGTACGTGCTGGACTTGTTGGCAAAAACTCCGGCGCGCGAGATTCACGTGTTTGACGGTGATCGGTTCTTACAGCACAATGCGTTCCGCTCACCTGGAGCACCCTCAAAAGAGCACCTAGCGCGAGGGTGGAACAAGGCCGAGTACGTCGCTGCGCAGTACGCTCCGATGCGGCGCGGCATCATTTCGCACTCGTATCACATTACGACAGCCAACCTTGGCGCGCTGGACGGGATGAGCTTCGTGTTCCTCTGCATGGACAAGGGCGCGCCCAAGGTACCCGTCATCGAGCACCTCGAAGCGCGAGGTATTGCGTTCATCGACGTCGGCATGGGCATCAACCTCGTTGACGGCGCACTGCAGGGGATGCTTCGCGTTACGACCAGCACTCCGGCGAAGCGAGACCATTTGCGCCAGCGCGTCTCTCTCGCCGATCCCGCCGTCGATGACGCTTACCATCACAACATTCAAATCGCAGACCTCAACGCACTCAACGCTGCTTTCGCCGTCATGCGATGGAAGAAGCATTGCGGTTTCTACCATGATCTGGAACGCGAGCACCACACGACACTTAGTATCGACGGGAACCACCTCCTCAACGAAGAACGCACATGAAACCCACCGTCACGTTCACCCACGAGTTCGTCGACTCCTTCCCGACACAACTTGCGGAACGCACTCTGTACGTCTCCATGCGATTCGCCAGCGTCGGGCACAACTGCGCGTGCGGGTGCGGCAACCAAGTCATCACGCCCCTGAGCCCTAAGGACTGGCAACTCACGTACGACGGCGACACGATCACGCTATACCCCTCCGTCGGAAACTGGAACTTTCCGTGCCAATCCCATTATTGGCTCCGAAGGAACCGTGTCCAATGGGCTGCGTACTGGATCAAAAAGCAAATTGAAGATGGGCGTGCCTATGACCGTCGGCGAATTGACCAATCGCAGGATGCTGTCTCGGAACGGGCCGCGAAGCAGAACGCGCCACCGTCCGAGAAAAATACTCGTCGAGGTTGGCGTGCATTCAAAGACCGATTCCGCAGCTAAAACTTTGGTGAACGCCCGGTGTTCTTACATCTTTTTTGACGCCATACGGGCTCGTTGTGCTGTCAGTTGGGGAAACACGGCGCATTTTTGCGGTGATCTTTCAACGGCAAGTGTTCGTCTATCCATGCCATCAAAAGGCTAAGGATTCCTGAATCAGGTTACGGTAAAGCAGACACCGGTGGTTGGCGCCAATCCATTTCAGGAAGAGAGAGTCATGCATCTATACTCGACGTTAATAGTAGGGCCCGCTTTAGTTTTCCGCGTGGAGGACTCGGGGGGGCGGAAGGGCGAATGCGCAGGGTGGCGTACTGCCAGCACCTTAATTTGGCGCACATGAATAGACACTGCACCTTGGGCGCGCACCTCGACCACGAAATTGCTTGCCGAAACGTTACCAATATTCGAAATGTTGAAAGCGACGATAAACGAGTAGGGCGGCTGTTTTAGAGAGGCGGAGGCATTCGTGAATGCATCCTTCATGCTCGCAAGCCAGACAGGATAAACCACGGTGCGATAGTTCGCACTTTCTTCGTCAGTCGCCTGTCTTGGTCAGTCGCCGGCGCATAGCTGAGACGCCCGTAGTTCGAGGTTTCCGTTAGACGAACCATTGAAAGCGTTCCTGGCGGAATGGCGAACTCGCTCGGCATCGGGTATTGATCTGCGGCCTCAGCCGTGAGACGCTGTATCGTCGCTGCTGACAACTCACGCCTCAGCGTTGGTTCGTGGTCTCGTGCTTCTACTCCTCATCTCATCAGCGATCTGGATGGGGTCGTTGCATGGAGTTTTGATCGACGTACTTTGCGATCGCATCGCCCACGCCGTCACTGATCCCAACTGTGCTCGGATAGTGCATTCCGCCCCAGACCCTGGCGTCGTTACCGTCCGAGCGTGCGCGTGGAATGCTGTTGTACGTGCGGCTCGGCTGACCGGCAGTCGTCAGCGTAAAGATCTGACGGGGCGGGAAGTATCGGAGGAGAACGGTTGCAGCGGCGCCGTTCAGACCGGGGTGACCGGCCGGATATTCAGGATGCGAGGGCGTGTTGACGAGTGGCAGCCAATCCGGATCGGCAGTTGTGTCCGAATTGCCGTCGGTGCCTGCCAGCGGGATTGATGTTACCGGACGCCAAGTCACTTCCGTCGATTGTGAGCCATAGAATCGCTTAGCGCTCCAGATCGTGAACGCCGTGTCCGCCATCGCGATGTTTAGCACCGCGAGAAGCCGGTTGCTTTCAGAAATGGACAGGTGGTTGGCGCGTGCAATCTGGTTCGCTGCCTGATTCCAATGCACACTGGCATTCCCTTCCCAGAACGGCGCGAGCGACGTCTGCTCCGCGTTGCGAGCAGATCCGGTGTTGCGGCCCAGCGCCTTGACCGTATTGAAATCGGAGGTGTACGTCGACCCCGTCAGACCCCGCGGAGGTTCGGGCCGGAATTGGGTATTGCTGTTCAATACGAATGGAGTGGCAAACGCCAGGCCCTGGGCGCTCATCGCTCCCATGGCCGGGGGTGTTGGCCGCCACTGGCCGACCGCAGTCCCTCCAGTGAATGACGGGTAACTGTTGCTGAATCCGTCGGCCGCGCGCCAGGCGAGGACTTCCACCGCGACCTCGGTCCCCCAGGCGATTCCGCGTTCCCGCGACTCACCGCCATCCTCGCTCAGTCCCGCAAAAGAAGCCGCATAGCTGGCATCGAGCGCTGTTTTTTGGCTTGGAAAAAGGCCGACCAGCGCCGTATACCCGGCAGCGATAATCGCGGCCTGGCGCGACGCCCCGGAAGGAGCGGCGCGCTGAATGAAGATCGGTGAGTAACGCCGTTCGATGCCGTTATAAGCGTCGAAGATGGCTGTATGCACGATGGCCCCGAGCCGTTGGCTCGACGAGTTAGCCGTATTCGTCGCAATGAGCGTATCGATGAAGACCTGATTCCACTCGAGCACAGCGTTGACCTGCCAGGATCCAGCTTCATCCCGCGCTGCATTCCGCGCACCGTTCGGTTGCCCAAGTGCGGCTACGGACGCGATCAGTCCTATTGCGAGCGCAGTTAGTAAACCGGAACCGCCAGGTCTGAAGGCCGAACTCGATTGCCTGCCTGCTTCAAATTCGTCATTTACAACAAATAGATCCCTATTGTTTGTCATAGTTTTTCCCTTCCACGTTTATCGCCGGTCCCGTTCATGGCGTGCGGCGGAGCCCGGCTTCTATGCCCACATAAGGAAGTAGCGCCAGCAGTAGCCGGAAACAGTAAAGACCGACTCAGAATTACTGCGGGTGTATACTGGCGTCAACATGAAATGAGCCAGGAGAACCCGGGTCTTCAGGACGAAGTGACCACGCTCTTACACGCCTGGAGCCGCGGAGATCAGGGCGCATTCGACAAATTAGCGCCCATAATTTATGCCGAGCTACGGCGCCTTGCCCGCCAGCACATGGCCCGTGAGCGGCGCGACCATACGCTCCAGCCCACAGCCCTGGTCCATGAAGTCTATATGCGGCTGGCGAATCTCCAACACCTGCAGTGGAAGAATCGGGTTCATTTCTATGCCATCTCGGCACAGGTGATGCGGCGGGTACTGGTTGATTTTGCGCGCTCGCGAGAACGACGGAAGCGTGGAGGCAGTCAAGAGCGTCTTTCTCTGGAGGACTGCGTAAATCTCGGCGAGCGGCACGACGCCGCACTTATAGCTCTGGATGATGCGCTAACCACTCTGGCCTCATCGGATGCCAGGAAATGCCAGGTAGTAGAGATGAAATTCTTCGGCGGCTTGTCCACGGAAGAAATCGCCGAATCTTTGCACGTCTCCGTGGAGACGGTCCTACGCGACTGGAAGCTAGCGAAGCTTTGGCTGCTGCGGGAGTTGAGCGCGAAAGAAGCTCTATGACGGGCGAGCGGAGGAGGCAGATCGAAGAAGTCGTCATGTCATTGCTGCCATTGGGAAGCGCCGAGCGCACAGCCCGCCTCGATGTGGACTGTGGCGATGACCGCGATCTGCGCCGCGAGGTGGAGTTGCTGCTGGCGCAAGACAGCCGCGCCGATCGATTTCTTGAAATACCGGCTTTAGAGGCCGCCGCGCGGGCGCTGGCACGGGAGCAGTCCGACGTTTTGGCCGGGCGCAGTGTCGGTCCCTATCGGATCGATAAGCTACTTGGGGCCGGCGGCATGGGAGAGGTTTACTACGGCTGGGACACCCGATTGCGGCGGCCGGTGGCGCTCAAATTCTTGTCGACGGAGTATCTCAACGATGCCGCCGCCCTCGAACGGTTCCAACGCGAAGCGCGCGCGGCCTCCGCTCTCAGCCATCCCAACATCTGCGTGGTCCACGACGTTGGCGATCTGGAGGGAAGGCCCTTCATTGCGATGGAGTACCTGGAGGGGCAAACGCTCAGGGCCTACATGAGTGGCGAGGCATTGCCTCAGCGCACCGCTCTGGAGTACGCCGCGCAGATCATTCAGGGGTTGGCGTCAGCCCATCGAAAGGGCGTGGTGCACCGCGATCTAAAGCCCGAGAACCTTTGGGTTACCCGCGAGGGCCAGGTCAAGATTTTGGATTTTGGTCTGGCCAAAGTCGATGAACCTATCAGTCAACCCGAATCCGGGACGGTGGCGCTTCCAACCGACCCGGGACGCATTATGGGGACGGCCGGTTATATGTCGCCCGAACAGGTTCGTGGGCAGCCTGTAGACCACCGGACGGATCTATTCGCATTCGGCGCCAACCTGTATGAGATGGTGACCGGCCGGCGGGCGTTCCTTGGACCTTCGTCGATCGACACCCTCAGCGCCATCCTGAACCAGGATCCACCGGAACTGGCGGACCCCGGCATCGCCCGCCTGGTGCGCGGCTGCCTGGAAAAGGATCCCGAACGCCGTTATCAATCGGCAAACGACATCGCACTTGAGGTGGACCAACTCCTGGATGCCCCTCCTGCCGCCGCCCAAGCGCAGCTACCCGTCACGATTCCCCAGCCAACCGATGTGCGATCGCGGCGGTGGCTTTTTCGAACCGGAGCTTCCGCGGTGTCGGCTGCCGCTCTGATCGCGGCCTGGAACTGGCTCCCACGGCATTGGCGGCCATTTCTTTACGGACCGACCCGCCCGCGCATCACGCGGCTCGCCGTCCTGCCCTTAACAAATCTCTCCAACGATACTGAACAGGAGTACTTTGCCGATGGAATTACCGATATGCTCATCACCGAGCTAATGGAGATCGGCTCACTCCGTGTGATTTCGCGCACTTCGGTGATGCAATTTAAGGGCGCCAAAAAGTCGCTGCCGGAAATCGCGAAGCAGTTAGGTGTGGATGGCGTGGTTACAGCGTCAGTGATGAAGTCCGGCCCGCGGGTGCGAATAACCGCGCAGTTGGTGGACGGCGCAACGGACCAACACCTTTGGGCCAGGAGCTACGATCGGGAATTGAGCGATGTGCTGACAATGCAAGGCGAGGTTGCGAGAGCCATTGCCGCGGAGGTACAGGCCTATCTCACGCCACGCGAAGTAGGCCGCCTCTCGCGCAGCCGAAGAATCATCCCCGCAGCGTTGGATGCGTACCTGCTGGGCCGTCACCATTGGGACCGATTCACCGAGGAGTCGCTGTTAAAGAGCATCGAGTCTTTCGAGCATGCGACTCGATTGGACCCGGAGTATGCGGCCGCATACAGCGGCATCGCGGAGGCATGGACCGGCCTTTTCTTTATGGGCGCATCGCAGTTTGATGAGGCCATCCCCACCGCGAGGCAGGCTGCAACGAAGGCTCTTACTCTTGACGATTACTCGGCCGAGGGCCATCATGCGCTGGCGGTAGTCTATTACCACGAATGGAACTGGAAAGCAGCCGAAGAAGAGAACCAGAAAGCGATCTCAGTCAATCCAAGCTACTCCACCTCCTATGTCCTGTCGACCAACATATGCCGCCATCTGGGCCGGGCGGACGAAAGCATTATCGCTGCGAAGAAGGGCCTGGAAGTGGATCCCCTGGCCATGATCACAAACCAAATGTTGGGAAGTGCCTACGTGAATGCCCGGAAGTATGATCTGGCGATCGTTCAGTATCAGAAAGCTCTCGAACTTCATCCCAACGATTCCACCTTGCTCTATCACCTCGGCTGGGCGTACGTTTATACCGAAGCCACTGACAAGGGAATCGAAGCGATCAAGAACAGCCTTTCTCTCGAGGGCCAGGATCCGCGACTGTCCCCGGATCTGGCATACATTTACACGCTGACCGGAAAAAAAGACGAGACCCGGCGAATCCTGGGCCGGGTTTTGGATCTTGCCCGCACGCACCAAGTTGCACCCGGCCTGGTTGCGATGATGTATATCGCCCTGAATGATCGGGAGCAAGCCCTGATCTGGCTTGAGAAGGCTTACGGGCGGCACTCTCCCATGATGGCCTGGCTGAAGGCGGATCCACGTTTTGACAACATACGGCCCGAGCCCCGGTTTCAAGATTTGATGCGGCGAGTCGGGCTCATTTAAACCGGATCACCTGGATTTTGCGCAAGTGCAGACCAGCGCCTTGTTGGCTTTCGGAAGCAACGCCGTTGGCGAGAGCCTGTTGCTCCCCAGTCTGGTCGAGAAGGCCTTCACAAACCCCACCGACACTACAATGGCCCGCAAGTGAGTGTTTGCTCCCCAGACCGAATGGCCCACGCCGACAACCACGTTCGTCGAGTCGTTGAACGAATAGCCGATGTTGGCGCCGAAATCCAGCAACTTGGCCCGGCTGATCCGGTCATGGTTCAGCCATTGCCTGTCAGTGAGGTTGTCGGGAAAAAGGTTGTAATCGTTCTCATTGCCGTTATGACTGTAAGTCAATACTGCCGCTGCCTGAACAGAAAGCCGGCGTGTGAGGAAATAACCGAATTGAAGTTCCGCGTAGCTCCGTTTCAGAGCAATGTCCACCACCTCTTGCGAGAATCCAAACGCGTAGCGCCCCTGGACAAATGCCTTTGGCAGGATCGGATCCAGGCGGCGGCCGAAATTCACGCCAACGCGATTCTCGCGGAGGCCGATTCCGACGGCGGCATGCGCCAGGGTCGGATACTCGTGGCTTGGCCTGATGACCTGAAAGAACGGTACTACCTTTAGCGCGCGTTTGCTGAGGCTGTAACGCACGTCGAGGCGGAAATCCTGCAAAGCTCCATGAGAACTTCCGTTGTCCAGCGGGACCGCCGTTTCGGGCCGTCCGCGGACCACCGTATGTCCGTTGCGACCCACGTACTTCCCGCTGATGTACGGAAGCGATAACCTCACCGCAAGCTTATCGGTAACGGAGAAGTCTGCGTCGAAATAAGCGCCGTTCAGAAAGATATGGCCGCGATCCTTCGTCCTGCCATCGGAGTAGACATGAAGGCGATCGAAGCCGTATTGATAGAGTACCGAAACGGTCCCCTCGCCTTTCGGCGATAGCCAAGCCTGGGAAATCAGACAAACGGGAAGGAGGATGAGACACCCCACCGGTTTGAATGTAAGCATTGCAGTCAAGCGCCAACCTTACTATCGGTTTTTCGCCTTGAGCTTCCAATCCATGGCCTGATCGATCGCTCCCAAATAGTTTTCAGGGCTGCCGGGGGCTTTCAAAAGGCAGTGGTACTTCTTTTGTGCGATGGACTGCTCGTCCTTGGACGCTTGGAAGGCGACGGGCAAGAGTACCGGTTTCGACGGCGCCGATAATAGACGCTGGCTCACCTCGTTGGCACTCGCGATATCTGTCATGACGAGATCATACTTCCCGGCCTTGAGCGCGTTGTCCAGCCCGGCATTGTCCTCGACCACTTGAATTCTGTGACCGGCCTTTCTTATCGCGGGATGGAGACGGAGATCCCGAATCAGCGTAGCGCTTGCATTCTGTCCGGGATAAGCAAGGATTAGCGCAGGATGATCTGGTTTAATCCGCGATGACCTCATGCCCATAACCAGCATGAGTTTGTCCCCGCAAGCCCACGCAGTTGCAGCCACGAGGAACAAACCCGGCAAGATCAGTGATCTGCGCATTCCATATCCTCCGGTTCCAAGAGTATATATGCGGCGCTGGAATAAACAAGGCAATACAAACAGTACGCCCATTCCACGAATCCGCTCTCTCCAACAAGAATAGCGGCAATCAAGCGTTAAAACAGTAATCTTATTTTCAACTATCTCCAACCGAAGTATTCAACTTCCGCGGAATGACACGGCGGCTAAGGACGGGATCCATCGGCACATGTGCTTTGGGCTCCGCAACAATTCACTGGCTGCCCAGTTCCGCGTGGGCCTGAGCGCCAAGCCCCGCCACCAAGGGAGGTATGGCCTCCACGTCGTTCGTTGATGTACGGAAGTTGACGATGCAGAATCGCAAGGTAAAACGGCCATCGATCACGGCGTTGGAGCAGAATGCCTGCCCGCTACTCTCGATCTTGGCCAGTAGCAGTTGGTTCAACCGATTCAGATAGTCTTCTGTTTGCCCGGATCCGGCACTGGCCCGCAGTTCCTTTGGAACGTAGCGGAGTGTCGTGATGCTCAGATTGTGCGTGATAGCCTCCAACTCCGGATGCTCCGCCGCCAACTCGAACAGGTGGCGGGCCAAGGCAATGTCGTCCTCGATCATCTCGCGGTATTGCGCGGCCCCGGCATGCTGAAGGGCGAGCCACACCTTGAGGGCACGAAAACCACGCGAGTTTTGGGGCCCGATGTCGAAGTAGTTCGTGGCTTCTACTCCGAAGCTGTAGTAGGGCGGGTGGTAAGAGAACGCGTCGCGCAGCGCGGCGGGATTCCGGACTAAGGCACAACCGGCCTCAAGCGGCGCGTATAGCCACTTGTGCGGATCCACCGCCACAGAATCCGCTTGTGCCAGTCCCCTAAGATCCGCCGGCGCCGCTTGCGTCCCGGCAGCGAAAGCACCGTAGGCGCCGTCAACGTGGAACCAGAGGTTGCGCTCCCGGCAGAAGGCCGCCAGTTGGTGCAGAGGATCGACCGCACCGGTGCTTACAGTCCCCGCAGAGCCGACGACGAAGAACGGCAGATAGCCTTTCTCGATATCCCGTGCGTACTGGAGTTCCAAAGCGGCGAGATCCATGCGCTGGCGACCGTCCACGCCGATCCAGCGAATCGAATCCGTTCCGAGCCCTGTTATATCCGCTGCTTTCTCAATCCAGGTATGTGTTTCCCTGGAAGCGTAAACAACCAGGGGAGGCCCCGCCGCGACGCCTTGCTTTCGAGCGTCCCAGCCAACCCTTGCGGCTCGAGCCGCCAAGAAACAGGTGAGATTCGCCATGCTGCCACCACTGAGAAGCAAACCGCCACAATCGGCCGGATAGCCGATGAATTGCGCGAGCCATCGGATCGTCTGGGCTTCCATTTCGGTGGCCATGGGAGATAGCTTCCAGGCGCCGACATTGGCATTTACCGCGGCCCCCAGCAACTCCGCGAGCATTCCTACGGGAGCCGCGGACGAAGTGATATAGCCGTAAAAGCGTGGATGTCCGTTGAACAGCGAGTGGTCGAAAAGCAGGTCTCCGGCAAGTTCAAGCAGGTCGCCGGCGGGCGTGGGAACCTCGGGAAGAGCTCGAGTTGCATTCAGCGTGGCGCGGACTTCAGATGGAGTCTCCCCCGGCGTTACCGGCCTTCCGCGCATGGAAGCCAGAAAGCCGGCGATCCTATCAACAAGGTCGTGGCCGAGTGAGCGAAACTCGTCTTCGGTCATTTCGAGAGGCGCCTTGCGGCACCTGAGTTGGTCGATTCGCGCAGAAGTCATCGTCAGCATCACCGTAACCCCTCAAACAGATCGGTCTCCAGTTTTCGGCCTCCATTGACAGCACTGTAGGCGCGATAGAACTCCTGGGAGCCCCAAAGCGCCCTCTGCTGTTCCACCGCGAGTTGCGCGAGCTGTCCATAGATTGCTATTTGCGTTTGGTGGCAGCAGACGGCGCTCCAGACAACGGGCCAGTAGGCGGAGGTGTCGATCACCGTAGTCACGGCCCAATCCGGCCACGGAGTCGCTTGCCGGGAAACCCCGTCCACCATGGAAGTCAGTTTGCGGAAAGCCGCCTGGTAGGCATCCCATTTGTCCCTGCGCCACGCCATGTAGTGAAGCTTGGCGACACTGTGCGCGGGAAGCGAATCACCGAAGCAACCCGGATCGCCAGCGCACACAATGGCGGCTGTCGTGAATTGGGAGATCGCGATGTGGTCCGGATGACCGTAGGCGCCCTCCGGACCGAATGTGATCACCACGTGAGGGCGCACTCGCCGGATGTGCCCGGCAATCGCCTGGATTGCCGACGGAGGATCCTCCTGATCCACTGCTCCGTCGCCATAGCCGAGGATGGATAGTTCACAGATACCCAGGGCGGCTACGGCCGATCGCAATTCCCCTTCGCGAACGCGGCCGACTTCCGCCGGATCACCCCGTTCGCCGTGCGGACCGAAGCGGCCACGTTCGCCGCGCGTGGCCGTGATGAGGTAGGTTTCAACGCCTTCGGCCGCATACTTCGCTAACGTTCCACCGAAACCGAGCGATTCGTCATCGGGATGCGCTAGCACCGCCATCAGCTTGAATGCTTGTTTCATGGCTTATTCCAAGAGGCCGGCCGAGGTCGCGGAGGCAGCCATCCCGTTGGCAGCGATTTCGAGGCGACGGGGCAATCCAGGGATGATCATTGGAACTTGCTTCCGGTACTCGGCATACTCGGGATGGACGGCCATCAAGTCCCGCTCTTCGAACTGAATGGCGACAAGAATGTAGGCTGTCGTTACCGCCGCGAACAGCAAGTGGGTAACCGTCATGACTGGCGTGCTCCAAAAGACGCACAGCCAGCCCACGTAGAGCGGATGGCGCACGATGCGGTACAGAAAAGGCGTACCGAACCGCAACTCCGCTTGTGGTTTCCCAACCAGATGACGCCAGACTTGCCGCAGACCGAATAGATCAAAGTGGTTGATTACAAAGGTGGCCAACAGGACCAGCACCCATCCAAATGCGTAGCCGGCATACAAAGACACCCTTCCCACATAACTCTCGACTTCCCAAACGGTCCCGCCCAGCGGTTGCCACTGCCAAAACAGAATCAAGAGCGCGACGCTGCTAGCCAATACATAGGTACTGCGTTCCATGGCCACAGGCACCACTCTTGTGAAGACGCGCTTGAATGCCGGACGGGCCATGACACTGTGCTGCACGGCGAAGAGCGACAACAGTCCGAGGTCAACCAAAAGGGCCTCCTGCCAGGGGCCGGACGCCGCCGTATCCAGTGACTTAGGCACGCCAAAATTGCCGATGAATCCGATTGCATATAGAAATGTCGCCAGAAACACTACGTAGCTTGTTACTCCGTAGAAAAAAGTAAATATACGGTTCATGTTCGATTTGCTCCTTCGTGACGGTCCGCGAGCTCTTACCCGGGGAGCGCTCGTCCATGATTGTGCGGCGCGCCCAGCGGATAAGCCATGCTCGTGCGTCGCGATGACTTGCTCGAACGGATTGCGGAGGCAGGTCGCTTAGCCGGGAGAGCAGAGAAGTTTGCCGATCGTCCGTTTAGGAGTGTTGGGCCGGCAAAGCCCGATGGTCGGCGCGGTACCGGCCCGGCGGTTGCCCAAACTCCCGCTTGAAGGCGCGATTAAAGGCGGCTTCCGATTCGTACCCGACCTCGATGGCGATTTCCGCCACGCCCCGCGCAGTCTTTTCGAGGGAGCGCGCGCCCAGATGAAGGCGGCATCGGGTGAGGTATGCAATCGGAGATTCCGAGAGATAGCGCCTGAAGCGCTGAACCAGTGCGGACCGAGAAATGCCGACTTCATCCGCAAGGCTTTCTATTGTCCAAGGTTCCGCGATCCGGCTATGCAACAGGGCCAGACTCTTCCCCATAATGGGATCGCGCACTCCCGTGAGCCATCCCGGCTGCTGTTCGGGGAGACCAGCCACATAACGCCGCAGGGTATCGACGAACAGAGCTTCCGAGAGTTTGGCGAGCATGGCTTCGCTGCCGATGCGCGCCGAAGCAGACTCTTCTATCAGGTGCAGAATGGAGTTCTCCAACCAGCGCCCGGAGGGATCCGTCCGAATGTTGACCTTGAAGACAGGGGGCAGTCCATCGAGAATCGGGCGGCTCAAATGAGGATCGCAGCTCATATATCCGCACACGAACCGCGAGATTTCCCCACCGCCGCCGGCGTGCAGCGGAGTCAAGTCGCGCGCCTTGACCTTAGCGCCGATCCCATAGTTCGGGAAGGGCTGCTTCCCCTCACCGCTGAACATATGGTGGGGGTCTCCATGTGGAAAGACGACGATGTCGCCGGGGCTCAACTCAGTCCGGTGTCCATCGAATAGTTCGATGACGGCCCCGCCTTCGATGACCAGGTGGTAAAGCACGAAGTGCTCCGCTCCTACGCCGGCAGCGGCCGCCATTGCCTTCGCCGCCGGCGTTGAGACTCCCCATGGCGCCGAGAACTCCGCCCGGAAAAACACAGCGCCGGTCAACTGGACCCCACTCAGGATTTGCGAGAACGCGTCCATTCGATCCGTTAGCCTCTCTGCAAACTTCCCCGGTCTCCCGGTAAAGCGATCTGCCTCCGAAAGCCGTTCGAGCAAGTCATGGCGACGCTCAGTCATGGGCATGAGAGCGATCCCAAAGCACCATTGTAGCTGTGAAGAGGACGCGCCGCAGATTACGGAAGGCGAGTCCAGAAAGAGGAATTTTATGAGTCCGAACAAAGCATTGTGGGAAAAAGGCGACTTCACAGAGATTGCCGCTTTCATGCGTCAGTCGGGTGAAGCGATCATTCAGAGCATCGGGATAACACCGCCGGTGCGGGCACTGGACCTCGGCTGTGGAGATGGCACCACCGCGATTCCCTTGGCCCGTTTGGGGGCCGAAGTGGTGGGCATCGACATCGCCAGGAATCTGGTGGAGGCCGGGAAGCGGCGCGCCGCGGAGGCGGGTCTCACCAGGCTGAGGTTTCAAGAAGGGGACGCGTGCCAATTGGAGGGTGTTGCCGACCGTTCGTTCGATCTGGTGGTTTCGATGTTTGGCGCCATGTTCGCCCCCAAGCCCTTCGACGCCGCCAAGGAGATGGTACGCGTTACGAAGCCCGGGGGCCGCATTGTGATGGGAAACTGGATTCCGAACGATCCGACGTTCGTATCGCAGTTGCTGCGGATCAGTTCCGCGTTCACGCCCCCGCCGCCGGAAGGCTTCGTCAGCCCCATGAGCTGGGGCGTGGAAAGCGGCATCGTGGAGCGCTTCGGCCAAGCCGGAGTGTCACGGGAGAAGGTCTCCATGGTAAGGGACCGATACTACTTTGCCTCGCCTGAAAAAGGCCCGGCGGAGCTCGTCGATCTGCTTGAGAAATTCTATGGACCGACGATGAACGCTGTCGAAGCAGCCCAGAAAAGCGGCAGGGCCGAGGAACTGCACCAACAGCTCCTGGAACTGGCGAACGCTCAGAACAAGAGTGAGAACGCCGGTACGTTCATACCCGCCACGTTCATGCGGATCACCGTTTCGATTTAGGCAAGCCGATGAAGACGATACCCTCCCTACTCGCTCTGGCTGTTCTTGCGCAAGGACAAGACGCCATTTCACTGAAAGAAGCAGTTCGCCAATCGATGGTCCGGAGCAAGGTGATGGAGGCGTCCGGTGCATCAAAGGAAGCGATGCGCGCACGAGTCACCGAGGCAAGAAGTGGCTTCCTGCCTAAAGTGAACTATTCGGAATCGTGGACTCGTAGCGACAATCCGGTGTTCGTCTTCTCGTCGCTTCTCACGCAACGGCAGTTTAGCGCTTCGAATTTCGGCCCAGCGAGCTTAAACCGGCCCGACTTCCTCAACAACTTTCAGTCACTGGTGACCGCGGATCAGACCCTTTACGACGCTGGAAAAACCAAGCGCGCAGTGCGCATGGCTGAGCTTGGAGAGAATCTGGCCAACGAAGACGACCGCCGCAGCCAGTTGGAGGTAATCGCACAAGTCGTGCGGTACTACTGGGACGCGCGGCTGGGAGTTGAGCAGGTGAAAGTCATCGCGCAGGCGATGCGGTCCGCCGAAGCCGACCTGGAACGTTCGGAGGCGCGGCGCGCCAGCGGAATGGCCACCGATGCCGACGTGTTATCCATTCGCGTGCATCTCGCCGGCGTCCGCGAAGAGCAGATTCGGCGGGAGGCAGATTTAGAGGTGGCTCACGCCGCCATGAACGACGCCATAGGACTGCCCCTGGAGTCCATTCACTCCCTCACAACTCCTTTGGCGCCCCTGCCACTCGCACAAACCCGGTTGAGCGCCTATGAAACAGATGCCGACGGCCGCCGACCGGAAGTGCGCCAAACCCGGCTTGCCGTGGAGATCGCGAAGGTTCAGGTGGCCGATGCGCGCAGCAACTATCTGCCGCAAGTCTCTCTGCACGGCGCATTCGAAGCCGACCGGCAGCGATTTGCGGATCGCGGCGGCACGAACTGGCTGGTATCGGTTGGCTTACGGTGGAACCTCTTCAACGGAGGCGCAGACAAAGCGAAGATCGCGGAGAGCGAAGCCACGGCCCGCCGTACCACCTCGGATCAGACTCGAGTGGAATCAGGAATCCGACTGCAGGTTCGCCAGGCGTGGGCGAATTTGCAGGCCGCGCAACAGAGAATTGAATCCGCGCAGGCGTCCGTGGCCGAAGCCCAGGAAAGCCTTCGCATTTCGCAAAATCGCTTCGCCGCGGGGCTGAGCGCCGTAACCGATCTGCTTCGCACTGAAACCGCGTTCCTCGAAACGCAAACGCGTTACCTGGCAGCGGTGCATGACCAGCGAATCGCCGCCGCGATGTTGGAATTCGCGGCAGGCACTCTCAATCCCAATTCGGAGGTACTAAACTAATGCGCCCCTATTACACATTTGCGGCATTGGTCTTTCTTGCAGGATGCGGAGACGAGCCGACGGACGAAACCGTGAGCGCGCCCGTGACGGCGATGCAAGTTGAAACCGTAGCCGCCACCGAAATCGACTGGCCGACCACCTATGAGGCCACGGGCACGGTTCGCGCCAAGGTCACAACAACCGTCTCATCCAGACTCATGGCGTATGCGCGTGAAGTGCGAGCGCAGGCCGGAGACCACGTGCGCGAAGGGCAGCGGTTGGCCGTGCTCGACGCTCGCGACCTGGATACGCCGGTGGCGCGGGCGGAAGCCGGCCGCGAGGAAGTTAACGGCGCGATTCCCGAGGCGGACAGCGCCATCGCCTTGGCCAGATCTCAATTGGATTTGGCGGAGGTGACTTTCGAGCGCATGCAGAGTTTGTTGAATCAACGGTCGATCACCAACCAGGAATTCGATGAAGCCTCGGCGCGCCGCAAAGGGGCGCAAGCCGCGCTCGACATGGCACGCGCCAGGCGGACCCAATTGGACGCGAAAAGGGCGCAAATTGAACAGGAGATCCGCGCTGCCGTGATTCAGCGGGGCTACTCGGAAATCCTGGCGCCGTTCTCCGGGACCATAATTAGCAAGTCCATCGAGGCCGGCGCCCTGGCAGTGCCAGGAGCAGCGCTATTCACCATCGAGCGCGACGGGGCCTACCGGCTCGAGGCGTCCGTGGGCGAGTCTCGACTCTCGGCGGCGCGAGTAGGGAAGGAGGTCTCGGTCACGATAGACGGCATAGATCGGATGATTCCCGCGCGAGTTTCGGAGGTCGTTCCGTCCGTGGATGCGGCATCGAGAACCGGTACGGTGAAGATCGACTTGCCCTCGCTTCCAGAGATGCGCTCCGGGTTGTTTGGAAGAGTGCATTTTGACACCGGCGCACGCAAGGCCTTGACGATCCCCGATGCGGGCGTCATAGAACGAGGCCAACTGCAGTCCGTCTACGTCGCGGAGAACAACATTGCTCATACGCGCCTAGTCACAGTCGGTCCGAGGCTAGAAGGCAAAGTTGAAGTACTCTCCGGCTTAAACCCAGGCGAACACGTGATCGTTCCGATCCCCACCGGCCTGCGAGATGGCGCTCGAATCGAGGTTAACCAATGAGCGGGACGGAAAAGTTAGGCCCGGCGGGAACCCTGGCGCGCGCCTGGATCAATTCGAAGCTCACGCCTCTCGTGATCGTCAGTTCCTTGCTGCTTGGCGCCTTTGCCTTTTGGAAATTACCGCGGGAGGAAGAGCCTCAAATTATCGTTCCGATGGTGGACGTTTTTGTCCAAATGCCCGGCGCTTCGGCGCGCGAAGTGGAAGAACGTGTCACCAAGCCACTGGAAAAGCTGCTGTGGGAGATCCCCGGAGTGGAGTACATCTACTCGACTTCCAGTTCCGGCATGTCAACCGTGATCATTCGCTTCCTGGTGGGACAGGACGAAGAAAGGGCCATCGTCCGGCTGAACCAGCAGCTGGCGGCCAACCTGGATCTGATCCCGCCCGGCGCGTCGCAGCCGGTGGTCAAGCCGCGCTCGATCGATGACGTTCCGATCCTTGCACTGACGTTGTGGAGCAAACGCTACGGCGATTTCGAGCTCCGGCGCATCGCGGCGCAGGTGGATGACACCATCAAACAGACTCCGGAGGTCTCAGCAGTGGCGTTGATCGGCGGCCAGCGCCGCGAGGTCAGCATTACTTTGAATCAGGCGCGCCTTGCGGCCTACAATCTATCGCCGGTCCAGGTCGTTGGGGCGCTGGGCGTTTCCAATCGCCGTCTGCCCGCGGGCCAATTCGCGAGCGGCAACCAACAATTTCTCCTGGAAACCGGGCAGTTTCTGTGCACGGCGGACGATGTCCGCAATGTCGTTGCCGGAGTTGCGAACGACAAAACGATCTTCGTGCGCGATGTCGCCGAAGTGCGCGACGGTGGTGAGGAGCCGTCGCAATATGTGCGCCACTCGAATGGTCAAGGGACTTTTCCCGCCGTGACCATCGCCGTGTCCAAGCGGAAGGGAGCCAATGCCGTCACGGTGGCGGACACCGTGCTGAGCCGGGTGGAGCGGCTGCGCGGCAGCGTGATTCCCTCGGACGTCGAAATCACCGTCACGCGGAACTATGGCGACACGGCGAAAGAAAAATCCAATGAACTTCTGCGCCACATGCTGATAGCCATAATCTCTGTGAGCGTACTCATCGCGATCACACTGGGACTGCGCGAAGCACTGATCCTCTTCACGGCGATTCCCGTAACCCTGGCACTGACGCTCGCGGTCTTTTATCTCTACGGTTACACGCTGAACCGCATCACGCTCTTCGCCCTGATCTTCTCCATCGGCATTCTGGTGGACGACGCGATTGTGGTGGTGGAGAACATCGTTCGTCACTGGAGGATGCCGGACAACCACGCCAGGCCACCGGTGGAGGTAGCGGTCGAGGCAGTGAACGAGGTTGGCAATCCCACCATCCTCGCCACGCTCGCGGTTGTTGCGGCCATTCTGCCCATGGCCTTCGTCGGCGGTCTGGGAGGGCCGTACATGCGGCCCATTCCGATCGGCGCCAGCGCTGCGATGTTTTTTTCCCTGCTGGCCGCGTTCATCGTGACGCCTTGGGCCGCCGTACGAATTCTCACTCCTGGCAGCATGCACTTCGCCGTCGAGCGGGAGCCGTACACGACGCGGCTTTACCGGCGGGTAATGGGAGCCCTGCTGCACCGGCCTCTCGTTCGCAGGAGCTTCTTCGGCGGCGTCGTGGTGCTGTTACTAGCCTCCTGTGCGTTGATCTACACCGGGTTCGTAAAGGTTAAGATACTGCCGTTCGATAACAAGAGCGAGTTCCAGGTGATTGTCGATATGCCGAACGGCACCACGCTGGAACAGACGGCTCGGGTGGCGCAGCTACTGGGCGAGGAAGCACAGAAGCAGCAGGAAGTAGTGAACATCCAAACCTACGCGGGTACGGCTTCGCCCTACAACTTCAATGGCCTGGTGCGTCACTACTATTTGCGCCGCGGGCCCAACGTCGCCGACATCCAGGTGAATCTGCAGCCGAAGGGGCACCGCGAATTACAGAGCCACGAGATTGCGAAGCAGGTGCGCCTGCGTCTGGAACCCATCGCCAGGCGCTATGGCGCGCGAATCAAAGTGGCCGAAGTGCCTCCCGGCCCGCCCGTGCTCGAGACACTCGTCGCGGAAGTATACGGGCCGGAAATGGACCGACGGATCGAGTTGGCGCGAAACATCCGCGAACTGTTCAAGCAGACCAAGGGCGTCGTGGACGTCGATTGGTACGTAGAAGACGATCAAACGAAATACCAACTGCTGGTGGATAAGGAGAAGGCCGCCCTTAACGGCATTTCGGAAGACGACGTCGCACGTGCGATGCAGGTGGCGACTTCCGGTTATCAAGCGGGGCTATTGCACCAGGCCGCGGAGAAGGAAGACGTTTCGCTGACCGTGAGGCTGGACCGCGCGACTCGATCCGATCCGGAGCGCAGCCAGGGCGTGAAGATCGCTGGGCGAAATGGCCAAACCGTGTCACTGGGCGAATTGGCGCACTCCGATAGAGTCGCCGCGGACAAGAGTATTTACCACAAGAATCTGTTACCCGTGACCTATGTCGCGGCTGACATCGCGGGAGAAATCGAAAGCCCGGCTTACGCGATGTTTAAAATTGGGCCGGAGATCGAAAAGATCAAGATCGGGGAAGGGTATGTGATCGAGCAGCACATGGCTGCACTTCCTTCCGATCCGGACCGCTACGCGATGAAGTGGGATGGCGAGTGGCAAATTACATATGAGTTGTTTCGCGATCTGGGTATTTCCTTTGCCGTGGTCCTGATCTTGATCTACGGACTTGTGGTGGGCTGGTTCCAATCCTTCTCGACGCCGTTGATCATCATGGCCGCGATTCCATTTTCGCTGGTGGGTATCCTGCCGGCGCACGGCTTACTGCATGCGTTTTTCACGGCGACTTCGATGATCGGCTTCATTGCGGGCGCGGGCATCGTCGTAAGAAACTCGATCATCCTGGTGGACTTCATCGAACTGCGTTTGAGCGAAGGGGTGCCACTCGACGAGGCCGTGATCGATGCCGGAGCCTTACGTTTCCGTCCGATGATGTTGACGGCCGCGGCCGTGGTAGCCGGCTCTTCTGTCATTCTGTTCGATCCCATTTTTCAAGGCCTGGCGATCGCGCTCATGGCCGGAGAAGTCGCATCGCTTCTGCTTTCGCGCATGACCATTCCCGTACTGTTTTATCTGTTCAACAAGCGACGGAGGAGCAATTTGAGGGGAGGCCCGCTGCTTGAGGTACCGAAGGGCCGGGATGGGGCTCCCGCCTAATAATCGAGGGCTTCAAAAACAAAGGCGGGGCCGAGGTCCTTGCAGACCGGCCCCGCCTTGCTGTTCCGAGGATGCGGAGTTAGAACTCGAAGCCGATACGGTATTGGACAATCGTCGTCGTTTTGGAGTTGATGACGATGTTGGCCTGCCGTTTGCCGCCCAGGGCGTTGGGACTCACTTTGACCTGTATAGTAGCGGGCCCGACGCCGCTGGTCTTGCTGAGCGAGATCCAACTGACCGTTTCCGCCGCGCTCCAGGAGCAGTAGGGAGGCAGGTTGATGTTGAATGTCAGGGTATCCCCTTCGCTCTCCGCGGTTTGGCTGGGCGGGGCGGTGAACCAGACGCTGCAGACCAGGTTACGGACGCTGGCGATGTCGCCGGCGGAGGCGTTGCTGGCAGCACCCATAGTAACGCCGGCTGGCATGGGCTTCAATGGCTCCATGGTGGCCTTGCCGTTCTTGGAGAACGCATATGCGCCGTAGTGCATGAGGGAAGCGTAGTCGTAAGGGCCGTAGTTTCTGCCATCGCTGGTGCTGACGATGTCGAAGTTGTGAGCCTTACCGGTGGTGATGTTGTCGTAGTTGACCTTCACGTATTGATCGCGGTCCTGGCGCATCTGTTCGTGCCAGAGGCCGATGGCGTGACCAATCTCGTGGCGGGCGGCAATCTCCCCGCAGGAGGGGTCGAGTCTGACATACTGTGCACCGCCAGCACGACCGACCGGGGACTCGCAGATACCGTTTGCCTTTTGGAAGATGACGTAGTTGGTCTGGGTGGTGCGGGGCACGAGGATTCCAGGGAAGAGCGAGTTCCAGTAGGCGATGGCGTTGATGACGTCGTAATCGCTCCAGTCCTCGTAGCCGAGAATGCCGATTTCGTAGGGCACGCGGAAACCGGGCCAGACGCGGCCGGCGCCGACTCCCTGGTTCGATTCGCGATTGCCATTTTTTCCGGAAGGGGCGGTTTCGTCCGAGAGCACGATGTCACCCTGCAGGACGGTTGTGCCGCCGTGGCGGTTGGCGCGAACGAGATTGTCGTCCACCAGGGCGATGACTTCCTCGCCGACCGGGCTGCCGGCCGATGGGATGAAAGTCTGGTGGAACTTCATGGGCGCGGCCTGGAGTTGTTCCGCCGACTGGCAGCGGACAGAGTCAAGAATGAAGGGGAAATCGGCCGTGGGCTGGCCGATCGCGGTGACGGCGAAGGTGTCACCGGGGAGCCACTGGGATTCGAAATCCGGGCGGTTCACGGGGCCGTGGCCGAGGTAGGGGCCATGGGCGATGTTGCCGGCGGCGTGCAGGTGCATGGCTTCGTCCTTCGCAAGGCCAAGGTAGGCGAAATGCAGCTTGCAGGCGGCCGCGCCGGGGACCGTCACGGTCATGCGAACGACGGACTGGCCGTTCACAAACGCACGCCAGGCGGGTTCGGCCGGCATAGCGACCGCGAAGCTGCCGGGAGTGTCTTCGATGGGAGTCAGGATCGCCTGTTGGGCGATGGTGGGAATAGCTAGCGCAAGGAGTATAGGGAAGTATTTCGTAGTCATGTTGAACCGTCTCTCACTGGCCCTAGCGTGAGTGGCGGTCCAAAATTCTCAGCCCAGCGAGCGGGCGCGGAAGGCCTTTCCCTTGCCAGCGAGACCGGATCGGTTCCGTGTGCGCCGTACCAACGGCCGCTGATTGGCTAAACTTAGCTCAGACAAATAGATGCCGCTCCAGCCAGGCGACCAACTGGGTCCTTATGAAATCCTCACACCCATCGGTGCGGGCGGCATGGGCGAGGTGTGGAAGGCGCGCGACACGCGGCTAAATCGCATCGTCGCGATCAAACGCCTTAATGGCGAACACGCCAAGCGATTTAAGCGCGAGGCGCGGGCGATTGGATCGCTCAACCATCCGCACGTCTGCCAGCTTTACGACGTCGGGCCGGATTATCTGGTCATGGAGTTTGTCGACGGGGCCCCAATCAAAAGCCCTCTTCCCGCGCAGGAGGCTATTCGGTTAGCGATTCAGATCGCTTCAGCGCTCGAAGAAGCGCACTCCAAAGGCATCGTGCACCGCGACGTGAAACCTGGAAACATCCTAATCACCAAGAAGGGAGAGGCTAAGCTGCTTGATTTCGGACTAGTGAAGGTTGGTCCGCCCGGCGATGGCGTCTCGACGCTGACGATGGGTCTAACCGAGCAGGGAATGGTGGTCGGCACGGTGGCCTATATGTCGCCGGAGCAGGCCGAGGGGCTAGCCGTTGACGCCCGGTCGGACATCTTCTCTTTTGGCGTCGTGATGTACGAGATGCTGAGCGGCGTCCGCGCCTTTCGCAGGGACACCCCGATGGCGACGCTGTTGGCGATTGTGAGGGACGAAGCGGCGCCACTCGAGGCGCCGGAGGCGCTGGAGCGTATTGTCGGGCGGTGCCTGGCGAAGCAGCCCTCAAAACGCTTTCAGACCATGGGAGAGGTAAAAGAGGCCTTGGAACAGGCAGGGCAGGCCGGCAAAGTCTCCCAGCCGCAGCCCTCCATTGCCGTGTTGCCATTCGCCAACATGAGCGCGGACAAAGAGAACGAATACTTTGGGGACGGTCTGGCTGAAGAAATAATTAATATGCTTGCCCACGTTCCCGGCTTGAAGGTTACCGCTCGCACGTCGTCTTTTTTTTCCGGGGAAAGGACGTCGAATTCGGAGAGATCGGCAGGAGGCTGAACGTCGAACATGTTCTCGAAGGGAGTGTCCGCAGGGCGGGCAACCGCATCCGAGTCACGGCACAGCTCATCAAGGTTATCGATGGCTTCCATTTGTGGTCAGAGCGGTACGACCGCGAGTTGACGGACATCTTCGCGATACAAGACGAGATAACGCAAGCCATCGCGGCGGCTCTCCAGATGAAGCTCTTCACGGAGCCCGCGGCTGTCCGGCGTCACGTACCGGCGCTGCGCGCCTACCAGGCTTACCTCCAGGCTCGAGATCTTTGGTTCAACGGGGCGCGGCCGGAACTGCTTCCGCGGTTCAAGGAATTGCTGGAGCGAGCCATCGAGTTTGATCCGAAATTCGGGCTGGCGCATAGCTTTCTTGGTATGTACTACACAATGCAGGCAAACTTTTTCATTCGTCCGGCGCGTGAGGTCATCCCGTTGGCAATGGCGGCTGAACAAGCCGCGCTGCGCGTCGATCCCTCGCTGCCTGAGGCCCACGCCCTGCTGGCAGTATGTATCGGCGGCTACGAGTACAACTGGATCGAAGCGGAACATCACTGGCGCCTCGCGATGGCCCGCGAGCCTGTGTCGCGCGACGTTCGCTTTTGGTACGGGAACCATCACCTCCTGCCGACAGGCCGCACAGCGGAGGCGGTGGAGGCGATGGAGTGGGGGCTCGAGCAAGATCCGCTAAATCTTTTGTACCGGCACATTTTTGCCCGCGGTCTCTGGCTCGCCGGAAGGTTGGATCGCGCGGAGGCCGAACTGCTCGCAATCCTGGAAATCGATGAGAATTATCCGCACGCGCTGGCAACGCTCGGCTCGATTTACGGGCAGCAGGGACGGCTTGAAGAAGCGCTCACGGTGACTCGAAAAGCGAATGCCGCGATACCGTGGTCGAACCCGGTAATCGGACAACTCGCGGCCCTCCTGGTGCGCACCGGAGCGGTAAGCGAGGCAGATGCCTGGATCGAGAAACTCGGGACGGGCACAGCGGCGGGAGCCGCCTGCGGCCGGGTAATTTTTCACGCGCTGTGCGGGGATCCCGATCAAGCCGTGAAATGGGCAGAGCTTGCGATCGAGCAGCGGGATATGCCGTTCGTGCAGAATCTGGGTCCGTTCCTCCGGCCCACTCGGTGGTGGCCCGGCCTGGCGAAACTGATGAATCTGCCGGGTTGATGATTTCGCTTGGTAACTGCCGGATGGGCGGTCAACCGGGATGATCGGACAATCTTGCTTAACGCCCCCGGATAGCTAACGCCGTAACGATTCGGCCCTGCGCCACACGACTACTCGCGTGTTCCCGCCCCCGCCGTCGTTTGGCATCGGATATCGCAAGACCAATCGGTCCCCCGTGATCTCATAGGGACGCTCGTAAATTAAGCTGGTCTCTTGAGGCCGCAAGCTTGACACCACGCGGTGTGTAACCACCCGCTTGTTCTCATCAATCTCATACGTGCCGAAGTAGGCGTAGTAACCGCTATAGGCTGTTCGGATCTCGTCATTGGCCGCCGCCGGCAGGAGTGCTCTGCCGCTCGAGTTAAAGACGTTCCCAGCGGCAAACGTGGGGTGAGGATCGCCGAGTATCTGCACAGATACTCGCCCGCCCGGCGTATACGAGATCGTTCCTGTGGCCGCCCTCCCCCACGAATAAACGATCCTGCCATCGGGCTGATGATCTTCGAGCGATATCAACTCCCATACGCCATGAAGGGGATGGCCACCGGCGGTAACGGTTTGGCCCTGGGCTGGGCTGCTTGCTCCAACCAGAATTCCAGCAGAGGCGAGCGCTTCGCGGCGAGTGGGCTGGTTCGACATAGGGTCAGTCTATACGCGAATACCCCGCCAACGCAGTGTAGAACAAAGAGTTCAACTCGCGAGCGGCCGCGCCTTTCGTCAGCGCGCGCTTTGTTTGATTAGCGGATCGAGAAACTTGTAGAATTCCTGCGTCGCCGAATCATCGGGCTTTCCGAGATCGTCATGCAAGCGGACGTGGTTGCTGTCGCCCTTGCCGTACGACCTGACCGGGATGTCCGCCGCCTTCAGTACGCTCTCCAGGCGCACGGCCTGCGCCCGCGTGTCCGGATTACCGGAAAAATACAGGATCAGAAACGGCGGTATTCCCTTGTTCCTGGCAACATGCGTGACGGCAGATAAGTCAATATGCTTCAGCGGGTCATTTCCGAATTTCTGGCGATGACCAAAAGTAAACATCTTTTCTCCGTAGAGCGCTTGCCGCTGCTCCGAGGTGATGATTATTTTGGGAACGTCGTAGGTGTCTCCATCCACCGGTATGCAGCCCTTAAGGGCGTCAAACGACATTCCTTCCTTCTTCAGGTAGCGATCGTCGGTGCAGAGCAATGCCGCTACCTGCGCACCGGCGGAATGTCCACCTACAAAGATCCGTGATGGGTCGCCGCCATACCTGGCGATGTTCTTATGCACCCAGCCGAGTGATTTGGCGACGTCGCCCATCAGTTCGTCCATACTCGCCGCCGGCAGGAGCCGATAGTTCGTGGAGACGAAGATGAATCCCCGCTCGGTCAGCACTTTAGGCTTGATTGCGACATCGCTCTTGTCCCCTGCCTGCCATCCGCCTCCGTGGATCCAGAAAATAACGGGCAGACTTCTGCCAGCGGGGACTTGCGGAGTGTAGACATCGAGTACATGGCGTTTGTGACCGTTCTCTACGTAGGGGATGTCAGGCGTCAGCTTTTGCGCGGTGGCGGTGTTGCTGAGAAAGAGAATCGGGAAAACGAACGCGCAAGCGATGCTGAAATTCATGTCATTGATTTTCTTTGAACGGCGTGGCGGAAGCAAGAGACGAGGGGACCGGAGGCGAGCCCCTTATGTGTTGACCCCAGACTTCCCTGGCTCGCGCCTGATAATCCAGATTGAGACGAGAGAGAGTCCCATTCCCGCGAGGAGTGTGACGATCCAAGGCCACTCAGCAATTGATGGCGGGCCAACGAATGGATGCCACCAATCACCAAGTGAACCAACGACATGAGCGGCTAGCGGCAGGCAAAGAACGACCGCTACGGCCGGGTACCATGAGAAGCGTCTTCGAAACTGCACCAGAGCGGTGACAAGAAACATCCCCAAAGATGTCGCGATGACCACGCCTGGAGCTCGATGAAATGCCGGAACTGAGAGCTCAAATCGACGCGTTTGGTCCGAGTAGTTCACCCATGCCCCGTCCGCAATCGGGGCCGGGCCGACAAACAAAGCTGCGATCGCGCAGATTGTGATCCCTCCAACCAGCGCTCCGATCCTGCGATCGCCGACCCAGGCCGCAGCCGTTACGAGAACTAATGCCACCGCCAACATCTGGGTGTCGTACTGTTTGAAGAAATAGTATAGAGTGCTCAACGACTGAAAACCCTCGGACCATGCAATCGCCACGGCAGCTTTGGCTACCGCGAATAGGAGAAGCATCAGTACCAGCAGGCCGTGCAACGGATGCGACCGATTCTTGCGCCAAAGATGGAGTACGGCAATTGTTAGCGCGAGTGGCCATGAGTACTGAACGAATGCTTGATAGACAACCGCCGGTACGCGCAGAACGCCGGCGATGGCCATCGGATCCGTCGTCAATTGAAATCCGACGTAAGGCTCCGTCCAAAATTGCAGTTGCGACAGCGAGAGCATTAAGCTGAACCAAATCCACGCCAGCACTGCATTCGGCCGAAGGGCGACAGTAAGCACACCTACGGCAATGCAGAATAATGGGGCAACCATCCAAAAAAACACTGCCTCGAGTAGTCCGGGAACACCGCAAGTACAATGGGGGAAACTGAAGTCGATTTCGCGGGTTCGGCCATCCTTCGTAAGCACAGTTATCGAGAAGTACATAGGCGCCGCGGTCGCGCTCCAAGGCTGACGAAGCACATTCCATAGCTCGGCCAGATACATTGAGTACCCTTTGAATGGCCTCCCGTTCACTTTAATGACCCTGTCGCCGCGACGGAGTGCGCGTCCGGAGCCGACCTCACGGCCCTTCTCCCAGTTCGTTGAATCGTTGGCATAGACCTTGGCGGTGAATGGCTCCATTAGGATTGGAATGTAAAACTCTAGCGACCGCTGAAGGTGTACTGTTTCGCTTGAAAGGCTAATTTGTATGCCTACAGCCCAGATCGCCAGAACGGCAAGGACAGTGTACTGGGCGGTAAGCTTCCAATTCGCAGAGTGGGTCATGGCATGAATTTCAAGAGCATTGACACCGAAGAATGGCATTCGGTGCCCCGCTTCGGCTTTGTTTGTCAATCGTCTAAGGTAAGGAGAAGACAAAGAGCCCATTACCGGCAGTGACTGCGAGGTACTGGCGGCCGCGGACCGCGTAGGTCATCGGGCCGTTCGCCATTACGCCGCCGAGGGAGGTTCGCCAGAGCAAACCGCCCGTGCGGGCGTCGATGGCCATGAAGTGTTCTTCGCGATTGCCGGTGAAGAGAAGGTCGGTTGCCGTGGTTAGAACACCGGCGTCGGTCACGTCGACATACTTCAATTTCCACTTAGTTTCTCCGGTGGCAGCATCGAGGGCGATAACCGCTCCATTGCCGTCCTCCGGCCGTCTCGTGTTGGCCTGGCCGCCGCGGGCCAGCGTGAAGCTGGAACGGGGATAGCCGCCGGTGAAACGCTGCCCTTCCCTGTATGGCTCCGGTACTTTGACGAAGTGGGAGCTGGTGTTCTCCCAGGCAGAGAAGTAGAACAGTCCTGTTCGCGGGCTAAAGGAGGGGGAGTACCAGTTGGTGCCGCCCTGGTAGCTCGGAAATATGAGCGTCCCATCGCGGGAGGTGGTGGCTCCTTCGATTCGGGTGGGCCGCCCCTTCGCGTCCAAACCCGTGGTCCAGGTCACTTTCGTGAACGGCTTCCCGAGAAGGAATTCGCCAGTGATGCGGTCCAGCACATAGTAGAGCCCGTTACGGTTGGCCCACATCATTGCTTTTCGCCGTTTCCCTTGAAAATTGATATCGCCGAGCACCGGCACTTGCACGGCGTCGTAGTCGAATTCGTCGTGCGGAGTAAATTGGAAGTGCCATTTGAGCTTGCCGGTATCAGCGTCGAGGGCAACAACGGAATCCGAATAGAGATTGTCGCCGGCACGTGAGTCGCCGTTCCAATCCGGCCCCGGATTGCCCGTGCCCCAGAAGGTGAGGTTGGTCTCGGCGTCGTAGGAACCGGTGACCCAGATTGAGCCGCCGCCGGTTTTCCAGGATTCGCCGGCCCAGGTTTCGTTGCCCGGTTCGCCGGGGCCGGGAATCGTGTAGAAGCGCCATGCTTCCTTGCCGGTCTTGGCATCGAATGCGGCGATGTAGCCGCGGATGCCCCATTCGCCGCCGGCGACGCCGATTACCACCTTGTCCTTCACGATGAGCGGTGCATGCGTGATGGCATATCCGGCTTGCGGACGAGCGACCTGGATGTTCCAAACGGGCTTTCCGTTTTTGGCGTCGACAGCTATGAGGCGGCCGTCGATAGTACCCATGAACAACGTTTCGCCAAGAATAGCGACTCCGCGGTTGACGCGGCCGCAGCATAGGCGTGCGTCCTTCGAAGGGGTGTAGCTGAACGTCCAGAAGATGCGGCCGGTGGCGGCGTCGAGCGCAACGATATCGTTCGGCGCTTGGACCGTGTACATGATGCCATCGACGACCAGCGGAGTGGCCTCGAACTTCTCGAAGGATGCCGCCTGGAAGACCCACTTCAGTTGCAGGTTCTTTACGTTGGCCGGGGTGATTTCCGTCAATGCGCTATAGCGTTGGCTGAGGTTGGAGCCGGAGTAGGTGAGCCAATTGTGCGGTTCCCCGGCTGCGTTGAGGAGGCGTTCCCAAGTCACTTGCGCCTCGATGGCGAATGTTGCGAGCAGGAGGAGGATCAGGCGAGTGATCATTGCGCACCCCGCTGCGCGCCGATGTAGGCAACGATGTCCGCCAACTCTTGCGGGTCAATTTTTCCCCGGTAGGAGGGCATCGGCGATTTCGACGGGCCGAACTCCCGCAGTTCGCTCTTGGAATAGGAGCGCAGATCGCCCTTGGAGTCCAAGATCTGCACGGAAAAGGTGTCCTGGTTCAGCAGCAGCCCGGCTGCGACTCCGCCGTCTTTTGTCACTACCCGAAACGGTTTGGCAAACAGCAGATAATCGGCATCCGGATCGAGCATTGCCGTTTCGATTTCTATCGGCCGGAGGACAAGCCCCGCTTCGCTGAGGTCCGGGCCCGACCGGCCGCCGAAACCGCCGATGCGATGGCACTGCACGCAGCCGCCTTTGCCGTCGAAGAGGGCCTTTCCGCGCTTTTCATCGCCGCGCGCGGCAGCGATCGACTTTGCGCCGTTGGGGCTATTCATGTTGCGAAGGAACGCCACGATGGCGTAGGCGCGGATGGGTGGAATTTGCGTCGGAGGCATCGCCGTGCCGGGTATGCCGTTGACGATAACATCGACAATCTCCTCGTCGGAGGAGACACGGCGGAACTTGCCGCGGGCGAGGTCGACGCCGGTGACTGAAGCGCCGTCGCCGCCATGGCAGCCGATGCAACTAATGCGGTAGCGGCGGATGCCCTCTTCAATTTCGCTCTGCGTGTAGCTGTGCGCCTGGGCAAAGGCGATGAGGCTCGCAGCATGCAGAATCAACAGCGTCTTCGGTGGCACTATTTCTTCGAGATGGTATCACGCGGCATTGGCTGCTCCGGTGGAGAGGAGTCGCCCGAAGACTTAGTGCTTACGGAGCCGTCAGCGAGCGAAATGCCGGTATTCCTATTTCTCGATATCAGCAAGGTGTTGAAATGAGTGAAAGACGATACACGCAACGGCTAGTCCGATCGCCGATTCGACCGGAAGCACCTAAAATGATGGTGATGAAAAGCAGGGCATCCAAGTCCTTTTCCTATTCGGTCTTCTACGAACGGGCTACCGCGGGAGGCTACGTTGCGCTCGTCCCGGCTTAGGCCGGTTGTCACACTCAGGGAGAGACCCTGGAAGAAGCAGAGCGCAATGTCAAAGAGGCAATCGTCTTATACTTGGAGAGCCTGGCTGCTAGTGGGGAGACTATTCCAGAAGAGGGGCCATCCTTTCACGGAAGAGTGACCATCCCCCACTCCGTTCCCGCGTGATTCATGGCGCGGATTCCCTCTCTGACGACGCGTAAGGTCGTACTGGATGCGAACCTCTCAGTAGACGAGTTCATCGAGATGCTTTGAACGTGGCCGCATTACGACTTGCCGAATTCCTGCTGCAACGCATCGATGCCGGCCGCCGCCGCGTCGCCGTCATGCAACACGACGCGGTAGCGGAACTTCAGATCCGTGCCCTTGGGAATCGTGTGGTTGCCGGCCGACGGCTTTGCGCGGTCGCCCTTGGCTCGATTGAAGCTGCCGTGGGCGAAAGGGTTGGCAGAGTTCAGCCCGTACGGGCGCGCGTGCCACTCCGTGGGGTAGCGCAGATTCTTCGGATGATCGAGGATCGCGACGCCGCACGGCTTGCCATCGACGACACCCGAATAGTCCACCCATCGAGCGGGCTTGCCCCAGAGCGACGCGCCCTTCAGCCCTTCGGAGTTCAACATCGTGCCGCCGTGTTTCTCTTCGAACGCGTTGGTGAGCCGAATGGCCAGGCCACCGTCATCGCTGTCGGTCATCACCAGGTCGATGCCCGCCCTGGCCATGATCGTGATGCTGCAATCAATGAGATGGCTCCGGGCGCCGCTTGCGAACCGGAACTGCTGCTCCACGCGGCCGATGACCACACCGGCAGCGTTGGTGAGATCACCGATAGCGGCGATGGCAGAGCCGCTGGCAGCGGGCGTTTTGGCAACGACTATTCGCCCGGTGAGTTTCTTGCCGGAATCCTTGTCCACGCGTTCGCGCCAGAAGTCGACGCCGCTCACTTCGCCATGGCCCCACCATAGCCCGCGATGCCACGCGTGGTCGCTGTCCTCGCCGGGCTTGGGGGGCACGCCTCGTGACATCTCGATTCCGGAGGGCGTCACTAGCGGATGCAGAAACGGGCGATCGAATTCCGTTCCATAGTGGAAGGCCGTGACCGGCTTGCCATCCACCGACACCTGGATTCGTCCCTCTTCTTTACGCAATGTGTAACCGGCGGCGTGGAGCCGGGCCGCGCCTAATACCGCGATCGCTTGCCTTCGATTCATCGTTTTCTCCGGAGCAATTCCTTCATTTCCCATTGTGCGCCCGCCGTTTCGGGCTTACCGGCAAGGTTGACCATCTCTTGCGGATCGGCAACCTTGTCATAAAGTTCCACGCCGCGTTTTCCGCCGTCCCACTCGGTATAACGCCAGCGCTCCGTGCGCACCGTGCGGCCAAAGTACGCCGGCTCCTTATGCGACAGATTGCGGTCGTCGTTGCGGCCGACCATCGTGTAGGCGGCTTTTTTTCCAGGCTTCGAGGGATCGTTTAACCAGGGCATCAGGCTGGCGCCTTCCAAGCCCGTTGGGGTCTCCCGTCCGCATGCATCCACCAAGGTCGGGTAGAGGTCCACCAGTTCCACCAGCCCGGCCACACTACGCCCCGTTCCTTTCACCCCCGGCACCGAGATGATCAACGGAACATGCGTGGCTTCTTCAAACAGGGTCATCTTGTGCCACATCCCATGCTGGCCGGTGTGATAGCCATGATCGCCGAAGAACACCACGATGGTGTTGTCGCGCAACTTCATTTCATCGAGTGCCCGAAGCAGATGGCCGGCCTGTGCGTCCACATAACTGTTACAGGCATAGTAGGCTGCCATGTATTCGCGCTGCTCTTTGTCGTTGAGCCGAACCTGATTTTCGAGCTCGTATTGCGCCACCGCGGGGAATCCTTGGCGATTCCCGGGATCCGGCAGTTTCAGCTTTGCCGGATCGTAGAGGTCGAAGTATTTCTTCGGCACGGCATAGGGCGAATGGGGGCGGCGGAATCCGGCCGCCACGAAGAACGGCTTCTTCTTCGATACCGCCAGCTTGATCTGCTCGATTGCCGTACGAGCAATGATGCCGTCCGGCGTCTGCGCATCGGGGGTGCTCAGCTTCTCCCAGGACATTGAATGATTCCGCGGCTTCGGCATCTGATGCTCTTCGAGCACCTCGGATTTCGGCGGATTCTTGCCGCTTTCCTGCAGCATGAAGTCCCACGAGGGCGGGTCCACATGCTCCTCACCGGTGTGGTAGATTTTGCCGCATTGCGCCGAGTAATAGCCGGCCTTGCGGAAGAATTCGGGAAGCATCACGACGTCCTGCATGTGCTTTCGCGTCGGCGTGGTGAGGTTAAAGATGCGCGTCGTGTCCGGGCGGCGGCCGCTGAGAAATGAAGCCCTGGATGGCGCACACAGCGGGAACTGGCAATAGGCGCGTTCGAAGCGAACGCCACTCCGGGCCAGCGAATCGAGATTCGGTGTTTTCACATGCGGATGACCATAGCAGCCCAACTCCGTGTTCATGTCGTCAGCCACCATGAACAGGATGTTGTACTGGCGCGGCGCCGCCTGCATGGAAGAAGCCAACGCCGAAATTACGAATTGCCGGCGATTCATACGATTTTCGGTGTCGACCAGTGCGTGCGGTACTTTCGGCTCACATAGAGGTTTGCTTCCGAGTCGCCGATCACGGTCTCGGTTTCGGCATCGAAGCGTAGATTGCGGCCCGTGCGCGCGATGATGTTCGCCATATGGCAGTGGATGACGGAGATGTGGCCGGTGCCGATATCGGCATTGGGAAGAGCACGGGAACGCACCGACTCGACGAAATTGCGCTGGTGCATTTCAGGATCTTTTTCCACGTCGTGCAGCACCAGTTTGTTGTCCTTATCGAAGACCTTGAATCCCCACTTCCGGTCCCACCGTCCAATGTGGACGACGCCCTCCGACCCATACACCGCGACGCCATTGTCGATATTGTTGTCGCCGTATGGATTCCAGATGCGCATCTCCCAAATGAGCGCCTTGTCCCCGTAGTCGTAGGTGATGTTCATGCTGTCGGGCGTCTGCTGATCATCCTGGAAGTAGACCTTGCGGGCCCAGCCGCTCGCCGACTTCGGATAGCTTACGCCCAGAGCCCAACGCGCGATGTCGATTTGATGGGCGCCATCGTTGCCGGCGTCTCCAGTGCCGAAATGCCAGTGCCAATGCCACTTGTAGTGGAAGCGGTTGGGGTTGAACGGAATCCAAGGCGCGGGCCCAAGCCATGTCTCGTAGTCGACCCCGGGAGGCACGGGGCCATCGGGGGCGTGGCCGATATCGTCGCGCATCTGCACGTTCCAGGCCTTGGCCATCAGCACCTTGCCGATCTTGCCCGATCGTACGTAGTCGATCGCGCGAATGGTCGATGGGCGGCTGCGCGACTGCGTTCCGACCTGGACAATCTTGCCGGTGCGACGCGCAACGTCAATCAACATGCGGCCTTCGAGAATGTTGTGGGAAGGCGGCTTCTCGACATACACGTCCTTGCCCGCTTCACAGGCGAGGATCGCGGCCGGCGTGTGCCAATGATCGGGGGTAGCGACGGCAACGGCGGTTATGTCCTTGTCGTCGAGAGCGCGGCGCAGATCCGAGACAGCCTTGGGCTCGGGCATGCCGAGTTTTTTCGCGATGCCATTGGCTTTCTCGATCGACGACTGGTCCACGTCGACAATCGTGTGAACCCTGGTGTTGGGCGCCTTGGAAAAATCGCCCATGAGCGCGCGGCCGCGGCCGCCGACTCCGATGATCGCGACATTGACCTGATCGCTGGCGGCAGCCGCGCGGCGCCGCGTCGACAGGAGCCCGCCCGCAAGCGTGGTCCCGAAGAAATACCTTCGATTCATACCGATTTCCTTTCGACGGCCCCCGCCGCTGCGCGAGCAAAGAAGGCACGTTGCTGCACGTTGGAATATTATCAGCAAATTGTAATAAGAACTCTGGTATTCTTCCGTTGACCGCGAACCATTCGCGTGACCTTCGCGTTACAGGAGGTTGCCTTGTCGCAATTGCGTTACACACTCATTTCGATGCTGCTGGCAGGGTCTTGCAGCACCCTCTTTGGTCAAGTGGTTACCGCGACATTTCACGGTACGATTGTCGATCCCACCGGCGGCGTCGTGCCAGGCGCAACCATTACCGCAACGAATACCGGCAGGGGCACGTCGATCGTGCGCAAGAGCGATGAAAGCGGATTGGTGACGTTCACGTCCCTTCCGCTGGGCGACTACACGATCGCCGTCGAGTCACCGGGATTCAAGACACTCACCCGTACGAACCTGAACCTCTCGGCCGGTGAAGAGATGCGACTGACACTCGTGCTGGAGATCGGCCAGTTGACCGATAAGGTGGTGGTTACGGCGGAGGCTCCGTTGATCAACACATCGAATGCGGAACAGCGCACCAATCTGGAAGAGATACGGGTGAAGAATCTGCCGATTCTGCGCCACGACTGGACCAATCTGCTCAACCTCAACACAGGAATCAGCCTGGGAGGCGGCAATGTGCGGATGAACGGACTGCCCGGCGCGTCGTTCCGCCTGACGGTCGACGGTACGGACGCGACCCAGGACAACGAACAGCCGTCGCTTTCGATGTCCGGCAATTTCAATTACATCAAGGGCGTCGCTACTGAGGCGATCGCCGAGGTGAACGTGGCAAAAGGCATCGCGTCGGCCGAGATATCCAACACGATGTCGGGCAACGTCAACATCATTACAAAGAGCGGCACCAACGATTTTCATGGAAGCGCGTTTTGGCTGAATAACGTGGAAGATTTAAACGCCCGAAACCAGTTCCTGGCGACAAAGCCCGCGCTGGTTTATAACCAATACGGCGGGTCTATCGGCGGGCCGGTGGTCCGCAACAAAGCGTTCTTTTTCGGCGCCTATGAGGGCTATCGCCAGAGCGGATTCGCGGCGCTGAACGAGCAGATGCCGACCCGCGAGTTTCGCGCCCGCATCGGGGCGGCAACCAACCGCTACGAAAAGCTGTTTTCCGTGTTCCCGTTGCCGAATCAACCGTACAACGCGACGGCAAATACGGGCGCCTGGATCGGAGCCGGGACCAGCCGCGGCACCGACGATCATGCCGTGATCCGCGGTGACTACAACTTCAATTCGACGAACCTGCTGAACGTCCGCTACACCCGTGCCCGGCCGTTCCAGTTAACGCCTCGCGTGGTGGTTGCGAACAACCGCACGTGGAACGGAACCGTTGAGCAGGGGACGGCCAACTTCACGCACGTCCGGCCCCGCTGGACCGCGGAAACACGCTTCGGCTTCAATTACAATCGCGTGCCGCGCGACGACAACTATTTCGGGTTATACGACAAAGACAATAATTTCAACGCCATTACCGGGCTGGGGTTCAGTATCAGCGCCGAGACGCTGGCGCGCGAAGGCTATACGTGGTCGGTAGAGCAAACCATCAGCCGCACGCTGGGGCGCCATTCGCTGAAGTTTGGCGGCATCTATTTTGAGCCCCACGTTCGCCGCGACAATACCGAGGTCCCGGTGCTGACCTTCAGCTCGATTCAGGACATGATCGACAACATCCCGAACGCCGGCCGCGTGACCCTGGGAGTGGATGAATATGACATGCGAACGTTCACGCTCGGCTTTTTCGCGCAGGACGACTTTCGCGTGAACAGCAAGTTGATCATCAACATGGGCCTCCGGTACGACTACTTCGGAGTGACGAAGGAGCGGGATGGGCGCCTGTTCAATCGTGCCCAACCGTTCGGCACGGGCCCCTATTTGCCGGGCGACTCCGTTTGGGAACCGAATACGCGCAATTTCGCGCCGCGCCTGGGATTCGCTTACAACTTCCGTCCGAAGACCGTGCTGCGTGCGGGGGCAGGCATGTTCTATAGCCCGCTGCCGCTTTATGGCGGAGGTGTCGATATCGTTCGCAATGCGCTGGATGAGCCGTTCCGCCTGATGTACGGCCGCGCCGAAGCGCTTGCCGCCCCGAATAGCGTTTTGCGCTGGCCGGTGTCCAACCAGGCTGTGCGCGCTTATATCAAAGGCGCTCCGTCGCTGATTGGCGACACGGCGTATAACACCTATCTGCCGCAACCGTTCAGTTATCAGTGGAACTTCACGATTCAGCATGAGTTGCCTGGCGGCATGGCGCTCGATACAGGGTACGTCGGCACGCGCGGGGTACATCTGCAGTTGGTCCGCTTCTGGAACCAGGTGAACCGGGTGACGGGTGTGCGGCCGTATGCCGGGTTCAGTGAGTTCCGATATCGCGATGCCGGTGACAGTTCGGCCTATCATTCCTGGCAAACCTCATTGCGTAAGCGGTTCAGTGCGGGCCTGGTATTCGGCGTCAATTACACGTGGGCGAGCGCCTATTCGTATACGGGTGACAATGACCTGCTACTTCCGGCCAGCGTGCAGGACATCTACAATGTCCGCGCGGATAAGGGGCCGCCGGGAGACTTCACGCGCCACGGTTTCGTGAGCGACTTCGTGTATGAGTTGCCGGCATCCCGTTTCGGGACATCCAGCGCGCTGGTGAAGAATCTGTTCGCGGGTTGGATGCTTTCGGGGATCTTCACGGCGCGCACCGCCAATCCGGTGAATCCGGCCCAGGAGACCGCTTTCGAGGGTAGCCGGCCCGACTACATCGGAGGCAATGCTTACCTGCCCAACGAAAAGGAGACGCTGCGCCGCCTGGATCGTTCGGTGTACGCCCTTATACCGATCGGCAGCGTGAGCGGCGCGCCGCTCCGGCCCGGAAATGCCGGCCGCCATTCCCTTTGGGGCGCCGGCTGGTGGAACTTCGATGCCGGTGCCGGAAAGCGCTTCTATATAACAGAGCGCATCCGCGCGAAGCTTGAGATTCAGATGCAGAACGCGCTCAACAAGACCAACCTCAGCGGTCTGGAGAATCGCGTGAGCCGCGCCAACTTTGGACAGTTCACATCGACCCGCGGGGCGCGTGTGGTGCAGCTTGCTTTGCGGTTGGATTTCTGAGGCCCGAAATTCGGTCAACGCTTGCGAACGTCCCGCATTTCATTGCAGTTGCCACTCCGCAGCTTTCGCCGGCTTGCCCCATGCCTGATAAAGGCCTACGATCCATTCGCGCACCAACTCCACTGAATACCGCTCCGGAATGCTCACGCTGTCCTTGAACTTTGCCAGTCCCCGATAGCCCTCGAGCAGCAGCGGTTCGGCTTCCTCGAATTTTTTCTGGCCGGAAAGGCTCGCACCCAGGATAGTGCCGACACGATACCGGTCCCAATCATCCGGCTGCTTGCTGTTGACATACGCCACAACCTCACGCGCCAGCGGTTCGCTCTCGGCGAATTTTCCTTGCGACAGGCAGGCAAGCGCCAGGTCCGCGACCGATGCCATGGTGCGTGAGTCTTCCGGACCGAAGACACGCCGCCGCGCCGCCAAGGCCTGCGCGGCGTGGGTCTCCGCCAAGGCAAATTGGCCGTGCCGCTGATACATATTTGCTAAAGTAGCAATCGTAACCAGAGTGTTGGGGTGGTCGGGACCCAGAACGCGGCGCCTGCTTTCCAGGGTCTGACGAAAGAGCGCCTTCGACTCGGCATATTTGCCCTGTAGCCCTTGGGCTTCGGCTAAGTTATGCATGGTATAGAGGGTGTCGGGATGTTCGGGGCCCATTACGCGGCGTCGGGTTTCCAACACTTCGACGAATAGAGATTCGGATTGCGCGTACTTGCCTTGCGATCTGAGAACGATAGCCAGATTTGACGTGGTAGCCAGAGTGATGCGGTGCTGCGGGCCCACAACGCGACGCATTATCTCCAAGTTCCCGCTGTAGATCTGCTCCGCTTCCTTGTACTTGCCATCGTTTGTGTAGGCGGCGCCGAGATTCAGATTCGAGTAAAGCGTGTCGAGGTGGTTGGGTCCCAAGATCCGGCGCCGGACCTCCACAACCTGCCGATGCATCGCCGCAGCGTCCTGGTACCTTGCTTGGAGGTGATAGACGTTGGCCAAAACGTTCATGCTCTCGAGCGTGGCCGGGCTCTCCGGTCCGAATAAGCGGCGCCGGAGTTCCACCGTTTCGAGTTGGAGCGCTTCGGCTTCCTTATACTTGCCCTGCGCGCTGTAGACACTCGCGAGATTGTTCATCGCCAGGGTGTCGACACTCTCGGGCCCGTTTTTCCGGCGCCGGAACTTGAGAACATCGCTGTAAAGCGTTTCGGCCTGCGCGTACTTCCCTTGGATGTAGTAGACGTTGGCCAACCCTGTCATCGCCGAAAGCGTGTCGGGATGCTCCGGGCCGAGGACGCGGCGACTGATCTCCAGCGCCTGGCGTGACAGGGATTCGGCGTCGGCATTTCGACCCTGATAGAGAGCCGTCCGACCGAGGACGTTCATGGTGCCGATGGTTTTCGGGTTCTCAGGACCCAGCGCCTGGCGCTGCAACTCGAGCGCACGCTCGAGTTGCTTCCTGGCCTCGGGATAAACACCCAAGTCGGTGTAGGATTCTCCCATCGTGCTCCGGATGGCTGCTTCGACCTCCGGCTGTGTTTCGAACTTCCCCGTGATGCGCTCCGCGGCACGGTCCAGCGCGGTTCGCACCTTTAGATCGGGATCGGGCGGGTCGCGGCGCCCCGCTTGTCGGCTGGCGCTGGCCTGAGCCAGTAAATCGTTTTGAAGAAATGCGTTCACCCCGGCTGCTATGGCAGCCTCACGGTCCGCCCGTTTCTTTTCCTCCACAGCTACATTCCTGTCGTGCCGGGCTTGCGCCTCGGAGGCCAGCGCGGCATTGCGATCCTGTACGGCCTGGAGTTCGGCCTTAACGGCTCGGTCGCGATCCCGCGTGGCAGCCTGCTGCGCGGCGAGCGCCTCGCTCTCGGCGGTGCGGGCGCGCCCCGCTTCTCTCATGCTCGCCAGGACTCCGGCAATCAGGACCACGAACACCGCCGCCACACCAATCACAAGCGCTCTGTTCCGGCGCGCAAACTTCTGTATCTGGTAGATCGTGCCTGGCGGTTTAGCCGCAATCGGCTGATCCTCCAAATGCCGCCGGAGATCCCCCGCGAGATCCGCTGCGGAGGAGTAGCGGCGGTCCCGATCCTTCTCCAGGGCCTTTGCGACGATCGTCTCGATATCTCCGCGATAAATCCGGCTCACTACGCTCAACGGGGTTGCGTCCTGCTCCCGAATGGTCCGGACTGCTTCGTGCAATTGGCGGCCTATCGCGTAGGGCAGTTTACCGGCCAGGAGTTCGTACAGGATGACCCCCAGGGCGTAAACATCGCTTCGTGCATCCACCGCCGACGGATCCGCCAGCACCTGTTCGGGACTCATGTAGGCCAGCGTCCCCAGCAACTGGCCCATGTCGGTTTGGCGCGTGGCTTGTGCATCGCTATCGGTGACGCGCGCCAGGCCGAAGTCGAGGATCTTTGGCTGGCCGTTTTCGTCCACGAGGATATTGCCGGGTTTCAGGTCGCGATGAATGACGCCGCGCCGATGGGCGTGTTCCACCGCGTCGCATACCTGGATCATCAGCGCCAGCCGTTGGCGCGTGTCCAAGTGATGGAGACCGGCGTACCGGTCTAGCGGCACGCCGTCAATAAATTCCATGACGAAGAAGGGCTGTGACCCCCAGCCACTATCGGCCGCGCCCGCCTCATAAACCTGGGCGATTCCGGGATGGTGGAGGCGGGCGAGGGCCTGCGACTCCCGGTCAAACCGCTGGAGCACTTCGGCGGTCAAAAGGCCGGTTCGGATGACTTTGAGGGCAACGGTCCGGCGCGGATTATCCTGCTCCGCCTCGAATACGGAGCCCATTCCGCCTTCCCCCAGCAAGCGAAGGATTCGATAGCGACCGATCGTCTCCGGCAACTCAGGCTCGGAGTCGATTCCGCTAGAGAGCAGACACACTCCGCACAGCTCGCCTGCCCGAAGGGGTTCACCGCAGGTGGAGCATCGTTCCATTCGCTATCCGTCCAAATCCTGTGTGCCGATCGCGCGCAGGAGGAATTGCAACTCCTCCTCTACTTCGGAATGACCGGCAACCGTGGAGATCACCTCCGCACGAAGTAGATCCCGATAGCGCTGCCGCATGCGGCGAATTACGCTCTTGACCCCGGACTCTGTCAGATTCAGCTCGGCACCCAATTCGGTATACTTCAGGCCGCCGTCGCCGGTCAGGTAGCCCTTGATGCGGTTGAATAGTTCCAGCTTGCCCTCGGCAAGGAACTCATTGGAGAGGTTTCCCATCACCCGTTCGAGCAAGGTCCGCGCCCATTTGCGCTGAAAGATGCGCTCGGGCGTTTCGGTATGCCAGGGCTCGCGGCCATAGTTTGATTCCCCGGTTACAAAGTCGAACGAGAGCGGGAGCACCCCTCCGCCGCGCTTTTGAGAGTTTTCGCGGTCGGCCGCGTCGGAGAGGAAGTTCTGGACGGCCCCGAGCATGAAACTTCGGAAACGCCCCTTTTCGGGATTCGCCCGTTCGAAGAAGACGCCCTCCAGGATGCGCATGAAAAATTGCTGAGTAAGATCCTGGGCGTGCTCGGGCGAGTGGCCGCGACGGCGAATGAAGGCGTACACGGGATACCAATACCCGCCGCACAAGCGCTCCAGCGCATTGGTGCGTTCCAGGCTCGAGTGGTTGCCGCCAGCGGCAATCACGAGGGTCCAATGCGTCGATGGAAAGGCGTTGCGTCCTGCGGCCGAATACGCCATGTGTTTTCAGCAGTATAGCTAAAACTGTCCTGACGCCGACCTCGCCAATAAATACTCTTTGAACTTTTTTGCAGTTCGCCACCACTAACCGCGAAACCTTCCCGGATGGATTCCTAAGTACTCATTGAAAGCGAGGTTCACACCAAATGAACACCCAAACGACGAAGATGCTCCGAACCGCCCTCTACACGGCAGCGATGGCCGCCATGCTGGGCTCGCCCGCTCCCGCGCAACTGCTTAAGGCGGTTCCTCATACCGCGGCGACCGCGTCATGCGAGGCTGCAGTTTCCGCGAATCAGGACGATAAGACCAGCAAGCTCGTTCCATCCGAAGGGGCGTTGAGCAAGAAGTGGCCCGCCATGGCGAATGGCCGCCAAACGGTGAAGGAGAAGACATTGCAGGCTCGCCAATTGAACTCGGAAAGGCGCTAACCAGCGCCTTTCCGCGACGCTAGCGGCGAAACGTTCCCCGAACGATTCCAACTAACTACCGAAAGCGAGGCACGGAAAATGACAATCTCGAAAGTTCCCGCTTCAGGGTTCCGGACATCGACGATGATTCTGGCATTCATGGCTGCGGTATCTGAAATGCCGATCTTCTCGCAAGAACTGTCTGTCTGCCTGGAAGCACATGCGAGTCTCGACGTCGACACCATAAAAGTGTTCCGGGAAGAATTGAAAGCGATCGCTCGCATATCGGGATTGTCGTTGCGTGTTGTCGACCAGCCAGGCGAGTGCCAGGACATACGGGTGAGTATCCAATTCCTCTCGCGAACAGAGATCTCGGCTCTCGGCGCGACGCGCGTAAGGGACGGCCGGATTCTGCCCGAGATCGAAATCTATGCAACTTCGATTAAGAACCTGGTGCGATCGACGCTGCCGGCGCTGGTGGGCCGCGGGATGGCGCGCGTTGCAGCGCACGAAATCGGGCACTACCTTCTGCAGACCACCACTCATTCCAAGGATTTGATGAGTGAGTGTTTCGGGGCCGCTCACTTGTTGGTAAATAACAATCGATCGTTTCGGATTCCACTGGTAGCCCTTGCCCAGGGACCGAGACCGAATTTCCAGTAATCGTCCTTTCGCGAAAAGTCCGCCAATCCAGGCTAACCGGAATCGCCGGCAAGCGTATTACCGATACGCATGCTGCGCGATATCAAACAGGATCTCTTATACGGACTCCGGCAGCTACGCGCGAATCCTGGGTTCGCGGTGGTGGCGATACTGTCCCTGGCGCTCGGGATCGGCGCGAATACCACGGTTTTTCAGGTCATTGACGCCGTTCGGATGAAGGCACTGCCCGTTGTGAAGGATCCCGATGACCTTGTTTACGTCGAGTTCGCCCAAGGTTCGATGCGCAGCGGGTGGTATTCGACACGCAGCGCGCGGCACACCTCCCGCAGCTTTGAAAGCATCGTTTCCCGGCAGCAGGCGTTTGAAGGCATGTTTGGGTGGAGCGCGAACCGGTTCAATCTCGCCGACAGTGGTGAGCCGCGCTACGCCGAAGGGTTGTATGTCACCGGGAACTTCTTTCAACTGCTTGGCGTGGAGCCGCTTGCCGGGCGCACCTTTACTCCGGCCGACGATACGGCGGCGTGCGATAGTCCTGGGGCGGTGATCAGCCATGCGTTCTGGCAGCGTGAATTCGGCGGAGGCACCCAGGCACTGGGGAAAACGATCAGCTTAAACGGACATAAGTTCCCCGTTATCGGTGTGACGCCGGCACGCTTTTTCGGAGTGGAAGTGGGCCGGCGATATGACGTCGCAATCCCGGCTTGCACCGACCCTATTTTCTTCGAGGACGGCAAAGGGCGGCCGGGAGCGGAACAGGGGTGGTGGCTGTCAATGATGGGCCGGCTGAAGCCGGGATGGACGCTGGAACGGGCTCGGGCCGACATGCTGGCGATCTCGGCCGCGGTAATGCGGGACAGCCTGCCATCGAACTACAAGCCGGAGATGGTGAAACGGTTCCTGGCGAACAAGCTCGACGCCACACCGGGGGCGACGGGCGTTTCCGGCATACGGAATCAGTATGAGCGCCCGTTGTGGATCCTGATGGCTTCGACCGGGCTGGTGCTGTTGATTGCCTGCGCAAACCTGGCAAATATCCTTCTGGCTCGCGGGAGCGTGAGGGAGAAGGAGATAACCATCCGGCTCGCCCTGGGGGCGTCGCGAGGCCGGCTAATCCGGCAACTACTGGTGGAAAGCCTGATTCTTTCGTCGGTGGGCGCTTCGCTCGGGATTGCGCTGGCGGCCGTTTCCAGCCGAGCGCTGGTCGGGTTTATCGCTACGGGGCGGAATCCGGTGTTTGTCGAATTCGGATTGGACTGGCGGATGCTCGGTTTCACGACGTTGATGGCCGTATCGACCTGCCTCGCGTTTGGGCTGCTGCCGGCGCTTCGGGCTACGGGCATCAAACCGGCCTCCGCCATGAAGTCCGGCGGCGGAAGGAGCACTACCGCGGGCCGCGAGCGTTCCGGGTTGCGGCGACTGCTGGTGGCGACGCAAGTGGCGCTTTCGCTGGTGCTGCTGGCCGGTTCGCTGCTGTTTGTGCGGAGTTTGCGCAACCTGGTGACTGCGGACGCGGGATTTCAGGCGGAGGGCGTGCTTTCGGTGGAGTTCGATTACCGCCGGGCCGAGGTACCGCGAGAACGACGAATGGAAATGATGCGGCTGATCCGGGAGCGGCTGGCGGCGACACCCGGCGTTGTTTCGGCCGCGGCCGTCGGCTGGACGCCGGTGAGCGGTTCGGGCTGGGACAACAACGTGGGTCCCGACCGCGCGCCGGCGGCCAACAGCGGAAAATCCGCCCTGTTTAACCGCGCGAGTCCAGGCTACTTCGCCACGATGGGAACGGCAGTGTTAGCGGGACGCGAGTTCACGGAGCGCGATACGCTGACGGCGCCGAAAGTGGCGATTGTTAACGAAGTGTTTGCGCGGAAGTTCTACAACGATTCGACACAGATTGTGGGCCGGACGTTCCGGATGGAAGCCGACGCGGGTAAGCCGGAGCCGCTGGTGGAAATTGTGGGCGTGGTGAAGAACACCAAGTACTACGAGCTGCGCGAGGAGTTTCGTCCACAAGCGTTTTTCCCGATAGCGCAGAACGAAGAACCCGGCCAGAGCGCGAACTTCGTGACGCGTATTTCGACGGGCTCGGTGGCGCAGTTGACCAATGCCATTAAACGCGACACGCTGGCGATTAATCCGATGATGGGGATCGAGTTCCGATCGTTCTCGGCGCAGTTGCAGGAGTCGCTGTTGCGGGACCGGCTGATGGCTTCGCTGTCGGCGGTATTCGCGGGACTGGCCGTCGTGCTGTCGTCGATTGGGCTGTATGGCGTTATTTCGTACATGGTCGCGCGGCGGCGGAACGAGATCGGGATTCGAATGGCGTTGGGCGCGGGCAGGGGCCGGGTAATCGGATTGGTGCTTCGGGAAACGGTGCTGCTGCTGGGCCTTGGGGTAGCGGCGGGTCTGGTTCTGTCCTATTGGACGGGGCAGGGAGCCGCTACGCTTCTATATGGAGTGCAGCCCTATGACCCGGCCACGCTGGCCGCGTCCGTTGCGTTTCTGGTGATTACGGCGCTGCTGGCGAGCCTGGAGCCGGCGCGACGGGCCACTAATTTGGATCCGATGAATGCGTTGCGGGAGGAGTGAGCCCGCGGTATCAGAACAAAATCTTCAAGCCGAATTGAATCTGCCGTGGAGAGTTTGCCTGCGTGGCGATGACACCGAAGTTGGTGTTCGCAACGTTGGTCTCCGGGTTGCCGAAGCGCACAGTATTTAAGGCGTTGAACGCTTCGGTGCGGAACTGGAGGCGTAGACCTTCGCGGATTACGAAGTCCTTGAAGACCGATAGGTCCCAGTTGCGGATCATGGGCGCACGAAGATCTGGCGATGTGACCGAAGTGTTGCCGAAGGTGAATGCGGCGGGCTGTGAAAATGCGCTGGTGTCGAAGTAGCGGTTCAGGCGGTCGTGTACATCGCCTTCGAGCTTGCCGCTACGGCCGTTGTTGTTCGCCAGGCCTCGCGAGTTGAATAGGCCGGCGACGTTGGTGGCTGAAATCGTCAGCGGGGTTCCGCTTTGATAGGTGGTAAAGCCGTTGAACTGCCACTGGCCCAGCATGAGATCGACGGCGCGGCTCCAGCTTGACCCGAACTTCCGGCCGCGGCCGAAGGGGAGCTCATAGATGTAGCTCATGACGAAGCGGTGGGCGATGTCGTAGTCGGCGAGCGCTCGTGACATGCGCAGGTTGTAGCTGTTTGGATGGCTCAGGCCTTCCTGGATGGCCTTCGCCCAGGTGTAGCTGCCTTCAAATTGAAACCCGCGGGAGAAGCGCTTACTGATCGACGTCTGCAGCGAATGATAGTTCGACGACGCGCCGGTGGAGTACAGCGGGATGATATCGGTGAATTGGGGATAGGGACGCAGACTCTGCGCACGGCTGATGCGGGCGGTGGAAAGCGTACCGGTCTGGATGATGCCGAAGAAGGGATTCTCGACGGTTTGATTCAGTTGAGTGCCAAGGGCCATGTAGGACGGATCGAGCTGATTCAAGCTTAAGCCGCCCTCATCGTTGCGGGACAACTGCAACCCGCGAGTGCCAACGTAGGCAACCTCCAAGGTGATGGCGGATGGCAGTTCGCGCTGCACGTTGAAATTCCATTGGGAGGAGTAGGGCGTCAACGTTTCCTGGACCGGCGCCTGGATGTTCGCGCCCACCTGGGTCATCGCACCAAGGCTGCTACCCGACACGGGTACAAAGCCGTTGGGGAACGGATTTGAGAGCAGGTAGTTCGGGTTAACGCCGTCCACCGACGCCGCCCAATCGGTCTGCGTGCGCCAGCCGAAGGGGCCAACGGTGCCGTGCGCCTGCTGGAGCGAGATGGCGAAGATGTTGCCCCACCCGCCGCGAATGGCAGTCTTCCCGTTCAACTGGTACGCAAACCCGAGGCGAGGCGCGAAATTGTTCGTGTCCTTGATGTACTGGGTGCGCGGCTGCCCATTGACGCCGACGAACACCAACCCGCCCTTCAAATTGCTGTAGCCCGGGACGCGCGTAGCGAGCGGCGAAGCGATCGTGGGATCGAAGTAGTTCATGCGGTCATAGCGTTCGGTGCGCGGCGTGTCGATGTCGTAACGAATGCCGAGATTCAGGGTGAGTTTTTTGGTTACGCGCCAGTCGTCCTGCAGATAGAGAGCGGTGTATAGGCTGTTGGCCGCAACGTCTTTGAAGCTGTTGATGATTGACCCGCTGGAGCCGGTGCCGAGCAGAAGGCTGGCGATCGAACTTCCGCGATTCGAAGCGGCCTGTGTGGCCGTTGGGCCCTGGGTCATACCGGCCGTGAAGGCGAACGTTCCGGATGTCGCTCGCGACTCGCGGTTATTCACCTGAATCAGACGGCCGTCGTATCCGGCTTTTAAGGTGTGGGCGCCCGCCATGCGCGAGACACTGCCCGCGAAGGTGTAGGTGACGAACGCGTTGCGGCGGTTGTCCTGATTGCCGAGGCCCGTAAACCCGGATGCGCTGACTACGGGAAACATGGAAAGCCCACCGGCGGTATTGAGAGCCGCGGGGAAGCCCAGGTCGGAGGCGGCAAATCCCAGGCCGAGATTTTCGAAGAAATACAGGCTTCGTGCGTAGCCGCCCCGAACCGTGACCACTGTTTTGGGCCCGGCCGTGAATGTGTAGTCGATCACGCCGTTGTGCATGCGGTTGCGTTCGTTGTTGGTGGTCTCCGCGGCAGTGAGCTCTTTGGGCCAGAGCACGGCGGGCAGGCTGTCCTGGTTGCGGTAGCTATATCGAACGAACATGCGATGGGCGGCGGTGAAGTTGTGGTCAAACCGCGCGTCGAACTGGTCGATGTCCAGGACCGAAGACCCCTGATTGTAGTAGTTATTCGCTTCCGTGAACGCCGCGCCGGTCGTGTTCGGCAGCGGGTAGTACTTCATGTAGTTCGCACCGACCTTATCCATACGGCCAGCGGGAATGATGTTCCCAGCGAAGGGATCGCGAATGAAGCTGGTGCCGGACTGCCGAGTAGTGAAAGGATCGAAGATCAGCACGGGGTTGTTGGCACCCGCGAATGTGCCGGAGAAGTTTCCGGCTCGTTGAAGCTGCGTCGGTACCGTGGTTGTGCGAGTGCTGAAGCTACGCTGCCGCAGTCCCTCGTAGGAACTCATGAAAAAAGTGCGGTCCTTCTTGATGGGACCGCCGAATGTGCCGCCATACTGGCTGCGTTTGAAGCTCGCGAGAGGGACTCCGCGGAGATTGTTGTAGAAACTGTTCGCGTCCAGGACCGAGTTCCGGAGGAACTCATACCCGGTTCCATGAAATGCGTTGGTGCCCGATTTATACACCACGTTCAGGACGCTGCCGGCCGTGCGGCCGTATTCGGCGGGGAAGTTGGCGCCCATCACTTTGAACTCGCCGATGGCGTCGACGCTCGGGAAGGCGGAGATTCCCGAATAACCTTGAACCGTCGGGTGCGACGCAGTGGCACCGTCGATGAGCGTGTCCATCATGGAGGCTCGAGCGCCGTTCACGGAGTAGCTCATCGAGTTGTAGTTATTGCCGATCGAGCCGGCGACTCCGGGGGTGAGGTAGATCAATGAATAGACGTTTCGAGAGTTCAACGGGAGATTGAGAATTGCGCGGTTTGAGACCACCTTGCCGATGGTGGACGTCGATGTCTCGATGGCCGCTACGGCGGCCTCCACGGTGATGTTTTCGGTGACTTCGCCGACCGCCAGCGATATCTCGATCTGGGCCTTTTGGCCTACGTTCAGTTCGATGCCGCTCTGGACATATTTCTTGAAGCCCGGAGCGGAAGCCTCCAGACGATACTTGCCCGGTTGAAGCTGGGGAAGGAGATAGTTACCGGATCCGTCGCTGGTTGATTGCGCCTGTACGTTGGTCGCGGTGTTGGTCGCCGTTACGGCTGTGTTCGGAATGGCCGCACCTGAAGAATCGGTAACGGTGCCGATCAAAGTTGCGGTGAACGTTTGCGCCTGAATGGATGGAATGCCTGAAAGGAACGTGCAGGCTAGCAGGAGACTAAAAATCCGCATGGATCTTACCTCGCTTAGAAGTCGGAATCTGATCCAGCGTACCATTCGCAGACTTCATTCCTGTTAAGTCTGGGTGACCCCGCAGACACAATTCCGCTCGACTTTTTGCCGGGCCTCCGGGCTCAGCTTGGAGCCGGTCGTAGTTGGCGCGCCAGCCGCCGTGTCACAATTTCCATCTATTCCTCGCTATATCTGATCAGAGCGGTCGCGACTGCGCTGAAAGTAGCTGTGACCGGCACTGGAAAGCAGGAGAGCGAATGCGACACATCAGTTGGATTACTTTTCTTCTTGTCTGGACACTGATGGCACCGAGCGTCGGATTAGCCGCTGACGAGAAGAAAGAGGAGCAGAAGAAGGAACAAAAGGAAGCCGCTCCGCCGGGTGGTGGCGTTGCCACTGGCGGCAGTGCTGGAGGTGCGAGCGGTGGCGGCGGAACCGAGACCGGAGGAGCGGCGGGCACCGGCACCGAAACTAAGGGCGGCACGCGCGGTAAGGGAGCAACTTCCGGAGAGGCGCAGAATTTGCCTGCGATAGCTTTGGGCAATCCGGACATTTACGAAAAGTCGTTGAAAGCCTTGACGATGTTATTCGTCATTGCAGTGCTGCTGGAGAGCGCTTTTGCGCTGCTTTTCTCATGGCGAGTTTTCCTGACCTACTTCAGCTTGACGGGCGTGAAGACCATCATCATGTTCGCTATTTCATTAACCGTCGTATGGGTGTTCAAGGTCGATATTCTTGCTACGCTGATCAGCGTCTACCGCTCCGAAGAAGTACAGAGCCTCGTTGTTTCGAAGGTGATTACGGCCATGATTCTGGCCGGCGGCAGCGCGGCAGTCAACAAAGTGTTCGTGGCCCTCGGATTTCGTAGCATTCCGCTGCCTCCTCCCGAAGTGAAGCCGCCGGAGACGAGGGCTTGGGTTGCAGTACTAGTAACACAGAAGGAGTCGACTGGAATCGTGCACGTGGAAACTAAGGACATTGGGGCCGCTGGGCCCGATGATCCAGCGCCGATTGCGGGCACCGCTTGCGGCCGTACGCCAAACCTGCTCGCGCTGCTGTTACGAAATCCCAACCGATTTCCACCCAATGGCGGCCGTGAAGTCATTCCCGGGCACGTTTATGAAATCAGCGTTGCAGGGAAAGATCGCGATGGAAATCCCAAACGCGCGCTGATAGGCAAATTCGTGTTCGCCAACCGGGCGATCGTCGATTTTGACGCCACGCTTTAACGGCCTCGAAATCAATGGGCGACTACAGTCTCCTCGAGCCGCTGTGCCGTCTGCTCCAACCGGTGCAAGCAAGCATAAGCCGCGACAAGCGTTCGCTCGGAAGGAGCGGAGGCGTAGACCTTGAGGGCACGGTGTGCGGAAGCCTCACAGGAGCGAAGGCGTAAGATCCCTTGAATGAGTTCGGCGTCTGAGAGATTGGCTGGCATGCGAAATTCTGAGCAAGCCGATTGCCATTCCAATCGCTACATTGGAACAAGAACTTCCTTCGACACACGCGACCGCTTCTTGAAAAGGAAACAGAGGGCGGGCAGGGCGAGGAAAGTGAGAAACAGCGTGGAGGCCAATCCGCCGACCACAACGGTGGCGAGCGGCCGCTGAACGTCCGATCCAATTCCCGTGGCGCGGGCGGCGGGCACCATGCCGAGCAATGCAACCACGATCATCATAAGGACCGGACGGAGTTGGGCGAGAGTTCCTTGGACCACGGCGTCGTGGAGTGAAGTATTCGCATCCTGCAGCCGGCGGTTAATCTCCGAAACGACGAGTACACCGCTCATGACGGCGACGCCGAACAGGCTGATGAAGCCGACGGCGGCGGAGACACTGAGATTGATTCCGCGCAGCCAAAGGAACAATAGTCCGCCGACGAGCGAGAAAGGCACATTGAGCAGAACGATCCCCGCATCCTTCGTGTTGCCGAATGCGAAGAAGAGCCAAACGAAGATGATGCCGACGGTGAGCGGCATGACCAGAGTCAGGCGGCGCTTGGCGCGGGTGAGGTTGTCGAACTGGCCCCCCCACTCCACGCGGTAGCCGTCCGGGAGCTTCACTTCGGCCGCGAAACGGCGCTGGGCTTCGGCGGCAAAGCCGCCCTGGTCGCGGCCGCGAATGTTGGTCCGGACGGCGATCTGCCGGCGGTTTTCGCGGCGGCCGATGATACTTTGGCCGTTGACGATGTCGATAGCCGCTAACTGGGCCAAGGGGATTCGGGCACCGGAGCGCGTGGGGACCAGCATGGAACCGATGACATTGGGATCGGTACGCGCTTCCGGGGCGAACCGAACGGAGAGATCGAAGCGCCTTTCGCCCTCGAAGATATTGGATACTACGCGGCCGCCGATGGCGAGTTCGATCTGGTCCTGTACGTCGCGCACGCGGACACCAAAACGGGCCATTTTCTCCCGGTTCAATTGGATGGTGAGTTGGGGCTGCTCGGCTTCCTGTTCGATGGCGGTGTCGGCGGCTCCAGGGATAGTTTGAACGACTTTGAGAGTCGCTTCAGCGCGGTTGCGCAGCACACCGAGATCGGGTCCGACGAGTATGACGGCAAGATCGGCCGAGGAGCCGGTAACGACCTCCGTCACGGTATCTATGATGGGTTGGGTGATATTGAAGGTGGCGCCGGGAATGACCTCGGGCATCAGCTTGGAGAGATCGTCGACGAGATTGGCTTTGGTGCGGCCGGCAGGCCACTGATCGTAGGGTTGAAGCGTTACCAGGAGTTCGATGCGGTTGGGACCGAAGGGGTCGGTGCCGGCGTCGTTGCGCCCGGATTGGGAGCCGACAGCGCGAATTTCGGGGAATTTGCGGAGGGTTGATCGCATCTGCTCGGCGACGCGCGCGGTTTTTTCAAGCGAAGTTCCGGGCGGGAGGTTTGAGCGGATCCAGATGGTTCCTTCGTCGAGAGAAGGGAGGAACTCGCTGCCGAGAGAGGTGGCGAGAAGGAACGCTCCGGCGACGACGGCGCCGGCGATGCCAACGACGACGGCCGCCTGCTTGAGGCCCGCTTCGAGTACCCGTTCGTAAACGCGGTTGATCCACGCAAGAACGGGATTCTCCCAGTGTTTTGCGCCCTTGCGAAACAGGAAGGTCGCCAGGACGGGAACCAACGTCAAGGCGATAATCATGGCGCCCAGCAGCGCGAAACAGACCGTATAGGCCATGGGGGTGAAGAGGCGGCGCTCCACCCGCTCGAGGGTAAATAGCGGAACGTAGGCCGAGATGATAATAATGAGCGAAAAGAAAAGCGGGGACTGGACTTCGAGCGCGGTATCAAGAACGGCCTTTAAGACCGAATCGGGGCCTTCGGGGTGCCGCTTATGAAACGTATGCAGGACGCGCTCCACCATGATGAGGGACCCGTCCACGATGATGCCGAAGTCGATGGCGCCGAGACTGAGGAGGTTGGCCGGAATGCCGGTGAGGTACATGCAGGCGAACGCGAACAAAAGAGCGAGGGGAATCGTGATCGCTGTGAGGAGAGCGGCCCGGATGCTGCCCAGGAAGAGAATAAGAATGAAGACGACGATGAGGAGGCCCTCGACCAAAGTCTTGGCGACAGTGGACAGGGTGTTGTTGACGAGCTCCGTACGGTCGTAAATGACGTTCATTTTCACGCCGGCGGGAAGGGCGCCATTGTTGAGTTCGTCGACGGCTTCATGGACGCGCCCAAGAACATCGCTGGGATTTTGCCCGCGGCGCATAAGAACGATGCCCTCGACTCCGCCGGTGTGATCCTGAAGCCCGAAGATGCCAGTGGGCGGCGCCGCGCCGAGGGTAACCCTGCCGAGATCCTTCACGTATACGGGCACGCCCTTGTTCTGGGCGACGACACTATTCTGGATATCGGCGATGGAGCGCAGAAGGCCAACTCCGCGAACAGCGAGGGACTGCTCGCGATTGTCGAGGAGCGCGCCGCCGGCGTTCTGATTACTTTCCTCGACGGCTGTTGCCAGGTCGGAGAGGGAGAGGTTGTACTTTTCCAGTGAGAACGGATCGATTTGTATCTGGTACTGCTTGACAAGACCGCCGAAGGGAACAACATCAGCAACGCCGCCGGCCTGAAGGAGCCTGGGATAGACGACCCAATCCTGAAGCTCGCGAAGTTGCATCGAGTCCTGGCCTCCGCCTTCGAGACTGTAACGGAAGAGCTCGCCGATCGGTGTGGCCATAGGAGCGAGGGTTGGGGTAAGGCCTTCGGGCAGACTGGCCTCGCGGAGTTTTTCGATCACAACCTGACGGGCGAAGTAGTCATTGGTGCCGTACTCGAAAGTGAGTTCGTTGGAGGAGAGGCCGAAGATGGTGCGCGAGCGGCGGGAGATTACATTCGGCACGCTGTTCAGGGCGCGTTCTATTGGAATGGTGACCTGCTGTTCCACCTCTTCCGCAGCCAAGCCGGGAACGACGGTGATGACCTCGACGGTCGTATCGGAAATGTCGGGGTAGGCTTCGATCTTGAGCTGCGTGAACGACCACGTGCCGAAGCAGACCAGAGCGGCAGCCAGGATGACCGAGAGGAATCGCTGGTCCAGGGCGAAGCGAATGAGGCCCGCGATCATGCCGGCTAGTACCCCCTGAGCAACATCGCGCCATCGACAACGACGCGATCTCCGGCCTTGAGCCCGCGGGTAATCGGCAGGAGTTCGCCGGAGCGGTGACCGAATTCAACGGAGGTCATTTCGAATCGGCCGGGACCGGTCTCGCGATAGACGACGGCTTTGCCCTGCGTCTGGATTACGGCTCGCGCTGGAACGACGGGTACTTCGTGGTAGCCCTCGATGTGCCGTACTTCGCCGAACATTTCGGGCCGCAGCTTCCCGCCAGGATTGCCCAGCTCCGCCCATACTTTCAGCGTTCGCGTTTGGGGATCGACGGCATCAGCAACGCGGGCGACGCGGCTGTGAAAGACCTCATCGGGATAGGCGGAGAGGCGAACGTCGAAAATTTCGCCGGGGCTGACCAGGCGAATAGCCGATTCCGGGACTTCGGCCGAGATCCATACGCTGCTTAGGTCGGCGATGGTGAGGAGAGCGGCGCTGAGGTCATTGCGATATTCGCCGGCGACCACGGTCATCTCCGTGACCTTGCCGGAGAGTGGGGCGCGCACGACAATGCGCTGGCGAAAGGTGCCGGGCTTTAACCCGAAGAGTTCGAGACGGGCGGCGGCCTGCTGCTGGGAGGTCCGGGCCTGGCGGAGCGCGGTCCTGGCCTGGGCGAGTGTCGTTTCCGCAGCGACCACGTCCTTCCTGGCGATGGCATCGCCCTTGAAGAGTTCCGAGACGCGGTCAAAGTCCTTCTCCGCCTTGCTTAGCGATGCCTGGGCATCGATGACCTGCCCTTCGGCTTGCATGGCGCCGGAAGCAGCGGCATCGGCCTCGGGGCTTTCGACGGTGAGGAGCGGATCGTTCTTCCGAACGGCGTCACCGAAGCGAACCATCACTTCGGCGACGCGGCCGGCAACCGGGAGGAGCACTTTAGAGACCTGGTTCGGGTTCAACTCCACTTTGCCCGGGGCCGTGAACTCTTCCGTAGGCATCGAGGCGACTTTTACTTCCGCCACTTGTATCTGCTTGAGTTTGGGCGAGTCGGCAGGGATGACGATGTGGCCGGAGCCGGGTTGCTCGGCGGGCGGCGGGGAGGATGCCACGGCTGCCGGTTCAGGCGAGCGGTTGCAGCCGGTGATCCAAATGGCAGCGACGGCACAAATCGCGGTGGCGGACCAGAATCGCTTCTTCATTTGGCAGGCTCCCTTCCGGTGATGGCATCGATCCGAAAGAGCGTCCGGCTATATTCGGCGCGGGCTTCGTTGTAGCCTTGCATTGTTTCGTTGTACGTTCTCTGGGCGTCGAGGAGTTCGACGAAAGTCGCCTCGCCACGGCGATAGGAGAAATCGGTGACTTCGCGGACTCGTTTGGCGCGGTCAAGCAGGTCGGCTTCAATTTGCTCCAGGAGTTGGCGAGCGGTTTGGTACTGCTCGTAGGCGTTTTCGATTTCGGCCTGGATCTCCTGTTCGAGACTTCGGATGCGGGCCTGAATCTGTTCCTGCTCGCGCCGGGCCCGTTCGATCTCTCCCTGATTCCGGTTGTGAAAAGGGAGAGGCATGGAGAAGAACACGCCGGCGGAGCTTCCGCTGTTGAGACCGCCGACGCCGAACTGGCGATTCACGGCGCCGCCGACGGTGAAGTCGGCTTTTCCCTGGGCGAGTTGCAGGCGGAGGTCGGCTTGGGAACGCGCCTGATCGCGGCGAAGGGCGTCGAGGTCGGGGCGCGCGGAAATGGCTTGTTGGGTGAGTTCGGGTTTGGCGGAGAGGAGTGGATCGCGCCGAAGGTCGCCGGCAACGTCAAAAGCCGGGTCATAAGCGATCCTGCCCATCAGCGCCTGGAGGCGATTTCGCGCCAACCGCACTTTGGACTCGGCCTGGCGTACCTGATTGGAGAACTGGAGTTGAGCGACTTCGGAGCGGATGAGTTCGACGCGGGCGAGGTCGCCGGCGTTGACGCGGGTTTGGTTGACGGCGACGATCCGGTTGAAAGCTTCGAGGCTGGCAAGGGCGAGGGCTGCGTTTTCCTTAGCAAGGAGGAGGTCGGTGAAGCCGCTTTGCAGGTCGAGGATGAGGTTGCGGGTGGTATTGAGGAGCTCAAGCTGGCTGACGGCTTTGCTGGCTTCGGCAACGGCAATGCGTTCCTGGCGCTTGCTGCCGCGCTCCAGAATGTAATCCAGGCGCGCGTTAACTTCGGTGGGACCGGCGGCATTGGTGGAAGGGTTGAATCCGGCGCCGAGGATATCGAGGTAGTTGCCGCCGAGGCTGAGGACGGGGTTGGGACGCAGGCGCGCCTGGATGATTCGGGCTTCGGCGATGCTGAGATTGAAACGTTCCGCGAGCAGTTGCAAATTCCTCGAAACTGCTTCGTCGATCACCTGCCGAAGGGTAAGAGGCTGGGCGGGCGCAAACTGAGTTGCAAAGAGGACCACAAATAAGCAGTAAGAGAGTCGCCGCATCCAAGAGTTGTTACACGTGCAACCGGACCGCCATATCCACGGCCGTATATTTTCAGCGACATAGCCCCATAGGCTGTCCAGCAACCGGAAACAATTCGTACACTAGTCGTACGCAATCCGTACACAGGCGATGCTATTTCCCCGGATTATTGCCGCGCAACGTTTGCAGGTCTGGCTGCTGATCACGGCCCTGGCGGCGTTGGCGCTGATGGGGATTCTGGTGCTGGATCTGACGCGAAACCTGCGAACCGTAGTTATCGGCGACACGAACCGGAACCTGGAGAACGCGGTGGCGGAGTTACAGCGAGAGGCGGCGGCGAAGGGGCCGCTGCCGCAGGAGCGCAATGAGCTGGAGCGGTTCCTGAAGCCGGTCTCTTACAACGTGCTGCGTTCGCACGCGGAAATCGAGGGCGGCTATTCGTGGCGGGACCAGATAGTTGGCCACACGTTTCCCACCTATACGGAACCGGAGAGTACGCTGGCGCAGCCGGAGGTGGAGAAGAATGAAGTGGAGGTGGCGCTGGCGGAGAGCCGGCAGCGGGGTGGCGAGGTGGTCCACCGGGTGAGGCAGGACGGGTCCGACCTGCTGGTGATCGCAGCGGCGGCAGGGACGGATGGACGGCCGTCGGCATGGTGCCTTCGGCGAATTCTGAATTTCAGCGACGCGAGCGAGTTGGGAAAGAGAGTGCTGCTGGTGACGGTGATGGGAATCGCGCTGATTACGATCGGCACCGTTTTGACATTCAGCTTTCAACTGCAGCGCGGGTTCGCGCAGATCCAGGGCGGGCTGGCGACGTTGGAGACCGATGCGGCGTACCGCCTGCCCGATCAGAATCACGAACTGCGGCCAATTGTGCATGCCATAAACGCCATGGCTGAACGGCGGCAAGGGATGGAAAAGGATCTGCGGCGGGAGGACCGGCTGCGCGTAATGGGACGAGTAGTGGCGGGGATCGCGCACGAGATCAGGAATCCGCTGAACAGTTTGCGGCTGACAGCACGATTGCTGGCCCGGCGGCTGGAGGGTCAACCGGCGGTTGCCGAACAGGCGGGGCTCATTACAGGGGAAATCGACCGCTTGAACGCGCTCCTGCAGAGCTTGCTGGTGTTTCGGGACGATGAAACGGGCCTGGTGAAGCAGCAGCCGATTCAACCGATACTGGACCGCACATTGGCATTGGTACGGCCGCACGCGCGCGACCGCCGCGTGGAGTTGGCCGTGGAGGCACCGGCGGACTGCGAGGCATTAGTGGATGGGGACTATCTGCAGCAGGCGCTGATGAATGTACTTTTGAACGCCATCGATTTTTCGGGCGAGTCCGGGCATGTGAATCTGAAGGCACAGCAGCGGGACAAGAGGGTGGAGATACGGGTGGAGGACAGCGGACCGGGGCTTACAGAGGAGCAGCGGGAGAGGATCTTTGAAGCGTTTTATACGACGAAGCAGGGCGGAACGGGATTGGGCCTGGCGGTGACCCGTACGTTGCTGGAAAAGATGGGCGGGACGATCGAGGCCGGGCGCGGCGAGCGGGGCGCTGTGTTCACGTTGTCGGTTCCGTCGGAGGGCCCGGCATGAACCAACAGCGGATCTTGATTGTCGAGGACGAGCGAACGGCGCTGCGGGCGCTTCGCATGATTCTGGAGGACGAAGGGTACAACGTGATGGAGGCGGCGTGCGGGGAGGACGGGTTGCGGCTCGCACTGTCAGAAGAGCCGGACCTGGTGCTGCTGGACATTCGTCTTCCCGACGTGGATGGAATTACGGTGCTGCAGCGTCTGCGGGCAGGAAATTCGAACGCCGCGGTGATCATCATGACGGCGGAGACATCCAGCGTCAACGCCATTCGGGCCATGCAGTATGGGGCGTTCGACTACTTATCTAAGCCGATCGACGACGAGCATTTGCTGCTGCTGATCCGGCACGCGTTGGAGTACCGGCAGTTGGAATCCGAGGTTCGCACACTGCGCGCGCCGGATGCGGGGGTGCCGGGCATGCTCGGTCACACGCCGGCCATGCAGGCAGTGTACAAGACGATCGGGCGCGTGGCCGACAGCGCGGCGACGGTGCTGGTGACGGGCGAATCGGGCACGGGCAAGGAGTTGGTGGCCAACGCGCTGCACGAATTCAGCGGGAGGCGGGACCGGCCCCTAGTCAAGGTGAACTGCGCGGCGATTCCCGGGGAATTACTGGAAGCGGAGTTATTCGGCCATGAGAAGGGAGCGTTCACGCACGCGGTTTCACGCCGGATCGGCCGCTTTGAACAGGCGCAAGGGGGCACACTGTTCCTGGACGAGGTGGGTGAGCTGCCGATGCCGCTGCAGGCGAAACTGCTGCGGGCGATTCAGGAGCGAACGATTGAGCGGCTGGGAGGGCACGGGTCGATTGCGGTGGATTTTCGATTGGTGGCGGCTACGGCGCTGGATCTGAGTTTTGCGGTGGCGCAGGGACGGTTTCGCGAGGATCTCTTCTACCGGCTGAATGTGGTTGCCATTGCGCTGCCGGCGCTGCGAAACAGGCGCGAGGATATACCGTTATTGGTGCAGCGTTTCCTGGGGCGGTCCGAGAAGCCTGTATCGATCCGGCAGGATGCGCTGGACAAAATCCTGGCACACGACTGGCCGGGGAACGTGCGGGAGTTGGAGAATGTGATTACGCGCGCCGTGGTACTCGCACCGGGCGGTGTGGTGACGCCTGATGTCATAGAGTTTCCGGTGGTAGCGGCGGCGGCCGCCAGTGGCGGGACTTGGGAGTCGCGCGTGCCGTATAGAGATGGCTACTGGCCGGTGTTGCGGCGCGTGGAAACGGAACTGGTGCGAGCCGCGCTGGCGGAGGCCGGAGGGAACAAAGCAGAGGCGGCGCGAATTCTGGGCGTTCAGCGACGGCTGCTGTATCAGAAGATGGCGGAGCTTGGGCTGGGGTAGCTATGCACCGGCGGTGCGGGGCGCTTGTGGCGGCTCGCTGGGGTAGCCTTTGGTGGTCCAGTCATTGTGGAGATTGTTCGGAATGCTGAGGACGCGGACCTTATTGAACCCCAGGCGTTTCAGGGTCTCGTAGGACGGCCGGATGTTGGGACAAACATTCATGGGGCAACAGCCGCAGTAGAGAACGACTTCGGCGTCCTTGGCGAGTTTTGCGACGGCGGTCTCGAGCTCCTTGATGCCTTCGGGCTTGTTGCCCGGTCCGGCGAAGATGGAACCGCGAAGGTGCCTTTGGCGGTACAGGACCGGGAAGGCGACGCAGAAGATTGGCGGGGCGGTTTCCGCTTCCATTCGCTTCGCCAAATCGGCGGGCTGGATGATCTCGTCCGCGGTCCATGGGTCGGCGGCGAAGGCGGAGGGCGCGTGTCCGGCAGCGGCTGCTCCGCACGCGAGTTGGCTAGTAAATGAGCGTCGATTCAACATGGCTGGTCTCCCTTTCCAGTGTATGCCGGGCGCAAGGCTGTTCAAGTAGAATGGGGCGACTAATCCGATGCGTCTATTCATTGCTGTGTGGTTTTCCCTCCTTGTTGTCCGCGCCGCCGTACTTCCGGATGGACCAGGTAAGGCGGAGACTGTGAAGCTCTGCGGCAAGTGCCATTCGCTGGATCAGGCGGTTTCGCTGCGGCAGGGGCAGCATGAGTGGACCGAGACGATTACGAAGATGGTGAACTTAGGCGCGCAGGGGAGCGAGGATGATTTGAACGCGATCCTGCCGTATTTGGTTAAGTTCTACGGGCCTGCGAATGGGGCTGGCGCAGTTGCGGCCGCGGGGGCTTCGGCGCCGACGGATGTGGCGGCTCGGGTCGAGGGGAATACGGCGGGACCGGCAGTCCTGGCGAAGCTGCCGACGGGCCCGATGGTGGATCAGGCGAAGGAGTGGCCGACGTACGGGCATGATTCGGGCGGGATGCGATTTTCGCCATTGAAGCAGATTACGCCGGAGAACGTCAGCAAACTGAAGGTGGCGTGGGTTTATCACATGCGGCCGGCCGGGTTCACGGGCGGGAATGCACCGCCGGCTCGACGAGCCCCAAATGCGCCGGTCGGCGATGAGCCGGAGAATCCGAATCGCGGGCGCGGGCGGCAACAGTTTGGCTCTGGCTTCCGGCCGAGTTCGGTAACACCGCTAGTGATCCGCGGGGTGATGTACGTCACGACGCCGTATTCGCGCGTGGCGGCGCTTGACCCGGTGAGCGGACGAGAGATCTGGTCGTTCACCCTGCCATCGGGATCGCCTTCGACACGGGGGCTGGAGTATTGGGCGGGGGATGGCAAGACGCCCGCACAAGTCGTGTTTGGAACGAGCGATGGGAAGCTGTATTCGCTGGATGCGAAGACGGGAAAGCCGAATATGGCGTTCGGGGATAACGGCGTCATCAATTTGAATACCGAGGCGATTATGCGGGGATTGCCGGGGCGGAATGCGCTGACTTCGCCGCCCACGGTGTACAAGAACCTGGTGATAACCGGGGGAACGACTCAGGAGAATCCACCGCTGGGACCGGCCGGCGACGTGCGGGCGTGGGATATGCGTACCGGCAAGCTGGTGTGGACGTTTCGTTCGATTCCGCAGGCGGGGGAGAAGTACAACGATAGCTGGGCGGGGGAAAGCTGGAAGAACCGTTCGGGCGTGAATGTGTGGACGTTTCTGACGGTGGATGAGAAGCGCGGGATTGTCTACATGCCGTTCGGCGCTCCGAGCGTGGATCAATACGGCGGAGATCGCGCGGGCGACAATCTGTTCGGATCGAGCCTGGTTGCCGCGGATGCGAATACCGGAAAGTACTTGTGGCATTTCCAAGTGGTACATCACGACATTTGGGACGCCGATATGACGGGCGTGCCGGCGCTGATCGATGTGAAGCAGGGCGGCAAGACGATTCCGGCGGTGGTGGCGGTGAGCAAGAACGGATTGGTGTTTTTGCTGAACAGGGTGACCGGAAAGCCGATCTACGGCGTGGAGGAACGGCCGGTGGCGGCGAGCGAAGTGCCGTTGGAGCGCGCCGCCAAGACGCAGCCGTTTCCGCTTAAGCCGCTGCCGCTTTCGCGGATGTCGTTTGCAATAGAGGACATAAACAAGGTGACGCCGGAACTCGAAGCCGCGTGCCGGAAACTGCTGAATGGCGTGCAGATGGGCGGGCCGTACCTGCCGCCCGCTTATAACCGGTTGCGCGTGCAGTTTCCGGGGAACCATGGCGGCGTGAACTGGGGCGGAACGTCGTTCAATCCACAGCTTGGCCTATTGTTCGCGAATGTGAGCGAGCTGGGGCAGATGTCCGGACTACAGGATCATGATCCGAAGAGCGGTCCTGCATCCGGCGCGGGGCAAGGGAACCGTGTGGACCCGGGCGGACCGTACGAAGGGTTTCCGGGCGGCGGTCGGTTTAGCGTGCGGGGGATTGGCCCGCAGCAGCTCCCCTGCCAGGAACCGCCGTGGGGCGAGTTGGCGGCCGTCAACGTGAATACGGGCGATATCGCCTGGAAAGTGCCGCTGGGCGTTACGGACAACCTGCCCGAAGGCAAGCATCAGACAGGCCGGCCGGGTAATGGCGGAACGATCGCAACCGCCGGGGGCCTGGTGTTTGTCGGCGCCACGGACGACTCGCGCTTCCGCGCCTTCGACGCCCGGAACGGGAAGGAGTTGTGGACGGTGAAACTGCGCGGCGCCGCGCAGGCGACACCGATGACATTCGAAGGGCGGGATGGCAAGCAATATGTCGTAATCGCCGCCACCGGTGGCGGGTTCTTTAACAACCCGGTCACCGATGACAGCATTATTGCGTATGCGCTGGAGGACTAGAAGCTGATGCGAAGCGCAAACCGCGCTTGCCGTTCGCCGCTGGCGCCTGTGATTTCGCCGTAGCCGCTCAGAGTCCGGATGGTCCCATCGGCATTGCGGACCGCGTTGGAGACGTTGGTGCCGGGATTGCCGAATTGCGGCGTATTGGTGACGCCGAACATCTCCGCGCGGAACTGCAGGGCCACGCGTTCGGTGATGGTGAATTTGCGGAAAACGCTGGCATCCAGGTTAAAGACGCCGGGTCCGCGAAGGATGTTGCGGCCCGAGGTGCCGAAGCGCGGCGCCGTGACTGCCGCGAACGCGTAGGGATCAAAATAAGGCTGGCCAACGCCATGGCCGCCGAGAATGTTCACTTCCGGCAGGATCTGGTCAGCCGTCTGTGTGTTTCCGGGCGCGTTGAGGGAGGTGGCGGCAGCGCCCACTCCGAAGGGTGTACCGGAAGTGCGGCTCATGATCCAGTTGGTCTGCCAGCCGCCGAGGAGATGGCTGGCGAAACCGGTGGAAGCATACTTGTGCCCTTTACCCAGCGGGATGTCGTAGCTGCCGTAAAATTGCAGGTTGTGGGTGCGGTCAAAACCCTGTACGGCCTTATTGCGCTGCAGCATGGGGACCCAGTTGAACGTTAAGCCGCCGTCGGTGTCATCGGTATAGCCGATGGCACGGGACAGGGTATAGGAGACCCCGAGCTGGCTGGAGCTGAACCGGCGGGTGAGGCTGGTCAGCAGACCATTGTATTGGGCGGTATTGAACGGGTGGAAGAGCCGGACATCAGCGATGCGGCCGAAGGCTGGGAAGAGCGCCCGGCCCGGATTGCCGCCATTGGGACCGGCGGCGTTGATGTTTTGAATCGATGACTGGCGGATACCCCTGGAACCGGCGTACCCGGTCTGGAAATTGAAATTATGGCCCATGTCCCGTTGGAGAGTGAGGTTCCAGGACTCAATGTAGCCACGATCGAATTTCTTGGGGAACGTGGTGGTGGCGACGTTCGTGGGAAGCGTGAAGACGGTTTGGTTGAGATCCGGACCAACGACCAACGGGAGTCCGGTGCGAAGCGAACCGGCGGGTTCGAAGCTCGATGCACCCGATAACTGCGAGGAAAGCGTAGCAGGATACGCATCCCGCAGGTAGCGGAAGGTGTTCGGGTCGACGCTGATCCCGCCTCCAATTCGGATGACAGTTTTTTCTGTCATGCGGTAGGCGATCCCGAGACGGGGAGCGAACTGGCCCTTGCCGGTTTCAATGCCGCCACGGTAGACCTTGTCCGTCTGCGGGTCGTAGCGTTCCGCTTCCCCGTGGTCACGGCGCGGCGCGGGGTAGATTTCGTACCGCAGTCCGTAATCGATGGTGAGTTTGCGAGTGACCTGCCAGGCATCGCGAATGTAGAAACCGTAGGAGGGCATTTCGACGGTGGCAGGATTCATGTACTGAATGTCTTTGCCCATGGTGGTGGGCAAACCCAGAAGGAAGTCGCCCATGGTGTTGTAGCCGGTGGTGGCTGCGCCGTTGCGTAAAGAGGTCACTCCGCCGGCAAATGTGAAGCCGCCGCGCGGACCATGGGAGGCCTGCGGCTGAAAGTGGTTGATGTCAAACCGGGAGTATTCAAAGCCCATGCGAATGTTGTGCGCACCGCGATTCCAGCCCAAGTTCCAATTGGTAACCCACTGGTTGTCGCGGAACAGGAAGGGGTTGGAGACATTCGGATTGCCGATGTTGGAGAACTGGGAGAACGTGAAGCGGGGATAGCCTCCCTGCAACCGGTCCGATCCGTTTGTACCGGGGATCTTCAAGACGTCCAAGCCATAATTCTTGTCGATGTCCACATTTTCCGCGGACAGGCGCAAGCGGGTAAAACCAATGACGCCGTCGAGTACGATACGAGGGCTGATGGTGTAGCTTCCGCCTACAGCCGCGGTCTGCGTGAATCCGGGGGCCCGGCCGGGCTGGCCGCCGTTGGTGGCATCGCCGCCTGCCTCGCCCAGCGAAGGCGCGTCGAAGACGAGAGTTGGGGAGAAGCTGTAGCGGGTGAATACCTGCAGCTTGTCCGTGGGAACGTAGTTGACCTTGAAATCGACGTTGTCGCGCTTGAACTCGTATCCGGCGACGGCGAGGTAGTTGTTTGGAAAGACCGGCTGATTGGGCAACGGGATGAGATTCATCATGTACGCTGCGGCTGGATCGATGAGGTTAGCCGGGATACGGTTACCAGGGAAAGCAGTGCGGCCGGAGCCATCGGCGTTGCCGGTTCGCGGATCGAAAAGAGTGGTGCCGGTGGCGGAAAAGTCACCAGTCTTCATAGCGGCGGTGGGAACGGTGCGGTTGGCGGAGGCGGCCAGGCGGCGAGTGGTGCGTTCCCAGTCCGAGAAGAAGAAGAGCTTGTTCTTAACGATGGGCCCGCCGATCATACCGCCGAACTGATGCTGTACGTTCTTGGGGGCGCGGTTGGGGTCGCCCGTGCAGGAGTAGAGGCAGTAGAAATAGTTGCGGGCCTTGAGAGCGGAGTTCGTATGGAACTCCCATCCGGCGCCGTGGAACTGGTTGGTGCCGGACTTGATGCTGACATTCATGGCGGCGCCGCCGGCCATGCCCTGCTCGGCGTCGAACGAGTTGGAGACGACATTCACGGTCTCAACGGCTTCGACGGAGGGGACGTACGCAACCAGGCGCGGGAGCCACGGGTGGGAGATCGTCGCTCCATCGAGCTTCGTGTTATTGGAGGACTGCGGCATGCCGTTGGCCTGAGTGACCATGGAGCGCTGTGGGTTGCCTGATTCGGAGTGGGCCTCGACGGGTGGAGTGAAACCGGGAAGGATTTTGTAGAGAACCTGGAAGTTGCGGCCCTGCGAATTGATGAGCGGGAGGTCGGTCATCTGCTCGGAGCGAATGGTGTTGTTCACATCGGCGCGGTCGGTTTGCAGCATGGCGGCACTGGCGGCGACCATGATGGATTCATTGACCTGCGAAACGCTGAGCGAAACGTCGAGGCGGAAGGTGGAGTTCAAGGTGACCTGCGCGTCGTTAAGAACGCGGGTAGAGAAGGCAGGCGCCGAGACGGTGACTTTGTAAGTACCAGGTTGCAGGTCGCTCATGAGGTAGGCGCCGCGCTCGTCGGTCTGCGTGGATTTGACGACACCCGTTGCGACGTTGAGCGCTTCGACTTTCGCGTTGGGAACGGCGGCGGCGCTGGCGTCGGTAACGTTACCGGTTAGCGAGCCGTAGAGAGTCTGTGCGTTGAGCGGGGAAAACGCGCAGGTGAGGCAAAGGAACACTGACAGGGCGATCCTAATGGCGGACATGACAACCTCATTTGGACGCACTGGTCTTGATTTGTCTAGCGACAACCGGTGCGAAAAGTAGCTCTAAAGTATCAAACCGGACATCCGGATTCAATGAGGGCAACGTATAGGGCGCTTGGTCACGCCCGCGGCCAATGAGGCGGATGGCCGCCGGAATTGAGGCGCCGCGCACGCAGCATTCGAGTAACGTCGAAGGGCGTCCGCGAATCCATCGGCCAAAGAAAATGAAGCGTTGCGACGCGCCATTGCTCCATACTAGATAACATAAATCGCCGCGCGGCTCATTCCCACCGGCGACTGTATCGGCCATGATGCCGTTTTGTCATTCAAAATAAAAGAATTTAGGGGAAATTAGCAAATGATTTTTCGACTCCTATTAGGAGTGCTGTGCCTCGCGGTATCGCTTTGGGCGCAGGGCGATTACAAGTTCTCGGACGGGGGTAGGAGAACCGAGTACCTGCTTTCGCCGGAGGAAGTATTCAGCAACACCGCCGATCTGACGTCCGCCCGCGGCGTGACGCAGTGGGGCGGCGGCAGGCTATACAGCACGGCCGTCACAAAGGTCCGCGGGTCTAAGGCGACCCGGAAGGGCTTTGCTCCGGTGTTCTACGACAAAGCCAATTTGCCGTCAGCGGAGAAACTGGCGGCGATGACGCCGGAAGAACGGGCCAAGCGCATGGACAGCGCGCGCCGCCTGATGACTGCAAAGCTGCTTGTTCACATGGACGATTCGCGCTTCGGCGAACTGGCCGCCACCGGGCCCGTGTCGAAGGAGACCAGTCTGCTGAAGGGATGGCTGTTGGTTGTGTACCCGGACGCCTTCGCGGCGTTGGATGCCGCCGACTGGCTGGTCCGGGCCGGCGGTTGGGAGTTTACTCCGGTATTCGCCCGCGAATCGTTCGTGCGGCAGGCGCTGCAGCGCACAGTGGACGATCCGCTCTATCCCAACCAATGGCACTTGGACGACAAGTCGCCGTTCAATATCGGCATGAAGAATGCTTGGGATCAAGCTACCGGCAAGGGTGTCAACATCGCCGTTATCGACGATGCGCTCGAAATCAAGCATGAGGATTTCACGAACGCCTTTCCGCTGGAGAGCGGGTACCACCGCAATTTCAAGTCCGATGGCGCGCCAAACGATCCGTCGCCGATGAAAGCTACCGAGAACCATGGCACCTACTGTGGCGGGCTGGCCGCCGCGGCGGGATTCAACAACACGGGCGTGATGGGCGTGGCTCCGGAATCGCGTGTGATGGGCCTCCGCTACGTCGGCGGCGCAGTGGCCGACGACGCCTCCTCCATCGCGCTCGCCTGGCAGCCGGAAGGGATCCTGACACATGTTTCCAGCAATAGTTGGGGTCCTTCGGATGACGGAAAGGACGATGGCCGCGTCAGCCAGTTGCAATTGGCCGGCATGGAAAAGGGCGTTACGGAAAATCGCAACCGGCTGGGTACTGTCTACGCCATCTCCTGCGGAAATGGGCGCGACTCGAAGGATGACTCCAGCTATGACGGCTTTTCCAGTTCCCGCTTCGGTATTGCAGTGGCCGCGGTGGGTCGCGACGGAAAGCAGAGCTCCTATTCGGAAAGTGGAATGGCAGTAGCCGTGGCGGCGTTTGGCGGCGAGTTTCAACCGCCCGACGTCCTTTGGAGCACCAACGTTTCCGGCGAAGAAGCGTACAAGCTGAAGGCGGAAAACTATCCCACGACAAAGGCGCCGGTGAACTATACGGACACGGCCAACGGCACCTCCTCCGCGGCGCCGCAGGTGGCCGGAGCGGCGGCGCTGCTGCTGGAGAAGAACGAGAAGCTGGGATACCGCGACGTCAAGGAGATTCTGATGAAGACCGCGATGCGCGAGGGTTTGGAAGGCACAGACCGGTTTGCGGAGAACGGCGGCGGATTCTACTTCAGCCACGCCTTCGGCGGCGGCATTCTAAATGTCTCCGCCGCCTTGGAACTCGCCGGCAAGTTTACCCCGCTGGGGCCCCAGGTGACCGAACAGGCATCCGGAACGGGCAGTGAGATTGCTGACGACGCCACGCCTACGGAGGTGACGCTGGATCTATCGGCAGCGAAGATCCGCGTGGAACATGTGGAACTAACGGTTAACGTCAAGCACGCCCGCCGTGGCGACCTGGCATTCACAATCCAATCCCCAAGCGGTTTCGTTGCGACCGCAAGCAGCCGCGAAAACGACGACAACGACGATTTCGTCGACTATTTGTTCACCACGCCGCGCTTCTGGGGCGAGTCCGCGGCCGGCACCTGGAAGGTAATAGTGACCGACAAGGCGGCCAACGGCACATCCGGCAGTCTGGGTGATGTAAAGATCAAGGTTTACGGCACTTCGCTGTAAACCAAAAGAGGAAGAGACGGCCCGCCCGAGCGGGGGCCGTCTCTTCCTTCTTACACCGGCGGCGGGTTTCGCTCCTTGAAACCGCCCTGATGCCAGTAGGGATAGGCCTTTGAAGTTGTGCTGGCTTCGTCGAGTTTTGCGACTTGTTCCACGGTAAGATTCCAGCCCACCGCGCCGAGGTTTTGCCGTAACTGTCCTTCGTTGCGGGCGCCGATAATCAGGGTAGCGACGGTAGGACGCTGCAGCAGCCAATTCAGAGCGATTTGCGGGACGGTCTTGCCGGTTTCGGCGGCGATTTCGTCGAGCACATCGACGACGCGGTAAAGATATTCGTCGTCCATGGGCGGGCCGTTGTCGACGACGACCTTCGCCTTCAGCCGGCTATCTTCCGGTAGCGGCTGGCCGCGGCGGATTTTGCCCGTTAAGCGGCCCCAGCCAAGCGGGCTCCACACTACTGCGCCGACTTTCTGGTCGAGTCCGAGCGGCATCAATTCCCACTCGTAATCGCGGCCGATCAACGAGTAGTACGCTTGATGCGCGACATACCGCGTAAGCCCGTATTTCTCCGAAACGGCGAGCGATTTCATCAAATGCCAGCCGGAGAAGTTGGAGCAGCCAATGTAGCGGATCTTGCCGGCGCGAACGAGACCATCGAGGGTAGAGAGCACTTCCTCGATGGGCGTCATGGCGTCGAAGGCGTGCAACTGATAGAGGTCGATGTAGTCCGTGCCGAGACGTTTGAGACTCCCTTCAACCGCCTGCGTAATGTGAAAGCGGGAGGATCCGACGTCGTTCGGGCCATCGCCGTGGCGGAAGGTTCCTTTTGTCGAGATTAGAACCTTGTCGCGGCGGCCCTTGATCGCCTCGCCCAGGATGCTCTCGGCGGCGCCATAAGAGTAAATGTCGGCTGAATCGAACATGGTGAGCCCGGCTTCGAGACAAATATCGACCAGCCTTGTGGCTTCGGCGACATCGCTCGTGCCCCAAGCTTTGAAAAATTCGGTGGTGCCGCCGAATGTGCCAGTTCCTAGTGTTAAAACGGGCACTTTGAAGCCCGACCCGCCCAATTGTCTGTATTCCATAAACGCTGTTTCTAGATGCCAGCGTACCAGGAGTAGTTTCCGCGCGGCTTGAAGTTTTCCAGGCTGTCGGTAACCGTGAGCCGGGTGATGAACTTCACGTTTTTGTACCCAAGTTGGCGGGGGATCCACATTCGGACCGGACCGCCGTGGCCCATGGGCAGGTCGGCGCCGTTCATGCCATATGCGAGCAAGGTTTGCGGATGGACCGCATCGGACATGTCGATGCTCTGCCACCAATTCTTTTGAATGGAGTAGTAGACGATGAATTTGGCCTGGGGAAGAATGCCCGCGGCGTTAAGAATTTCCGAGAGCGCCACGCCGGTCCATTCGGCGATGAAGGACCAGCCCTCCTCGCAGGCGAGTTGATTGATCTGCCGGCGGGCGGGGAGGTTGCGGAGGTCGGCCATGGAGAAAGACGTGGGCCGGGCTACCATGCCGTCAACGCCGATGCGCCAATCGGAGAATCCGAGAGACTGCGAGCGTGTGTACGCTTCGATTTGAAACGGGCGGAGTTTGGCGAAGGGGTTTTTCGAAACGTCGGCGGGCGCAAACTCGCGAGCCATCGAATGACGCGTAAGCAGCCGCTGAGCGGCGTAAGTAAGCGTATTCCCAAGGCCGTAAATACCGCCGCAATCGGGGGGGACGAGGCCGTATTGATCGGCGAGGCGGGCTGCGACGGCGAGGCCGGCAGTGCCGGCGGCGGCGGTGATTATATGGCGGCGCTTCATGTGGACCCCTTGATCATTGCTCGAACGCGACTCCGGAAGCCGGCCCGCCAAACCTTGAAGATGTGGACGAGCACGAAAAGGACGAGAAGAATGGAAACGAAAAAGTGAATCGTACGAGCCGACTGGACGCCGCCAAGGACGGTAGTGAGTACTGGGAAAACGCCGACGATGGCGGGCGACATGGCGAGGCCGGTCCAGATCGCCACCGGGAGCAGAACGAAAATTACGAACAGATAGGTGAGGCGCTGCGGATTGTTGTAAGCATCGGGCTGCGGCGGGGCGGGAATGAGATTCCGGCGAAAGTGGCGGTTGAACAGGCTGGCGATCACGTAGACGAAGCCCGTGAAAATAATCAGCCACGCGGCTTCGAAGTGGAGATTCCGGCTCCAGCCATTCTGATCGGGGAGCACGAAGTTGTAGCCGGTGTTCACCCACGGACGGGAAGCGGGAATGGGAATGTCGAACAGGGATGGCGTATTCGGGTTCCCGGTATTTCCCCAATAAAATCGCGGGTGGGAAACAACGATTTCCATTCCGCTTACGAGCAGAGCGAAGACGCAGACGGTGCTCAGCCAATGGGTTATACGAACAAGTGCGGAATGCCGGGGCGCGTTATTGCTCATTGGAATGAGCCTTTTTTGAGAGCATCCAACGATAGACATCGTCATCGTCATAGACGCTTTCGATGTTGTGGCCTTTCCCGCGAAGGATGGTGAAGCGCGGATGGTTGCCGATCTTCTTTAACGCCTGCACCATTTCGCGCGAGCGGCGCAGCGGCACGACACGGTCCCGATCACCGTGGAAACACCAGATGGGCATATCACGAAGGCCATCGGCCCAGTACAGCGGCTGTGTGGGCCCGCAAAGCGGGACGACAGCGCCGAAGCGGTGAGGGTATTGGGAACCAAGGAACCAGGCTCCGCTGCCGCCCATGCTGAGTCCCGTCAAATAGACGCGAGCCGGATCGACACCGTAGGCAGGGATCACTTCGTCAACAAGCGCCATCAGGGAGGCGGAATCGGCAGTCCACATTTTTCCCGGCGGGCATTGCGGGGAAAGGAGTACGAAAGGAAAATCGCCACGCCTCTCGGCGATGCGCGGGGGACCGTAGCGGCGAAGCCGTTGGACGTCTTTGCCGCGCAAAGAGGCGCCGTGCAGCCACAGGAGCAAGCGGGCTTTCTTCTTTTCCGGATCATGGCCCGGGGGCACGTAAATCAGCGACTCCGATTGAAGGCCGGGCCCGCTTATAGCGGATTTGTGAATGATGTGCTCGCCCGCCGCGGATTTCGTGGCCCGCAGCGCGCCGGCGGCAAGGGCACCGAAGAAAAATGTGCGGCGCAGCATCGGTTCATTATCCGATGTTTAGGGAGGGCTGCGAGGGATCGCGCTTGACCCATCGGAAGGCGGGGATGGAGTTTCTCCAGAAGAACTTCTCGGCGGCGGGGCGGCCTTTGGCCATGAAGTAGTCGTGGAGAATCTTAAGTACGGCCTTATTACGGCCCGCGTAGACGATGTGGTCCTCTCCAAAGATGTCCCAGATGAAATCCATGACCGGCTTGTAGACGGCGGGGTCAAACGGCGAGTCGGCGGCGTTGCGCGGACGATGGAGTCCGGACACTTTGACGAAAGCGTTCCGCTGGCGGAGGTCCCGGAGGTTGCTGGCGTAGCTTTTTAGAACGGCAGCATCGGTGGGCAGGGCTAGAGCCTGCTGATGGCCCATGACGATGCGCAAATTTGGCACCTTGTCGGTTAGCCGAAGAGTGGCTTCCGTCAGATCCAGACGCGGATTGGCGACTTCGAGCGTCAGCCCGGTTTCAGCGAAAGCCTTCATGTTTTCAATGCAAAGAGGATTGTGGATCGCAGTGACCAGATCCTGCCCCTTCCAGACGTTGCCGTAGCGGATGCCAAGGAAAAGCTTGTTCTTGTGGTAGCGCTCCAGATACTCGCGGAATTGGGGAATGGTGGGGTCGAGGTTGCCGATCATGCCGGTGATGAGCGGCTCGTCCTGAATCATCATCAGGACCCAGAGATTCTCCTCCACCCAGGGACTGGCCTCCACTTTGATGCCGCCGACAATTCCGAGCGGGACGGCCGTTTCGCGATAGTGGCGGGGCAGGAAGGGTGGCGCATTCGGCGTGAACGGAAAGGCGGAGCCTTGCGGGCGAGTTGGATCGTAGAGGTGGAAGTGCGTGTCGATGATCGGGATGGGCGCGGTTTGTGCGTTTGCGGCGGCGGCCGCGGCGGCGGCCGCGGCGGCGGCCAGAAACCCACGGCGAGAAGAAGCAATATCAACCATGCGGCGATTCTATACTAGAAGCAGCCGGAAGACCGATCCGCAACTCCATGCCGAGAATTGGAATTATCGTTGCCACGGCCGCCATTTCGGCCATCGTCACGGCGCAACCCGTGAGCCCCGAAGCGTTTACGGGACGATACTGCGTGGGCTGCCACAGCCAGGCGGCAAAGGCCGGCGGGTTGATCCTGCAGGGCCACTCCTACGCGACGCTTTCGTCGAGGCCCGATATCTGGGAGAAAGTAGCCAAGAAGGTTCACGCCCGCGAAATGCCGCCGGCGGGAATTCCGCAGCCCGATGCCGCGTCGGCGAAAGCGTTCGTCGACGGCGTTCGGGGCCAACTGGACAAGAGTGCGCCGTACGCCGGGGCGCCGGTGATCCGGCGGCTCAACCGGACGGAGTACTCCAACGCCATTCGCGACTTGCTGCACATCGAACTGCCGCTGGACGCCGATCTGCCGCAGGACCAATCGGTGGCCGGGTTCGACAATATTGCCGACGCGCTTTCGATGTCGCCGCTGCTGTTGGAACAGTATTTGAAGGTGGCCCGGCGGGTGAGCGAACTGGCTACGGGAACTCGGGATCCATCGCCGGTCGTTGAAATCTTCCCGGCCGCGGGAACGCAGGCAGTTTGGAAGGGCGAGGGGATGCCGTTCGGCACCCGCGGCGGGATTCGGGTAACCCACTACTTCCCGCAGGACGGCGACTACGATATCCGCGCGTTTCTGGCGAAGGAGAGCCTGACGCCGTTGGAAGGCGTGCGCTTTTTCCGCACGAGGCTGAAGGGCTTGAAGGCCGGCTCGCACACGGTGATTGTCGCGTTTCCCGACGAGTACGCCGAGCGCGAAGGGCCGGTGCTGAATGTGGGAGGACCGGGAGGAGCGGCGATCGGCGGACCGTTAGACGTGTTGGGCACCGCGGTACGGCCGACGATTGAATTCCGCGTGGATGGCCGGCGTGTCAAGCTTTTCGAGATTGGCGGCATGACTGCCGGCGAGGCGGCGTTCGACGGCCAGCCTGGACCGCCGACGCTGGGGCGAATCGAGATCGCCGGACCGCACAATCCCACTGGCCCGGGCGACACGCCCAGCCGGCGCCGCATTTTCGTCTGCAAGCCGGAGGGCGATGAAAGTGGCTGCGCGAAGCAGATTCTGGCGCCGCTGGTTCGCCGTGCGTTTCGCCGCGATATAACCGTGAGCGATCTGGAGCCATTCCTGAAGGCGTTCGCCGCGGCCCGGCCGAAAAAAGGATTCGAGGCTGCCATCGCCGCCGCCATTCGCGATGTTCTGATTTCACCGGATTTCCTATTCCGCCTGGAGTTCGACCGGCCCGAAGGCACCCCTGGGCAACCCCAACCGGTCCGCCCGTTTGAACTCGCCTCGCGCCTATCGTTTTTCCTTTGGAGCAGCATTCCTGACGACGCGCTGCTCGATGCGGCCGCGCGGGGCAAGGTGGAAGGCGAAGTGGGAAGAATGCTGGCGGACCGCCGGTCTTCAGCATTGATGGATAACTTTGCCGGGCAGTGGCTTGGGCTCCGCGAACTGGCAGATGCGACGCCGGATAAGCAGTTGTTCCCGGATTTCGATGCGGCGCTTGCCGCCGCCTTCCAAACGGAGACGCGGCTTTTCGTCAACAGCCTGATTCGTGAGAACCGCAGCGTACTGGATCTTCTACGGGCCAACTACACGTACGTTGATGAACGGCTGGCAGGGCACTACGGGATCAAGGGGGTCACCGGGTCGGGCTTCCGGCGCGTGTCGCTTGAGAAAAACGCCGAGCGCGGTGGACTTTTGACACAGGGAAGTATCCTGCTGCTGACGTCTCATTCCACCAAGACCTCACCGGTATTGCGTGGCAAATGGATTCTCGACAACCTGTTGAATTCACCTCCCCCCGCTCCGCCGGCGAACGTTCCGCCCCTGGAAGAAAAAGCCAAGGATGGGCGAAAATTGACGGCGCGCGAGCAAGTGGAGATGCATCGCGCCAATCCAGCCTGTTCTTCGTGCCACGACCGGATCGACCCGTTGGGCTTCGCGCTGGAGAACTACGACGTGGTCGGCCGTTGGCGGGTTAAGGACGATGCGGGTCCCATTAACGCGTCGGCGAAGATGTTGGGTGGAACTGAATTTACCGGCCCGCAGGGACTGAAGGCGATGCTGCTGGGGCGGGCCGATGAGTTCGCTCGCGCAACGCTGGAACGGCTGATGACCTACGCGCTGGGCCGCGAGTTGGATGCGCGGGATCAACCCGCCATTCGAAAGATCTTGCGCGAGACCGAGAGCGGCGAGTACCGGTTTCATGATTTGATAGCCGGGGTGGTGAAGAGTGTACCCTTTCAGATGAGGCAGAAACAGGAGCGTTAACGATATGTTTGTTCGGCAAAAATTCCTTCCGCGTCGCACATTTTTGAGGGGCGCGGGCATCTCCCTGGGCTTGCCGTTACTGGATGCCATGGTGCCCGCACTGGCCGCCGAAAAGCGAACCGCGGCCGCTCCCGTTCGACGATTGGGCTTCATTATTTATCCGCTGGGCGTGGACCAGGATCGCTGGCGGCCGAAGGGGGAAGGCGCCGATTATCAATTCAGCGAAGCGCTGGAACCGCTGGCGCCGCATCGCAAGAAATTTGTCGTGATCAGCGGGCTGTCGTCGGACCCGGATCGCACGAAGGCTGGCTTCCATGACCGTGCGCTGGCTTCGTTCCTGACGGGCGTTGAACCGGCGAAGGGCAAAGTGCACGTCGGGATCTCGGTGGATCAGTTGGCCGCGCAGACGCTCGGGAAGGAGACGCAATTCGCGTCGCTGGAGCTCTCGACCGAAAACAATAACGGCGGCGCGGCGCATGTTGGTCCGATATTCAAGAGCGCCACCACTCCCCTGCCCCTGGAATTCAATCCGCGCCGGCTATTTGAACGATTGTTCGGTGAAGGCGGCAAGATCGATCCGGCGGCGACGGCTGCTCGCGATGCCTCCGACCGCAGCAGTCTGGACGCGGTGACCGAGCGCATCACCGAACTGAAATCGCGGTTGGGCGCCGCCGACCGCCGCAAGCTCGAAGAGTACGTCGAGTCGATCCGCGATGTGGAGCGGCGAATTCAAGTCGCCTCGCAGAAACGCCCGGTTGAATTGCCGGAGATGTCGCGTCCGGCCGGCGTGCCGGATTCCTGGCCGGACCATGTGAAGCTGATGTTCGACTTGCAGACACTGGCGCTACAGGCCGATCTCACGCGGGTTTGGACGTTCATGTACGCGCGCGAGGCGACGTCGATCAACTATCCGCACTTGGATATTTCGATGGGCCATCACGAGATCTCGCATCACAACTTCGAGAAGGATAAGCTCGATGCGCTCGCGAAGATTAACGTGGATCAGTCGCGGCTGTTCGCCTATTTCCTGAGCAAAATGGATGCGATCAAGGAAGGCAATTCCACGCTGCTGGACCATTCGCTCATTCTCTACGGCAGCAACTTGAGCGTGCCGACGTCGCACAGCCAGCGGGATCTGCCGATAATCGTTGCCGGCGGCGCGGCGGGCCGCATTGCGGGCGGGCGCTACGTCAAGTTCGCGGGAGACACAACTCCGTTGACGAATTTGTACTTAACGATGCTCGACAAAGTAGGAATTCCCACCGAGAAACTGGGCGATAGTACGGGCCAGTTGAACCGGTTGGAGGTGTAGACATGATTCGGTTCCTGCTGACTGCGAGTCTCTGCTTTGCCGCCGACAACGGGGCGTTGCTGGACGCCGCGCGGGCCGATGATCGAGGCGCCGTGGAGCGGTTGCTGACACAGGGCGTGAATCCAAATGAGCGGGAGAGCGACGGCACGACCCCGCTGGCATGGGCCGCCACGCGTACCAATTCCGAAATTGCCGGCCTGCTCCTGAAGGCGGGTGCGAACCCAAATTTGACGAATGAGTTGGGGATCGGGCCGCTGGCGCTGGCTATTGCCAATGGATCGCTGGAGTTGGTGAACCAGCTATTATCCGGCGGCGCCGATCCGAATGTGGCCCGCGAGAACGGCGAGACGCCGCTGATGACCGCGTCGCGAATGGGCCGAATCGACATGATGAAGCCGCTGTTGACCAAGGGCGCGGCGGTGAATGCCAAAGACAAGAAGTTTGGCCAGACGGCGCTGATGTGGGCCGCCGGACGGCCCGATGCGGTGCGCCTGTTGCTGGAGTTCGGCGCCGACGTCCGCGCGGTCACCAATACCTGGGACGTCAAGTACACGATCTATCTACCCACGACGGTGACACTCGGGAAAACCGGCATTCCTTGGAACAACGAAGGCGACTACACCGCGAAAAAGGGCGGATTGAACGCCCTGTTTTTCGCAGTGCAGAAGAACGATCTGGAGTCGGCCCGGCTCCTGCTCGACCGCGGGATTGACATGAATTCGAAGTCGGCCGACGGCACGACGCCGTTGCTGGCCGCGCTGTACAAATGGGACGCGCCGAAGGGCACGTTCATTCCCGGCAAGGGCGCGCCCGCGGCGGCGGGCAGTTCGCAAAAGTTCGCACCGGACCTTGCGATTGCCAATTTGCTGCTCGACCGTGGAGCGTCGGTCAAAATCGTAGACGGCGCGGGCTACACGCCGCTGCATGGAGCGGCGCTGGCGGTTGCGAAAGCCGCCCGCAGCGGCAACCGGCTGCGCACGGCATACGGGCAGAATGCGTCGGCATTGGCTCTCGGCTCCGACGATGGCACCGCGCCGGCGGTGAAGGATGCGCTGGCAATCGTGAAACGGCTGCTCGATGCCGGGGCGAATCCGAATCAGCAGACGGTTTATCCAACCGGCGGGCCGGCGGGCGATGTGCGGATCAATCCCGCGCCTCCGGGATCTTCTCCGATGCACATCGCGGCAAGTTCCAGCAGTTTTGAACTTGTTCAAATTTTGACCGACAAGGGTGGCAACCCCAACCTGATCCGCAAGGACGGGCATACGCCCTTTTCCGTTGCCGTGCTGGCCGGAGATCTTCCGGTCGTCAAGGAATTGGTGGCGCGCGGCGCGAACGTCAAGGGCCGCTGGAGCCCGCAGGACAAGATTCCCGATCCCGTCGAAGCGATCACGCTGGCGCGAACGGATCAGACGATTCTGCATTTGGCCGCGATTCAGGGCCGTCCGGAGCTGCTCGAGTACTTGCACTCCCAGGGCGCGGCGCTCGATGCGAAGAATGGAATGGGCGAGACGCCGCTGGAGCTCGCCGACAAGCAGGAGCGCTACCGCGAGGCGATCCAGCGCCAGGGCGCCGAGGATGACCCGGCCAGGCTGAAAGCGATCAAGCGGCAGACCGCGGGCACCGAAAAGCTGAAACAACTCGCGGCACGATAAGATGGAAGTGTGGGGCCGTTCGGGTCAGGCGTAGTCGACGCCTTGCGAGTATGGCACTCGCTGACCTTTCATGACAATCGCTAATAAACACCCCCTTCAGAAGATTTTGGAGAGTCGCATCGCCATCATTGACGGCGCGATGGGCACGACCATTCGCACGTACGGAATGACGGAAGCCCATATTCGCGGGGAGCGATTCAAGGATTCGACGAAGGATTTGCTGAACAACGGCGACCTGTTCTCGCTGACCCAGCCGGAGATGATCTGCGACATCCACCGCCGCTTTCTGGAAGCCGGCGCGGACATCATCGAAACCAATACCTTCGGCGCCACTACGATTACGCAAAGCGAATTCTTCGTCGAAGATCCACGGGAGCAGGGCGGGCGGAAGGATCCGGATTTTTATCAAAAGGTCATCGAAGACAAGTTTCTGCAAGGGCTCGCGTGGGAGATCAACGAGCAGTCGGCGCGGCAGTGCCGCGAATGGGCGGACCGTGTGGCGAACGCCACCGGCCGGCAGCGGTTTGTCGCGGGCGCGATTGGCCCGTTGACCGTGTCGCTCACCAACTCGCCCGACGCCGACGATTCCGGCTTTCGCGTGGTCACGTTCGACCAGGTGAAGACCGCCTATGCCGAGCAGATTCGCGCCCTGATCGCCGGCGGCTCCGACCTTCTCCTGGTGGAGACCATCTTCGATTCGCTGAATGCGAAGGCCGCGCTGGTCGCCATTCGCGAAGTGTTCGACCAGGACGGCACGGAACTCCCGGTGATGATCTCGGCCGCGGTGGGGCGCGGCGGCGAGACCATGATTTCGGCGCAGACGATTGAAGCTTACTGGAACGCCGTGAAACATGTGAAGCCGCTGTCGGTGGGGTTGAACTGCTCTCTCGGTCCTGACTTGATGTACCCGTTCCTTTCAGAGCTGGCGGAGAAGTCGAACACCGCCATTTCCTGCTATCCGAATGCGGGACTGCCGAATCCTCTGTCCGTTACGGGCTTCGATCTGGAGCCGCCGGATATGGCGCGATTCCTGAGCGGGTTCGCCAAAGATGGGTTGATCAACATCGCCGGCGGCTGCTGCGGCAATACTCCGGAACATATCGCGGCGATCGCGAAGGCGCTGGATGGGCGGGAACCGAGGACATATGGCGTTAGCGTCCCGGAACTGCCGGAATTCCGGCCCCTGCGGCTCTCCGGTTCGCAGCCGTTCACGCAGCAGGACGGCGTCTACATGATGATCGGCGAACGGACCAACGTTGCCGGCTCGCCAAAGTTCGCCAAGCTGGTGAAAGAGGGGAAATTTGAAGAGGCGGTGAGTATCGCGCGCCAGCAGGTCGAGAACGGCGCCAACGTCATCGACATCTGCATGGATGAGGGGATGATCGACGGCGTTGCCGCGATGAGCCGTTTCCTCCAACTTCTGGCCAGCGAACCGGAAGTGGCGAAGGTTCCGTTCATGGTCGACTCCTCGAAATGGGAAGTCATCGAAGCGGGCCTGAAATGCCTGCAAGGGAAAGGCATCGTCAACTCGATTTCGCTGAAGGAAGGCGAGGAGAAATTCCGGCAGAATGCCGCAACCGTTCTGAAATACGGAGCGGCCGTAGTGGTGATGGCATTCGATGAGCAGGGCCAGGCGGCGACTTTCGACGAGAAGATCCGCATCTGCCAGCGGGCCTACCGGATCCTGGTGGACGAAGTGGGCATGGCGCCCGAAGACATCATCTTCGACCCCAACATCCTGACCGTCGCCACCGGCATGGAGGAACACAACAACTACGCCGTTGACTTCATCAACGCCACGCGATGGATCAAGACGCATCTGCCGCACGCCAAGGTGAGCGGCGGTGTCTCCAACATCTCATTCAGCTTCCGCGGGAACAACAAAGTTCGCGAGGCGATGCACTCGGCGTTCCTGTTTCACGCGATTGCCGCCGGCATGGACATGGGCATCGTGAACGCCGGCATGCTGGAAGTGTACGAGGAGATCGAGCCGGAACTGAAGGAGATGGTGGAGGACGTGCTGCTGAATCGCCGTCCTGACGCTACCGAACGGCTCGTGGAGTTCGGCGAAGCGCTGAAGGCGGCCAGCGCGGGCGAAGTGGCCACGGAGAAGAAGGCCGAAGAGTGGCGCGGCGGCACCGTGGAGGAGCGCCTGGCGCATGCGCTGGTCAAGGGTATCGACACGTACATCGAGATCGACGCAGAGGAGGCCCGCGTTAAGCTGGGCCGGCCGCTGCTGGTGATCGAAGGCCCGCTGATGGCCGGCATGAGCATCGTGGGCGACCTGTTCGGCGCCGGGAAGATGTTCCTGCCGCAGGTGGTGAAGTCCGCGCGCGTGATGAAGAAGGCGGTGGCCCACTTGACGCCATTCATGGAGGCGGAAAAGGCGGCGCTTGCCGCGGCGGGCCAGGAGATCAAGACGCAAGGCAAGATCGTGCTCGCAACGGTTAAGGGCGATGTGCACGATATCGGCAAGAACATCGTGGGCGTTGTATTGGCCTGCAACAACTATGATGTGGTCGATATGGGTGTGATGGTGCCGTGCGAGAAGATTCTCGAACGCGCCAAGGCGGAGAAAGCGGACTTGATCGGGCTGAGCGGTTTGATCACGCCTTCGCTCGATGAGATGGTGCATGTGGCCAAGGAGATGGAGCGGCAGGGGTGGAAACTGCCGCTGTTGATCGGCGGCGCTACGACAAGCCGCGCCCATACTGCCATCAAGATCGCGCCGCATTACAGCCAGCCGGTGGTCCATGTATTGGACGCCAGCCGCGCCGTGCCGGTGACGACGAGCCTGCTAAGCGACGACGGCAAGGCCGCATTCGTCGAGAAGCACAATTCCGAATATGAAGCGGTGCGAAAGTCCCACGCGGCTCCCCGCTTAAAAGCGGTGCCGATCGCGGAATCCCGTCGCCGCCGCACACCGATCGAATGGCGCGCCGAGGATATTCCAGCGCCATCGTTTACGGGCGTGCGTGTACTGGACAACTTTCCACTGGCCACATTGCGCGAGTTTATCGACTGGTCGCCGCTCTTCCACACTTGGGGCCTAAAGGGCGTCTATCCCCGGATCTTCGATCATGAAGGCCACGGCGAACAGGCACGCCTGCTATTCGCCGATGCGAATCGGCTGCTGGACCGCCTGATCGAAGGCAAACTGATCACCGCACGCGGCGTGTATGGCCTGTTCCCGGCCAACGCCGTCGACGACGACGTCGAACTATACGCCGACGAATCGCGGGCGAAGGTTCTGACGCGCTTCCACTTCCTGCGCCAGCAGGTGAACAGGGAAGGCAGCGAGCCCTGCCGCTCGCTGGCCGACTTCATTGCGCCGAAGGAGACCGGACTGCCGGATCACATCGGGGCATTCGCCGTGACATCGGGAATCGGCTTGAAAGAGGTCTGCGACCGTTACCGCGCCGAGAACGATGACTACAACGCCATCATGGCTGAAGCCGTTGCCGACCGCCTGGCCGAAGCCTTCGCCGAGTGCCTGCACAAGCGAGTGCGGGAAGAGTGGGGCTACGGCGCCGAAGAAGGCCTGAGCAATGAGGACTTGATTCAGGAGAAGTATCGCGGCATTCGTCCGGCTGCCGGTTACCCGGCTTGCCCGGACCACACCGAAAAAGGCCCGCTATGGCGCCTGCTCGATGTGCACGCGAAGACCGGTATGAAGATCACGGAGTCATTCGCCATGTGGCCTGGCTCCAGCGTCAGCGGCCTGTATTTCGCGCACCCGGAATCGCGCTATTTCGCCCTCGGCAAGATCGATAAGGACCAGGTGGCCGACTATCATTTGCGCAAGGGCATGAGCGTGGCCGAAGTGGAGCGCTGGCTGGGGCCGAACCTCAACTACGATCCGGCTGTTTAGGTTTAACAAGCACCACTAACGCCAAGGTCGCCAACAGGGGAATAACACTCGCTGTAAGCAACACCGGCTCAAACGAAAACCGGTCCGAGACAATGCCCGTCAGCAGCGTGGCGCAGATGGTCCCGATACCTGCGCCGGTACCGCTGAGCCCGCTGACGGAGGCGACGCTGCCGGTGGGATAGAGGTCGCCGGGTAGCGCCAGAACGATGGTGGAGAAGCCGGCGTAGGCCAGCGTGGAAATCGCAAAGAACGTAACCATCCAGAAGAAGGAGTTCGTGAAGACCGCCCCCGCAAGCAACGACATGCCGATACCGCAAATGACAGCGACGAACCGGCGCGAGCGCTGCGTATCCCAGCCGCGTTTGATCAAGTAGCTGGAAAACCCGCCGCCGGCGAAATTGCCGATATCGGCGGCCACGAATGGCGCCCAGAAGGCAACCAGACTCTGCTCCAGTTGATAGCCCTTGGAGACCAGATAGATGGCGAACCAATCGGTGATGAAATACCAAACCGGATCGGTGAGCGACTTCGAAATCACGATGCCCCACGTCTGCGGATTGCGGAGGAGTACGCTGTACGGCAGGCTCGGCTGGCCGGTGGGGCCGCTGTCGGCGCGGTTGGTCAAGATGTCGTTCCGCTCGGCTTCGGAGAGCCGCGGATGCGTCTCGGGCGGATGGTAGATCCAGCGGAATAGCGGGATCCACAACAGGCCCAGTACACCGGTGACGACGAAGGCGGGGCGCCAGTCGTTAAAGGCGTGGTAAACAGCAAAGACAATGAGCGGAGCCAGCGCGCCGCCAACCGCAGACCCGCTGTCATAAATCGCCACCGCCCAGCCGCTCTCGCGTCGCGGGAACCACTCGGAGACGGTTTTAGCAGCTCCGGGCCAATTCGCCGATTCCCCCGCTCCAAGCAGAAAGCGAAAGCCGGCCAGACTCGCCAAACCAGTGGCGAGCGATGTCGCTATCGCTGTGACCGAGTAAAATCCCACCGCCAGCGGCAGCCCCTTCCGAATACCGATGCGATCGAGAACGCGGCCCGATACCGATTGGCCGATCGCATAGGCCGCGCGGAAGGCGATGATGAGCAGCGCGAAGGTGGTGTTGTCCCAGTGGAACTCGGCCTTGATATAGGGCGCGAGTACGGAGAGCGTCTGGCGGTCGATGTAGTTGATGACGGTGGAAAGGAACAGCGCGCCGGCGATCCACCAGCGCAGATGGGTGATTGGTTTGGTCATGCCGCCTTAACTAAGTTACTGTGAGGGGACATGCACTGTCTTGACAGCGCGCAAAACGGACCCGGCCTTTGCGCGCGGCGCGTGCTCATCACAGGAGTGAGCGGTTTTGTGGGGGGCGCATTGGGCGTACACCTGCGTTCGATCGGCGGCTATCATGTCACGGGTATCAGCCGCGGGCCCGCCCGTGCCGGAGCGGTGGACACTTACAAGGCACACGACTTAACCCGGCCCTTGCCCGCGGATTTGGGACGTTTCGATGCGATCGTGCATGCCGCGGCGTTGTCGGCGCCGTGGGGCTCGCCGGCCGCATTCCTGGCGCAGAACGTGGACGCAACGCGGAACATGCTGGATTTCGCGCGCGCCAGCGGCGTTCAAAAGTTCGTCTTCATTTCCTCCAGCAGCGTCTACTACCGCCATGGCGATCAACTGGGCATAACGGAAGAAACTCCATTTCCAGCAACGCCCATCAACCAATACGCCGCGACAAAAGTGGCCGCCGAAAAACTGGTCAACGAATCCGGACTGCCGGCCGTGATCCTGCGCCCGCGAGCCGTATTCGGCCCGGGCGATACGGTGCTGTTCCCGCGAATACTGCGCGCGGCGCGGAAAGGAGTGCTGCCGCGGATGAAGCGGAGCGATCGCTCGACGCCGGTCGGCGATTTGATTTATATCGAGAACCTCAGCCACTACATTGAACGCGCGCTGGCCATGCCCTGCGAAGGATCGTTCAATCTGACGAATAATCAACCGGTAGACCTGTTTGCATTCCTCCAAGACATCATCGACCGGCTGGGACTACGGCCCGCCGTCCACGCCGTTCCGGTGGGATTGGCGTTCGCGCTGGCGGGGCTGATGGAGTTCGGGTCCCGCACATTCGGCGGCTACCGGGAACCGCCCATCACGCGCTTCGGCGTCGAAGTGATGGCATATTCAAAGACCTTCGACGTTTCGCGCGCGATCGCGGCCTTCGGAGCACCGCCGGTATCGCTGGCCGAGGGAGTGGACCGGTTCGTAGCATGGCAGCGCTGATAATCCTCTATCTGACTCTATTAGCGGTCCGGTTCGGGCTGGCTTATTGGCATGCCGGCCGGCGCTTCGGCGAGTTCGCCATCGGCGATCCGGCGGCGATTCTACAGCCAATCCTGTCGGGTGACCCGGCGCTCGAAGCAACACTGGCCGAAAATGCGAATGCGGCCGCGAATGAGCATCTCTATTGGCTGGTTGACGATCAAGACCGCGAAGGGCAGGCGATCGCGCGGCGGGCGGCGCGAGCGAACGTCCGTATCATTACAGGGCCCGGGCCCCGGGATGGCGAAAATCCGAAAGTGGCCAAACTGGCGCGGACGCTGGAGCTGGTGACCGAGGATGTAACCGTCGTGCTCGACGACGACACGCGCATCGGCGTTGTGGAGCTAGGCCGTCTGCGGGCGGCGTTGGACACGGCGGATCTGGTTACCGGACTTCCCGTTTTCGTCTTCCGCGGGTCCGTGTATGAGCGCTTCCTCGGAGGCTTCGTTAACGGCAGCGCGTTGTTAACGTACTTGCCGGCGGCGGCGTTAGGAGTGCAGCGGACGATCAATGGAATGATATACGCACTGCGAACGGAGGAGCTGCGCAAGATGGGCGGTTTTGCGGCAATTCTGAACGAATTGACCGACGACTACGCCCTGGCGCGGCTATACGAGCGCAACGGCAAGCGGGTGCTGCAATCGGCGGTCTGTGTCTCGGTGGGCGTAACCATTCGCGACGCCGCCCATTGCGGCCGCCTGCTGCGGCGCTGGTTCGTCTTCGCGAATCGCTACTTGCGACGGAACATGGGAGTTCCGCTCTTCCTGCTGACCATCCTGCCTTCCCTGCTCCCGATTGCCGGGCTGTTCTTCGGTTGGGAGTGGCTGCTGGTATTGCTGGCCAAGGCGGTGTTAAACCGCTGGCTGCTCTGGCACGTATCCGGCCGCGGCAGCGACGGGCTCGATATCCTCTTTGAAGTGCTGGCCGACATTCTGGCGCCGCTCTTCTACCTCTCGGCACTGGTCCGACCGGGGGAGTTGAGCTGGCGAACGCGTCGCATCGTGATGGATGGAGAACGGATTCGCTATCGATGAACGGATATCTAGCGAAGCTGGAACGTGCGAACACGCCATTGCCGGCGGTAACGGATCGCGTGGCGCTGCTCACCGGGCGGAGCTCTTTTGCATCGCCGGCTCTCAGCCCGCAACAGTTGTCGTTTTTGAAAGCCATCGCCCCATCCGGATATTCGATTCTCGAAACGGCCTTCCCTTACGACCTGTCCTTGCACGGCACTGCATTCCGCGAAACCGGCATGCTGGCAGCCTCCTGGCGCAACATGCGGCAAGTGTGCTGGTCGATCCGCAATCCGGCCTTTCGAGCAATCGTAGCCGGCCGCATGCAGGCACTGTTCGATGCAACCGGGCGGCACTTGATACTGATAACCGGCAGTTGCGGCTTGCAGTTGGCCAACTCCGCATGGCCCCAGTTACGGCCTCCCGCGAATCTACGCATTGACGTTATCGCGCTAGGGCCGGCGTGCTTCGGCAGATTACGCATGCCGGCGAAGGTCATTCAGGGGCGCCGCGACTTCTGGAGCCGCCTGTTCTATCGCGGCCCCGTCGATCATTACTGCGACTGCGGCCACTTGGACTATTGGGATTCAGAATCGGTGAGAGGGCTGATCCAGTGAAGCGGATCACCTTCGTGGCGCCCCCGTTTGCCGGGCATTTGAACCCGCTGCTGGTATTGGCCGTGGCCGCCCGCGATGCGGGCTACGGCGTCACTATCATCACCGGGGAGCGCAAGCTGGAGACGGTCCGCCAACTGGGCCTCCAGGCGCGAAGCCTCAAGGCCATCGGCGCCGGCAGCCTGGAGGCGATCGCCAACAGCCCCGCGAAAGTAGGCAGTAATCCATTCCGTATGCTCCGGCAGTTCCGGGACAACCTGGCCCTTTTGCCCGCGATTCGAGCTGAGTTGATGGAGATTTGGAGCGGCGACCGGCCGGACCTGGTGGTTGCCGATTCGGTGGCGCCCGTCGGCGGGCTGGTTTGCGATGCCCTCGGAATCCCGTGGATCACAACAATCGCCACGCCATTCGCAATTGAGAATGCGCGCGGCGTTCCGGCCTACTGCGGTGGCTGGCGTCCAGGCGGATGGGCGGGGCGCGACGCCCTCGGGCGGATGGCGATCCGAAGTTTCAAACACACCGTCGCTTGGATCTTCCGGCGTCAATTCGCGCTGTTGGGCGACCGCTTTCCCTACCGGCCCGATGGAACCGAACGTATCTATTCCGCCCGCGCCATCCTCGGTTTCGGCATCTCCGAACTGGAGTTCGACCGCGATTGGCCTGCCTGCTTCCAAATGATCGGGCCGGTGATGGACTCACCCGAGGACGGCCCCGCCTTGCGGTTCCCGCCCAATGGCAAGCGCGTGCTGGTATCCGTGGGTACCCATCTGCTATGGGCGAAGAGGACTTTGGTCGGCCATGTAGTTCAACTGGCCCGCGAGTTCCCCGATGTGCACTTTTCCATCTCCCTGGGCGGCGGCCCCGGAGATCCTCTGCGAGTCGCCGAGACGATCACCGTCTATCCGTTCATCTCCTACGCGCGAAGTATGGCCGAATTTGACGCCGTCATCCACCATGGCGGCGCGGGAGTGACCTACGCGGCAATACTCTGCGGCGTCCCATCGGTAGTGGTTCCGCACGATTACGATCAATTTGATTACGCAGCCCGTGTCGAGCACTTCGGCGTAGGCATTCGGGCCAAGTCCATAGCAGGAGCGGGTCCGGCACTGCGACGTGTATTGGATCGACAGGACTGGCCCGACCTCAAGCGAATGCAGGAAAACGCGCTCAAGTACAAACCGGCGGAGCGGTTCCTGGAAATTGTTAGGAGCCTGCTATAGCGGCTCCGGCTTTTCCAGCCATTCATCGACAATCGTGCGGTTCTGCAAGTCGAACAGCCGTTGAAACCGGCGCCGCTTCTGTCCCGGAACTTCCAGCCGCCATGGGGCAAAGTCCAGCCGCGACGGGTGCCCCAGCACCGATTTTAATTCGCCCAAAAAGGCGCGCCCCGGGGTACCGCGGCACTCCAGCGTGAAATGTTCCTCGGCATGCTGGATCAGGTTGTAGTCGCCCAAAGTGCGCAGGAGTTCGTTCAATTCCAGCGGAAACAGCGGTTCTCTTCCTCGCACCAGCAGTATGTCCTGCAGCCGTCCCTCCACCGCCGCAACTTTTTGAAACGGCGTCCGGCACGAGCACTCGCCGCCGAGCAGCAGCACGTCGTCGACACGGTAGCGCTGGAATGTCTGGCTCCGGCGCGTGAAATCGGTAATCACCGGAACCGCGCGTTCCGGCCGGCCCTTGAACCGCATCAATTCCAACATCATAAGGTCTTGATTCCAGTGGAGCGCGCCTTCCCGGCAGCCAGCGGCAAGGAAGCCTTCCTTGGCCTGGTATAGGTTGATAGGGGGCACGCGAAAAGCCTTTTCCAGGGCTGCCCGATCCTGCGGAAAGAGCGGCTCTCCCGCGCATAACAGCGTGTGCGGCTGAAACGGGCGCTGCTGGAAGCCGGGCGCGCCTGCCAGGGTCAGCAACACGCTGGGCGGCCCTGCCAGCACATTCGGCCGAAAATCGCACAGCCGGGGAGCCCAGTGTGCCGCGGGCCGCTTGATATCGAAGTACTGCACGCGGCCTTCCGCGTTGTACAAGCGGCTGTTGTATTTCAACAGGACCGCCGCGCGGAGTTGCAGTACCTGCATTGGCGAAAGGAATTTGCCGAGGATCGTCCCGAGCCACAAGTCCCTCTCCTGCTGGGTGGTTATGAAGACGCCAGGCTCGCCAATGGTGCCCGTCGACAGCCCGAAACTGTAGCAGGGATCGGGCTGCTCTCCCGTTGTGAGCTCCTTGCAAGCTAACTTCCGTGCCGCATCCAGAGACAATCCCGCCTCATTGTATTGCGAAAAATGCAACTCCACTTCCGATTCATCGCAAACGGGCACGTCGGGAACCGGCCGCCGGAGCACACAGGGCCGGCGGGCAGCGAAGTAGGCGCGCGCGATGGCGAGTTTACGGAACATTCCGGAAAGCTTCGATGGACTCGTGGCAATGGGAGGGAATTAACATCACATCCGGACGCCTGCGCTGAAACTCATGCATCATTTGCAGTGTGGCACGATAAGCCGGCGCGTCGCCGATCAAGGCTCCGGCAGGCCATCCCGGCGTTGCCAGGTCCGTAATATTCCGGCGCGTCCAGGCGGCATCGGCAACCAGAAAGACCCACCCGGCCCGACGGCGGCAAAGCACTCCATACTGCCCCACCGCATGGCCGGGAAGCGCGACGGCAAGCACCGACCCGTCGCCAAATACGTCAAACGCTTCCGTAAATGGCCGCCAGGATTCATCGAGCGTCACGCCCGGCAAATCTTCAATCGCCCGCGCTCGCGAAAGGAAGTCGGACGGCAGCAGTTCCGGGAAGAACGCCGCCCGGGCTTTTTGAAAGCCGCCGTATCTCCGCAATTTCGCCAGCCCCTCCCGCGAATGAATAATCGGCACTGTTGGCAGCTCCTTCAAGCTCCCAATATGATCGGGATGGAAGTGGGAAAGGAAGATTAACTTCACCTTCGACGCTGTCTCCCGCAACTTATCTTCCCCGCTCAATTGAAACGGCAGCAGCACGCGGTACATCCGCGCCGCCCAACTGACCGACTCCACCAATGGGCGTCCATACCCGGTATCGAACAGCATTGCGCCCGCGTCCGGATGCCGAATCACCGCAACCATCGCCGGCAGATAAATAGACCGGAAGAAAGATCCGCGCTCCACCAGCCATGCGCGGCTCCGGCAATGCCCCGCCTCGAAGATCTCTACATCCACCGTGATCGCCATTAATAGCGCAGCACCATTCCGGAAAACGTCACGCCGGCCGCGGTGCTGATCAAAAGCGCCGTCTGTCCGCGCTGCAATACGCCGGTGCAGATCGCCCGGTGGAAAGCCGTGGGAATGGAGACGCTCACCTGGTTTCCGGTTTCGCTCAAAATGTCGATCACAGCCGGCGCCGGGCCGGGCCTCTGCGCCAGTTGCTTCCGCAAAAACGCCAGTCCCACGGCGCTCGCCTGATGCGGGATCACAATGTCGACACCCTCCAGCAGTTCGTCCAGAAACGGCGGAAAGCGGCTCTGGATCAGCCGCAGAAGCGCCCGCCCATTCATCGCAAATAAGTAATCGTTCGAATCCGACGGGGGAGTACGCATGTTGAATCGCGAACCGCCGGCGCGCATCACGGAAAGCTCCGCGCCCTCGCTCATCGTCGCATTCCGAATGGCTAGAATTCCTTCGTTGCCTACACTGCGGCCAACGATCGCCGCGGCCGCTCCATCCCCGAACAGCGTGCACGTATCGAGATCCTCCCAGTTCAATCCTTTGGACGAGAGTTCGGCCGCCACCACCGCGACATTCCTCCACATATGGCTCGCGATGCCCGCCGCCGCTATCTCCATCCCCTTCAGGAACCCGGCACAGGAGGCGTTGATATCGAAACACGTCACGCCATCGGCCCGCGCCCGCAGCCGCCGGTGGATCAGAACCGCTGTCGACGGCATCGGCTGCTCGGACATTACGCCCGCGAACAGGATGGCGTCGAGGCGCTCAGCGCCTATTCCTGCCACGGCCAATGCGTTCTCAATCGCCCCCGCCGCCATGGCACTTGCGGTCTCCTCTTCGTTGACAAAACACCGCGTCCGCACGCCGTTCCGCGCAAATGCAGTCCCGGGCGCAAGCCCCAACTGCCGGTCGAGTTCGTCCGCGATGACGCGCCGAACGGGAAGAACCGAACCCGTGCCTAAAACTCGAACCGGTAAAAGCATGTATGGCTTCTATTTTGGGATAAGTTGGAGGAAATGGTGGTCTTCACCGATTTGGACGGCACCCTGCTCGATCGCGCCTCATATAGTTATGCGCCGGCCGAACCTGCAATTGCTCATCTCCGTGAACGGAAAATCCCGCTGGTGCTCGTTTCCAGCAAGACCAGAGCGGAAATGGAAGCGCTCCGGGGACGCATGGGTAACACCGATCCCTTCATCGTCGAGAATGGCGCGGCCGTAATTATCCCCGGTTGTAGCGATTTAGTACTGGGGGGGACCGCGGCAGCCTCCCGGGAGGCCCTGCGCCTCGCCGCCGCAGCCTCCGGCGTAGGCGTTCGCGGTTTCAGCCAGATGACCGTCGCTGAAATTTGCCAGTGCACCGGACTGGCCCAATCTGTCGCCGAACTCGCGGTCCAGCGCGAATTTGGCGAACCGTTCGTCGTGCTCGACGGCGACCCGCTGGAATTAAGCGCGGCCCTGCATTTACTAGGGTTTCGCATGACCCAGGGCGGCCGGTTCTTCCACGTCCTGGGCGGCTGCAACAAGGCTATGGCGGTCTCCGCACTTATCGAACGTCTGGACGACTTCGACACTATTGGGCTCGGCGACGCCCCCAACGACATCGAATTTCTCCGCCTGATGCGCTATGCCGTCATCGTTCCCTCACCCCATCTGGAAGTTATGCAATCGGAGTTACCAAGAGCAGTTATCGCGCCCGCTCCCGGCCCGACGGGGTGGAATTCGGCTGTATTGAGGTTGCTCGAACCCGATTATTAATAAAAATGTGTCTAAAGTACCAGAACCTTAGTAGTAGGGTATTGGGACTCTGGCTCTTGACCGTTCTAGGCAATTCGCATTAGTCTGAGGATGTCGTGAGCGAACAACGGAAAAACCAACGTTTTGAATTGAAGCTGCCGATCGAGTTTGTAAAAGCTGGCGGCGGCGAGAACTCCCAAATCGGGGAGACGCGTAACTTGAGTTCGAGCGGGGTTCTGTTTACCTCGGAAGACAAGTTGCAGAAGGGGGAACCGATCGAGTATCTGGTCACTCTGCCGCCCATGGATTCGTCAACCGCAATCCGTTTGCGCTGTATGGGCAAAGTTGTTCGTGTGGATGAGCGCGAGATGCCGGAATCCGGCGCCGCACGCCACGCATTTTCCATCGCCGCGACGCTGGAGCGTCACGAGTTTCTGCGGCGTTAGTCCCCGCGCGAGTTGCGTTTGAATTGAGGGCGTGGTAGCAAAGAAAAAGCGAAACCACGCCTTATGAATCTTACGCTCGGCTTTCCCGACCCCGCGTCGGAGCCCACTGATCCCGCCGTAACCCTCCGCCGGCCCTCCGGGCTCGATGGCGCTGTTCGCAGCTTTCGCGAGTGGATGGAAAAACCGGATTCGCCCATCCGTTCCATTCAACATCAGCCCGCGCGTGAAGGCGACTATTCGCCGATTCCCGAAACCGTTGCTGCGCCCTTGACCGCCGCCTTCCGCGCGCGCGGAATCGAGCGCCTGTACGGCCACCAGGCCGAAGCCTTCCGCGAAGTAGAAGCCGGCCGGAACGTGGTGGTGGTCACTCCCACCGCCAGCGGCAAGACGCTCTGCTACAACCTGCCCGTACTAAACCGCCTGCTCTCCGAACCCGGCGCCCGGGCGATGTACCTCTTCCCCACCAAAGCGCTCGCCGAGGACCAGCTTAACGAGTTCCAAGCGGCCGTCGACTCCATCCGCATCGACGGCAAAGCCTCCCAGATCCGCGCCTTCACTTATGATGGCGACACGCCCCAAGACGCCCGCCGCGCGATTCGCGAACGTGCAAACGTCATCTTCACCAACCCGGACATGCTCCACGCCGGCATTCTGCCGCACCATACGAAATGGGCCAAGGTTTTCGAGAATCTCCGCTACTTCGTCATCGATGAGCTCCACTACTATCGCGGCGTCTACGGCAGCCACCTGGCCAACATCATTCGCCGGGTTAGCCGCATCTGCGCGTTCTACGGCTCGACGCCTCAATTCATCTGCTGCTCGGCGACGATTGCCAATCCCCGCGAACTGGCACAGGCCCTCTGCGAACGCCCCTTCTCGCTCATCGAAAAGAACGGCGCGCCCAGCGGAGAGAAGTACTTCGTTTTCTACAATCCGCCTGTTGTGAACCGCGAACTCGGCATCCGCCGCAGCTACCTCGCCGAATCCCGCCGTATCGCCCTTGAGTTTCTCAACCGCGGCCAGCAAACGCTCATTTTTACCAACAACCGCCTCGCCACCGAGATCCTTACCACTTATTTGAAAGACGCCGCCGAACGCCTCCCCGACTTGAAGGACCGTATCAGCGGCTACCGCGGCGGCTATCTGCCCAAGGAACGCCGCGCCATCGAACAGCAGATCCGCAGCGGCGGTATCCGGGGCGTAGTGGCGACGAACGCGCTGGAGCTCGGCGTCGATATCGGCTCGCTGGACGCCGTGGTCATGGCCGGTTATCCGGGCACAATCGCCTCGACATGGCAGCGCGCCGGGCGCGCCGGACGCCGCCAGAACACCTCGCTCGCCGTGATGGTAGCTTCTTCCGCCCCGCTCGACCAGTACATCATCGACCACCCCGATTACTTCTTCAACCGCCCGCCCGAACACGCCTTCATCAATCCCGATAATCTCGAAATCCTGCTCAATCACCTGAAGTGCGCCACCTTCGAACTCCCCATCCGCAACGGCGAACACTTCGGCCCCCACGACACCACCGATCTTTGCCGCTTTCTCCAGGAACTCGGCCTGCTGCACCTGGCCGGCGATACCTGGCATTGGACCAGCGACACCTATCCCGCCGACGCCGTCAGCCTTCGCGCCGTCACCAGCGATAACTTCGTCGTCATTGACACCACCAACGAAAACAAAGTCATCGCCGAAGTCGATTTCCCCTCCGCGCTGACAACCCTTCACGAAAAGGCCATATACCTCCACGACGCCCGCCAGTATCAAGTGGAGCGGTTCGATTACGACGGCCGCAAAGCCTACGTGCGCAGCGTCGAATGCGACTACTTCACCGACGCCATCGACCACACACAAGTCAAAATCCTCCAGGAGTTCGACCGCGCCGAACTCCCCGCCTCCGCCCGCGCTCTTCACGGCGAAGTGCGCGTGAACCGCCAGATCGTCGGCTTTAAGAAAGTGAAGTTCTACACCATGGAGAACGTCGGTTCCGGCAACCTCTCAACGCCGGAACAGGAAATGCACACCACTTCCTTCTGGCTTCATTTCCCGGAGGGCTTCCTCGCCCGCTTCCCCGATTTGACGCCAACCGAAAAGCAAAATGGGCTGACGGGCCTCGGCAACGCCCTCCGTGCGGTCGCGGCCCTTCTGCTCATGTGCGACCCGCGCGACCTTGGGGTTACTCTGACTGAGGACTCCACAGAGCCCTCCCGCGACTACCGCCCGAATCTCTACTTGTACGACAACTACCCCGGCGGCATAGGCGGCAGCCAACCCTTATTCCGTATGCAGGACCGCCTGCTGCGCGCGGCGGGGGATCTGATCGCCGGATGCGCCTGCGAACACGGCTGCCCGAGCTGTGTCGGGCCCGCCGGCGAAGTGGGCGAGCGAGGCAAGGAAGTGGCCCAGCGCGTCGTCGCGGAGATCCTCGCCAGCCAGCCTCAATCCATCAGCGAAGGCGTCCGGTAAAGAACCTCGCCCCGCACGCGTATCTCGCAATCCACCAGGTACGGAAGCAGGCCCTCCGTGTTCACCGTGACCCCAAAACCCGGCGCCTCGGAGACACGCACCAGCCCGTCCGCATCCGGCATCAGATGATTCACGGTAATAGCCGAAGCCAGCGGCTTTAGTTCCACCGGATACTCACAAATCTCATCCCGTTCCAACCCTGCAAAGGGAGCCAGCGATGCGCTCAGCGCCAGGTGCGACGTGAACGTATGATTCACGTAGGTCACGCCGCGCGCGGCCGCGTAATCGGCCGCATCTTTCGCCACGGTGACGCCCCCGATCCGCCCCGCGTCAATCTGCAAAAAGCCGATGCCGGCCTGATCCACAAAGTGCCTCGCCATGTGGATGTTGTGGCTGCCTTCGCCCCCGGCCAGTTTCACTTTGCCCGCGCGCTTCGCCAGAGCCGCATATGCCGAAAGCGCGCCGCTGACGAACGGCTCCTCCAGCCACACCGCCCCGCACTCATTCAATACCGGCAGCACCGCCGCCGCGCGCTCAATGTCCTCCTCCCAAGCCGTCCCGATATCCACGAGCAGCACCCCACCCGGCCCCAGCCCCTCCCTCGCCGCGCGAATCTGGGCCTCGTCCTCGGCTACGGTCCCATAGCCGATCGGCCCCCAACCGAACTTCGCCGCCCGGAAAGTCACCGCCCGAGCCTTCGCAAATGTCTCCTCCGGCGTGTCCCCGAACAGCATTGAAGCGTAAGGAATCTTTGGATACGCCCGCTCATAACCCAGCAGGCGCCACACCGGCGCGCCCACCTTCCGGCCCCACAGGTCCCATAGCGCCATGTCAATGCCCGACAAGGTATGGTCCGCCTGCAATAGGTCCATGCTGTCGGCGCGCACGAGATCCCCGATCCGCCGTATATCGGCCGGGCTCTCCAGCCTCTGGCCGATTACCGATGCTCCCACCGGTTTACAAGCCCCATGCGACATCGGGCAAACCATGCTTGCAATCGACGGCAGCGGCGCCGCCTCGCACTCGCCCCACCCCGTCCACTCCCCCGCGCGCACCCTCACCAGCAGCGCGTCCTGGCTGCCATCCCCGATATCCAGCACCTCCGGCATCGATAAGTAGAAAAGGTCCACACTCTCAATTCGCATTTATGAATCGTAATACCATCGACCCCGGGGCATCTGATTTTTCGACGCTATCTCCGGCCTTCTCTGATCCGCACCCCAATCATCATCAGTGCCGCGCCGGCCCCTGCCAGTCCAATATCCTTCTGCGCATCCCACATGTCGCCCTGCATGCCCACAAAAGCCTCCCCCTGTTCCGGCGTCACGATCTCCGCGACAATCGATTCGATCACTTCATAGATCGCCCCCGCCGCCAGCGCAAACTCCACCGGAATGTAGTAGCTCCACGCCCCGCGATTGCTCGCCGTCACGACGAACGCTTCCCGAAACGGCACGCTTAAGAAAAATCCGAACGCAAAATGGCTCACCCTGTCGTAGTGATTCCGGGTCGTCTGCAGCCATCCTTTCATCCACTTCCCCAGCGGGACATCCGCATACTTGTGGTGCGCGCCCCACTCATGAATCAGCAAAAAGCAGAAAATCATTCCATAAGCAAACGTCGACAGAGGGATCTTCCGGTAGGTAAAAAGCAAAAACAAGAACAGCAGAAAGACCAGAAGATTCTCCAACCACCAGTCGAAAACCATCGCCGGTTGATGCGCCGACAACGCCATGGCCACAATCGTCCCCGCCATCAGCCAGTGCAGCCGCCGGTTCTCCCGGAATGGAATCATTCGCATATTCTGTCATTTCGATTCCTACTTCTCCTAACTCCGCCGATGAGGCTACTGTCATGGCGTCCCTCTCCTCCCCCAGTGGCTTCCCGATCCCTCCGCCCCCTCCCGATGATCAAAAAATCGCCGCCGAACAACTCCTCCGCCGTCTCCCCGCACTACCCACGGTATCGGCCCGCCTCCTCGGCATGATGGGCCGTACCGACGTGAATCTGAAAGAAGTTAGCAACTTAATCGCCTCGGATGCCGCTCTAACCGGTGAATTACTACGTATGTCTAATTCAGCCATGTTCGGGGCACGCACGGAAGTCCGCAGTATCCTGCAGGCCCTTGCCGTGCTCGGTCTCGAAAAGGTTAAAGGCCTCGCCTGCACTGTCGCCCTCCGAAGCTACCTGGGCAATGCGCTGCAAATCCCCGCTCTCAAGCGCTGCTGGCGCCATAATTTAGCTACTGCTGTAGTAGCATCGGAGATCGCCGACTGGGCGCGCCAGGACTCCGGCGAAGCCTACACGGCCGGAATCCTCCACGACATCGGCCGCCTCGGCCTCATTGCCGTGGATCCCGCCAAGTACCTCCAAATCATCGACAACGCCGCCTACCATGGTGGCTCCCTTTGCCAGCACGAAATCGATGCCTACGGACTCGACCATGCCGTCGCCGGAGAATGGCTCGCGTCCTCCTGGGGGCTCCCCAAACTCATCTGCACCGCGATTCGAAATCACCACCAACACCTCGATACCGCCTTCCACCAAATTAGTGGGCTTGCACACTACGGATGTCGTATTTCTGACACTCTAGGCTTCACCGCCGTCGAGTCGCAAGAACCGCAGAACTCCACCATTGAAGAATTCCTCTCTCATCTCCCCGCCGCACAGCGCGAACGCCTCAATATCAACTTTACAGACCTGCAAATCCTCATCGCTTCCCGCGTAAACGCCCTCGAAGTCTAGCCAACTGAATCTAGAATGGAGATGTGAGTCTACTCTCCAACCTCTTTGGGCAGAAGTTCGGCCTTACCGAGCGCGATCTGGAACGCTACCTCGGCGAAGCCCTTTCCAAAGGCGGCGATTACGCCGACCTCTACTTCGAATACCTCGCCACCAGTTCCATCAGTCTCGACGAGTCGCTCGTCAAGTCCGCCACTCAAGGCGTGACCCTCGGCGTCGGCGTCCGGGTCCTTTCCGGCGAGCGCACCGGCTACGCCTATTCCGACGACCTCTCCCCGGACCGCATCCTCAAGGCCGCCCGCACCGCCGCATGCATCGCTTCCGGCCCTGCCACCGAACTCACCGCCGGATTGAAATCGGCCGAAAAGCGCAATCTTTACCCGGTCCCCGTTCTCGCCGGCGACACCCCGCTCACCGACCGCGTCCAACTCGTCAAACGCGCCGACGCCGCCGCCCGCGCCTACGACTCCCGCATCTTCCAAGTTCAGGCCCTCTACGCCGACTCCGTTCGGCATGTCCTCGTCGCCACCAGCGACGGCCGCCTGTCCACCGACGTCCAGCCCATGGCCCGTCTCAACGTCGCCACCCTCGCCCGCGAAGGCGAAGGCGTCCCCCAGCGCGGCTACGCCGGCGGCGGCGGCCGCATTGGTCTCGACTTCTTCACCGGCGCCCACTCCCCGGAAGCCTTCGCGGAGGACTCCGCCCGCCAGGCCATCCTCCAACTCCAGGCCATCGAAGCCCCGGCCGGCGAAATGACCGTCGTTCTCGGTCCCGGCTGGCCGGGCGTCCTTCTCCATGAAGCCGTCGGCCATGGCCTGGAGGCCGACTTCAATCGCAAAGGCGTCAGCGCCTTCTCCGGCCGCATTGGCCAGAAAGTAGCCAGCGATCTCTGCACCGTCGTTGACGACGGCACCATCGAAAACCGCCGCGGTTCCCTGAACGTCGACGACGAAGGCGAGACCACCCAGCAAAACGTCCTCATCGAAAACGGCGTTCTCCGCGGCTACCTCACTGACAAGCTCTCGGCCCGCCTCACTGGCGGCCAATCCACCGGCAGCGGGCGCCGTGAAAATTATCAGCACTATCCCATGCCACGCATGACGAACACCTTTATGCTCGCCGGCGAAAGCGACCCCGAAGAGATTATCAAATCCGTCAAAAACGGGCTGTACTGCTCCAATTTCGGCGGCGGGCAAGTTGATATCACCAGCGGCAACTTCGTCTTCAGCGCTTCCGAATCGTTCCTGATTGAGGACGGCAAGCTCACCGCCCCGGTCCGCGGCGCCACTCTAATTGGCAACGGTCCCGAAGCACTCAAATACATCTCCATGGTCGGTACCGACCTTAAGCTCGATCTCGGCATCGGCGTCTGCGGCAAAGAGGGCCAAAGCGTCCCCGTGGGCGTCGGGATGCCCACCATCCGCATTGATCAGATGACCGTTGGAGGCACCCGGTGAGCGAAGCCCTCCTCCGCGGCGTCGCCTCCCTCGCCATCCGCCTGGCCATGGAGCGCGGCGCCACCGACGCCGAATGCACCATCGCCGAAGGCGACGAGTTCTCCGCTACCGTCCGCCTTGGAGAAGTAGAAACCCTCAAAAAAGCCGGATCCCGTGCCGCCGGGCTGCGCGTGCTCCTCGGCCAGCGCCAGGGCTCCTCCTACACCTCGGACCTGACCGATGACGGCATCTCTCAAATGGTAGACGCCGCCATCGCCGTCGCCCGCATCACCGAAGAAGACCCGTTCGCAGGCCTGCCCGATAAGGAAGAACTCGGTCAATTAACCGCCGACCTCAAACTCGCCGAACCCGACGTCGCGCTGGTGGAAGCCTCCGCCCGCATCGACGCCGCCAAACGCGCCGAAGCCACCGCACTTGCCGCCGATCCGCGCATCACCAACTCCGAGGGCGCCGGCTGCGAAACCTACTCCGGCAGCCGTATCTTCGCCAATAGCCGCGGCTTCCTCGGCAGTTACTCCACCACCACCGCTTCCCTCAGCGCCACGCCCGTCGCCCGCCAGGGCGAGCAAATGGAGCGCGACTACTGGCACTCCATCTCTCGCTCCTGGGCCGGTCTTGAGTCCCCCGAAGAAGTCGGCCGGATAGCCGCCCATCGCGCCGTCCGCCGTTTGGGTGCCCGCAAAATCGAAACCTGTAAAGGAACCGTTGTCTTTGAGCCGAGAGTCGCTAAATCCCTCCTCGGCCACATCTTCGAAGCCGTAAGCGGCGAGTCGATCTACCGGAAGTCCTCGTTCCTCCTCGACAAACTGGGCCAGCAAATCGCGGCCGAAACCGTCAACGTCATCGACGACGCCACCATCCCCGGCTACTTCGGTACTTCGCCCTTTGATGACGAGGGCGTCCCATCCCGCCGCACTGTAATCATCGAAAAAGGCGTTCTGAAGAACTATCTCTTCAACACTTACGCGGCGCGCAAACTCAACGCGAAGACCACCGGTAACGGCGCCCGCGGCCTCACCGGCGCCGCCGGCATCGGCCACGGCACGCTCTATCTCGAAGCAGGCGCTCAGACTCCCGAAGAGATATACGCCGCCGTCGGCACTGGACTCTACATCACAGAACTCATCGGCTTCGGCGTCAATACGGTCACGGGCGACTACTCGCGCGGAGCCGCCGGCGTCTGGATCGAAAACGGCCAGCTCAGTTACCCTGTCGCCGAAATCACCATCGCCGGCAACCTGTCGGAGATGCTGAAGAACATCACCCATATCGGCAGCGACCTCGAGTTCCGCGGTTCCACTTGCGCCCCGACAATCGCCATCAGTAACATCACCATCAGCGGCAAATGATCACCGGCTCTCCCAGAAAGCACAAGGACTTCCCCACCGGCATCGCCGTCGCCCTGGCGGTCATTCTGCTCGCCGGCGGCGCCGGCGCGTGGTACTTCGCCCAACCCCGCGAGAACCCCAACCAGCCCCCCACCCTCACGGCCGAAGCCAAGGCCTACGTCCGCAACCTCAAACTCAGCGGCGTGGAGATGAAGGCCACCGATAGCGCCATGGCCAAGTCGCTCATCGAAATCGTCGGCAACATCACCAATAACGGCGAACGCAAGCTTAAGCTCGTCGAGCTTAACTGTATCTTTTACGACCCATACAATCAGGTCGTCCTCCGCGAACGCGTCCCCATCGTTCGCCTCAAAGCCGGAGGCCTCGCCCCCGGTGAAACCAAGCCCTTCCGCATGCCCTTCGACAACATCGCGGGCAGTTGGAACCAGGCTATGCCGCAACTGGTCATCGCCCAAATCCAGTTCGAGTGAAGCCCACCGCCTGGAAGGCGGTGGCTGCGATAACGGGCTGTAAGCCCTGTTCCGGCCTGAGGCCGGCAAGATGGTTCCCGCACCAAGCGGGCTTCAAGAAGTAGACGGACTCAACCGTCTACTTTGAAGTCCTCGTCGTCTCCTTCGTTTACATTTTGATTGGCGATGTATTC
>Ga0315912_10000293_pt1 | contig 102726 bp, 88 predicted proteins | sample VfabasoilMG_FD_204469 | JGI IMG/M metagenome (GOLD analysis project Ga0315912, IMG submission 204469) | Garden soil microbial communities collected in Santa Monica, California, United States - V. faba soil | ecosystem: Environmental > Terrestrial > Soil > Garden | place: USA: California... | reverse complement strand
TTCACCGAGGTCGACGGATCCAGAAGCCACTGCACCCCCTCCAGCAGGCAGCGCAGCACCTCGCGATACGACGATCGCATATAGAGCGCCATGGCAATGACGTAATAGACGACAACATGGGCCGGGAGATCCCGCTCACGGACGCTGGCGCGCTTGGTGTCGGCCAACACTTGGCGGACCTTCTCGACAGGGAAGAACTTGGCGATTACGCCGAGACTGATGTAATCGGTGATACGGCTGCCGGCGGGTAAAGTTGCAACGGTACGGGCCATTCCTGGGGCCTCCCGCCCCGAACAGAATAGCATAGAAATATTGTTAAATGAACAGTATTGGGGCTAGCGCGCCCTGAAACGTCACGCGCAACTCGTTCCACTGCCCGGAAGGAACCGGATGCTTTACGCCGTACGCTCGAGATGACTGCCCCTTCGGCGCTAAGAATCTTCGCTCCCCGTGCTGTACTTTATACAGAACCACATTGTTCTCTAAAGCATTCGCCCGCGTGATGTAGTAGTTGTCGGGATCCCGATAGCGCCAAACAACCCCACAGGCCTGATCCACCTCGCCAGCTATACTCTTGCATCGAACGCTGACGTCTCCGTTCTTTAACCGCGCCTTCTCATAAATCGCCAGGGGAAATCGGCCCGACGTCTTGTCCCGGGAAAGCTGTGTCAGCACTCGTGTCTTCCGCGCGGCGCCTTCTTCGCTGACAACCTCCCATCGCGGTTCGCCCCCTGTATGCGTCATTGCGGATTTCCAGCCGCGCGGCATGCTTGCAATCTTCGCCTTGTCGAACGTCACCGTCTCTGCGCAAGTAACCCGCGCCACCAGAATCGGCGCCACCCCAAGCCTCATTCCACGCCCCTATTTCTTCTGCGTATCCATCGCGGCCCGTACCGCCCGCGCCAGTTCCTGCGCCGGGCCCTTCCCCCAATAGTGGAGAAAGATATATTGCGGCTCCTCATGCGTCATGTGGCTGTGAATGGCCACGATGTGAATTCCGCTTTTCCGAAGCGACTTCAACACACCCTGCAACTCGTCTTCTGTCATCGCAAAGTCGCCGTCAACGCTCGCCATCTCATCCGTTCCCGCGAACGCCGCCCATGTGTTGACACCCATCTGCTTTCCGATCTTCGCTCCATGGTGGGTGGCGGACCGTCCGATGGTCGCCTTATACATACCGTTGTTCAGCTCACCCTTCGCCCCAAGAATCTTGTCAATGGCCTCCGCGCTGATTCGGTTCTCCGCCGGCACCGCTTTCCCCGCAAACGCCCGCGCGGGCTCGGCCGAGGCGGCCCGGACCCCGCGCTGCGCATCGATGACATTTTTCACCGCCGCCGCAAGTTTCGCCGGGTCGCCCCTGCCGCCGATGTGCATGTACATCACGCGAGGCGATTCGTAGAAAAAATGGTTGTGTAGAGCTGTGACTTCCAGCCCGTTATCCAGCGCTGCCGACATCGCGGGAGTGACCTCGTCCTCCAGCAGCACGATGTCGCCCATTACCATCGTCCCTCCATGTCCCGGAGTAAATGCCGCCCAGGAACCGAATCCCATAAAAGGATGGGCCGCCCGCCCCTCGATCGTAATCTTCAAGTCCGACCGCGGGAAACTCACGCGGTGAACGTCCTCCGCCTCCGTGTAAACGCCCTTCGCTCCAGTAATCTGATCGATCGTCGTCCGTACCTTGTCCGGCATCTCGGCCCGCGCCGGTGACATCAGGAACGTTGTCAGCGTAACGATCGGGAGAATGGTTTTCATCATATGTGCCCTATTCTGCCAATTCCACCGGAAGATCCAATGAGCGCGGCGTAAGCGACGCTCAATGCCTTCCTCGCCGGTCCCCCGTCAATAACGCTACGCCAGCGAAGGCAAATTCGCGCGCGCCCAGTCGATACACTTATCGTTCAGCTTGTCTTCCAACGCCAGCACCTCAGCCGGCGTCAGCCCCGATGTCTTCGGCAGCGGCACCTTCGGCGGATTATTACGGACCCACGCGACCAGCATGGCGAAGTCCTTCGCCGGAGCCGGGCTCTTGTCGTCGTAGACGTTCCAATACTGCTCCGTGAACACCGGCACTTTAAGCGGATCCCGCGTCAGCATTTCCAACTGGAACAGCATCTTCGGATCTTTCTTCTGGAAACGCGCCACAATCGCCTTGAGGTCGAGCAGTCCGTCCCCGAACGCCACCTCCGATAGCAGAATTCCCTGGGGATAAAAGTCCACGCCGATATCTTTGAAGCTCACAAAAATCGTATACGGCGCAAGCGTGTCGATCGTCTGCTGCGGCGTCTCAATCAGCGAAACGTTATTCACTAAATCCAGACAAACGCCCACATACTCGCTGCCCGTCGACTTCACCCATTCCGCCAACTCCCCCGACCGCCACCCCTTATGATTCTCAATCGCCAGAGGCATCTTGTACTTCCGTAATATCGGCTCCGCCCGTCGTACCGCCGCCTTGCACTGCGCGTCGAACACATGGAACTCCGCGGCGCTCTTGAACTGTTCATACCGCCGGCCGGAGAACGGATCGTGCACGCACGCCACTCGCCCGTCCATCTCGGAAGCCGTCTTCACCGCCGCTTCGTATTTCGGCAAATCCGCGTCCGTCCGCGGCGTTCGCAGCCCGATCGTCAGCCGCATATCGTAGCGCTCAATCTGATTGCGCAGCTTCTTAACGGCCTCGGGATTCAAATCCATCGGCAGCGAAGTATGCGCCGCGCCCAGTCCCTTTTCGTGCGCGTACTCCACAATGTCCCACTGTTTCCCCATGCTGCGAATCCGCGCGCCCAGCCCCGGCCCCGCCGTTCCCATGTAGGTCATTTTCTTCGGCGCCGCCATCAAACCGGCCGCCGCCGCGCTCGCCATCAGAGTTCTTCGTGTCATTGCACTGAATAAGCTATCACTTTCCCGAACTACTATAGGTGGGTGTCCAACCCCGCCGGACTGGTACTTGCCGACGACGCAACCGGGGCGCTCGAATGCGCCTCTCTATTGGCCGGCCTCGGCCTGCGCACTTCGCTAATCATCGACAACAAATCGCAGCCCGGCATCAACGTCATCGACACCGAATCCCGCCACCTCCCGCCGTCGCAGGCCGCCGCCCGCATCCAACTGTGGCTCTCCCCGGCGCCCCCCGCCGTCTACAAGAAAACCGACTCCACCCTCCGCGGCAACATCGCCGCCGAACTGCTTGCCATGCTCCAACGAACTGTTGTGTACATCCCCGCCTACCCCAACCTCGGCCGAACCGTAGTAAACGGAGATCTCTTCGTCCATGGTCGCCCGGTCGCCGAAACCGAATTCGCCGCCGACCTCCGCCACGCTATCCGCACCTCCCGCATCGCGGACATTTTCCCAGCCGGCGCACCCATTGAAAACATCCTCAACCCCGAATCCCTGGCCATCGCGCTAAACGACCGCACGCCCCGCATCCTCATCTGTGACGCGGCCACCAACGCCGATCTAAACAGGCTCGCCACTCTCCTCGCCCAGAGTCTAAACACCCCGTGGCTAGCCGGTCCCGCAGGCTTTATCCCTCATTGGGCACACATCCACACCTTCCCTCCAGGACTTTCGCGCAAACTCAAAGCCCCCAAAAAATGGCTCATCGTCTGCGGTAGCCGCCACCCCCAATCCCGCCGTCAAGCCGCACACGCTCAAACCGTCGGCCTTTCCGTCATAAGCTCCGCCGAACAACTCCACCACGACCCCGAACAGATCGCCGCCGAACTGGCCGGCCAAGCCCTTCACTATCTCCGCGAGCAGAACGCGGATGCCCTATTCGTCATGGGCGGCGATACTGTCTGGGCACTCTGGCGCGCCCTCAGCATAACTGAAATCACCCCGCTCCCCGAAATCCTCCCCGGCATCGCCGCGAGCTTCAGCCCGGAACGAAACCTCCTTTTTGTGACAAAAGCGGGCGGCTTCGGCGACGATAGTCTGGTGGAAACAGTTTTGGAGCAGATAAGCAAAGCATGAACCGCATCGGCATTTCGATGGGCGACTCCAGCGGAGTCGGCCCGGAGATCCTCCTGAAGGCCGCCCAGCAGAACCGCATCCCGGTCCCCTACGTCGTCTACGGCGACCTCGCCCCTCTTCAAAAGCTGAATCAGCAGATGGCCCTCGGACTCACCCTCAACGCCATCGCCAGCCCAGCCGAATCCCGCGAAGGCGCCGTCAACATCATCGACCTGCAAATGTTGACCGAAGCCGACCTCACCCCCGGCCGCATCAATGCCCGCTCCGGCCAGGCCGCCCGCGAATACGTGATCCGCGCCACCAAAGCCGCCCTCGCCAAGGAAGTCGACGCCATCGTCACCCTCCCCATGAATAAGGAGGCTACGCAGCTCACCGACCCCACCTTCACCGGCCACACCGAACTCATCGGCGAACTCTGCGGTAGCGACGACGTGACCATCATGCTGGCGTCGACCGACCTGATCGTCACCCACGTCAGCACCCACTGTTCCCTCCGTCAAGCCATCGAACGCTGCAAACGCCCCCGCATCGAGACCATCATCGGCCTCACATGGCACGCCGTTCGCCGTCTCAAGCCGGCCGCCCGCATCGCCGTGGCCGGCCTCAACCCGCACGCCGGCGAAAACGGCCTCTTCGGTACCGAAGAGATCGATGAGATCCGCCCCGCCGTCGAATGGGCCCAATCTCAAGGTTGGAATGTGGATGGCCCATTCCCGCCGGACACGCTCTTCTATATGGCCGTGCGCCGCGGGCAGTTCGACGCGGTGGTGTGCATGTACCACGACCAGGGCCACATCCCGTCCAAACTCCTCGACTTCGAAGGCGGCGTCAACATCGCCCTCGGCCTGCCGATCGTCCGGACCTCCGTCGATCACGGCACAGCCTTCGACATCGCCTGGAAAGGGATCGCCACCATTACGAGCTTCGAAGCCGCGCTCGACATGGCCATTCGCCTTTCGGCGCTGGCTTAGTCCTTGATGTCTGCCCAGAACTTCTTAAGCGAACTCTCGACCTTATCCAAGCCTTCTTCCGTCTCGCGCTTCGCAGTCTTCCAAGCCGACTCGACCTTATCGTCCCAGGTCGACATACGGTCGCGTAATCTCTTCGCTTCCGCACGCAGTTCCTGCGTCTGTTCTTTAATCTTCACCTTCGCCTTGGCCGACGCAGTTTTGCTCTTCTCGTCCAACCGGTCGATTTCGGCGTCAAGCTGATCCAAGCGCCGCGAAATGGCTGCTTTTGCCCTTTCCGCTTCAATTTTGGCCTCTGCAACAGCCTTATCCGCCTCCTCGCGTGCAACTGTAGCCCGCTTCTCCGCCGTAGTGGTGTTGTCGGCATTGCAACTGGCCAACCCGATCGCAATCATCGTGGTGATCAATATTTCCCGTGTCATGCCCTTTCTACGAGCATGCCGAGCACCAAACGCCTACGCCATCAGAACCACATACCCCCTCGAATGGCAAAAATAGATGGCCCGAAAGGCACAAGCCGGAAGCAACCCGTCGTAACCCGAACTGCCTTCCGGCCGCGTAACGCGTACCGCCCGCCCGGCATTGATCTCCTCGGCCTCGATAAAAAGCCGCGTCTCAACAGTTCCGCCCTCTCTGGTACGTCCATTCGCCGTTCGCAAAATCGGCCCCCGCGCCTTCCCCTTGCCGAATAGCACCAGCCGGTCGGTGCCGGAATCGATCACCAGCATCCCCAAACTCGAAAAAACCGCCGGCCGTCCCGCCGTGATATCCATCTCCGCTCGAATCCCCACCATACTTTGCGAACCAAACACCAACCGCCGTTCCCGCAAATCCAGCAGATAGTCGAACCGGGCTAAAAACGCCTGGCCCAGCACGCCCCTCACTCCCTTGGACCACTCGCGAACCGTCGACATATTGGTAAACAGCACTTCCGTCGACGCCGACACCTCCCCCAACCGCAGCGCCACCCCGCTTGCCCCAACCGCCCATCCAACCCCCGCCACCGTCTCCAATTCCACACGGAACTCCGGCCGCAACCCGATCTCCCGCGCCAGCCCTTCATCCAACTGGTTACTCTGCGCCCCTGTATCCAGCAGAAACCGGTACGGCCCCCGGCCCGCCACGTAAACTCCATCCACCAGCGGCCGCCCATCCTGCACTTGAATCGGGAACTCGTTTCCGCTCCCCGTTGCCGCTGCTAGAATCAAAATGCCAACCAGACATGTATCTCGCATGGCGGCAAGGTAGCCGGAGAACGTCCGGCGAGTCGTGATGGGAGCGTGATGGTTTCCCTGGAAAGGATGATGAATTTGTGATGCCGGTCCGGCGGCGCCGTTATTGCTTTGGAAATATCGAGATCGACTTTGCGAATCTACAACTTACGGTTGACGGCTCCCTCCGGCCGCTGGAACCGAAAGCGTTCCGGCTTCTACAGTTCCTGATCGAAAATACCGGCCGCGCCGTCTCGAAAGACGAGATCATGTCCGCCGTATGGAACGATGTCGCCGTCACCGACAACGCTCTCACCCGCGCCGTCGCCCAACTCCGCAAGGCGCTCGGGGACGATTCCAAGGACCCCCGATTCATCGAAACCATCCCAACCATCGGCTACCGTTTCCTCGCCGAACCGGAACCCGAACCGGATCCGGAACCGGCCCCGCCGAAAGCCGCAAAACCGTCCCGCCTGCCGGCAATTCTGATCGCCGGCGCAGCCGTCGCCGTCCTCGGCGTCGCTGCCTACGCACTCCGGCACACCCAACACTCCCCGTCCGCCGCCCCGTTTCTGTCAAACTCCCAGGTCACATCGAACACCGGGCTCGACGTCAACGCCGTCTTTTCCCCCGACGGCCACTTGCTCGCCTACGCATCGGATCGTTCCGGCTCCTTCGAAATCCACGTCCGGCCGCTCAACGGAGGCCGCGAAATCCAAGTCACTTCCAATGGCGGCCAGAATTTCTACCCGAGTTTCTCCCCCGACGGCCAGGCCATCGCCTATAGCTCATTCAAGGATCCCGGCATCTATCGCACCCCGGCATCCGGCGGCGCCATCGAGCGCCTCACAAAGTTCGGTGCCGCACCCGTCTGGTCGCCCGACGGAAACTGGATCGTCTTTCTCTCCCATGACCGGCCAACGCTGAACCCATCCGACTACTACTGGCCCACCCCGGAAACGACACTATGGCTCGTGCCGGCCAACGGAGGCGAACCCATGGAGATCACACCGCCCTCCAAACTCCCCGGCGGCCAGGAATTCCCCTCCTGGAGCCCCGATAGCAAAGAGATCCGGTTCGTTAATTACCACTCACGCGTACCGTCTCTCTACACCTACACGCTGGCCGGGGCGGCCCTCCAAAAACGGTTCGAAATGCCGGCGAACGTCACCCTCGGCAGCGCCGTATTTTCGGCGGACAGCCGCCGGCTTTACTACATCAGTTCGACGCTCAAAGGCGACATCGGCATCTGGCTCCAGCCTCTCGACCCGGCCACGCTCAAACCGGATGGCGCCCCCGTATCCGTCTTCCAACCCAGCATCGGCGTGCCTCGCGACCTCGCGATTTCGCCCGAGGGAGACAGAATCGCTTTCAGCGCCGTACTCTCGAATAGCCAAATATTCATTCAGGACCTCAAGGGGTTGCAGCCCGCCGGCGAACCCCATGACATCAGCCGGGAGACCGGATTCCGCAACAGCAGGCTCGCCTGGTCTCCCGATGGGCGTGCAATTGTCTACTCGAAACACCCCGTCGGCCGTCCAGCCCAGAGCTGGATCGATCGCCTGGACGGCAATCCACCCGCATCAATAGGCCGCGAAAACGTTGCTCTCCACTATCCAACCGTCCTACAGGACGGGAAAACCATACGGCATCTGCAGAGGGCGCCCGAAGGCTACGACTCGATTCAAGATGTAGGGCTTGCCGACGGTTCCGTATCTACCAACTCCGCCGGCCGCAGACTTACCCAGGCCAGCTTCTCGCTTGACGGTCGATCCGTCGCGTTTCACACCGACGAGCCCAACCACCAGGTCTGGAAACTGGACATAGCCTCCGGCAAACTGACCCAACTGACCTTCGGCCCGGACCCCTACGGCTACGCCAACTTCAGCCACGACGGGCAATCGATACTCGTCCAGCGAACCCGGCGCGGCGATTCGGATGTGTGGGTGATCCCGGCCGGCGGCGGCAAGCTGGAACCGGTCATCGACCAGCCCGGAAAGTGGTATGCGGGTAGTTGGTCCGCCGATGGGAAACTCATATTCGTCGCCGGGAACCAGGGCAACGGATGGGCACAGTTCGCCGCCGAGCGCGGGTCTCGCCGCCTCCACCGCATCACGCCGGACCTCCCATTGCGCATATACCTGCGCTATCCACGCATCTCACCGGCCGGCACGCGCCTCGCCTATGAATTCAACGAGTCGAAGGGCAATGTCTTCATCGCTCGAATCGCCAGGTGAACCGATACGATAAATAACATCTTCCGCTTGACGCAGCGCATCGACCGTCTTGGCAAGAGCTTTCCCCGTTGAACTCTGATCATCCATCGCCGGGCCGCATCTCCCCCGCCACCCAGCGCGGAACAACGCTCGCCGTGGTCGCCGCGCTCGTCGGTGCCGTCTTCGGACTCGGACTCTTCACCTTCCATTACGGCGAGGGCCTCAGCTACTTCTCCACCGACCCGGCCGCCTGCAAAAATTGCCACGTCATGAACGACCAATATGAATCCTGGCAGCACGGCCCCCACCACGCCGTCGCCGGTTGCATCGATTGCCACCTGCCCCACGATTTCATCGCCAAGTACATCTCGAAGGCTGACAACGGCTACCGGCATTCCAAGGGGTTCACCTTCATGGATTTCCATGACCCAATCCGCATGATCGACCGCAGTATCAAAACCCTGCAAGCCAATTGCGTTCGTTGCCACTCCGATTTCGTTCACGACATCGTGGGCGGCAGCAGTACGAACGAAGGCGCCATACTCTGCACCCATTGCCATCGTCAGATCGGCCACGGAGGCCGGCACTAAATGGAGAAACCTGTGACCGATTCCCCGACACCCAAAAACTGGTGGAAACTCGCGGCCATCAGTGCCGTCTGTGCCCTTGTCGTATTCCTCCTCGCCGCCCTTCTCACCTCCATCTTCGAGCGCAAGCAGGAAGCTAAGAACCCCTACATCCGCTTCGTCGAGGTGACCGAGGAAACCACCAACCCCGCCGCCTGGGGCGTCAATTGGGCCCGTGAATTCAACGACTATAAGCGCACCGGCGATTCGACAAAAACCCGCTTCGGCGGTTCCGACGCCATGCCGGCTCAAAAGTCCGTCGCCAGCCCATGGCTCACCCGCATGTTCGCCGGCTACGCCTTCGCCATCGACTTCCGCGATCGCCGCGGCCACGCCTACATGCTGCAGGACCAGGAACAGACCAAGCGCGTCACCGAGCGCCCCCAACCCGGCGCCTGCCTCCATTGCCACGCCTCCGTCATTCCCACCTACCGTCGACTCGGCGGCGGCGAAGTTTTCAAAGGCTTCGAACTGCTCACCAAAATGCCCTACGCCGAGGCCCACGCCGAAATCGTCAAGACGGGCTCCTCTGACCCTGTCGCCGGCGTCGCCAACAGTGTTAAACATACCGATGGGGCTCACCCGGTGAGTTGTGTCGACTGCCACAATCCGAAAACCATGGAACTCCGCGTAACCCGCCCTGGCTTTATCCGCGGCATCCAGTCGCTGGCTGCCGGGAGCGAACCCACGCCCCACCTCGCAAGCATCGAACGCTGGCGCAAAGGCAGCCGCACAACGCCATACGATCCCAATGCCGATGCCTCGCGCCAGGAGATGCGCTCCTACGTCTGCGGCCAATGCCACGTCGAATACTACTGCGGCCCCAAGACCACCCTCTTCTACCCCTGGAATAACGGGTTGAAGGTCGAGCAGATCGAGAAATACTACGACGACTACAAATTCCCTGATGGCCACCGCTTCTTCGATTGGACCCACACCGAGACCGGCACCGAAGTCTTAAAGGCGCAGCATCCGGAATTCGAAACCTGGAGCCAGGGAATCCACGCCCGCAGCGGCGTATCCTGCTCGGACTGTCACATGCCCTACAAGCGCGAGGGCGCGATGAAGGTATCCGACCACTGGGTCCGCAGCCCGATGCTGAACATCGCCCGGGCCTGCCAGACCTGCCATCCCTTCCCCGAAGAGGAACTGAAGGCCCGCGTCGACACCATCCAGGAGCGGACGAACAAGCTTATGACGCGCGCCGGGGCAGCGCTCACCGACATGCTGGACGCCATCGTGGCCGCAAAGAAAGCCGGGGCCACGGATGCGCAGCTCACCGCCATTCGCGCCCTGCACCGCCAGGCCCAATGGCGCCTGGACTACGTAGCGGCCGAGAACTCCATGGGCTTCCACGCCCCCGCCGAAACCGCCCGCATCCTCGCCGAGGCCATCGACTACGCCCGCCAAGGCCAAATGGCCGCACGGACGCTGCGGCCTTAGCGCCAATCCATCTACAGTTAATCCCCCGTCTGAGAACGAGGGCGCCATCTTCACAGAATGGTGTCATCGCCGCATGCGACGCACAACCGAAAGCGCCACCAGCGCCCATCCGGAAAGCAGCAGCGTCGCCGGCTCCGGAACATCTCCAGGCGCGGCGGCGCCGACCACCTGATTGTCCACGACATCCATTCCGTTGATAAAGGCGGAATAGCCTGATGGCAGGTTGAATACGGGACCGCTCGACGGAAAGTAAAGTGTATCCGCAGCATTTACATATCCAGTGGCGATACCACTGTTGCCAACACTGCCTTCGATCTTGAGGACAAAACTGAGCAGCGTGTTTGCCGGAACCGTAATTCCAGAGGTAACAATCGTACAAGGTATACTCGGCGCGCATACGCCGACGGGCATTGTGAGGTTTCCGGATGTATTTATTTGGAGTTCTGTGGCGCTGGCTAGATGCTGTAGAACTCCCACAAATGAACTCGAACCGAGCCCGGCTTCGATCGTGGCGACGCGATTGCTAATGCCGAGGGGCTGAAGGGTGTCGTCGAGTCCCGCTGCAAAGGAAAGGTTCAAACTGATCGTTACGTTACCCGCGGGACCTGTAATCATGAAGTCAGTTTCCACGCTCGCACGCGCGCTGGCGCCGCTGGCGGTGGAGTTGTCAAAGTGGGTATCTCTGGCGTAGACTCCGAGGCCATTGGAACCGGCTCTCGCCGAAGTCTCCGAGGCATTGCTGCCGCCTCCGCACTGGACTACGGGGAGAACCACCCCGACATTGGATACTGTTGCAGGGAGAGCGCACCCGGAAGCCGCCGTAAAGATCGGCAGCGCAAAAGCGCTATAACCGGCGGCGAAAACTACCGCTGCCGCCGGTCTTAAGAATCTAGATCTGTAATTCATATAGTTAGCCTTTCGTCGATAGGAAGAGCATCCGTCAAAAGTTGGCAGACGCCAAATGAATCACGTTGAAAAGTCTTGAATCAGACCAGCGGCCGCTGAAAAGGCGAGAGTTACAGTTGCGAACGGGATTTACGCCCGTGATAATATTCGACCAACGTCAATGGAAGTCGACCGGGTGGCGCAAGCGATCGAGGCCGGGGCATGCACCTGGAAACCAGGTGAAAAACGGCTATTCGTGCGCGGAAACGAAGTACAGCTTCCCTGGAGAGTAATGGAGTGCTGGTCGGCGCTTGTGGAAGCTCGTGGGGAGTTGGTGCCGCGGGAAACCCTGCACTCGCGAATCTGGGGTAACGCGGTTATGGAGGATTCGAACCTCGCCCAGACAGTCGCGGCTCTGCGTAAGGTTATCGATCCGGCGCCCGATGGGCAAAGCCACATCGTGACCGTCCCGCGTATGGGATACCGCCTTGCGCCCGCTGCGGTTCCAATAAATGGTTATAAAACGCCCGAGCCGTCCCTCTCAGAAGCGGTGGGAAGCAAACCAAAGGTACTGAGCCGTAGAGTACTGGTCGCGGCAGGCGTCACGCCTGTCGCGATCGCTGGAGGAATTGTTTGGGGAAGCCGGATTGCGGCGCGCCACCGTTCGATGGAGGAAGCCGAGCGGCTCACGCGAACAGCGATGTATCAAATTAGGCACGGAACCATGAAGGCCTACACCGAAGCGTCGCCGCTGCTTGAACAGGCAGGCCGGCTCTCGCCCGGCCTTGCCCTCCAGAAGGCCGTGACAGCCGAACTCACCGCACGCGCGGGCGAGCCTCCGTTTGACAACGCCTTGGAGCTCGCGAAACAAGCCGTTGCCGTCGATCCGGCATGCAGTGACTGCCGTGCAATCTTGGGATACATTCAGATGACGCGGTTCTGGGACTGGAGGGCGGCCAGGGAGAATCTTGAGCCAGCGTCCGCCGAAACGGGAGCGGAGGTGCAGACCCTGATTTGGATGGGTCAGTTATTGATGATTACCGGCCGATTCCCGGAGGCGCTGCGGCACATCGAGGCGGCGATCGGCAAAGATCCACAGAAAGCGGGCGTATGGGTTTTAAAGGGGATGGCCTTATACTTCGACAAACGTTACGACGACGCAATTGCCGCGTTGGCCCATGCGGAGGCTCTCGACCCACAGGGTGCAAATCCCCCTTACTGGCGGTATCACGTGGCTATGATGAAGGGCGACGGATTGACAGCAGGGCTTTATTGGCGTCGGCACTACGCAAAGTTTAGTGGGTTCTCCTTCGACCGCGAAGCGCAACTCAGCGATCATCTCTCGGTACTTTTCGGTGCGCGCGGAAAGGACGGCCTAATCGACGATTGGCTAAACGAAACAAAGGATGGAAAGCCCAGGACTCGGCTTTGTTATGAGCGCGCGGTATGGATGGCCTGGCGGGGGGACAATTTGAATACGCTTGCCGAGTTGGAAGAGGCCGAGAAACTGCGGCCATTTAACCTGATATATGTCGGCGCCGAGCCGATGTTTGAGCTGATTCGCGGCGAGCCCCGCTTCCAGGCACTGCTCGAGCGCCTTGGGTTGAAGCGCTGAATCGCAGGCCTCCCTACTGCCTGAGAGCGGCCTGCCAGTTGAGGATTACGGTAATCGGGGCCTTCTCGATTTCATCCGCGCCGGTGTTAATCAGAAAGCGCTGGCCGTCGGCGCTGACGTCCCAACGATGGACCGTCGCCGCACCTGCACCGCCCCAAAACGTAACTTCAAACAACGCCTTCGGAGGCGATAACTGCAGTTCGCGGCCGGGTATTACGCTTACCGACATCACAGAACGGCCGGAGAGGTAGAAGAGCTCCTTGCCATCGGCACGCCAGCGGGGCTGAAAGCCGCCCCCGGCTGACACCTGGTGCCTGGTTCCGCTTGATGTCATCTTTTCCGAATCGAATGCAAGGGCGTAGACTTCGCCGTCGGAGACGTAAGCGATCCAGCGAGCATCGGGGGAAAATTGCCCCATCTGCTCACGAGCGCGCGATTTGACGAACGGGACCGGCCTGGATTGGCCACCTGTCATTGGCAGGATCCACAGGTCGAGACTAGCCTCCGGCCCGGAAAAAAGAAGGAAACGCCCATCGCGCGACCAGTCGTAGGGAAAGCCGCTGCCTGGCTGCTGGAGAAGTGGTGTCGGTTCACTGGATCCATCGGAGGGTTTGGAGTAGAGCGAAGAGACCCCGTCATCGCGGGAATGGGAGTAGACGACTCGATCGCCACCGGGCGACCAGACAGGCATGGAGTCAGTGCCAGGATCAGAGGTGAGTCGGGAGTCGGTACCCCTCTTGAGGTCATAAATCCAGATGTCGGCGGAGGGGCGCCCGCCTATGCTGCGCGCGACCCTTGTACCGGTGCGGTCGAGCGCGACGGTGTTGTACGTCCCCGGCTCGCCGACCGTTTCGAGGGCTTTGCCCGAGCGGTCATACCAGATGAGGGAGCGCTTGTTCTCTGAGCGGTCCTCAAGGAAAGCTACGGCCGACCTGGATACGGAAAACTCGGCATTAAATGTACGGCCGAGTACGCGTTCGGCGATGCGAATCGGCTCGCCGGCCAAGTCGTATTTCCCGAGATTCATGCGTTGGGCCATAAGGCCGCCTTCCTGGACGTACATTAGGAAGCCTTTTTCGGGGTCGGCTGCGTCGGGTGCGTAGCCCAGCCCTTGGCGGCTTTGAACTATCCGGGTTGCGTTTTTCGGGCCTGGCTCGCCGTCGAGCGAGGCAAGATAAATGCCGTCCTCTCTAAAGGCGCCAGTTCTCCGGAATAGGAAATGGCGGCCGTCCGGCAGGAATACGGGGGTTCTGGGCCTCTCCAGAACCATGGTAGAGACCGGCGAAACGCCTCCGCCGGATGCGAGTACTGTTGCGAGGCCGGTCGCCTGGTTGCCGAACAGAATTTTGCCGGAACTGCTCCAAGTGCCCGTGCTGCCGAACTCGCCGGAAGTGAAGTCGCAGAGTGTTTGCACGGACCCGCTGTCTAAGTCGACGCGTTTCAGTTTGTCGCCGGCCCGGAATCCGATGGATTTGCTGTCCGGTGACCAGAAGGGCGCACCGCGAGCGCCTGTTGTCTCGGCGAGCAGACGCGTTTCGAGTGCGCTGAACGTCCGGTACCAAACCCCTCCCTGAGCAATGAATGCGATACCGTCGCCGGATGGAGAGACGGCGAAGCCGTTTTGAGTCAAGCGTTCGGGCGGATCGATCGTAAATCGGACCTGCTTCTCGCGCTGTTGGATGTTGGAAGAGCGGGGATAGAAGATCAGGGTGCCCAGTGCACCGCAGGCCACGACGGAGACAGCGGCCCATTGCCAGTGTTTTTGAATGACAGGCCGCGCGGTTGGTGGGGGCTCATTGAGTTCGATGGCAACGTCCCGGGCGTTCTGCCAGCGGTCGTCGGGATTTTTGCGAATGCAGCGGCGGATGATGCGATCGAGCCAGGCGGGAACGACGGGCTCGGTGAGCGGGGCAGGTTCATGCTCGAGAATGGCGGCCATGATGCTGACCTGCGAAGCGCCGTCAAAAGCTCGTTTGCCGGTAAGCATCTCGTAGAGGACGCACCCCAGAGCCCAGATGTCGCTGCGCGCGTCGGCTTCGTGCCCCTGCAACTGTTCCGGAGACATGTAGGGCACGGTTCCCAGTATCGTGCCTTCGCCGGTGAGCGGTTTTGTCAGTGTGACATCCTGTTGGCCGTGGACAGGAGGTCCCGCCTTGGCGAGTCCGAAGTCGATGACCTTGATGCCGGACTTAGTGAGCAGAATGTTACCCGGTTTGAGGTCGCGGTGAGTAATCCCTTTGCGGTGAGCCGCGTCGAGGGCGTCGGCGATCTGCGCACCGAGTTTGATGACGTCGGCCACAGGCAACGGCCCCTTAATCGGCACACCCTCGATGTGCTCCATGACCAGATAGTTCTCGCCCACATCGAACAGCGTGCAGATGTGTGGATGATTCAGGCTGGCGATAGTCTTGGCTTCGCGTTCAAAGCGTTCGGTGAACTTGCCCTCAATAGTTTTGATGGCAACAGTGCGGTCGAGACGCGTGTCCCGCGCTTTCCAGACCGAGCCCATGCCGCCTGCGCCGATCGGTGACAGCACTTCGTATGGACCGAGTTTCGCTCCCGCGGACAGGGACATAGCGTTCGTCCAAATCAGTCTACCAGCCTGCGAAAAAACCGTCAGAACTGGCGAGGCGATTTATGGCGGCCAAGGCGGGGCCGCTAAGCCGGACATTTAAAGTGGTAACATTCACAGCGTTTCGGCCTTGCCATCCCGATAGGTGCCAGCTCTTTAGGGCACTTGCAGGCGCTGTGTCACTTCTGTTCCGAATTGCGCGTAGTGCCTGCCGTTCCAGGTATAGATTGTCTGCGCCTGGGCTTTGAGAGCGCAATGCGCAAGCATCGCATCATAAATGCTGCCTCCGACAATGCCGAGCTCCGCCGAAGCCTGCAGTGCATCGGCATACTCTTCTCCATCGAGCGCTACGATGGAAAGCCGCTCCCGAATGCTGCCGATAAAAAGTAAAGCTTGCTCGCTGCTAATTCGGTGTTTGCCCGGCATGCGCGTTAGTGTCGAATAAACTTCTGCGAGGCTGTGTGCTCCACAGCAGCCGGTTGCCTTACCGAACTGGATGAACCGGGTGAGGCTCGCCTGATGGTGGGCATGATCGCCGTAAAATACCGGAACGAGCACGGACGTATCGAAGAACCCCTTCATTCATCCTTGCCCAAGTTCATGAGGTCCCGTTCCAAACGAATCTGATCGAGCATATCATCAGTCGCAGACGCATGTAGGGCTTGCCCAGTGTAAAAAACCCACACGCCATGTTCCTTTCGAAGCGGACTCGTGCCTCGGACCGGACGCAACGTGATTTCTTCGCCCATATGTTCCATTTCCAGCGCATCGCCCGGCTCCAGATGCAACTCCTCCCTCAGTGGTTTCGGAATCACCACTCGACCCGCTTTGTCAATAATAAGTCGCGCGTTCATAATGCCACACACTTTGGGTTGAACCAGGCATCTTTGCCCTTCTATTAATATTACCGTTCTTGTCGCCCCAACTACCCGAATCCATCCATTAAGAAATAGTCGAGAGCCACCTTCAGCCTTCCAAATGGGCAAGCAACGAATGGCGGCTCAAGTTCGTGTCATCCAATCGAATACACTAAGTTGCATTGATTGTCGATGCCCCATTCGCCCGGCGACAAACTCGGCCCCTATGAAATCCTCTCGCCCATCGGTGCGGGTGGCATGGGCGAAGTCTACAAGGCCCGCGACACCCGCCTCGATCGCACCGTCGCCATCAAAGTCCTGCCCGAACATATCGCCAAGCGTGAGGATCTCCGCGCCCGTTTCGAACGCGAAGCCCGCGCCGTTGCATCTCTGAATCACCCGCACATCTGCACCCTCCACGATATTGGCCCGGGCTACATGGTGATGGAACTGATCGAGGGCGAGACGCTCGCGGCGCGGATTGAAAAAGGCCCCATCCCCCTCGACCAAGCTCTGAAATTTGCCGAGCAAATCGCCGACGCGCTCGACCGGGCGCACCGCGCCGGAGTGACGCACCGCGACGTCAAGCCGCAAAACATCATGCTGACGCGGGACGGGGTGAAGGTATTGGATTTCGGGTTGGCGAAGGGCGGGGCCAAGCCTGGACCGACCGAAGCGACGATGACGGCTGTGTTGACCACGGAAGGGACGGTGATGGGCACGCCGCAATATATGGCGCCGGAGTTGTTCGAAGGGAAAGAGGCGGATGCGCGGAGCGACATCTGGGCCTTCGGCGCCGTGCTGTATGAGATGGTGACAGGGCAGAAGGCGTTTCAGGGCAAGAGCTACTCGAGCCTGGTCGGCGCGATCCTCTCCGCCGATCCGGCCCCGATGGCGGTGAAACCGTTCACCCCGGCGTGGCTGGAACGCCTGGTGCGGCGGTGTTTGGCGAAGGACCAGGAGGACCGTTGGCAGACGATGCGGGATGTTGTGATTGAACTGCGGTCGCCGCCCAGGGAGGCTGCCAGCGGTGCGCCGTCGAGAGCGACGGCCTGGCCTTGGGCTGTAGCGGGAGTTTCGACATTCGCGGCGCTCGTCGCGGGCATCGGCTGGTACAACGCCACGCGGCCCGCGTCGTCGCGCCCGCTGACGCGACTGAACGTAGAGATCTCGCCGGAAATGCCATTGGCGAGGGCCGATGTGGTGACGGGCGCCGGTGGAAACATGCTCGCCCTTTCCCCGGACGGCGGGCGCATGGCGTTCACCCTTCGCGGGGCGGACGGCCAGGTTCGCATTTACACGCGGCTACTTCCTCAGAGTCAAATCACGCCACTGGCTGGGACCGAGGGCGCCTATTCCCCGTTTTTTTCGCCGGCCGGCGATTGGATCGGTTTTTTCACGCCGGACAAACTCAAGAAGATCGCCGCGGAAGGCGGGTCGGTGGTGACGCTGTGTGACGCGCCTTTCGGCTATGGCGGAAGCTGGGGAGACGACGGAAATATCATCGCGACTCTCGGCACCGCCAACGGCCTCTCCCGAATCCCCTCGGCCGGCGGAGTGCCTACGCCGGTCACGCAGTTGGGCCCCGGCGAAATGACGCACCGTTGGCCTCAACTGTTGCCCGGCGGCCAGGCGGTGATCTTTACCGCGGTGGCGCAGATCGGCACCAGCAACGAGGACGCAAACATCGAAGTCCTCTCCCTGGAGACCGGCGTGCGGAAGACAATTCACCAGGGCGGCTTTTCGGCCCGTTACCTAGCGGATACCACGGGCTCAAACGGAACCGGCCATCTCGTCTATCTGCGCCAGACCACGCTGTTCGCCATGCCCTTCCACGCTGGCCGTCTCGCCGCCATGGGCCCGCCGGTTCCCATTCTGGAAGATGTCGACGGCAGCACGACAGCGGGCGGAGATTTCGCGTTCGCACAGAACGGAACCTTCGTCTACTCCCCTGCAAACGCATCAAGGCGCAGTTGGGCGATCTCCTCCGTCGATCGCTCCGGCGGAGTACAGCTTTTGCACGGTCCGGCCGGACAATACTTCGGTCCGCGTTTCTCGCCGGATGGCAAGCGGCTGGCGTTCTCCTTGAACAACGGAAAGGGCGCGGATATCTGGGTGAAGGACCTGGACGGGGACAAACCTTCGCGGTTGAGTTTTCTGTCTGGCACAAATTCCAACCCTGTGTGGACTCCCGATGGAGGGCAAATCGTGTTCCGGTCCACCAACCTGGCGGCACCCGGGTTATACGCAGTTCGGGCGGATGCCACTGGCGAGGCGAAGCGGCAGACCAAGGGAGAGGATTCCGCTTTTCCGCAGGTATTTTCAACCGATGGAAAGCACTTGTTGATAACCCTGCATGTAAGCGGCGGCAGTGATATATACACGATGCCGGTCGAGAGCGGCCCCGGGCTAACGCTAGGGAAACCGGTGCGATTCCTGGAAACGCCTTTCTACGAAAACAATCCCGTGTTTTCGCCCGACGGACGCTGGGTGGCGTATGCCTCGAACGAGTCCGGGACGCTGGAGGTGTATGTGCGGCCATTCCATCGATCGGGAGGACTGGTGCAGATTTCGACCGGCGGAGGCCGGTGGCCCTTGTGGTCCCGCGATGGGCGAGAGTTGTTGTTTCAGACACTGGACCGGCATGTTATGGCCGTGAGTTATACAGTCAGGGGCGATTCGTTCGCCGCCGGAAAGTCGCGATTGTGGACGAAGACGCAGTTGCGGAACATCGGCTACCTCTCCAACTACGACCTGGCGCCGGACGGAAAGCGGCTGGCTGCGATGGTGGCCGACGATTCGGACGCAGGCAAGCCGCCCACGCACCTGATGTTTCTACTGAACTTTGTCGATGAACTGCGGCGGAAGGCGCCGGTGGAGAAGTAATGCCCCTCTCTCCGGGTGAAAAGCTCGGACCTTACGAGATCCTCTCCGCGATTGGAGCGGGCGGCATGGGCGAAGTGTATAAGGCTCGCGATACACGGCTGGAGCGGACGGTTGCAGTGAAGGTGCTGCCGGAGCATATCGCCAAACGCGAGGATCTGCGCGCCCGTTTCGAACGCGAAGCCCGCGCCGTTGCATCTCTGAATCACCCGCACATCTGCACCCTCCACGATATTGGCCCGGGCTACATGGTGATGGAACTGATCGAGGGCGAGACGCTGGCTTCACGGATTGAAAAAGGCCCCATCCCCCTCGACCACGCTCTGAAATTCGCCGAGCAAATCGCCGACGCCCTCGACCGCGCCCACCGCGCGGGTGTGACGCATCGCGACGTCAAGCCGCAGAACATCATGCTGACGCGTGACGGCGTCAAGGTTTTGGATTTCGGGTTGGCGAAGGGCGGGGCTAAGCCTGGGCCGACCGAAGCAACGCTGACGGCGGTGTTGACCACCGAAGGGACGGTGATGGGCACGCCGCAGTACATGGCGCCGGAACAGTTCGAAGGGAAAGAGGCGGATGCGCGGAGCGATGTCTGGGCGTTTGGAGCGGTGCTTTATGAAATGGTGACAGGGCAGAAGGCGTTTCAGGGCAAGAGCTACTCGAGCCTGGTCGGCGCGATCCACTCCGCCGATCCGGCTCCGATGGCGGTGAAACCGTTCACCCCGGCGTGGCTGGAGCGATTGGTACGGCGGTGTTTGGCGAAGGACCCGGAGGAGCGCTGGCAGTCGATGCGGGATGTGGTGATGGAATTGCGATCACCGCCCAAGGAGGTTGCCGCCGGCGGGGCGGGAAAGGCGGGTTGGTGGCCGGGGGCGGTAGCAGGTGCGTTCGCCCTGGCGCTGCTTGTTGCGGGCGCCGGTTGGTACAATGCCACGCGGCCCGCGCCGTTGCGCCCGCTGATTCGCCTCAACACGGAGATTGGGACCGAGGCGCTGCTGGCGAGGATGAGTATCGCAGGCTATTCGGGTGGAAACATGATGGCGCTTTCCCCCGACGGCGGACGCCTGGCGCTTACGTTGCGCGCGTCGGACGGCAAGGTGCGGATTTATACGCGGCCACTGCAGCAGAGTCAACTGCGGCCGCTGGCCGGTACGGAGAATGCCTACGCCCCCTTCTTTTCTCCCGCTGGCGATTGGATCGGGTTCTTCGCCGAGGGCAAGCTGAAAAAAATCTCGGTGGACGGCGGCGCGGTACTTACGTTGTGCGACGCTCCCGTCGGCTATGGTGCAAGTTGGGGGGATGATGGCACGATCGTGGCCGCGCTGAACAGAACGGGTGTCCTTTCGCGAGTTCCCTCCTCCGGTGGGACACCAGTACGGGTGACGCAGTTGAAGAATGGCGAGGCGACCCATCGATGGCCGCAGATTCTGCCCGGGAGCGAGACGGTACTTTTTACGGCGGGTCTCCAGATCGGTTTAGGCTACGACGACTCGTTGATTGACGCGGTCTCGCTCCGGACCGGCGAGAGAAAGACCGTGTGGCACGGAGGGTTTTTCCCCCGGTACGTTAGCGATGGCACCCGGTCGAACGAGCGCGGGCACCTCATCTTCCTGCAGCAGTCCACGCTTTTCGCCGTGCCGTTCCACACTGGCCGCCTGGCCACGACCGGCACGCCGGTACCCATATTGGAGGACGTCAGCAGTACGGTGACCGCGGGCGGGGACTATGTATTCGGGCATGATGGAACCTTTGTCTATCTGGGAACGAAAACGGGGCCGGCGGGATGGCCGATTTTCCGGGTAGACCGCGCCGGCAAAACGCAGCCAATGTATGCAGAGCCCGGCCGATACCTGCACCCGCGATTCTCGCCTGATGGCAAGCGCCTGGCATTCTCCTTGAGCAATAGCAAAGGGGCGGACATCTGGGTGAAGGATCTGGACCGGGAGACTCCTTCGCGGTTGAGTTTTCAAGCGGGCTCGAATTTCTTTCCGTTGTGGACTCCCGACGGGAAAGGTATCGTGTTCCGTTCCACCAACCCGGCGGCTCCCGGAATATACGGGATCCGTTCGGACGGGTCTGGCGGGGAAAGACGACTGACGGAACACATCGCTTCCGAGCACGCCTATTCCTTTTCGCCGGATGGAAAGCGGCTGGCCGTTCACCAGACGGGGAATGAAGGCAGCTATGACCTGCACATCTTCCCTGTGGAAGCCGATGACGGGCCGGGCTCGCCGGGGTTTCGACTGGGTAAAGGGGAGTTATTCCTGGGAACGCCATTTGACGAACGCACGCCGGCATTTTCGCCGGACGGGCGGTGGTTGGCCTATGGGTCCAATGAGTCGGGGACACTGGAGGTGTACGTGCGTCCGTTCCCCGGACCCGGGGGCCGTTGGCAGGTTTCGGGAGGCGGAGGCCGGTTGCCGGTGTGGTCGCGCGACGGCCGAGAGCTGCTTTTTGAGACAACGGACCAGAGGGTGATGGCGGCCAGCTATACGGCCACAGTCAACTCATTTAAGGTGGGGCAAGTGCGGGCGTGGGCCGAGACTCGGCTGCGGACGGTCGCCACCGTTTCCACCTACGATCTTGCGCCGGATGGCAGTTATCTGGCGGCGATCCTTCCCGACGATCCTCAAGGCGACAAGCTACCGACCCATCTGACGTTTCTCCTGAACTTTTTCGATGAGCTGCGGCGGAAGGCGCCGGTGGAGAAATAATGGCTCTCTCGCCAGGCGAAAAACTCGGACCTTACGAAATCGTCTCTCCAATCGGCGCGGGGGGCATGGGCGAAGTGTATAAGGCGCGCGATACCCGCCTCGACCGCACCGTCGCCATCAAAGTCCTGCCCGAACATATCGCCAAGCGCGAGGATCTGCGCGCCCGTTTCGAACGCGAAGCCCGCGCCGTCGCGTCGCTGAATCACCCGCATATTTGCACCCTCCACGATATTGGGCCGGGCTACATGGTGATGGAACTGATCGAGGGCGAGACGCTGGCTGCACGGATTGAAAAAGGCCCCATTTCCCTCGACCAAGCGCTGAAATTAGCCGAGCAAATCGCCGACGCACTCGACCGCGCGCACCGCGCTGGAGTGACGCATCGCGACGTCAAGCCGCAGAACATCATGCTGACGCGAGATGGGGTGAAGGTTTTGGATTTCGGGTTGGCGAAGGGTGGGGCTAAGCCTGGACCGACCGAAGCGACGCTGACGGCGGTGTTAACCACCGAAGGGACGGTGATGGGCACGCCGCAGTACATGGCGCCGGAGCAGTTCGAAGGAAAAGAGGCGGATGCGCGGAGCGATATCTGGGCGTTTGGAGCGGTGCTGTATGAAATGGTGACGGGGCAGAAAGCGTTTCAGGGCAAGAGCTACTCAAGTCTGGTCGGCGCGATCCTCTCCGCCGATCCGGCCCCAATGGCAGTGAAGCCGTTCACCCCGGTGTGGCTGGAGCGCCTGGTGCGGCGGTGCCTCGCGAAGGACCCGGAGGAACGCTGGCAGTCGATGCGCGATGTGGTGATGGAACTCCGATCGCCGCCCAAGGAGGTCGCCGTTGGCGGGCCGGCGAAGGCCGGTTGGTGGCCTTGGGTGGCGGGGGCGTTCGCTGTTGCATTCCTGGTGGCGGGCATCGGCTGGTACAACGCCCCGCGGCCGTCGCCGTTGCGCCCGCTGCTTCGGCTGAACGTGGAGATCTCGCCGGATGCCCCGCTGACCAGGGTGGAAACCGGCGTCGGCGCCGGCGCCAACATGCTCGCCCTTTCCCCCGATGGCAATCGTCTGGCACTCATAATCCGGGGCGTTGACGGCAAGGTGCGACTCCACACCCGTCTGTTGAGTCAGCGGCAAGTCACACCAATTGCCGGAACCGAGAACGCCCACTCCCCGTTCTTTTCCCCTGCTGGCGATTGGATCGGCTTCTTCGCCGAGGGCAAGGTCAAAAAGGTCGCGGTGGATGGCGGGGCCGCAGTCCCGTTGTGCGACTCGATCCAGGGTTACGGTGCAAGTTGGGGCGACGATGGCAACATCGTCGTGGCGTTGCACAGAACCAGCGCCCTGGCGCGCGTGCCTGCCGCTGGCGGGACGCCCGTTCCGGTAACGAAGTTGAATCCCGGCGAAGTGACGCACCGTTGGCCGCAGGTTCTTCCGGGGAGCCAGGGGGTGCTCTTTACCTCGGCCGCCCAGACAGGCGCGGGTTACGACGACGCGAACATCGAAGTAATTTCGTTCAGGACCGGCGAGCGTAAGACGCTGCTACGCGGAGGCTTTTCCCCCCGCTATCTTGGCGATTCGAGCGGGACCGGCCACCTCATTTACCTGCGGCAAACCACGCTTTTTGCTGTCCCTTTCGACCTCGGTCGCCTGGCCACCGTTGGGTCATCGGTGCCCATTCTGGAAGATGTCAGCAGCACTACGGTCGCGGGCGGCGATTTTGTTTTCGCCGGCAGCGGAATTTTCGCTTACCACTCGCGGACGGCATCGCAGGAAGGATCGCGGATTCTCTCGGTAGACAGTTCTGGAAAGACACAGCCGCTGCTCCTTCCGGGCGGGCACTATACCACTCCAAGATTCTCGCCGGACGGCAATCGGCTGGCGTTTTCGGCGAGCAACGGCAAGGGCTCCGACATCTGGGTGAAGGACTCAAACCGGGACACCCCATCGAAGCTGAGTTTCTTGCCAGGAACAAATGTCGAACCTCTTTGGACTCCCGACGGGAAGTTCATCCTGTTTCTATCTCTCAACCCGGCCGCCCCCGGGTTGTACAGTATCCGCTCGGACGGATCGGGCGAGGCAAAGCGATTGAGCGACGGTAAGCTCGGTGAACGGCCCTATTCTTTATCACCGGATGGAAAGCGTCTAGCTGTCTGGCAGGTGGGCAACACCGGTAGTCGCGACATTTTCACAATACCTGTGGAAGCCGAACCCGGACCGGGCGTCCCCGGATTCCGCCTGGGCAAAGCGGAACGGTACTTGGAAACACCGTTCGACGAGGTCCACCCGGCGATATCGCCCGACGGACGTTGGCTGGCGTATTCGTCGAATGAATCGGGGATTCATGAAGTATATGTACGCCCGTTCCCTGGGCCAGGAGGTCGCTGGCAGGTTTCGATGGACGGAGGCCGCTTCCCCCGGTGGTCTCGCGACAGCCGCGAACTGTTTTTTGAGGCGGACCAGCACGTGATGTCAATCACTTACAGCGCTACAAACGACTCGTTCACTCCGGGAAAGCTTCGGTCATGGACAGGGACTCGCCTGCGGAGAATTGATATTCTCTCGAACTTCGATGTTGCCCCGGATGGCAAGCGAGTAGCGACCATCACCGCTGAGGGCGCGAGCGACTTAAAGCCGATTACACACCTGACGTTTCTCTTGAACTTCTACGACGAATTGCGGCGGAAGGCGCCGGTGGAGAAGTAATGCCCCATTCGCCCGGCTACAAACTCGGTCCCTATGAAATACTCTCCCCCATCGGAGCGGGTGGCATGGGCGAAATCTACAAGGCCCGCGATACCCGCCTCGACCGCACTGTCGCCATCAAGGTTCTGCCCGAACATATCGCCAAGCGCGAGGATCTACGCGCCCGTTTCGAACGCGAAGCCCGCGCCGTCGCATCTCTGAATCACCCGCATATTTGCACCCTCCACGACATTGGGCCGGGCTATATGGTGATGGAGCTGATCGAGGGCGAGACGCTGGCTGCGCGGATTGAAAAAGGCCCGATCCCCCTCGACCAGGCTCTGAAATTCGCCGTGCAAATCGCCGACGCCCTCGATCGGCCGCACCGCGCTGGAGTGACGCATCGCGACGTCAAGCCGCAGAACATCATGCTGACCCGGGACGGGGTGAAGGTATTGGATTTCGGGTTGGCGAAGGCCGGGGCTAAGCCTGGGCCGACCGAAGCGACGCTGACGGCGGTATTGACAACCGAAGGGACGGTGATGGGCACGCCGCAGTACATGGCGCCGGAGCGCAGGCGGCGAATCACCCGTTAGAGCCGTTCCCCCAATAGCGATCGCTTGTGCTCTCGCCGATTACGGAGATCTCAAACAACGTGAAATACGCGCAAAGCACATCGGAACCGTCCTTCTTCGCCCGTCGGCTCGCCAGCGCTATACTCGGGAAATGCTACCGGTGAATGAACGCCTGAGGAACGCCGGATTCAGCCCTGACACTATTCGTGAGGTTGCGGAGAGACATGGCGCCACTCATGTGAGAGTTTTTGGCTCCTTCGCTCGAGGCGACCAAAATTCCAGCAGCGACCTCGACTTACTGGTTGACTTGCGTCCCGGCCGCAGCCTGTTGGACGTTGTCGCGATCAAACAGGACCTCCAGGATCTCCTCGGACGCCGGGTTGACGTCGTTACGGAACGGTCACTTAGCCCGTACTTCCGCGAAACCGTATGTGGGGAGGCCGAGGCGATTTGAAAGACGATCGGGCGTATCTGCAACACCTTCGAGACGCCATTGGCAAGATCGAACTTTACGCCGCCGCTGGGAAAGAAGAATTTCTGGCCCAATCCCATTGGCAGGATGCAATAATTCGGCAATTGGAGATCATCGGCGAAGCCAGCAAGCATCTTTCCCCGCCCTTACGTGAAGGTACTCCGGCAATTCCCTGGCGTCGCATCTGCGGGTTACGTGATGTTCTGATACATAACTACATGGGCGTCGATATCGAGGCAGTTTGGACGATCGTCGAGGTTAGCCTCCCGCCCTTGAAAACCGCCGTTGAGGCCCTGCTGGCGTCGGGTAATTGGAGTGCAAACCCTGATTCGGATTGAGGGCCGAGCGATTCAAAGCGCCCGCTTCCTTGCGACCATCACTACTAAAAGTGCTGTTCCTGCCCGCAAAACTCTTCAACTCCACTCAGTGAACTTTATCATTAAGACTTCTTAGTTCGGAATTTTGAAATTTATATTCGCTCCCGAATCAATAACTTTGCGATACAAAGTGCCAGTTATGCGATCTCCGGCTGCTAGAGTCGAATTAGAGGAAGAAATCCGTGCGCCGAACATAGCGGAGGGATGCAGGAGGGAGGGGGGGTAGTTGTGTTGGGAATAACCCAGATAACTACAATAAAAACAACAACTTAACGTTTTGGAATAACCCAGAAAAACCCGTTCCAGACCCGCCCGAACCCACTCAAAAACCCAAAAACCGCCCCCGCCAACCCGCTACGAACCCAACCGGTAAAAGCTCAGCGTATTGTCCCCCTGCTTCACCGTCCGGTACCGCACCAAATCCCCATACCGCTCCGCTAACTCCTCCCGCGAAGCATGCTGCGCCACCACCAGCGGAGCCGTCGCCGCCGCCATCGACAACGCATACTCCTCCGGATTCGTATACGGCGGATCCAGAAACACAATATCGGCCCGATATGCCCCCAGCGCCGGCGCCGCCTTCCCGCGCACCACGTTTGCCCGGCTTTGCACACCCAGGCTCGCGATATTCGACCGCAGCACCTCCAGCGCCGCCGCCGACTTCTCGATAAAAATCCCGCGCGCCGCGCCGCGGCTGATCGCCTCAATCCCAACCGACCCGCTCCCCGCATACGCATCGACGAACACCGCGCCTTCAATTACCGGCGTCAAAATGCTGAACAGCGTCTCCCGCATCCGGTCCGGCGTCGGCCGCACCGCCAACCCCGGCACGCTCGCCAATTTCCGGCTTCGAAACTCGCCCGCAATCACTCGCATCAGCCCACCTGCACCAGTCCGTACCGCCGCTGCCAGTTCTCTTGAATAAACGTCACCGCCCGTCGCAACTCCCCCTCGCTCGGCGGATGCTGAATGAACTGCGCCGCCTCGCCCCGCGCAACTTCCAACAACTCACCATCGCGAATAATATTGGCAAATCGCAACGCCGGCATCCCGCTCTGCTTCGTCCCGAAAAACTCCCCCGGCCCGCGCAACCGCAAATCCATTTCGGCGATGTAAAACCCGTCGTTGGATTCCGTCAGCGTCCGAATCCGTTCCCGCGCCGTATCGCCAAGCTTCTCCGTCACCAGCACGCAGTAGCTCTGCTCGCCGCCGCGCCCCACGCGCCCCCGCAACTGGTGCAACTGCGCCAGCCCAAACCGCTCAGCCTGTTCAATCACCATCACCGTAGCATTCGGCACATCCACCCCAACCTCCACCACCGTCGTCGACACCAGTATGTGAATCCGTCCCTCCTTGAACTCGCGCATCACATTCTCCTTCTCCGCCTGCGGCAGCTTCCCGTGCAGCAACCCCACCGCCAACTGCGGAAACACGACATCGCGAAGATGGAGATAACCCTTCTCCGCCGCCTTCAGCCCCGCGGTCTCTGACTCCTCGATCACCGGATAAACCACATACGCCTGCCGGCCCGCCGCCGTCTCCCGCCCCACGAAGCTCCAGACCTCCTCAATCCGTGACGCCGGCAAGTGCTTCGTCTTGATCGGCCTCCGCCCCGGCGGCATCTCATCGATCACCGAGGTGTCCAAATCCCCATACATCGTCAACGCCAGCGTCCGCGGAATCGGCGTCGCCGTCATCACCAGCACATCCGGCTTCGCCACGCCCTTCTCCATCAATTTCAGCCGCTGCATCACGCCGAACCGGTGCTGCTCGTCCACAATCGCCAGCCCCAAATTCTGGAACTTCACGCCCTCCTCCAGAATCGCGTGCGTGCCGACAACGACATGCGCCATCCCCTGCTCCACGTACCCGCGAATCTTGTCCTTCTCCTTCGGCTTAAACGACCCCGCCAGCGGCACCACCACATACCCCAGCCGCTCGAACAGGTTCTTGAAGTAGGCGTAATGCTGCATCGCCAGAATCTCCGTCGGTGCCAACACCGCCACCTGGTAACCGTTCTCGATCGCGATAATCGCCGCTTCCGCCGCCACCAGCGTCTTGCCGCTCCCTACATCGCCCTGGAGCAAGCGGCTCATCGGATGCGGCTCCGCCATGTCCTTGGCGATCTCGCCCAGCACGCGCTTCTGCGCTCCCGTTGGCTTGAACGGCAGCATCGCCTTGATCTTTTCCCGCACTGCATCGTTCAACGCGAACCGGATACCCTCAACCGTCCGTGCCTTGTTGCGCTTAAGTTCCAGCCCGCACTGCAACCAGAAGAACTCCTCCAGAATCATCCGCATATGCGCCGGCGACCGGAACGAGTTCAACAGCCGCAGATCCGAGTCCGGACCCGGAAAGTGGATCGCCTGCACCGCCGCCCATCGCTCCATTAACTTCAACCGCTCCCGCAGCGCCACTGGAAGAAAATCCTCCAACGGCGCCACCTGGTCCAGCACGCGCCGCGCCAGCACCCGCATCAGCTTTGGCGCCACCTTCCCCGCCGCCTCGTAGATCGGCACCACGCGTCCCATATGCAGCGACTGGTCGCCGTCTTCATCATCATCGGCGAGCATCTCGAACTCCGGATGCATCATCATCAGGTCGCCCTTATACGGATCGAACTCGACCTTTCCGTACAGCGAAACCCGCGCGCCCTCCGTAAATACGTTCGTCAAATACGCCCCGTGGAACCACTTCCCTACCAGCTTTTCCCGCGAGCCATCCGCGAATACCGCCTCGAACATCCCTAGGTTCTTCCGCGCCATCTTCGGCTGCCGCGTCTCCCGCACCTCGACGATCACCGTCGCCATCTCGCCCGGCGCCAGCCGGCCGATCGGCTTCAAATTACTCCGGTCTTCATAACGAAAAGGAGGATAGTGCAATAGGTCGTTCACCGTCACCAACCCCTTCGCCTCGAGCATCTCTGCCCGGTACGGTCCGACCCCTTTTACATAAACCAGCGGTGTGTCCAGTTGCACGCGCGATACAATTCCCGTAATGAAGCCTGCCAGCCTACTCCTATTGTGTGCCATCGCGGCCGCCGCCGCCGACCTCCGTATCGGCATCATCGGCACCGACACTTCCCACGTCACCGCCTTCTCCAAGGTCCTCAACGACCCCACCGCACCCGACCACATACCCGGCGCCAAAATCGTCGCTGCCTACAAAGGCGGTAGCGCCGACATCGAATCCAGCGCCAACCGTATCGAAGGGTTCGCCAAGGACCTCGCCGAAAAGTACAAAGTCGAAATCGTCCCCACCATCGGCGCCCTCTGCGGCAAAGTGGACGCCATTCTTCTCGAATCCGTTGACGGCCGCAAACACCTCGAACAGGCCAAGGAAGCCTTCAAATGCGGCAAACCCATGTTCATCGACAAACCGCTCGCCTCCACCTACGCCGACGCCGTCGCCATCGCCAAAGCCGCCAAAGCCGCCAACGTGAAGTGGTTCAGCTCTTCCAGCCTGCGTTGGGCGGATCAGCTTGCGGCAGTGAAGAGCCCCGCCAACAAAAGCGTCACCGTTTGGGGACCCGGCCCGTCGGAAAAAACACACTACCTCGACTTGAGCTGGTACGCCATTCACCCCATGGAAATGCTTTACGCCATTATGGGCCCCGGTTGCGAAGAGGTCACCCGTATCTCCTCCGCTAACGACGTCGTCGTCGGCAAATGGAAAGATGGCCGCGTCGGCACCGTTCAGGTTCTGCGCCCCTACGGCGACTACGGCGCCATTGCTTACACCGAAAAGAAGACGGTCGAAAGCGGCAAAATCAAGTCCAGCTACACCCCGATGCTCCGCGCCATCGTGAAGTTCTTCCAGGACGGCGTCTCGCCCGTTAACGAAGAAGAAACCATGGAAATCTTCGCTTTCATGGACGCCGCCCAAAAAAGTAAGGAACAAGGCGGCAAGCCGGTCAAGTTAAAGCGATAAACTAAGAAGTTATGGCTTCGTTGCTAGAGGGTAAGACGGCGCTCGTTCTCGGGATCGCCAATAAGTGGAGTATTGCCTACGCCATCGCCCAGGCGTTCCGGCGCGAAGGCGCGACAGTACTCCTCACCTACCAGAGCGAGCGTCTTCAACGCTCGCTCGAAGATATTGGAAAGGACCTCGGCGCTGCCAAGGTTTTCCAGTGCGACGTTTCCAGGGACGAGGATCTGGCCAACTTGACCGCCACTCTCTCCCCCGAATTCCCGAAAATCGACATCGTCGTCCACTCCATCGCCTTCGCCAACAGCGAGGACCTTTCCCGGCCGTTCGTCGAAACCTCCCGGGCCGGGTTCAAACTCGCCGCCGAAGTCAGCGCCTGGTCGCTGGTCGGGGTCGCCAACGCCATTCGCCCTTTGATGACCGACGGCGGCGCCATCATGACACTCAGTTATTTGGGCGCCCAGCGCGTTATCGAGAATTACAACGTCATGGGAGTGGCCAAGGCCGCGCTCGAGGCTTCCGTTCGATATCTGGCCGGCGAACTGGGCGCCAATAACATTCGCGTCAACGCGATTAGCGCCGGGCCTATCAAAACTGCGGCCGCTCGTGGTATCAAAGACTTTAGCAAGATACTCGAAGCGATTGCCGCAAAGGCTCCGCTGCGCCGTAACTGCACGCCGGCCGAAGTGGCCGACACGGCGGTTTTTCTCGCCAGCGACCTCGGTCGCGGCGTCACCGGAAACACGATTTTCGTGGATTCCGGCTATCAAATCATGGGTCTATGATCTGAGGGTGAACTGTGATCAAAGTTGAAGGTGTTTCCAAGCGATACGCCCGCTTTACTGCGGTCGATAACGTTTCATTCGAAGTAGCGAAAGGGCAAATTGTCGGATTCCTTGGGCCAAACGGCGCCGGGAAAACGACCACAATGCGCATGCTGACCTGCTTCCTGCCTCCGTCGGAAGGTAAAGCCAGCGTCGCCGGGTTCGACGTCCTGGAGCAGCCGATGGAAGTCAAAAAACGCATCGGCTACCTCCCTGAGACCCCCCCCCTATACCCGGACATGGAAGTCGGCGAGTATCTCGACTTCGTCGGAAAGCTGAAAGGCCTGCGCGGAAACGATCTGGCCAAGCGCAGAGACGAAGTTTCGGGCAAACTCAACATTGGCGACGTCCAAAAAAAGCTCATCGCCAAGCTTTCCAAGGGCTACAAGCAGCGCGTCGGCCTGGCCCAGGCGCTGCTGCACAATCCCGACGTTCTAATCCTGGATGAGCCAACCTCCGGGCTCGATCCCAAGCAGATTCTCGAAACCCGCGAGCTCATCAAAGGCCTCGCCGGCGATCACACCATCATCCTCTCGACCCACATCCTGCCCGAGGTAGAATCGACCTGCGAACGCGTCGTCATTATCTCTAAGGGGAAGCTCGTCGCCACCGATACGGTCGATAACCTCACCAACCGCATGCGCGGTTCGGAAAACGTCGCCGTGGAAGTGGAGGCAGCGGAGGGCGAACTGGACGTCAGCGCGGTTCAGGAACGGCTGGAAAAGGTTTCGGGCGTCAACAAGGTCATTCTGCGTGACGATCGCAACAACCGCGCGTCCTTTGAAGTGGAAAGCCAGCAGGGCCGCAGCATCCGCGCCGATCTGGCGCGCGCCGTCGTTGAGGGCGGTTACGCGCTCACCGAATTGAAAGCCGCCGGCATGTCGCTCGAAGATGTCTTTCTGCAACTGACCGCCTCCGACAAGACTGAGAAAGGGGAAGCCGCTTGAGCAACATCATCGCCATCGCCCAGAAGGAGCTGAAAAGCTACTTCGTTTCGCCCATCGCCTACGCGCTGTTGGGCATTTACGCCCTGATTTCCGGGTGGTTCTCTCTGATCGCCATCGCCAACTTCATCGAGATGTCGATGCAGGGCCAGGGCCCGGCCGATCTCAACGGCTACGTAATCGCGCCAATTGTTTCCAACGCCGCCGTCCTTTCCCTCTTCCTGATCCCGATGATCACCATGCGCCTCTTCGCCGAAGAAAAGCGCACCGGCACCATCGAACTGCTGGTCACTTCGCCGATCACCGATCTCGAAATCATACTCGGCAAGTTTCTCGGTGCATTGGCCATGTACACCAGCATTCTTCTGGTGAAACTGCTCTGCCTCAGCTTCGTCTTTATGTTCGGCAACCCGGACTGGCGCCCGCTCGCCAGCGCCTACCTCGGCATGCTGCTGCAGGGCGGCGCGCTGCTCTCCATCGGCATGTTTATCTCAAACACGACGAAGAACCAGATCGTCGCCGGCGCGACGACTTTTGGTATGTGCCTGCTCTTCTGGACTTTCGATTGGGCGACGACATTCAAGGCCGATGGCTGGGCGAAAGTCTTAGCCTACCTGTCGCTAACGTCTCATTTCAGCGCGTTCGCGCGCGGCGTCATTGACACCAAGGACGCCATTTACTTCCTCTCGGTGATCGTGCTCGGAATCTTCCTGACCGCACGGTCGCTGGAATCCCTGCGGTGGAGGTCCTAACACCATGGCATCCCGGCAATCCAAATTCACTGCCTATACTGGCGTTTATGTGGCTATTTTCATCGCCGCGCTGGTGATCATCAATATCCTGGCCGACCGCAACAACAAGTCCTGGGACACGACAGTCAACAAGCGGTATTCGCTCTCGGACCAGACCGAAAAGATCGTTTCCGGCCTCAAGACCGACTTGCACGCGCTGTACTTCGACCGCACCAGCCGCTTCGAAACGGCGCGCGGTCTGCTGGACCGGTACTCGAACATGTCGACCAAATTCAAGATCGAATACGTCGATCCGGACAAGGACCCGGCGAAGGCGAAGGCCTTCGGCGCGCGCAGTTACGGGACGCTGATTCTCGACAACGGCACACGCCGCGAAGAAGCCAAGGCCGTGACCGAACAGGAGATCACCGGCGCGATGGTCCGTTTGCAGCAGTCCGGCGAACAAATGATCTGTGCGCTCGAGGGCCACGGCGAGCGTTCGCTTGAAGGCGGCGACCCGGGCAGCTTCGGAAGTGCAAAACAGGCCGTCGAACGCAACAACTACAAGACGCAGACCGTGAAGTTCGCCGAAAAAGCGGAGATTCCGGCAAACTGCACGATTCTACTTTCGGCCGGTCCGCGCCGTGAGTATAGCGATGCGGCGATCGCAGCCATCAAGGGCTTCGTGGAAAAAGGCGGCGACGCCATGTTCCTGATGACGCCCGCCATCAAAGGCGCGCGCGAAGAGACCGACGAGAACGCCAAGCTCGTCGCGTTGCTCGACTCCTGGAATATCAAAGTCAACAACGATTTCCTGTTCGACGCCGCCGGCCCCGGCGTGTTGGCCGTCGATGACTTCTCGCAGCATCCGATCGTCCGCGACATGCGCGGCTTGCCTGCTTTGATTGCATTGGCGCGCAGTTTGGAAGTCAAATCCGGGGCCGAGAAGCTTTTCTCGTCGTCTGCGGAAGCCCAGAGCACGAAGACGCTCGACGTGGCTAAGCTGCAGGCCGGCCCGACCATGGACGGCAAAGGTCCGTTCGTGCTGGCGGCGGCGACTGCCGTCGGCGGCGGGGGCGATATCAAGAAACAGGGCCGTGTGGTTGTGGTCGGTTCGGTGGACTGGGCGAGCGCGGCGATGTTCAACCGATACGGCAACCGGGACCTATTTTTGAACATGTTCAATTGGATGTCGTCGGACGAAGACCTGATTTCGATTCGCCCGAAAGAGCCCGAAGACCGGCGGCTGACGGTGAAGCCGAACCAGTTCTGGGTGTTGTATGCGACCAGTTTCCTGCCCGCGCTGACGGTACTGGCGGGCGGCATCATGGTCTGGTTGAAGCGGAGATAGCGCGATGGACCCCAAGCGACTGATGATCGGCGCCGTGCTTCTGCTGGGGCTGAGCGGGGCCCTGTGGTGGTCGAACAAGCAGGAACCCAAACCAGCCACTTCCGCGGAAGACTCGCCGAAGGTTTTGGAAATTCCGCAGGACCAGATCAGCAGAATCGAGATTCGCCGCACTGGCGCCGATCCGGTTGTGTTGGCAAAGGGCGCTAATTGGACCATCGAGGCTCCGAAGAAATTACCGGCTGATAACGACGCCGTCGGCGCCGTCGTCTCGGCCATGGCCGTCGTTAACTCCGACCGGCTGGTCGATGAAAAGGTCGCCGATTTCGGACCTTATGGGCTGAAAAGTCCGATCCTTTCGCTGGTCGTGAATCGGAAGGACGGCAAGTCGCACACGCTGCATCTGGGCGACAACGCGCCAAGCGGCACGGGGGCCTATGCGCGTGTTGAAGGCGAAACGCGTCTGTTCCTTGTGTCCTCTTACACACGGTCGGCGCTTGAGAAAACGTGGCGCGATCTGCGCGACAAACGGCTGCTGCCGTTCGACAGCGAGAAGTTGACGCGGGTCGAACTGGGCTCCATCGAGTTCGCCAAGAATAACGCCAATGCATGGACGATCGTGAAACCGCAGGCTTACCGCGCTGACAACTTCGCCGCCGAAGAGCTGGTTCGCAAGCTGAAAGACTCGAAAATGGAAGTCACCAACGACACCGAGGCGGAGGCCGGGTTCCCAGCGAAATTCGCAGCCGCCAAACCGGTGGGCATTGCGAAGGTGACCGACAACAAGGGCACAATGCAGATTGAAGTCCGCGCGGGCAAAGAGAAGGATTACTACGCGAAATCGAGCGCGGTCGAAGGCGTTTTCAAGACAACCACCGAACTTGGGGAAGCGCTGGCCAAGGGGCTGGACGACTTCCGAAACAAAAAGCCCTTTGAGTTTGGCTTCGCCCAGCCGGATTCAGTCGAAGTGAAGCAGGACGGAGTCACTTATCACTTTACGAAGGCTGGAACGGACTGGAAGAAAGACGGAAAGAACATCGATCCGGGTTCGGTGCAGCAACTGCTGGACCGGTTGCGGGAACTGACCGCCACGAAGTTCGCTGCTTCGGCCTCCGGGGCGCCATTCGCCGAATACACGGTAGGCAAAGAAAAGGTGATCGTCAACAAGCAGGGCGATGCTTACTACGCCCGCCGGGCGAATGAATCGGAAGTTTTCGTTCTCGATTCGAAGGCTGTTACCGAGGTTAAAGATTTGGCGGCGGCGGCAAAAGAAGTCGCGCCGACGCCCCCTGCGGCGCCGGCGAAGAAATAGCCGGCTACGCCACTTCCAAACGTTTGGCGTCGCGGTAGAGGCGGCCGAGGTCGTAATACTCGCGGGCGGCTTCGCTGAAGATGTGAATTACCAAATCGCCGTAGTCCATCAGTATCCACTCGGCGTTCTTTAGGCCTTCGATGGCAATGGGCCGTTCGCCGTCTTCGGTTTTCAACCGGCGCTCGATCTCGTCGCAAATCGCGGCATTTTGGCGCGGATTGCGGCCGTGACATATGAGGAAAACATCGGCCATCGTCGTGATTCCGCGAAGGTCGAGAACCTGAATATCCACCGCCTGTTTGTCTTCGGCTGCCTTGACTGCCGTGATCCAGGCGGAACTGAGATCGGCGGTTACCGCTTCCACTACTTCGGGTGCGGCCTTCTTGGGTTGTTTACGGGATGTCTGTGCCTGCAAATACTTCTCCTATGGCGACTCGTACTACACTTAAATTATAGTGCGGATCTGTCTACTAACGTTTGCCTGCCTGCTGGCGGTACGCGATTTGGCCGCGGCCGAATCCAGCGCCATACGTCAGGCGCGCGAGCAGTTGGAACATGTTCAAAAACTTGCCGAAGCCGGCGCCGCTTCGCGCAAAGATGTCGAAAAGGCGACGCTCGCGCTGCGTCAGGCGCAAGACGACTCGGTGATTGCCGAGACTTTGAACGCTCCCATCGCGGTGGAAGACCTGACCGAAGAACAATCGAGTGAAGCCACAGGCGCCGCCTCGCGCCGGCTGGTCCGGCAGCAGGAACGATTGGCGGAACAGGCGCAACTGGTGGCCCAAGGCGTCGCGCCGCGCACGTCGCTGGTAGCGTTTGAAGAAGATGTGGAAAGCGCGCGCAATCTGGTAGCGGCGATGGAACAGCGCGCGCGGAGTCTCGGCGAGATTGCGGCGATGATACGCGCCGAAGAGGAAGTCACAGACACGCAGGCCGACCAGCCGTCGATTGCCGATGGCGCCATTGCGCGGATTACTCGATTTGCGGGCGAGAACAAGTTCGGCAATGAAGAGTTCAAGAGAGTTCTGCTGGAGTTTGAGAAGAAATTCGACCGCAAACTGCCGGTGAGCGCTCGCGGGGAGACCGCGCTCCACCGTTCGATGGGTTTCGACCATCGGGGACGCGTGGATGTGGCATTGAACCCGGATGGCGTGGAAGGCCGCTGGCTGATGCGTTTTCTGGAGCAACAGAAGTACCCGTTTTTCGCCTTCCGAACCGCCGTACGCGGACAGGCAACGGCGCCCCATATTCATATGGGTCCGCCGAGCACCCGATACAGGACCACCGACTGATTCCCACATGAACAATCCGCAGCTACGCGTTCTCATCTCTGACAAGGAAATCCAGGAACGCGTTACGGCGATCGGGGCCCAAATTACGCGGGACTACAAAGACGGGGACCTGGTTCTAATCGGGATTCTGAAGGGCGCGTTTATTTACGTCGCCGACCTGGCGCGCGCCATTCACCGGCCGGTGCGCATGGACTTCATGGGCATCTCCAGTTACGGCAAGGGGAAGACGACTTCGGGCGAAGTGAAGGTGACCAAGGATCTGGACGCTTCGATTGAAGGCGCAAACGTCATCATCGTGGAGGACATCGTCGATACGGGCGTGACGTTGAGCTACCTGATTGGCCTGCTGCACAACCGGAAGCCCCGAAGCATACGGATTGCCGCATTGCTCGACAAGCCGGAGCGCAGGCTGCGGCCGGTGCAGGTGGCCTACACCGGTTTCACGATCGCGGACGAGTTTGTCGTCGGCTACGGGCTGGATTTCGCCGAGGACTATCGGGGGCTGAAGGACATCTGCGTGCTGAGCGAAGGCGACGCGGCCTAAATCTTACTGAGGCCCGAAACGCCCCCTGTTTGCGGTAAACTCTGCACTTCATGCCTCTTTCGCCAGGAAGCCAACTTGGCCCGTACGAGATCGTCGGCCCATTGGGTGCGGGCGGGATGGGGGAAGTGTACAAGGCGCGGGACACTCGACTGGACCGATCCGTGGCAATAAAGGTACTGCCGGAGCATATCGCCCAGCGCGAGGAAGCGCGGGCGCGATTTGAGCGCGAAGCGAGGGCCGTGGCCTCGCTGAATCATCCGAATATTTGCACGCTTCACGATATCGGCCCGAACTACATGGTGATGGAGTTGATTGAGGGAGAGACGATGGCGGCGCGGATTGCGAAGGGGCCAATTCCGCTAGAGCAGGCAATTAGTTATGCCGTGCAGATTGGGGACGCATTGGATCGGGCTCACCGGGCTGGGGTGACGCACCGCGATGTAAAGCCGCAGAACATCATGGTTACCCGCGATGGGGTGAAGGTGTTGGATTTCGGTTTGGCGAAGAGCGGAGGACGTACCGGCCCTACTGAGGAGACGCTGACCAAGGTGCTCACCACCGAAGGCACCATGATGGGGACGCCGCAGTATATGGCGCCGGAACAGTTTGAAGGGCGGGAGGCTGACGCGCGGAGCGACATCTGGGCCTTTGGAGCGGTGGTGTACGAAATGGTGACGGGTCGGAAGGCGTTCGAGGGCAAGAGCTACTCGAGCCTGGTGGGGGCGATCCTCTCCGCCGACCCGGCGCCGATGGCAATGCAGCCGTTCACTCCCGCGTGGCTGGAACGGCTGGTGCGGCGGTGTTTGCAGAAGGACCCGGAAGACCGATTCCAATCCATGCGCGATTTGGTGATCGACCTGAAGGCGCCGCCGATCGAAGCCATGGCTGGGTCGAAGTCCAACCGGTGGCTGTGGGTGGCCGCTACGGTCCTTCTGTTTGTCGCCGTCATTTTTGCCGGTCTCTGGATGCGTGGCAAGGGAATGGATCCCGGCGTGACGGTCGCGACAGTAGTGGGCCCACCCGAGGGCAGCACGTTCTCACGAATGGGGAACATAGGCGGCTCGGCCATCTCGCCGGACGGGCGAACGCTGGCCTTTGTCGCGACCAGCGACAAGGGAGAGGCGCTGCTGTATGTTCGGCCGCTGGAGTCTCTGACCGCTCGCGCCCTGGCCGGCTCGGAGAACGCCAGCCGTCCGTTCTGGTCACCCGACAGCAAGTCTCTGGCGTTTTTCGCCGGGGGCAAGCTGAAACGGATCGACTTGGCCGGCGGGTCGGCGGTTTCGTTGTGCGACGCGGCGGTTGGCCGTGGCGGGGATTGGAATGAAGCCGGAATGATCGTGTTTGCCCGTCAGGTAGAGGGCATTCTTCAGATTCCGGCTTCGGGTGGCACTCCAACGCCGGTGACTCGCGTCAATCGGACGGCGGGGGAAATCTTTCACTACTACCCGCAATTTCTACCTGGTGGACGGCAGTTCCTCTACCTAGTCCGGCACAACGATCCAACCCGAACGGGGATCGCCGTAGGTTCCCTGGATGGCGGATCGGCGGACGGCAAAACGGGCGAAGCTATCGCCAACGTGATCATGTCACGGACTGAGTTCAGCGCCCGCTATGACGCCGCTACCGGAAAGCTCGTGTACCTCCAGGGCGAGGGGACGCTACTGGCTCAACGAATGGAGGGGAGCCCGCCACGGATGGCGGGTGAACCGATACAGGTAGCTGACGGCGTGCGAACTGCGCGGACCAACGGCTATGCTGACTTTTCCTTTTCGCGCAACGGGATCCTTTTCTACCGGCAGGGGGCGGGAGAATCCAAAGTGCGGCTCGGCTGGCGGGACCGTTCGGGGAAACCGCTCGAGACGATCGGCGAGCCGTTTCCGACTGGAGGGACGCTCTCAAGCTTCAGTCTGTCGCCGGATGGAACGCGAGTGGTCTATCAGTCCAGGATTGCCGGCGGCGCCGACGATATTTTCGTGATGGATCTCGGGCGGGGCCTGCGGACACGGATCAGTTTTAGCGGCGGAAGTTCTCCCCGCTGGTCGCCGGATGGGCGATTCCTCTACTACAGCAACGCCACGGGAATCACACGCAAACCAGCCGACGGCTCGGGCGAAGGGACCTTGCTGTTGAAGGATGGCTCTTTCGTAACGACCGTGTCGCCCGACGGCAAAGCGTTGCTATTTGGAGTCACCGAAATCCAGAAGCTGCCGTTGATAGCAGGGGCAGCGGCCGGAGAAGCCACGCCCGAGGCTTTTCTGAAGGCGAACTACTCGAATGGGCAGGCCGCGTTCTCGCCGGATGGCCGCTGGATGGCCTATCGGTCCTACGAGCCGGGGAGGAATGAGATATTCATCCAGGGATATCCTGACAAGCGCGGCAAATGGCAGGTATCGAATTCGGGAGGCAATTGGCCCGCTTGGCGGGCAGATGGCAAGGAACTCTACTGGACCACAACGGATGGGACCGTCAATGCCGCGGAGATCGAATTGGGGCCTGAGGGAGTCCGGATCGGCCGCCCGCAGGCGCTGTTCCGGGTTCCCGAAACGGACACCTTTCCATATTGCCAGCCTAGCCGCGACGGGCAACGTTTTTTGGTGTACGAACCGGAAACGGGCGCCTCGCAGGAGGTTCGGATGGTGTTAGTTCAGAACTGGGCGGGGCGGCTGGGGAAGTGACGGCCTAGACTTTCGGCTTGGGCGGCGGAAGTTCGCGGGCTTCGCACACGCTCTGGAAGCCGTTGCGGCCATGCGCGCCGTCGCAGAACGGTTTGTTTTCCGAGAGGCCACAGCGGCACAGGGAGATTACTGTGCGGCCGGCGAGTCCGAATTCTTTGCCAATTGCGTCGTTGATCGAGAACTCCCCTTCGAGGCGGAGGGGTCCATTGTTGTTAACGGTTACTTTGGTTGCCATCGGAACGATGGTATCAGGTAGGCGCGGCTACAATCGAGATATGTTCCGGTTTTGCGCATGGGCGTTACTAATCCCGCTGTGCGCCGGCGCTCAGGAGTTGGCGCCGGGGATGCTACTGCTATCGCGGATCAAACGCCATATGGCCCAGGTGTTGAGCCGGCAGCCGAACTATACATGCCTGGAGACGGTTGAGCGCTCGTACCGGACTCCGAAGGCGAAGCGGTTTCAACTGGTGGATGCGCTGCATCTGGAAGTGGCGGTGGTGGAGGGGAAAGAGCTGTTTTCGTGGCCCGGGGAGCGGGAGTTCAAGGAGCGCGATCTGCGCGAGTTCGCTCCGACCGGCGCTATCGCGAATGGCAGTTTCGCGATTCATGCGCATTCGGTCTTTGTCACCGGCACGCCGCAGTTCAGGTACATCGGCGAAGAAACGATGGACGGCCGGCCGGTGGCGCACTACGACTATGAAGTTCCCCAGTATCGCAGCGGCTACCAGATACGGATCGGGGAATTGCGCGGCATTACGGGCTACCGGGGTTCGTTTTGGAACGATGTAGAGACGCTGGATTTGAAGCGGCTGGATGTGGAGGCGATGGAGATTCCACCGCATCTGCCGCTGAAGGCGAGCAAGGAGACTCTGCGGTACGAGCGAGTACCGATTGGTGAGTCCAACTTTCTGCTGCCGAAATCTTCAGAGCTGATCATGGAGGATATGCAGGGCGGGCAGAATCGGAACTCGATTGCGTTTTCGCGGTGCCGGCAGTATTCGGGCGAGTCGACGTTGTCATTTGCGGATGTGCCGGAGGGGGATGCGGCTTCGATTGCACCGGCGGCGCTGCCGGAGGCGGTCGTGGTGCCGGCGGGGTTAATGGTTGAGCTCGAGTTGTTGACGCCGGTTCAGTTTCCGGGCAACGCGATTGGCGATGAGGTGGAAGCGCGGGTGCGGCGCGACGTGAAGCGGAAAGGGGAAGTTCTGATTCCGAAGGGCGCGTCGATAAAAGGCAACGTGGCGGTGCTGTCGCTGCAGCGGGATAACCGGGGGAACCAGGGCCTGATGGTGGCGCTCCAATGGCGTGAAATAACCTTCGATGGTAAAGTGGGGCCATTCGAGGGACAATTAGAGGAAGGCGGCGCGATTCCGATTACCGGAAGCAGTATGCGCAGCATTTACCAGAAGCCGGCGAGCCGTGAGCCGGGCGTGCTGCCACATCGCGATGTCTTTTATGTAAGAAAGGATAGCTCCCAACTTCCGCGCGGTCTGGCCCTGAATTGGCGGACCCTGGCCCCCGGAAGCCCGGCAGCAAAAAAGCCGTGATCCAGTTCACCTTAGAGACCGACAAAGCCCTGTTCGAGAAATCGATGCGATTCGCGCAGAAACAGGTGAAGCGCCTGATTGACACGCATCCGGGTTTCTACCCGATGTACACACAGGAAGGCAAGTGGAAGCACGACGGGCCGGCATGGACCCGGTGGTGCGATGGCTTCCTGCCAGGCATGATGTGGCTGTTCCGCCGGTTCGAGGCCGATTCGGGCGGTAAGGAGCCAGAGTATTGGTATAAGAAGGCGGTGGATTATACGAAGCCGCTGGAGAAGCGCAAGAGCGACAAGGACGTGCACGATCTTGGGTTCGTTTTCCAGCACTCCTATTACCGCTGGTTCCAAGTGGACCGGGATCCGAAGCTGGAAGAGATTGTGGTCGAAGCGGGCAAGACGCTGGCCCTTCGCTACCGGGACAAGGGAAATTATCTGCGCTCGTTCGTCGCGGAGAATTCGCTGTTCATCGACATCATGATGAATGTCGGGCTGGTGTTTTATGCCGCACGGGCGACGGGCGACCGGAATCTGCGCGAGATTGCGACGCGCCATTCGCTAACGACGCGCCGGTTCCTGGTGCGCGGCGACGGTTCGACGGCGCATGAGGGGCTGTTCGACATTGAGACCGGCGAGTTCTTGCGAGAAGCCACGCAACAGGGGTACCGGGCCGATTCGTGCTGGGCGCGCGGGTTAACGTGGGCGATTTACGGTTTTTCGACCGCCTATGAGTATAGCCGTGACCCGCACTTCCTGGAGACGGCCGAGGACTGCGCCGATTACTACATTACGCACGCCAACGCGGATGGCATGGCGCCGTGGGATTTCAACGCACCGGCCGATCAGCGGAAGCAGATCGATACTTCGGCAGCGGCGATCGCGGCGAGCGCGTTCCTGCGGCTGGGGCGGCTGCTGCATGATCCGGTGAAGGGGCATTTTTACTGGAACACCGGGATTCGAATTCTCCGGACGCTGTCGCAGAACCATCTGGCCGATAAGGACAAGGAGTGGGAAGGCGTGCTGAAGGGCGGCGTCTACCACCTGCACAAGTCGCTGGGTGTGAATGAATCGGTGATGTGGGGCGACCATTTCTTTGTGGAAGCTTTGGAGCACGCGTTGCGGCGGATTTGAGCCGCCGCTTTATGGCGGTTCGGTTAGATCCGGACGAACCCATTATGGATAATTGAAGCGTGCCATCGCCGAAGCCGTTCGTTCAGGTGGCTTGTGTCTGCGAAAAGGTCCTAAGGGAAAGCGATTCCGTTCCCAGTTTGATCCGCATTTTAGACACCTGTTTGAAGACCGCGACGATCTGTGGCTACTGCGCACAACACTTTGACCCGCTCGCCACACTGGAAGACATCACGAACGACGAGCACTCCTACGCATGGCTCAAGAACGATAAACAAAACACTGAGCAGGTACTCTGGCAGAACGAGAATTGAAAGCCCGCACCTTTGGAAATTTCTAAAGAAAGCCGATTCCCGTCTCGGGTGTTCATGTATCTCCGCAAAGCGCCAGCACCACTCCACGTCGGTAATCCTGGTCTTTTTCGTGAAACTGTACTGTGCTGCCGCAAACATCTATGTTGAGGTAGAACTCTGCGTAGCGCTCTTCATCATCACTCTCGAAGAAGAACTTCATCCTCACAGGCGCGCCGGGTCACCGGCGAGGGATACCGCGAGAAACGGCACGCGCGGACGCATTCCTGCTTCGTATAGCTGGGTGCCGTATGCTGCATCCAAGATTTGGACAAAGGCGTCGCTTTCGGCTCCGGCGGAAATGAGTTCGGCTTTCCCCCAATGAAATACCAGATCGCCATTCTCGACGTCCTGCCGCTCCCAGTCTGGACCCAAATGAACCAGAAAGCTAATGATGGCATCTCCATACCGACCTCTGCCTGAGATCTGTTGACTGCCGTCACCGTTGTGGCTGAAACTTACCAGTGGTAGGTCGAGGTCGACGAAATCGTCCTCTCGGTTAACCCGTACGTCTCCCAGTTCGTCCAAGATGAATCATTTTAGCAGTGCTCGGGAATCGCCGCGGAGAGGTTTTAGCCGACCGTTCTGGTTTTCTCCCTGTAGATGCAAGGGCTTGCGGGCCCTCAGGCAGCAAGAAAACGCAAATCATCCCCCGCGGAGCGCGGCGCTCGATAATCGTCACGCCCTTGGGCGATAATCCGATAACCCCGCACAACAGCATCGACCGATCCTACCGACTCCGTCAAACAATACATTCCCGGCAGCCATCTCCAATGCCACCGACAGCCAATGCCGAAGGAGGGACATAGTCTAGTGCACAGATGAATCAAACCGCGCTCCGACTAGTTGCGTTCGGCCTCCAAGCGATGCAGTTCTTCGCGGATCGCGTTTTCGAGGGCATCCAAGCTGTGCTTTGCTGTATGCCAAAGCAGTGCATCGTCGACGGCCTCGTATTCGTGTCGATAAACGTTGCCCGCCGCAGCGATGGCAGCCCAATCGATTGCCGGGTGTCGTCTCTTCACTTCCTCTGTTAACCGGCGCGATGCCTCCGAGACGATTTCGAGAGCCCTGGTCACGGCATAAATGGTAAGGCGGCTGGACAGAAATGTTTCCACGTCCATGCCAGACGTGAAATCCCGAATCGCGGCAATGTTGTCCAGAATGTCGTGTAAGCGCTGCGCCGGATTCTTAGAAGGCATTTACGGCGTCCTGAAGGATCGCGTCCCTTAGGAGCGGCTTGAGAGTCTTACGGTTGACCACGTCCGCTCCCTCTATTAATTCGCCGATGTAAAGCTTAACCCGAGCGTACTCAAAAAGGCCCATAGGGCGCTGGGAATCAAGTTCAACAAGCACATCAACATCGCTATCCATGCGAGCGTCTCCGCGGGCTACGGACCCAAATACCGCTGCGTGTTCGACACCCATCCGACGCAAGTCCTCCTGGCGCGCTTGCAAGGTTGCGATGACTTGAGGCAGCTTCGCCGGCATCTTTACTTCGAGTCTACCAATCGCGGCATTCGAGAATAAATCGAGCCGACCGCGAAGCAAGTCACCGATCCTCTCGGCGTGAAGTGAGTTCAGTCTGTGTGTTTTTAAACCTCGCGGGGCGCCCCACACCCCTACTAGACCGCAGCATCTGGGTTCGGCACCGACCAACGTGGTGTGAATTGCTGAGAGTTCCGTGTTTACCGACTGCGGGGCGCGGCCCCGCGTTTAGGCATCGGAGCTCTGGTCCAGCAGTTGCCGGTAGCTAATGGCTCGTTAGGGCTGCGAGACGGGAGCGGTCGTAACCGTCAGCTTGGATCCGATGATTTCGCCGGAGATTACCATCTCCACGCGGCGATTCTTTTGGCGATTGGCCGCCGTGTCGTTGGGCGCGATGGGCTGCGTTTTTCCGAAGCCGATTGCAGTGAGAGAGTCGCCGCTCAAGCCCTGCGCAATCAGGTAGTCGCGAACGGTGGCGGCACGATTCTCCGATAGGCGTTGATTGAGTTCGTCGCTGCCGGTGGAGTCGGTGTGGCCTTCGACTTCGAGGCGGAGGCCGGGGTGCGCGAGAACGATGCCGGAGACTTTGGCGAGTTTTTCGCGGGTTTCGGGCCGCAGGGTGTACTTTCCGATGTCGAACAACACGTCGGCCATGTTGACGATCAGGCCGCGGGCGGTGTCGCGGGTGTCGAGGATCAGGTTGAACTGATCGAGCAGTTGCTTGCGGAGGGCGGTCTTCTCATCTTCGGCGCGCTGGCGGAGGCGGTTGGCTTCGGCGGTCGCCTGGCGGGCGGTTTCGGTCTCAGCCTGGGCGGCAGCGCGGGCGGCTTCGGCTTCGGCCTTGGCTTTCTCGGCGGCAGCGCGGGCGGCGTTGGCTTCAGCGGTCAACTGGCGCGCCATGGCGGCAGCGGCTTCGGCCTCCGCTTTCGCTTTCTCGGCACTGGCGCGGTCGGCCTCGGCGGCGGCACGGGCCTTTTCGGCAGCGGCACGGCGTTCCGCTTCCAGCCGGGCCTTTTCGGCTTCCTGACGCGCATTTTCCTGTTCGAGGCGGGCCTTTTCGGCGGATTCTTTGGCGCGCTCGGCGGACTCGCGGGCGCGGCGGGCTTCCTCTTCGGCCTGGGCCTTGGCGGCGGCTTCGCGGGCGGCGGCGGCGGCTCGTTCGTTAGCGAGGCGCTCCTCTTCCCGCCGTTTGACCGTGAGGACGCGGGCGTCTTCGGCGGTTTGGACGGCCTCGCGAGCGGTCATGGAGACGGGTTTGTTGCCGGCTTTACGAGCCTGGTAGCCTTCGGCCTGGGCGAGAAGATCGGCGGCTTTTTTGTAGGTGTCGGCAGCGTACTTGTCGGCGCCGGTGGCGCGGGCGATTTGCAGGGCGCCGCGGGCTTCGTAAAGCTCGAGGGGAACCCTGGCATCGATGACGGCACGCGGACCGGCGAGGGTGGCGTACTGACCGCGCTGGAGGAGTTCGAACTTGGCGTCGATCTCATCGATCTTGCCGACGGTGTCGGGCCTTACTACGTTTTCCATCACGATGACGTCGGAGGGCTGGGTGACGGCGAAGTACGGCTCGGCGGTGACGACGAGGCCGAAGGCCTGGAGTTCGGTGGTTACGTTGAGCTTGCTGCTGGTGCCGTTGAGGAGGATTTCGCCGAGGTTGGAGGCGCGGCCTTCCGGGGTGATGGCCCAAAGGACGTAGGTGAGATATTCGGGACCGTGGACGTTGGCGGGTTGCAGATTGCGGTACTCGACTTCGATTTCGATGTAGCCCTGTTTGCTTTCCACTTTGGCTTCGCCTTTGGCGGCGGCCATGATGGCCGTGCCTTTGAAGTCGATTTTGGTGGCGCCGCTGCGGTGGCGGTAGTTGATCGCCTTGGCGGTCTTGGCGACGACGTCGACTTTGAATACCGTCATGGGGACGTCGGGGTCCGGCTTCGTTCCTGCCGGCGGCTGCTGCGCGAAGAGTACGGCGCCGGCGCAAAACACAATGATGGCGTGACGGTGATCCACGGTTCCTCCAACTAGGGCCAAATATACTGCTTCCTCCAGTGTGGATGCAATTCGCAGACCTTGTGTTGCAAAGCCGCTCAACAGGAGTAACATAGCTAGGTTCCCATGTGGCAGCAAAACTACACACCTATCGGCGATAGTCTCGCCCTTTCCGCGACGGTGGCGGCAGTACCGATTGCGGTCCTTCTTCTTATGCTGGGCGTTTTCCGCAAGCCGGCTTGGGTTGCGGCACTAGTCGGACTGGGCGCGGCGGCGGCGGTGGCGCTGTTTGGCTACGGCATGCCCGTTGGCACAGTAGTTGGCGCCGCCACGTATGGGGCGGCGTTCGGATTGCTGCCCATTGGATGGATTGTGTTTTCGGCGATCCTGCTTTACCGGCTGACGGTGGAGACGGGGAAGTTTGAGATTATCAAGGACTCGGTTGGGAGCTTGACACCGGACCGAAGGCTGCAGGCGCTGTTGATTGCGTTTGCGTTCGGGGCGTTTATTGAGGGCGCCGCGGGGTTCGGAAGCCCGGTGGCGGTGGCGGCGGCTATGTTGACGGGGCTGGGATTCTCGCCGTTCTACGCGGCGGGCATTTGCCTGCTGGCGAACACGGCTCCAGTGGCGTTCGGATCGATCGGCATTCCGGTGACGACACTGGCGTTGACGACGGGGCTGCCGGTGAAGGAGCTGAGCGCGGCGGTGGGAAAGATCTGCGCGCCGATTTCGTTTTTTGTACCGTCGTATCTGATTCTGGTGATGGGCGGATGGAAAGCGCTGCGAGGGGTTTTGCCGGCGGCGCTGATCTGCGGCGGGGCGTTTGCGGGATTGCAGTTTCTGGTGTCGAATTACGTGGGCGCGGAGCTGGTGGACATTACGAGTTCGCTGGCGGCGATTGCTTCGCTGGTGATTCTGTTCAAGCTTTGGAAACCGGCGGATACTTTTCATTTGGAGGGCGAGTCGACGGAGGCGCCGGTGCTGCGGAAGCATAGCCCGAGCGAGCTGTTCTGGGCTTGGATGCCTTATTTGTTGCTGGTGGTGTTCGTGCTGGTGTGGGGTCAGGAAGGGGTGAAGGCGAAGCTGAACTCGTTGACGATTCCGATTGAATGGCCGGGGCTGCATAATTTAGTGCAACGAGTTCCGCCAACGGTGGGAAAGCCCTCGCCGTATCCGGCAATCTATTTGTTCAGTTGGTTGTCGGCGGCAGGCACTTCCTGCGTGTTTGCAACGATTCTGGCGGCGATGCTGCTGCGCGTTTCGGTGGGCAAGTTCATGGGTATTCTGGGACAGACGACGCAACAGTTGGCCAAGCCGCTGCTGACGATTGCCAGTGTATTGGCGCTGGCATTTTTGATGAACTATTCAGGCGCGACAGCGACGCTGGGGCTGGCATTTGCTTCGACGGGTTCGACGTTCCCGTTCTTCAGCGCGCTGCTAGGTTGGCTGGGCGTGTTTCTGACGGGTAGCGACACATCGGCCAATGCGTTATTTGGAAACTTGCAGGTAGTGACGGCGAACCGGCTGGGACTGGACCCAGTGCTGATGGCGTCGGCGAATTCGGCGGGGGGCGTGATGGGGAAGATGATCAGCCTGCAGAGTATTGCCGTTGCGGCGGCGGCGACCGGGATGAAGGCCGCCGACGAGGCGAAGCTATTTCGGTTCACGCTGCGGCACAGCGTGTTTTTGGCGGCTCTGATTGGGCTGGTTACGGTTTTCTACGCTTACGGGACCTAGGCAAGCGGCGGTTCGGTTTCAACGAGCGTGACCCAGAAGGGGCCGTCGGGACCGGTGAAGGACATCTGCTTGTTGCGGTTAGCGCCGCAGACACGGACCGAGTAGTTGGAGCCTTCGACGACTGAGGGCATCGAGAGGCTGACGCCGCGGGGGAGGACCGACTTCAGGTTGCCGCCGATCATGTTGGCCAGTTCGCCGAGGGCATCGTAGACGTCGTCGTCGAACTGGATGGGCCTAGGGATCTGCATGAGCTGCGAAGTGAAGACGAAAGCCATTTGCAGCCCGCATTCCAAAAGAACGGCGCCGCTCCATTCACCGGCGAAGTAGACGGCGCAGGTTGTACGTTCGGAGTGCTCGGTGTAGGGCACCGGGGTGGGAACGACGGGGTACCGGGTCATGGTTTCGAGTACGTCTTGAACGATACGGCAGACCTCGGTATCGTAGGCTTCGACTTGGAGGATGGAGTTAGGCATATGCATCTCAGGGAACTTGATAGAACGTAGCAGCGCCGTGGACGACGCGGGTGTAAGCGGGATCCAGATTGATGGTGGTTTCGGCGGCACCTAGGGCGAGCAGGCCTTGCGGAGAGAGTGTCTTGCGGATCTGGCCGAGAATCTTCTTCTTTGTGTCGACGTCGAAGTAGATCAGGACGTTGCGGCAGAGGACGAGGTCGAAAGGACCGAGGGTGGTCATGGGAGAGCGGAGGTCGAAGCGCTGGAAGCGGACCATAGAGCGGAGGTTGTCGTTGATCTGCCAGTCGAGGCCGGCGCGGGTGAAGTGCTTGACGAGATTGCGGGCGGGTAGTCCGCGATTGACTTCAATCTGGAGGTAGCGGCCGGCGGCGGCTTTGTCGAGCACCTGCTGATTGAGGTCGGTGCCGAAGATCCGGATGCACCAGCCGTCCAATTGCATGGCCTGTTGCATGTCGTGGAGGATCATGGCGAGACTGTAGGCTTCCTGGCCAGTGGAGGCGGCGGCTGACCAGATATTCAGGCGCTTCCCCTCTTTGCCGGTGTTGACGAGGTTGGGCAGGACCTGTTTTTGCAGGGCGTCGAAGAAGGCGAGGTCGCGGAAGAAGAGCGTCTCATTGGTAGTCATCGACTCGACGACGCGGCTTTTCAGGGGGAGCGGGGCGGTGGCGCGGAGGAGATTGCAGAGGTCGTTGAGCGTGCTGAGATTTTCCTGCTTGACGATGGGCAGCAGCCGGGATTCCAGGAGGTAGTTTTTGCCCGCGTCGAGAACGATGCCGGACTCCTGGTAGATGTAGCGCTGGAGAAAGGCGTAGTTCTCCGCGGAGATTGCGGCCGGTTCGTATTGTTTCTCAGCTATTGCTGTCTGCATGAAGATTGGCTCATCCTGGCGTGTGGAGTATTTATGGGGCGGTTACAGGCGGCGAAGGATCGCCGGCACGACGGCATTGAGATCGCAAACCGAATCGGCGAGTCCGGCGCGAACGATATTCCCGGGCATTCCCCAGATGACACTGCTTGGCTCGTCCTGGGCGATTACATAGCCTCCGAGGCCGCGGAGATACTCGACGCCGCGGTAGCCATCCTGGCCCATGCCGGTGAGTATCACCGAGACGGTAGCCGCGCCATAGACCTGCCCGACCGAGCGAAATAGAACGTCGACAGCGGGACGGCAGGAATTTTCGGCAGGGTCCTGATTGGTTCGAAGGACGGGACCGGCGGCGGTGCGGGTGACGCAGAGGTGGAAGTCGCCGGGCGCGATGTAGACCGTTCCCGGCGTTACGGCCAATCCGTCGGCGGCTTCGAGAACGGGCAGGTTGCTGGCGGCGTTCAGGCGTTCGGCGAGTAGCCGGGTGAACATGGGCGGCATATGCTGCACGATAAATACCGGTAACGGGAAAGACTTCGGGAGCGAGGGAATGACAGCGGCGAGGGCGTTCGGACCGCCGGTAGAGACACCGATCGCGACGGCTTTGGGTTGGACGTGTTTTGGGCGCGGAGATGGGGCGGCGGCGGGTTTCCCGGCGGCCGCCGGATTCGGTTCGAGGAAAAATTGTTTGACCTTCGGCGTGAGCTGTCGCTGAAACGATTCCTCGCCGTCGCTGGGCCGGGCGATTTTCGTGAGATAGTCATCGGCACCGGATGCGAGGGCGTCCATGGTGATGGCGGCACCCCTTTCGGTAAGGCTGCTGCACATGATGACCCGTGTTCGCGGGAACCGGCGCTTGATCTCGCGGAGGGTGGAGAGGCCGTCCATTTCCGGCATCTCGATGTCGAGAGTTACGACGTCGGGAGAAAGTTGGGCGATCCGCTGCAGCGCGATGGAGCCGTTGGAGGCGGTACCGACGACATCGATTCCCGGGTCGCCGCGCAGAGCTTCGGAGAGGAGTTTTCGGATAACAACCGAGTCGTCCACCACCAGCACGCGAATACGGGATGCCGGCGGCGAAACTGGAATATGGGCGGTAAGCATACGGGGAGACGTCGCGTTCTCCTACTGGAGGACGCCCATCAGGCGCAACTTGTCGGCGATGACGTCGTCGGTGAAGGGTTTCATGACGTACTCATTGGCGCCGGCATCGAGAGCGCGGTACATCTGTTCGATCTCGGTTTCGGTGGTGACCATCATGAGGGGCACCTGGTTGTATTTGGGGTCGGCACGGATGTTCTGGACAAACTCGAGGCCGTTCATCTCCGGCATGTTCCAATCGACGAGGATGACCGAGAGGTCCAGGCGCTGCGCGACGATCATGTCGAGAGCCTCCCGGCCGTTGGCGGCGGAACAGACTTCGTATCCAAACCGGTTCAGCGTCCGGCCCAGGATCATCCGGATTGCCCGTGAGTCATCAATTACTAAAGCAGTGCCCATGCAGTTCACCATTCTTTGCGAGATAGGAGTTCATTTGCCGTCTCCGTTCTTATCGGCCACCGGCGGCGCGGTCTGAGAGATATTGCTAAATCTTGAACTGGCCGACGAGCGATTGAAGCTGGTTGGCCATGCGGCTGAGCTCCAGGGCCGCCTTTTGGGTTTCGCCGGCGCCGCGCGTAGTGCTTGCGGCGGCCTCCGCTACACCGGAGATGGTGTGAGCGATTTCGTCGGCGCCCTTGGCCGCCTCCGCGACATTGCGGCCGATTTCGTTGGTGGTTGCGGTCTGCTGCTCGACGGCCGAGGCGATGGAGCTGGAAATGCCGCTGATCTTGCCGATGATTGCGCCGATTTCCGCAATGGCCTTAACGGCGGCCCTGGTGTCGCCCTGGATCGTTTCGATTTTCCCGCTGATCTCCTCGGTTGCCTTGGCCGTCGCCTTGGCCAGTTCCTTGACTTCGTTGGCGACGACGGCGAAGCCTTTACCGGCTTCCCCGGCGCGAGCCGCTTCAATAGTGGCGTTGAGCGCAAGCAGGTTTGTCTGCTGGGCGATGGAGGTGATGACCTTGCTTACCTTGCCGATTTCGAGACTCGATTCACCGAGCCTCGCGATGGTGCGGTTGGTAGCTTCGGCAACGTCCACCGCCGATTTCGCTACGCGGGCGCTTTCGTTGGCGTTCCTGGAGATTTCACGGATGGAGGCCAGCATTTCCTGACTGCCGCAGGCGACGACGGAGACGTTGTTGGAAACTCCTCCGGAAGCGGCGGAGACGAGGTTGGCCTTCGCGGCGGTATCCTCGGCATTGCCGGCGAGACGGCGGCTGATGGCGCTGAGCTGTTCCGAAGAGCCGGCCAGGGCGTTGGCATTGCGAGCCATTTCGGCCATGTTGTCGCGCATGGAGATCAGCAGGGCTTCCAGCGCTTCCCCCATTTGCACCATATCGGAATCGGAACAGACGGGGATGGGCTGGGCTAGATCGCCCTGGGCGGCGAGCAGCACGGTTTTGAGCAGGCTGTTGAAATTCGCACTGGATTCGCGCCTGGCGGTGATCCGCTCCCAGGTGGTGACGGTGCCGGCAGAGTTGCCTTCGGTGTCGAGGACGGCGGTTATCAGAACGTCGAGCGATTCGGGGCCGGCCTGGATGGTGGCACGGTGCGGGAGGCTGTCGAACGGGCCGGCGAATACACTGAGTTCGCTGCCGATCACCGATTCGGCCGGAATAGGCAGGCAGTCTCGCAGCTCGCTCCAATGCCGGAGGCAAACCGGGTTCATGTAGCGGATGATCCTGTCCGGGCCGGCAAACAGGACATTGATTGGCAAGCTTTCCAGCATTGCCTGGGAAGGGACAGTATTGGTCATGGATGTCTTAGAGGGCGGGGCTTAACTGCAGGGTGCGCTCAGTATCCAGGACGAGCAGCAGGCGGCCATCGAGCTTGTAGACACCTTCGAGTACCTGTTTGAGGTTGGGCGCCATGGTTTCCGGGACCGGCTCATAGGCGTCGGCGTCGACATGGATGACGTCGCCGATCTCGTCTACGAGAAGGCTCACCGCGCCGTCTTCGGTGCGGACGATTACGTTCATGGACTCCTGCTGTTCCTCGCGCGGTAGGAGGGAGAGACGCTGCCGCATGTCGATGGCGGCAACGATTTGGCCGCGCAGATTGATGAGGCCGCGCAGGACGGGCGGGGCGAGCGGGACGGGAGTCATCTCCTGCGCCAGGAGGACCTCCTGCACCATCTGCACCTCAATGCCGAAGTAGAGGTCCTTCATCAGGAATGTGGCGAATTGCCGGTTGCGATTCACGATAGGTTCTCCAGCGCGCGGGACAATTGCGCGAGCGAGCGAAGCATTGTCTCGCGGTCAAATAGCGAGAGCGCGGCGGCGAAGCCGGGAGGCACTGCGCTAGAAGCCGAATCCATGCCATAGGAGGGCAGGAGCGCGAAGACGGGGATCTGTGAGAGTTCGGGCTGTTTCCTGGCGCCGTCGAGGATGTGGGCGGCACCGTCGTTGGGAAGATCGAGAGCGGCCAGGACAGCATCTATGCGACGGGTGTTCAGCTTTGCCAACGCGTCATTGGCGCCGTCCGCTTCCGATACGACGAAGCCTCCCATTTCAAGCGAACTGCGAAGAAGGCCGCGGCCGAAGGCGGAGCTTTGGGCGATGAGTACGTGGACAGGGCGGCTGGAGGCGGATTGATGGAACCAGCCTGTGCCGGCCGAGTGGATTACCGCTTGGAGATCCAGGACGTCGGTGACATGATGGCCGATCACGGCCGAGCCGAGGATTCCGGGGCGGGAGCTGGCGCGGCGGATCTGAATGTGCGCTTCGACGATGTCGACGATCTCGTCGACGATCATGCCGATCCGGTTATCGCCGTCGGCGAAAACGATGACGTGGAGGGGTGTAGGGGAGTTTGCCGGGCCGGAGGCGCCGGGTTGGTCATCGAATGAGACCAACGGCAGGAGTTGGCCGCGGTACTGCACAACGGGCCGGCCGGCGGCGTATTCCAGACGGTCCCGCGGAACCTCTTCGAGACGGGCTACGACACTGAGCGGCACGGCGAGGCGGTCAAAGCTTCCGGCACGGAAGAGAAGCATCGTGCTGGTCTCGTCGACTTGTGATTCCGGAACGGCCTTATCGTCGGCGCGGCCGCCGGCGCGGCCTTCGCCGAGGACGCGACAGCGATGCGCGATGCCCATTACATCGAGGATGAGCGCCACCCGGCCATCGCCCATAATGGTGGCTCCGGCGTAACAGTTCAGGGCTTTCAGTTGCTTGCCGAGGGGCTTTACGACGATTTCCTGCGTGTCGTTCACTTGATCGACCACGAGACCGAATTGGCGGTCCTCAGCCTGCAAGATTACGATATTCAACACATCGGGGATACTGCCGGAGCGGTCGTCGAGCTCGAGCACGCGATCCAGAAAAGCGAGAGGCAAAAGATTGCCGCGCCGGCGGTGCAGCGGGACGTCATCGACCCACTCGATCTGGCGGCCGATTTCATCGCCTTCCAGGCGGACCAGTTCGAGGAGACTGCTTTGCGGGATGACGAAGCGCTCCTTGCGGACGCTGACCACCAGGCCGGGGATGATGGCGAGCGTGAGCGGGATTTTAATGCGGATGGTGGTGCCGAGGGAGCGGCGGCTAATGAGGTCGACGGCGCCGCCGATCTTCTCGATGTTGGTCTTGACCACGTCCATGCCCACACCTCGGCCGGAGATGCTGGTGATCTCGCGCGCGGTGGAAAAGCCGGGGAGGAAGACCAGATTGGCCAGTTCGCGCTCACTCATGCGCTCGGCCTGTTCGTCGCGAATCAGGCCCTGCTGGATGGCCTTTGCTTTTACACGCTGCGCATCGATGCCGTTTCCGTCGTCGGCGATCTCTATGTTGACGTTGCCGCCTTCGTGAAAGGCGCGGAGCATCAGGCGGCCGGCGGCCGGCTTTCCGGCCCGCAAGCGTGCTTCGGGGCCTTCAATCCCGTGATCGCAGGCGTTGCGGACGATATGGGTGAGCGGGTCCTTGATGGCCTCAATGATGGTTTTGTCGAGTTCGGTTTCGGCGCCTTCCATTTCGAGGGTTATTTGTTTGCCGCACAGGGAGGCGAGATCGCGGACGACGCGGGGCAGCTTGTTCCACACGACACCGATGGGCTGCATGCGGGTCTTCATGACGCCTTCCTGCAGTTCGGTGGTAATGAGGTTCAGGCGCTGGCTGGTAGCCATCAGCCCGTCGTCCTCGCAACCGGAGGTGAACTGGAGCACCTGATTGCGGGCGAGGACCAGTTCCCCGACCAGGTTCATCAGTTTGTCGAGGAGGCCGACGTCGACGCGAATGGTGGAATCTGCGATGGCGGTGCCCTTGCCGGCGGCGGCCGTATCGGCGGCGGGCAATTCGGCCGTGATAGGGGCCGCCGGGCGCATCTCCGCAGCAGCTTTCAGCCGCTGGACGAGCACGTCATACCTGGCTCCGCTTTCTTTGTTGGAGTTCTCGATGGATGCCAGTTCCGCCTTGACGGCGTCTACCGTTTCGAGAATCAGCGTCACCAACTCGGGCGTAAGGTCCCGTTCGCTGTTTCGCACCTGGCCGAGGATGGTTTCGGCGTGGTGAGTAATTCCTTCAATGGTGGTGAAGCTGAGGAATCCGCAGGTACCCTTCAACGTGTGAATGACACGGAAAATACTGCCCAATAGCGTAGCGTCCCTGGGATGGCGCTCCAGAAGCACCAGTTCCTGATCCAGGCGTGCAAGATTTTCGTTTGTCTCGATGAGGAATTCTTTGGTGAGTTCGGTGTCTTCCACGGATTTGGCGGGCCCCCAGTTTTATTTCGGCGAAAAAGGGGGGGGTATTAGGGAAAGGTGGGCGTGACCCACCACAAAATGGGGAGGAATATCCCCATTCTGCCAACGGCATACACCCCTATAGGGGAATTGACCCGCTAGCCGGATCGAGCCATACTACTGCCATATGTCGTCCGAAAAGCGCAAGTCCGAACGCGCGAGCGTCGCCCACAAACTGCAGGTCACGTACGTGGACGAGCAGGGCCGCGACCGTTTTGAGATCGTTACGGCGCAGGATATCAGCGCCACCGGGTGCCGTATCGTACTGAAGTTCAAATGCCGTCCGCGAACGGTGGTCGCTTTGAGCATCACGCCGGCCAATTCCGGCAGTGCGACGGTACGTTATCAAAACGCCACACCGCGCGGTTATGTGACGGGTCTGGAGTTTCTGGGCGGGCTGGTATTGAGGCCTGCCGGTATGGCCGAAACGGCCGCAATGTCGAGGTAAGCCTGGGTTATCGGACTCCGGGGCCGGCGTGTTTGTGTCGATAATAAAACATTTTCTATTGAAAATGTTTTGGATAGCTTGTACTATCGATCAAACGCATATTGAGTACTCCGCGCCGGGGGCGATTGGATTCCGTTTTCCGGTGGAGTACCGCTTACCTACTCCGGGCTGGCGCTGCCGCTTAGGCGCCGGATTAATGGAGAGAGATCTGGACGCCGCATCCAATCCCGCGCGGCATGCGGCGTCCAGACCTGATTCCTTAGCGTTTCAGGGCGAGCAGGCTATTGCGCGGATCGAGCAGAACGCGGAGCGGGGCCACGGGGAGCGTCCATTCGACGGAGGTTGCGGGGCCGTCGGTGCGGATCCAGCGAGTTTCGGATTTGCCGCGGCCGAAATCGAGCTCGATGGGAACGTCGATGGCGAAGTCCTCATGGACGGCGGATTGTTCGAGATCGAGGGTGAGGGCAACGCCTTTGGGAGAGCGTTTTTGTTTAGTCTGGAGGCGGAGGGTGGGGATGCCTGTGGCGTCGAGGTAAGTGGAGAATAGTTGCTCGAGATTGCGGTCGGGATTGGCTTTCGGCTGATGGGCGGCGGAGAGCAGGCGGAGATCCTCGGTGGTGACGCGGGCGCGGAGGAAGCGGGTGTGGAGTTCGCGGAGCATGTTGAAGAATGCGGCGTCACCGAGGCGGCGGCGCAGCATGTGGATGATCCAGGTGCCCTTCTCGTAGACGATGTAGCGATAGGCTTCGGGGGTCTGCGAGGTATCGAGGCGGGCGCCGAAGCGAATGGGACCGGCGGAGTCGATGGGCTGGCCATTGATGCCGTTGGTGAGGAGATGTTCGCGGTATTTGTCGAGGACGTCTTCCAGGGCTTTGGCGCCGCGCTTGCGTTCCAGGAGGAGAAGCGCGGAGTAGTTGGCGAGGGACTCCATCATCCATTCGTCGCGGTAACCCGCGGTGGTAATGGTATTGCCCCACCATTGATGGGCGACTTCGTGAGCCACAAGGATTTCTGAAAAGAAGACTTCGAGCATGCCCTGGTTGGCGAATTGCGGACGGTCGCGGGCGTTGAGGTAGGCCAGGGTGGAGAGATAGATTAAGCCGGGGAAGCCTTGTCCGAAGGTGCCGGGTATGGGGGAGACGGCGAGGGTTTTAAGAGGCGGGGGGCCGAAGCGGGCGGCAAGGAACTCGAAGGCGTCGGCGACGCTGGCGGCGAGGGTTGGGATGAGGCCGGCCGGGTCGGGCGGGGGGAGTGCCATGGGAGCGGGGAGGGTGGGTATACGCTGTTGGCGGCCCGTAGTGGGAACAGGAAGGGGGACGGGGATGGGCCGGGGCGTGAGGCCGGCTTCCATGGCTTTATTGGCGTAAATATCGACGGTGAGTCCGCCGCGGGAGGCACTCGAGCGCCTGAATTCGCCGAGGTTGAAGCCGGCGATGCGGAGGGGGACGAGGCTGCGGCGTTTGGTGATGCGGATGTCGCCTTCGGTGCGCTCCTCGATCAAATCGCCGGTGGCGATTACGTTCAGGGTTTTAGGGGAGCGGAAGTTGAGTTCGTAGGTGGCGAATTGGAGGCCGTGATGGGGATACCATGTGCCGCGGGAGTTGACGAAGAAGACGCCGTTACCGGCGGGGATGACGACGTCAGCTTCCTGCTGGAAGACCACGGTGTGTTCGCCGGGGCTGAGGCTATTGGAGAGCGCCACGAGGAAGACTTCGTTGTCGCTGCCGCGGAGGAGGGTGGAACGAAGGTTTTCGCGTTGAAGGACCTGGGCGGGAGCGCCGTCGACGGTGACTTCGCCGATGCGGATGCGTCGGGAGATATCGAAGGCCAGAGTGTTGCGGACGCGCCAGAGCTCGCTGGTTTCGGGCACGCGGATGCGGAGGGTGGTCGTGGCGCTGAGATGGAGATCGGCCCTGATGGAGGCGTCGATGCGGACGTGTTCGATTTGGAAGGCGCGGATGGGCGGCTCGAGGGAGGGGTCCTTACGGATGCGGCGGGAGGGGAAGCTGGTCCAGATGTTGTAATAGGAGCGGTTTTCGCGGTTGTCGAGCTTGGCGACGACGATTTGGTCGGTCGATTGGGGGTCGTAGATGACGTCGAAGGTGCCTTGGGGGGTGCCGCCTAGTGCGGCGAAGAAGAGGCCGTACTCGGGGCGGATTTTGCCGGCGGTGTCCTGGACGATGCGGGTTTCAAAGCTTGAAGTGAGGTTGCGGAGGGTAGGGCTGAACTGATCGGCGAGGAGGGCGCCCATTTCGGCGGCTGGTTTGACGGAGCTATCGCGTACGAAGGCGAGGATTTCGGCGGCGGTGTTGTCGGTGAAGATGAGGATCGCGGATTTGAAGTGTTCGTTGAGGTTGGGAGATTCGGTGAAGCGGGCGAGAGATTGGCGTTCGCCGGCGGTGGGGGGAAGGATGATGACTTCGGCGTCGCCGCCTTCGACTTCGCCCCAGATGAGAGCGGCTACGGGTTGGCCGTCGAGGGGTTTGGAGAGTATGAGAAAGACGTCGGTGAGATAGAGCTTGCAGTCCTCGCGGATGAGCGAGAGGTCGCGGACGCGCCAGCACTGAGCGGCGTCGAAGGAAAGTTCCTTGAGCGCGGCGGCGACGGCTGCGGCCGGGGTTTGCGTGGGGACTGCCGGTTGCGCGGCCGCGGCCGCCAGCGGCAGGCTAAATAAACATCTCCTCGTCAGTTGTAACTTGTGCGACATTCGCCGGCGAGCCCTTCAATAGATGGCCTACCGCGGCTTTGAGACCGGCGGCAACGCCGGAAATTTCGCGGATTGGCCGCAGGATGTTGCCTTGCACCGTATTGACCGTGTTGCTGACGCGGGTCATTGTGTCTTCCAATACCGTTTCGGCGCGATCCATCTGGAATTTGGCGCGTTCGGAGGCATCGGCGACGAGATCGTCGACGCGAATCAACTGGGTTTGGGTGAGAGTGAGAATGTCGTTGGCGCGACCGGTGATTTCGGCGATTTGGGCGCGGCTCTCGGAGATGATGGACTCGGCGGAGTCGATCAGGCTTTCCGCCTTGGGAAGAATAGCTTCCGCGTTATGGATCATCTTTTCGGCTTTGGGTAGAAGCGCGTCTACCCGCTCCTTGATTTCCTTGACGGCCTTGGCGGTACGGAACATCGCGATCGCCTGGGCGACAAATGAAATCGTGGTGATACCGATAAAGACCGTGAGGAGATTGAGAAGCGCTTCCGAATTCATCCGAATGTTCCTCGCCCGCGGGAGCGATTACGCTCCCACACCTTCGCTTGCACTGCTAACGGACTCGCGGTACGCCTGGCGGCCGGCATCGACCGCGGCAGCAAGCTGCTCTTTCTGGCGCTGCAGCGCGAGTTTACCCTTATCGGCGAGTTCGTTTGCCGAGGACTTCAACTCTTCGCCCTTTCGTTTTACGAAGTCACGGCTGTCGTCCGCTTTGCTGCGGATGAGCTGCCGGGTCTCTTCACCGGTTTGCGGGGCGAAAAGGATGCCCACGGCTACACCGATGCCTAAGCCAAGGAAAAAGTAGGAAATCCGTTTATCGTCGTCCATTGTAGAGTTACCTCGATTCTAGTGTACATCGCATTGGATGTTTTAACTCTTAGAGTTGCGGGTTGCCAGTTGCGTTGCCAGGATGAAGAATAAATATGTGCCTCCCCGCGTTCCGCCCAAATTGAATAGCGATGCGTTATGGAACTACGCCGCCCGGTTGTTGAGCGGGCGCGCTCTAACTATCGGCGAGTTGCAGAAAAAGCTTCTGGGCCGCGCGGAGAATCCGGCGGATGTGGACGATGTACTGTCGCGGCTGAAGCAGATGAAGGTGGTGAACGATCGTACGTTTGCGGACGGTTTCGCGACGGCTCGCCGGGACAGTTCCGGGTTTGGGAAGGGGCGGGTGCTGCGGGAACTGGCGAACCGGAAGGTGCCGAAGCTGGTAGCGGAAGCGGCGGTGACTCAGGCGTATGGGGAAGTGGACGAAGTGGAGCACGCGGTGGCGTTTCTGAAGCGTAAGCTGCGGATTGCGGATCCGGCGGAGTACTTTCGGGAGCCGAAGCATTTGCAGTCGGCGTTCCGGAAGCTGCGGTACAACGGGTTTTCGGCGGGGGCGGCGGTGAAGGCGCTGCGGCAGTGGTCGAACGAGGCGGATGGGCTCCAGGACGCGGAGGAGGATTAGTTAGCGGCGTCCCGGCATGCCGAAGCCGGTGGGGCCGCCGGGTTGTGTGGGCATGACGGGCGACTGGCCCGGAATTTGTCCAGGTACCTGGCCGGGGACTTGGCCCGGCATCTGGCCGGGAACCTGGCCTTGCGCGGTTTTTTGGTCCTTGGTGGGGTCGAAGACGAACTCCCACTCCTTGTAGTTCGTTTTTTCCTTGTAGACCTTAATGCCTTCGGCGTCGACTTTGCTGGCAACGCCGATGATACCGCCGCCGAGGCCCTGGGAGGCGCCACCCTGCTGGAGGTTAGCCAAGCCTTGGGGGTTGGGCCGGGTAAGGATGTTCTGAATCAGGGCGGCAGCGGGGTTTACCTGGACACCGTTGGGCATTCCGCCGGGAACGGGCCCGCCGCCCGGCCCGAAGCTGTTGGAGCCGCCGCCGGGTTGGAAGCCGGGAGGGAGCGGGGAGCCCTGCTGATAACCTTGCGGGGGCTGCGGGCCATTCGGAGGGGGCGGGGGAGTGGAACCGGCGCTGCTGTAGCCGCTGCCGAAAGTGTAGCCGCCGGAATTGGCGCTGTTGTTGGGAACGTTGCCGCCGGTTTGTGAGTTGGCGGCCTGCGTGGGGTACTGGCCCATCTGACCGGGGAGGCCGGGAACGCGCTGGATCATCTGGCCGTTGGGGCCCATGATTGGCACCATGGACTGCTGTTGTTGCTGCTGTTGAAGCAGTTGTTGCTGCAGTTGCTGCTGATTGGGATCATTGGGATCGCCGGCGGGAGTTTGGGCGCCGGGAAGAGGAGCGGCTCCGGCGGCTCCGGGCTGTTCACTGGCGCGGCGGTTCAGCGCTTGCGCGACGCGGCCGTTGGCATTGGGATCGACGGTGGAGCCGAAGCTGGGGCCTTCGCTGACGAAAGTATTGGCGGCTTTTTCGCCGATTTTAGTCGGATCGTTCTGGCCGGGTGTGGTGGGTTTTTGAACGAGGGAGTCGGTGAGGCGGCCAGTTGCGTCAGCGTGGATGAGGCGCCATTCGTCCTTGCCGGTGAGCGGGTCGGCGTAGCGGCGGCGGAGGAATCGGACGCCGTTGGTATTTTCGAGCTCTTCGATGGTTTGCGGGAGCTTTTTGTGCTTTTTCTGGAAAACTTTGATGGCGCGGACGTACTGCTCGCCGCGCTGGATAAGCAGGTCCTCGCGGTTGCGCTGCATCTGCAGAGCCAGGCGGGGCAGTTCCATGTAGAGCATCATGGCCATCATCGCGGACATGGCGAAGACGAAGATGAGGGCGTACCCTCGTTCGGATTGTCGTCGATTCGATGTCACTGGATCTGTTCGGTGAGAGGCAGAGTTTGCTGTTGTTTGTATTCGGTGTCTTCCATGACGACCGAGTTCATGTTGATGCGGACGATCTTGTAGCGTTTCTTGACGATGTCGCCTTCGTTGGCGACGTACACATCTTCATTTTCCAGGAAAAACGCGCGCTTTGCACCGGCCCGGGCGGCGGTGAACCCGTAGAACTTCAGGGGAATGGGCGGCGCCTGGGGTTTCGGCGGGGTGACTGGCTTCACCTGGGCCGAGGTGGGCGGGGGCTGGACTACGACCGGACCTGTGGGCCTGGGAATGATTTTGGGTTCGGGCGGTTTCGGGGGTGGTGGCGCGGTACCGAACTCAAAGAGTGGCCGCGAGCCGCCCTGGATGGGGACGGTGGTTAGCTTAGCCAGGAGGTCGGTGCGGAGCGTGGGATCGATGGTTGTGGGATCGATACGGTCTTCCACGCGCCGAGGGCGGAGGACGGGTTTGAACTCTTGCGAACTACGGTTCTTGGTGTTGGGGCGGGCTGTATTGGGGCTTTTGGCGGCGGCAGGGGTGATGGCCGCACGCGGGCCCGCCGAACCGGAGACGGGCGGCGGCGCTGCGGGGGCTGTCGACTTCTGGGAAGTTGAAGGCGGGCGGTCATCTCCGCCCATGAAATATGCGATGGCGGCGAAGATGAGGAGCCCGGCGAGGAGGGCGACTTGCTTGGGAGTGGCGCCGAGTTTCATTGCGCACCTCCGGGGGCAGCGGCGAGGACGGCGACCTGCGGGGTGGGCGTTTCGCGAATGAAAGTGTTTAGGCGAAGACTAATGTTGAGAACACCGGTGCCCTGTTGGGGCGAGGCGGCGAGACTTTCGATGATGACTAGGCGGTTGGCTTTGTCGAGCTCGCGGAGGAAGTGGAGGAGGTCAGCGTAGTTGCCTTCGTAACCGGCGGTGATGCTGACCATGCCGAGTTCGTCGGAGCCTTCGACTTCTTCTTCGTTGAATGCCTGTTCCTTGGGACGGACGCCGGCGGATTTGGCGAGCTGGTTAAGTTCACCGACGAGCGTGGAGTACGTGGTAGGGCGGCTGAGGAAGTAGCGGCCGAGGAACTCGTCGCCTTGCGTGCGGCCTTTGTCGACTTTGGCGGTTAACTGGCGGGTGCGAAGGAGCGCTTGCTGGCGCTGGCCGACTTGGCGGCGGAGATCGCTGAGGCGTGTCTCCATCTCTTCGGCCGAGCCGCCGAGCGGGCTGTAGACAAACCAGGCGGCGATGAGGTTGAGCGTCAGCAGGATACCGAGGCCGACGCGCGCGGTGGTGCGGGGGTCGTTTTTCTTCAGGCCCAGTTGGGCCATGAGGGCCGGGAGGTTAAAGTTTCTGGGCATAGTTAACACTCACGCGGCAGCGGTAGAGCGGCTCGCTTTGGGATGGGGGAAGGCAGTTGGCGACGCTGGGAACGCTGAAAATTCCGGAGGCCTCCATGCGTTTGAGGAGATCGACGACGGGCTCAACGGACTGGGCGCCGACGGTCATTTCCAGTTGAATTTGATGTTGGGGATCCGTCTGCGGGCGGATGGCGACCAGGCGCACGTTGTGGGGCATGACGCTTTCGAGGTCGGCAAACAGGCGTGTCCAGCTTACGGCTTTGCGGGCGATGAGTGTGTTGAGAAAGACGCTGCGTTCGAGTACGTCGGCGTTTTCGGTTTTGCGCATCGTGGCTTCGAGGGCGGACTGTTCGGAGGCGAGGCGGGCGAGTTGTTCCTCGGCTTGGGCGGTGGCTTCGCGGACGTCGCGTTTTTGATGGCGTTCGTTAACGATCAGAACGATGAGGAGACCCAAGGTCAGAACTAGAAGGCCAGCCAGAATCGACGAAGCCACGATCATGGCGCGATCGCGGCGGAACGGTTCGCTGGCAAGATTGATCGGGAATCTCATAGGCGGCCTCCGGCGGCGAGCCAGCCGAGGAGACCGGCATTGTGCGCCTGCGCTGCGCCGTACGGACTGTTGAGCACTTCGGCGGAGAGATCGGCTTCGAGCCAGCGGGGATCGAAGCCAACGGCGTAAACATTTTGGGCCTTCTTGCCCCACTCGTCTTCCATGTAGGTGAGGGTTGGGATGAGATGCTCGGCGATGGAATCGGGTGAGGCTTCGGGAAGTTCGATGGTGCGCAGGAGGCGCAGGGCGCCGCTATCGGTAACGGCGAGCGCGAGCACGGTACCGTTGAGCTTAACGACGACCTGGCAGCCGGAAGTGGGGACGGCGTTGAGCGCGGCCATCATGGACGTGGTCACGAAGCCGACGTGGAGGCCGGCGGCGCGGAACGGGGCTTCATAGCGGGCCAGTGTTTCGAGCGACATGGAACTGGCAACGACGTCGATTTTCTTGGAGCCCGGACGGGGTTGAGCGAAGTAGCTGACGGAAGCCGAATCGATGTCGAAGGGCACGGCTTTGCGCAGGCGGAACTTGACGAGCGATTCCTGATCCTCCTGTTTGGACGGGAAGGAATCGAAGTCGAGAACAGTGGTGCGGCCGGCGTAGTCGGGAAGGATAACGGCGGCGGTACGGCGTTTGCGGCCAGAGACTTCGCCGGTGACCTCGCGGACGGTCCGCGCCATGGATTCAGGGCGGAGAACGTTTTCCTCGCTGGGGGAGACACGCAGCGTGTTCGGATCGAAGGCGGTGAAGCCCTTGCCCTTGGCGGAGGACCAGGCCAAGCCGGTTTCGGAGACTTCGAAACCGAACTCCGGAGGGGGATCGGCGAGCAGGCCGTTGATGGAATCGACGATGGACATGCGTTATTCGATGAAGGTCACTTTGTTGATTTCGCGGAGCGTGGTGATACCGGCGCGGACGCGGTCCTGGGCCGATTCGCGAAGGGTGGTCATTCCCTCTTCCCTGGCGACGCGCTTGATTTCAGAGGCCGGGCGTTTTTCGAGGATCAGTTCCCGCATATGTTCGGAGAGGTCGAGAAGCTCGTGGATAGCGGAGCGGCCGTGGTAACCGGTGCCACCGCACTCGAAGCATCCGGCGCCCTCGTAGAACGTGACGTCTTTCCAGTCGTCCGGGTTGAGTCTACTATCGAGGATTTCCTGTTCGTCGATTCGGATAGGCCGTTTGCAATGTTCGCAGATGTTGCGGACCAAGCGCTGGGCAAGGATGCAGTTCATGGCGGCGACGAAGTTGTACGGTTCGACTCCCATGTTGAGGAATCGGCCCATGACGTCGAGGACGTTATTGGCGTGAACGGTGGTGAAGACGAGATGGCCGGTGAGAGCGGCGTTGATGGCGATTTGAGCGGTTTCCTGGTCACGGATTTCGCCGACGAGGATTTTGTCCGGATCGTGGCGAAGAATTGAGCGGAGACCACGGGCGAAGGTGAGGCCCTTCTTTTCGTTAACCGGGATCTGGGTGATGCCCTTGAGCTGGTATTCGACCGGGTCTTCGATGGTGACGATTTTGTCTTCGTCGTTCTTGATTTCGCTGAGCGCGGCGTAGAGGGTGGTGGTTTTGCCGGAGCCGGTGGGACCGGTGACGAGCACCATGCCGTAGGGCTCCTTGATGTAGCGGCGGAACCGGCCGATGTCGTGATCGGAGAAGCCGACGACGTCGAGGGAGAGCTTGGCGAACTTCTCCGACATTGACTCTTTGTCGAGGACGCGGAGCACCGAGTCCTCGCCGTGGACGGTGGGCATGATGGAGACGCGGAAATCGATGAGGCGGCCTTTGTAGCGAACGCGGAACCGGCCGTCCTGGGGGACACGGCGTTCGGCGATGTCAAGCTCGCTCATGACCTTGATACGCGAGATGATCATCGAATGCCAGTCCTTGGCGATGGGCGGCATGGCGTAATGGAGCACGCCGTCGATGCGGTACTTGATGACGACTTCGCCGTCGCGCGTTTCTATGTGAATGTCGGAGGCGCGGCGCTCGAGCGCGTTGAAGATCGTAGTGTCGACAAGCTTGATGACCGGGGCGATTTCGTCTTGTTCGGCCGAGAGACGGTCAATGGAGAGGGTTTCGTCGGGGTTCTCGTCGTCACCGCCGACGACGTCGAGGGTGAAGCCTTCGGTGACGGATTCGAGGACGCGCTGGGACTGTTCGGTTTTCTTGAGCAGTTCGTTGATTTGGTGGAGCGCGGCTACCTTGACGCGCAGGCGCTTCTTGAGGAGGACGGAGAGCTCGTCGATGAGTTGGAGATTGCGGGGATCGGCTACGGCGATTTCCAGGGTTTCGCCGCCGCCCGGACTTTTCTCCAGTGAGACGGGGACGAAGTTGTAACGGAACATCATGTCCACGGGGACGAGACGGAGGAGCTCAAGATCGACTTTGCCCTCCTTGAGATCGATGAAACCGGCGCGGTAGCGAGCGGCTAGGGCCTTGGCGTTGGTGGTTTCGACTTGCGGGTCGACGAGATTGGCGCGTTCGGTGGCCATGTTAACGGCTGCCTCCAATGGAGTCCGAGAGGGAGAAGATGGGGAGATATAGGGCGACCAGGACGAAGGCCACGAAGATGCCCATGCCGATCATGATGGCGGGCTCGATGAGCGATAGCACGGCGGCGAGGCGGGTTTGGACATCGTCCTCATAGAACTCGGCGACGCTTCCGAGCATGGCGGGAAGGGCGCCGGTGGATTCGCCGACTTCGATCATGTCGATGGAGAGTTCGGGGAAGATCTTCGTCTCGGCAAGGGATTCCGAAAGCGAGTTCCCTTCCCGGACGGACTGGCGAACCTTTCCGAGCGATCTTTCGAGCAGCTTGGCGCCCACGCTTTGAGCAGCGGTTTCGAGGGCCTGGACGAGGGGGATGCCGCCCAGCAGGAGAGTCGAGAGGACGCGGGAGAACTGGGCAACCTGATATTTGACCCAGATTTCGCCTCCGATGGGCGTTCGCATTTTGATTTTGTCGAGCGTTTCCTGGGCGGCTTCGGTCTTGCTCCAAACGTAGAAGCCGGCGCCGCCGCCGAAGATTATGGCGATCAGGAGGAGGACGTAGTCACGGGCGGCGGTGCCGATGGCGATGAGATAGACGGTGAGGGCCGGGAGCTTGGCGTCCATGGAGGAGTAGAGCTCGGCGAATTGGGGGACGACGTAGGTGACCAGGAAGCCGACGAGGGCGATGACGAGGACGATGAGGAGAACAGGGTAAATGAGCGCGCCGATAAGCTTTTTCTTGACCGCGAGATTGCGGCGCTGGTAGGTAACGTAGCGGTCGAGGACGTCAACGAGCGAACCGGATTTCTCGCCGGCGAGGATGCTGGAGATGTAGATAGGCGGGAAGGCGTTCTGCTTGGCGAAGGCGTCGCTGAGAGAGGTGCCGATACGGACTTCGTCGCGGACGGCGGTGATGTAGGGGCTCAGCTTTTCGTCGGTGAGGCGGGTGGCCAACAGGTCGAGGGATTTAAGAATAGGCAGGCCGGCACGGATGAGAGTGACGAACTGCTGATTGAAGATCAGGAACTTTTCGAGGTTGATCTTCTTCGGGCGGGACTTGCCGGCAGCGGTGGTGATAGCGTCGAACTTGCCCTTGGGCTTGATGGAGTAGACCAGAAAGCCCTGGCTGGCGAAGCGGTCGCGGATTTCGTTTTCGGTGTTGCCGTCGACGACTTCCTGTTTGATCTGGCCGCGCGCGTCGGCGTACTTCAGCAGATATTCGCTCATTGGTCTCTACCGGGAAGGACGACTTCGACGCCGGGAGGGGGCGTGAAGACGTAGAGCGAATCCTTTTGGGGGGGATTGCGAGATTCGTTGCGGAAGTGGAAGTCCATGGTGGAGGCATCCTGTCCGCGCACGGTGAGCTGCTCGATGCGGAAATCGGGGCCCGCCAGGAAGCTGACTTCGCGATAGGGGGCTTTTTCGATGTTTTTCGGCTCGGCGACGATGCGGAGCAGTGCGCCTTCGGGTTTGACGGTGAAGCGGTCAAAATCGCGGCGGAAGTCGAGTTTTCCGATGAGGAACGCCATAGGCGCCTGCATGTCGGCGGCTTCCTTGAGCTTTACTTTTTCGGCGCGGCGGCTGGCGGGAGAGTAGTACCAGTAGTCGGTGCCGTTGGAGACGTAGAGTTTGCCGTCGGGCTTGGTGTACTGCCAGCGCATGCGGCCGGGCTTGCGTAGGAAGAGGTGGCCCGATTCCGTGCGCCGCGGCTGGTTGGGTGCCTGGAAGGTCTGCTCGAAGTCCATCTCCAGTGTTTTGACGGAGTTATAGCGATCTTCGACGCCTTTGAGGAGCTTGGGCAGGTCAACTTCGGCGGCCGGGGCGGTGGCCGCTAATAGAGACACTACTGCCACAAGGACTTTCACACTACTTTAGACGCGCCGGACGGGCAAATCGTGGAAGCCTATTTTGTTCGCAGGGTGACGAGGGTGGCTCCCCAACCGCCGGCACCTTCGGGGGCGGTTTGGAACCCTTGGACGAAGGGGATGCGTTCCAGAACGCGGCGGACCGTTTCGCGTTGAACGCCGATGCCTTTACCGTGGATTATGCGGAGGTGGATTAAACCTTGCTCAAACGCCGCTTCGATGTAGGCTTCGACGACGCCTTCGACGTCGCGCGGGGGTACGGTGTGGAGATCGAAAACGTCGGTGATGGCGAGTTCGACGATGTCTTCGCCTTCGGGGTCCATTGTGTTTTGAGGATCGCAGATTGGGTTGGAGACTGGCTTGCTGATGATTGGCGATACTCGGTTCAACGTATTCTTCAACGAGCAGTCCCAGTCAGTAATGCGCGGGTGCTGTATCCACGTAGGAGCCAGCACCCAATTCCTTTACCGTGTGTCGTGCCTAGAAGTAGAACTTCGCTCCTAGTACAATGCGGCGGGCATCGAGCGTAGACGTGTACTGTCCGAAGGTGCCGCTGACCTGACGGTTCTGGGCATCGTAGCGGGCGGTGGTGTCCACGCCTTGGAAGCTGGCGTGGTTGAAGAAGTTGTAGAACTCGAAGCGGAGCTGGAGGCGCATGTTCTCCGACTTGCCGATGGGGAAGTTCTTGATCATTGTTACGTCGAAGCTGTTGATTCCAGGTCCGCGGAGAACGTCTTTCGGTGCGTTGCCGACACCGAATTCGGCGCGGGTCGGCGGGGCGAAGGCGTTCGTATCGAAGTGGCGCGCGGGGCTACGCTCGCTCTTCGGGATCGTGGGGTTGCTGAGCATGTTGACCCGGCTATCGATGCCGGCGCCGGAGGCTCCGATGATGTCGGCACCGCTGACGAGCGTGTATCCAATACCGAGCGGGGCGCCGCTAGTGAGGGTGGTCACGCCGGAGAGCTGCCAGTTATCGAAGACCGTGCGGACGAAGACATTGTTGGCATGCGACGAAAGCTTCGGAATATCGTAGAGGTAGTTCAGAACGAAGTTGTGTGTGCGGTCGAAGCTCGCTTTGCCGTAGTTACGCATGCGGTAGTCGAGATAGGGGTTCACCGAATCGCCGTTGCCATTGACGATGGTCATAGCTTTGGACCATGTCCAGGCGACGCCGAACTGGAGGCCCTTTGAGAAACGCTTGTTGATCTGCGACTGCATGGAGTGATAGTTCGACGTCCCGGCGAGTTCGATGTATTGAATGTCGGCGTAGCCGGGGAGGGGGCGGAGGAAGTTGTCGGGGAGCGGGCTGCCGGTGGTGGAGTCGATGCTGCCCGGCAGGAAGCGCGTTCCATACGGTAGCGCGTTCAGGCTGCGGCGCTGCATGAGGTGGCGGCCGACGTTACCGACGTAGGCGACGTCGAGGACGGTACCGAAGCCAATGTTTTGCTGGACGCCGAAGCTCCAGTTATAGACGGTCGGCGGCTGGAAGTCGCGCTGGATAGTGGTTACGCCGGGAGGGCTGATGCGGAACGGGCTTCGGAGGAGCTCGGCGATGGTCGTGTTGAAAGCCGTGCGAGTAATTGTGTTCGGGGGCAGTTCGCGGTGGATCAGGACCTGGTCGTCGTTGAAGCGGTCGTAGAAGATTCCGGCGCCGCCGCGGACGGCGGTTTTGCTGTTGCCGAATACATCCCACGCGAAGCCGAGGCGAGGCGCGAGTTGGACGGGCGGACGGTTCTGGATGCTCTCGTTATAAACGGTCATGCCCTGGAAGGGAGCGATGCCATCGGCGAACTGGCCGATGGAGGCGGGAGAGACTTCCTGGCCTGTGATGGGGTCGCGGCCAACGCGGGCGCCGGCGGCGTTGCGGAAGGGCTGGATGAGCGGCGGCTGTTTGGTGCGGTCATAGGTACCCGTATTGAAGGCGGCCAATTGGTCGTTGGCGCTGGACGTGGGCTGGATGACGTAGAAGCGCAATCCGGCGTCGAGAGTGAATCGGCGGCTGAGTTTCCAGGTGTCCTGCACGAACCACTCGATGTTGAAGTAGCGGGCATGGCCATCGGGCTTGTTGTTGGCTTCGGTGTAGCTTTGGACGGTGCCAAGAAGGGCGTTGGAATAGGCGAAGTTGCTGTCGAAGGGGTTGTTGGTATCGCGGTTGAAGTTGAACGTGCCGTTGAAAGCGGATCCGCGGGCGGCGTTGCGGGTGGTTCGCTCGATGTAGATACCGACCTTGACGTTGTGTTGGTTCATGATCTTCGAGAGGTTGTCCGACCAGTTCCAGATGTTGTTGGTGCCGAAGAAGGGGAAGCGCTGTTCAATGTTGAGCACGCCCGCGTTGGGCACTCCGCCGAAGTTGGCCTGCGGGACCAGGTTGCGAGGGTTGGCCGCGGGGAAAAACTGCGGCAGGTTGGGGGTGACTTTGGAGCGGGTGTTGCGGTCGAGACCTTCCTGGCTGAGCGGGTCGACGGTCTGTTTGGCGCGGTTCACGCCGAAGGTGAACTCATTGACCATGGTGGGCGAGAAGGTGTGGAGAAGAGTGGCTACCATGCCGACGGAACGGATCTGATAGTTGATGGGGAGCTGCGCCCAACTGTTGGAGGCGAGGACGAAATCGAAGTCGCCTTTGTACGCTTCATAGTCCTGGATGCCGCGCCAGTAGAAGTTGGTCTTGGGGCTGATGTTGTAGTCGATGCGGAGGATGGAATCGCGGCGCGGCTGCGTGATGGGCGCCTGGATGAGGGCGTTGAAGTTGTAAGTGGGGTCGATGGCGTTGGGCTGCGGGAAGATGTTGAGCAGAGCCTGGCCGTTGCGATCGATGCGGTTGGTGGGGATGATGTTACCGGGGAAAGGCACGCGGTTGTTGAGCGGATCCCAAATGGGTATGAGGGCGCGGTTGGTATCAAAGGTCTGGGAGTAGTCGCCGTTGCGCTGGGCCGTGGTGGGGAAGGTGCGGCGCTGCAGGGAGGAGGGGTATTTGCGGGGCAGGAACTCCTGGCTCCAGAAGAAGAAGAGCTTGTCGCGGTTCTTGTTCAGCTTACCCATGGGGATGGGGCCGCCGATGAAGTAACCGGGATAGTTAAAGCGGTATTGGGGACGGGGAAGGCCATCGCGATTGCGGAAAAATTCGTTGGCGTTGAGCGCTTCGTTGCGGAGGAAGTAGTAGGCGCCGCCATGGAACTCCTTGGTGCCGCTTTTGATGATGGTATTGATAGTGCCGCCGGAGGAGCGGCCATACTCGGCCTGATAGTTGGTGAGCAGTACCTTCACTTCGGCGACGGCGTCGAGCGATGGGGCAAGGTAGGGTCCGCCCATGGAGCCGGTGTCGAGCGAGGAGATGCCGTCGAGAGTGAGGTTGATGGTGCCGGCGCGGTTGCCGTTGATGATGATGCCGCCGAGGTTGTTCCAGCCGGGGGCGTTGCGGTTGGCGGTGTCAATGACGCCAGGGAGGAGTTTGACGAGGCCGAGGTAGTCGCGGCCCTTGAGCGGGACGTTCTGCGTTTGCTCAAGGGAGATGAGGCCGCTGCGTTCAGAGGATTGGGTTTGGAGCCGGGCGGATTCGGCGGTGACTTCGATGGTTTGATTGATTTCGCCGAGTTGGAGCTCGATTCTTTTCAGGACCAGGCGCTCGGTGGCGGTTAGAGTGATCTCGGTTTGCTCGTAGCGTTTGAAGCCTTTGGAAATAACCTGAATTTTGTAAGTGGACGGGAGTAACTGCGTAAAGGTGAAGTCTCCATTGGCGTCCGTTTGCATCGTTCGCGCCTGGGTTGTGGAGACGTTAGTCAGTAGGACTTCGGCGCCGGGCACGGCGGCGCCGGATTGATCGGAGACGCTACCGGTGAGGACACCGGTGAGACCTTGGCCTTGCAGGCCGAGCGAGACAGAAGCTGCGAGCAGCAGCGAGGCACGCGCAATGCGACTTAGCATGAATGATCCCCTTTTTGACAACCATTGCCGCGGCTTGAGGGATAGGACGATCTTAATGGAATGTAATAATTCGCGTAAGCGCGACCTAACCCAACGGCAATTGGGTGGAGCGTATCAAACGGCTGAGCGGCCGTCAAGCGCGTCGAAACTTTGTTGATGGTCGGTCGGCGCTCTGGGGCGGCCTACCGCAGTGTAGTCTGTAAGCGTCCCATGAAAGTACTTCTTGCAGTGTTGGCCGCTATTTTGACTATCGTCATAGGAGGAATCTGGCAATGGACGCGCCTGCCCTCAGACGCAACGTTGCGGCACAAATTCAAGCAGTCACAAGAGGACTTGGAGCGACTTCGGCAGTTGGCGAAGGACGACTACCTCTACGGGCGAGTTCACGCTGCGTACGTCGATCAGAAAACGCTTTCGGCCGAACGCCTCACGGAGTATCGCCGTTTGATGAAGGCCGTTGGAATTCAGCGCATTTGGGCAAATGGACCGGGGCTGCCGATCGAATTTCTGTTCGAGGCCTATGGGATTCTTGATACGGGTACTTACAAGGGTATTAGCTACGCGGCGGAGCCGGAGGGATTAGAGGCCGACTCGCTAGACAATTCTTGTATGGGGGTGCAGCGGAGTCGAACGGGCCGCTTTTGCCACGTTGTGCATCGGCTGGACGGGAACTGGTGGCTATTTCGTTACGAGTACCACTAACCTCCAAACCGCTAGGGTGAGCGCCATTGACGCGGCCACCCAGCGCGTGGGGCCTTGCGGGAAGACGATGGCGCCGTTGATGAACATCCAAGCGATGTAGGAATGAATGCTCGCGTTCAGCCATTTCGGGCGGCTTTCGCGGGACTTCGGGCGTAATAGCCACCAAAGGGCGTCGGCGGACCAGACAACGGTGAAGAGATAGTTGAACCAGATGCCGCCGCCCCAGTCGAGACCGAAGAGTTCTCGCGTTTGGCGGGCAGTTTCCTGAACGGCGAATCCGTGGCTCCAGTGATAGGCGTAGTGAAACGCCGCGACGACGTGGGCTAAATAGAAGACGCAACCAGTGATCCAGAAGGCGCGTGCTGGGCTGCGGCGGATCATCTGCGCAAGGGCGATGACGTAGAGGACGCCGGCGAGGCGGATGGTCCAGAGGATCACGGGGCTCAGGCTACAATACCCTATGTTCCGGCGTTTCCATTATGGCTGGGTGAACCTGGTGCTGGGCGCGATGGCGATGGTGGCGACTCTACCTGGGCGGACGCAGGGACTGGGTTTGGTAACCGAGCCGCTGTTGACCGATTGGAAGATGGATCGGGTTGTATTCGCGCAAGTGAACCTGTGGGCGACTCTGTTTGGCGCGGTGCTTTGCCTGCCGGTGGGCAGGGTGACGGACCGCTGGGGACCTCGGCTGGTGATGACGCTGGTGGCGGCCGGGTTGGCTGCGGCAGTGATCGCGATGAGCCGGACGACGTCGCTGGCGGTGCTGTTCGTGATGATGACGTTCACGCGGGCCATGGGCCAGAGCGCGCTGTCCGTGGTCAGCCTGGCACTAGTGGGCAAGTGGTTCGCGCGGCGATTGAACCTGGCGATGGGGATTTACGCGGTGATGGTGGCGATGGGTTTTATCGCGGCGTTCCCGGCGGTGGGGGCGGCGGTGATTTCCAACGGCTGGAGGGCGGCTTGGTTTGGGGTGGGGATTGGGGTGGGATTGCTGGCACCGGTGGCCTGGCTGCTGGTACGCGATAAGCCGTCAGGGGAAGATGTGGAGGCGCTGACGCTGCAGCCATCGGATTTGACGCTGGGCGAGGCGCTGCGGACGCCAGCGTTCTGGTTGTTTGCCTTGGCGAGCGCAGCGTTTGGGTTGGTTTATTCCGGGATTGCGCTGTTCAACCAATCGATTTTGGAACTGAAGGGGTTTCCCGCGGAGACGTATCACCGGACGCTGGTGGTGAGCACAATGGTGGGACTGGTGTGTAATTTTGCCGCCGGATGGGTGGGTCAGCGGTGGCCGATGCAGCGGTTAATTGGGATTGGGATGACGGTGCTGGCATTGTCGCTGGCCGGGCTGCCGCTGGTACGGACGCCGTTGCATGCGGACCTGTATGCGGCGGCGATGGGAGCTTCGGGCGGGATTGTGACGGTGGTGTTTTTCTCGGTTTGGGGGCAGGTGTTCGGGCGGTCGCACTTGGGGCGGATACAGGGCTGCGCGCAGGCGACGACGGTGGTGGCTTCGGCGGTGGGCCCGTTGCTGTTGGCCGAGACGCTGGCGGCGACAGGCTCTTACGATTTGCTGTTTTTCGGGTTGGCGGTGGCGGTGGCGTTGTTGGGGGCTTCGTCGTGGGTCGTTCCGACGCCCGCCAGGAGGGGATTGGTATCCTGAGGTTTCTATGTCGAAAATGTTGGAAGAGATCCGGCAGCAGCCGGCGGCGCTGGACCGGACGTTTCGATCCGAGCTGAAAGGCGTGGAGAGGCTGAGGGCGAAGTTCACGAAGACCCGTCCGAAGTTTATTATTCTCGCGGCGCGGGGAACGTCCGATAATGCGGCGCAGTTTGGGCGGTATTTGTTGGAGATCGCGACGGGAATACCGGTGTCGCTGGCGGCGCCTTCGATTTTCACACTATATGGCGCGCGCGTGGACTATAAAGACGCGCTGGTGGTGGCGATTTCGCAGTCGGGTGAATCGACCGATACGAACCTGGTGCTGGAACGGGCACGGGAGTGCGGCGCGTTCACGGTGGGGATCACGAACGAGGCGTCGAGCACGCTGGCCAAGATAGCCGAGCATAATATTCTGGTACGCGCGGGGCGGGAGAAGAGCATCGCGGCCACGAAGACTTATACGGGCCAATTGATGGCGATTTATATGCTGGCGTACGCATTGGGCGCGCCGGTTTCGCTCGATGAACTGCGGATGCTGGCCGAGTCGGTGGGCGGGGCGTTGAAACTGGAAGCGGAGATCCGGGAGAAGGCGGGACGTTACCGGTTCATGGAAAACGCGGTGGTGGTAGGGCGGGGCTTAAATTACGCCAATGCTTTTGAGTGGGCTTTGAAACTGATGGAGACGTGCTACGTAGTGGCGGAGCGGTTCTCTTCGGCCGACTTCCTGCACGGACCGATTGCGATGGTGGAACACTCGTTCCCCGTATTCCTGTTTGCGCCGGCTGGGGTGACCTGGCCGTCGATTAAAGAAATGATCGAACGGGTGCATGGATTGGGCGCGGAAACGTTGATCATCACGGACCGAAGCAATAAGGAAGCCGCGTCGATGAAGGGGACGCGGGCGATCGTGCTGCCGTCGTCGCTGCACCGGAAGTCCGCGGTACCGGAGGAGTTGTACACGCCGATGCCGTATATCGTGCCGGCGCAGATTCTGGCGGCGTGCCTGGCGGAGGAGAAGGGGTTAAACCCGGATCAGCCGCGAGCGTTGGAGAAGGTCACTAGGACGATGTAGTAAGGCGCATCCGCTCCGCCCAATGCAGGAAGCGGATAAGCTCGCGGCGACGCATCCAGAGGAAGGCGAAGAAGTCCTTGCAGCCGATTTGATCTGCGTGGATGCCCCAATAGGTCTCGATGCGCCAAAGCAGGTAGGGGCTTCGCCAGGGAGTAAACCGGTAGCCGCGGCTGGCTTGCCAGAGGAAGCCGATCATAGCGACGAGCGCTTCTCTTCCCCCTTGGCGTAGTAGCCCGTACGGGTGCGGACAGTGAGGCCATTTCCTTTGACGGTTACCTTGAGTTGCCGGAAGGAGCCATCGTCGGGCTTGGTGGGCGCGTAGGCAATGATGTACTGGCTGCGAATTTCCTTGGCGATTTGCAGCGCGACTTCTTCGACGCTCTCGACGTCCTTGGGGAAGTGGGCGATGCCGCCGGACTGCTTCGTGAGCAATTCCATGGCGCGCTGGGCGCGCTTGGAGGCCCGCTTGTCCTCTTCGTTCAGGATGCCGATGGCGAAGAGAAGCACTTCGCTTCGCTGAGCTTTGGCGAGGAGTTTTTCCAGGGTGTTGGTGTCGCTGGAAGCCGTGTCGTCGCCGTCGGTGACAACGAGGAGAACCTTCTTCGCCTTTTTGCCCTTCGCCAGGATGTAGTCCATGGAGAGCGTTAGCGCATCGCGCATGGCGGTACCGCCCTTGGCGTCGATGCGGGAGAGACCTTCTTCGAGTTTCTTGAGGTCGTTGGTGAGATCGGCATCGCGATAGGCGACATCGTTGAAGTTGACGATGAAGACTTCGTCCTGGCGATTCGAGGCTTTGACGAGCGCGATGGCGGCGTCCTCAACCTTCTTGCGCTTCCGGCGCATGGAGCCGCTGTTATCGACTACCAGGCCCATGGAAACCGGGACGTCTTCGCGACGGAAGACTCTGAGTTGTTGTTCGACGCCGTCTTCGAAGACTTTGAAGGCTTCTTTGGGGAGATCGGTGACGAATGCGCCTTTGCGGTCAACAACGGTTGCATGGAGGAGTACTTCCCGCGTGTCCGACCGGAAGGTCAGGCCGGTGTCCTGCTCCTGGTCTTGCGCGGCTGCTACCGCTGAGGCGCCTAACGCGAGGGCGAAAGCGCGCCTATTGAGCTGGGGCATAGTATCCTTGGCGCCAGAATGGGCGGAGCGGGGGCAGGCCGCGCGGCTGGTTAATCTTAACCTGGACACGCCGGTACTTGCCATCCCGATTGGAATTGTTGGGCACGTAGCCTATGACGTACTGATTCCGCAGTTCGATTCCAATTTTGGCGGCGACATCGGGAAGATCATTCAGGTTCTCGACCGGGAAGTGGCGCCCGCCGGTCTGTTCGGCGATTTCATTTAGCAAGCCGGGGCCGGCGAGTTCTTCGGCGGAGCGGGAACGCGCCGAAACGGGTTCGAAGATACCGATGGCGTAAATCTGCACGTCGGCTTCGCGAACCAGGTTCTTGATCTCACTTTCGGTATAACGGCTGGAGTTGTCGCCGCCGTCGGAAAGGACCAGAATCGCCTTGCGGGTATTGCGAGCCTTCTTCATGTGATTCAGCGCCATGTAGATGCCATCGAGCAGTGCCGTGCGGCCCTTTGCCTGGGTGAAGGTAAGGCGGTTCTGAATCTCTTCCGTATTGGTCGTGAAGGTATGGGTCATCTCCGGTTTGTCGTTGAATTGAACCAGGAAAAATTCGTCTTCAGGATTGGCGGTTTTGAAAAACTGGGCGGCGGCGAGGCGGGCCTTCTGGAGCTTGGAGCCCATGGAACCGGAGGCGTCAAAGACAAGGCCGACAGACAGCGGAGCGTCTTCGCTAGCGAAGGTGGCGATGCGCTGCTCCGCCTTCTCTTCGAAGAGTTTGAAGTGTTCGGCCTCCAGGCCGGTGACGAAGCGATTGAGCGGATCGGTGACGGTGACGTTGATGAGGACGAGGTTGGTATCGACGCGAATGCTGGCCGGCCGGCCGGAGGTTTCGTCGGGTTCTTCGGCGGTACCCTTGCGCCGGGGAGCAACGGTAGAGGTCCCCTTGGAGTTCGGGCCTTGGGCCGACGGAGTGCCCTTTGGATCAGCCTGCGGAGTCGACGGCGATTTTTCGTTCGCGGCCATGGCCACTGCTACCAGCAGCAGTCCGGCGCCAGCAAAGAGGGTGATTTTTCTCATGGCGGCCAGGGGCGACCTCACTCTGCGAAATTCTACTTGGATGATATCACGTATATGAATTTTCATAGCCCATTTTGGACGGCATGGAGATTATGTAACAGCCCTCTCGTGTTACCATCAAACGTGCCAAAGCAAGTTCTCGGAGTGATTCCGGCACGACTCGCCTCCACCCGTTTTCCCGCCAAAGCACTCGCCCCTCTACACGGTAAACCAATCCTGCAACATGTATGGGAACGGGCGAGCATGGCGAAGTATCTGCAGCAGATTCTGATCGCTACAGATGATGAAACGATAGCCACAGTCGCCAAGAAATTTGGGGCTCAAGTTCGCATGACGTCGCCGTCGCATCCATCCGGAACGGATCGCGTGGCCGAGGCGGCATCGGCGTATTCGCACGCGCTGGTGGTGAATATTCAGGGCGATGAACCGCTGATCGATCCGGAGGCGATCGACGCCGCCGTACTGGCGCTGCTCGAAGACGATGAGGCATTAATGGGAACGCTCGCCAAGCGGATTGAAGATTTCGCCGAGATTACTAATCCGAATGTCGTGAAAGTGGTGATGGGACGGGACGGGCGCGCTCTTTATTTCTCCCGGTCTCCGATTCCGTACGACCGCGGCGGCGGCGCGCAGTACTTCAAACATGTCGGCCTGTATGTCTACAGGCGGGAGTTCTTGCTGGAGTATCCGGCGCTTCCTGTCGGCCCGCTGGAGCAGGTGGAAAAATTGGAACAGCTCCGGGCGCTGGAGAACGGGTACAAGATCAAGGTCGCCGAGACCGATTACGAATCGTGGGGCGTAGACACGCCGGAAGACCTGGTGCGGGTCGAACAGCTTTTTGGAACCAGAGGGGTATGGCCAAATACATCTTCGTAACGGGCGGCGTCGTCAGTTCCTTGGGAAAAGGAATCGCGGCGGCGTCGATCGGATGCCTGTTGGAAAGCCGCGGACTACGGGTGACGCTGCAGAAGTTCGACCCGTATCTGAACGTAGACCCGGGGACGATGAGCCCGTTCCAGCACGGCGAAGTCTTTGTGACCGACGACGGCGCGGAGACCGATCTGGATCTTGGCCACTACGAACGATTCACTTATGCCCCGTTGACGCAAAGCAATAACGTTACCAGCGGGCGGATCTACGAGACGATCATTTCGCGCGAACGCCGTGGCGATTACCTGGGCAAAACCGTACAGGTGATCCCGCATGTTACCAACGAGATCAAGTCGAATATAGAAAAAGTCTCCGGGGGCGTGGATGTAGTACTGGTAGAGATCGGCGGTACGGTGGGCGATATTGAGAGCCTTCCGTTCCTGGAAGCCATCCGGCAAGTGCGCCATGAGAAGGGGCGGGAGAACTGCATTTTTGTGCACGTGACGCTGGTCCCCTGGATTGCCGCGGCCGGCGAATTGAAGACCAAGCCGACACAGCACAGCGTGAAGGAACTGCGGGCGATCGGCATTCAGCCGGACATGCTAATCTGCCGTTGCGAGAAGCCTCTGGTTGGCGATATTAAGGAAAAGATCGCGCTGTTCTGCGACGTGCGCGCGGAAGCCGTAATTGAAGCCTGCGACGCCAAGAGCGTCTACGAGGTGCCCTTAGGCTTCGCGTCGCAAAATGTGGACGATATCATTCTGCGCCAGTTCAAGATCGATTCGGGACCGCGGAACCTGGCCCGTTGGGAAGAGATGCTCGACCGGCTGCACAATCCGGTGGACGAAGTGGACATCGCGCTGGTGGGCAAGTATGTGGAGTACGAGGACTCTTACAAGAGCTTGAAAGAGGCGCTGCTGCACGGCGGTTTCGCGCACCGGCTGAAGGTGAACACGCACTGGATCGAGGCGCAGGACCTGCATTGGCCGGAGTGCGCGGAGCAGTTGAAGCGGTTCGATGGAATCCTGGTGCCGGGCGGATTCGGCAAGCGCGGCGTGGAGGGGATGCTGCAAGCCATTCGCTACGCGCGTGAGAATAAAGTCCCGTATTTTGGGATTTGCCTGGGCATGCAAACGATGGTGATTGAGTACGCGCGAAACGTTTGCGGGATGACGCAGGCGGATTCCGCCGAGTTCGATAATGCGACGCCGCAACGGGTGATCTATAAACTGCGCGAATTGAAAGGCGTGGACGAGTTGGGCGGGACGATGCGGCTGGGGGCGTATCCGTGCAGCCTGGCGGAGGGATCAACGGCGCGGGAGTCCTATGGGAAGCCGGTAATTTCGGAGCGCCATCGCCACCGGTTCGAATTTAACCGCGACTATGAGAAGGTCCTGACCGAAGGCGGATTGCAGATTACGGGACAAACGCCGGACGGTGTGTATGTGGAGATCTGCGAGATCGGGGATCATCCGTGGTATCTGGGGTGCCAGTTCCATCCGGAGTTCAAATCCAAACCGTTGGAACCGCACCCGTTATTTTCGTCGTTCGTCGGCGCGAGCTACCGCGAGCGGCTGCGGCGCACCGGGACGTCCGCCGAACTGCTGAGTCATGCCAACTAGCAAGCCGCTGGCCCTGATTGCCGGGCCGTGCGTGATTGAGAGTGAGGCGCATGTTCATTTTCTGGCGGAACAGATACGGGCGGTAGCCGGGCCCGAGTTTATATTCAAGGCTTCCTTCGATAAGGCGAACCGGTCGAGCGGAGAGTCCTATCGCGGACCGGGAATCCGGGAGGGGATGCGAATCCTGGAGGGACTGAAGGCCGAAGGTTACCGGATTCTGACCGACATTCACGAGCCGTGGCAGGCCGATATTGCGGCGCAGGTCTGTGACGTACTGCAGATTCCGGCGTTCCTTTGCCGGCAGACGGACCTGTTGGTGGCAGCAGCGAAGACGGGGCGGATTGTGAACATCAAGAAGGGCCAATTCGTCTCTCCGGGGGACATCCGGCACGCCGCCGAAAAGGTTGCCGCGGCGGGGAATCCGCACATCTTCCTGACCGAGCGAGGGACCTCGTTCGGTTATAACAACCTGGTGGTGGACATGCGTTCGCTTACGATTATGCGTTCGTATGGCTGGCCGGTGGTATTCGACGCAACGCACAGCGTACAGATGCCGGGAGCCGGGGGAACGCATAGCGGCGGCCAGCCGCAGTTCATTGAACCGCTGGCGCGGGCGGCGGTGGCGGTCGGCGTCGATGCGCTGTTTGTGGAAGTACACGACAACCCGGCCGAAGCTCTTTCGGACGGAGCGAACGCGCTTCCGCTGGCGGAGCTGGCCGGGCTTTGGGAACGATTACTGGAGTTGGATGCCGTCACGCGACGGCACCTTGCCTAGTTATTGAACTTGAATGCCGCGATCTTCGAGCAGATCGCCCGTAACGCGCAGCAAGTTAATGAGGTTGCGGCGGTACTGAATCATCGTGTTGACCAACTGCGCTTCGGCGTTGACGAGGCGGGTCTGGGCATCGAGCACGAAGAAGATGACGGACGTGCCGAGATCGTACTTCTTCTGTTCGGCATCTAGCTGCTTCTGGGCGAGGTCGCGGGCGACGGCGGCCAATTTGACAGAGGCCTTGGAGGACTCCACCTGGCTGGCGGCGTTCAGCACCTGTTGGCGAATAGTCTGCTCCAGGCTTCGGCGCGACAGAACGTCCTGGCGTTTGGTGATGACGGCATCGGCGAAATCGGCGGCGGCGCGGCGATCACGGATAGGCAGCCGCATCTGGAGGCCGAAGCCATAGATGGGGTAGTTGAAGGCGAACATCTGATCGAGAGCGTCCATGAAGCCGCCACGGATAACGGGCAGGACCGTGTTGCCATTGCGGGGGAAGAAATCGCCGCCGCGTCCCGTGGAAGCGTAGTTGGCACGGAGGGAGATGTCGGGAAGAAGCGCATTCGAAGCCTGTTTCAGGACCAGGTCGTCCTGCGCGATGCGCTCGGTTGTAGCCCGGAGGTCGGGGCGTAAGCGAATCGCCTTGGTGACGGCGGCTTCGCGGTCGATCTCTTTATCGTCGTTGGGCGGCAGCGGCGTCTCGGTAAGAACGATTGGCATATTCCGATACTTAGCGTCGAGGTCGGCGCCCATCTGGCGGCGGAGCGAATCCTCAAACTGCTGGAGGCGGTAGCGCGCCTGAAGGACTTGAATTTCCGCGGATGCGTAATTGGCTTCGGGCTGATAGATGTCGAGAGGGCTGATGGCGCCCAGCTCCAACTCCTTCTTGGATCGCTTCAGGGCTTCGGCGGAGAGTTCAAGCGCTTTCTCCTGAACGCGGAGGGTCTCACGGCCGCCGAGGAGATCCCAGTAGGCATTTTCGGCGTTCGAGATTAGCGTAAGGAGCGTGTTGAGGAAGTTTTCATTCCCGATGCGCAGGCGGCTCCGAGCAATGGTAATAGGGAGGCGATTGATCTCCTTGCCGCGATTACGCAGTAGCGGCATGATGACGGCAGCCGACATGTTGGAGTTCAGAGCGGGGTTAAAGAAGTTGTTGGAGTTGTTGGTGGAAGTCTTATTCGCGTTGAAGCCGGCGGTGTACTGCAGGCCGTTCTCCAGCGTCTGTACGTAGGAGAAAGCGAACGGCTGGGTTAACTGATTCAGCGTGGCGGAGCCTTCCAGCGTACTGGTTGACTGAGTAATCTGCCGGGTGGAAGTGAACTGCCCGTTAAAGGCCGGATCGAAAGGGGCATAGGCGCGGGTGATGGCGTTGCGGTTGATCTCAACGGCCAGGCGCTGGATGTCGATATCGACGTTGTTGGCCAGAACGAGTTGCAGGTAGCTGCGCAGCGAGAGCTCCAGTTTTCCATCGATCACGAAGTCCTCAAACTTCGAAACACCGCGTAACTCAACGGTGGGCATGGGTTCGGAAAGGTGACGCTTGAACCAGGCCTTTTTCGGGAAGTAGGGCGCGTCGAGGAGATCGGGATCTTTCTTATCCGAATGGGTGAACGCGCTGACGGGAGCAGGAACCGTTCCGGTGCCGGACCCGGCGGGCGCCTGCCAGCCGAACGCGGATTGGCAGACAAGCAGAGACAAAACGAGAGCGAGCAGTTGGCGATTCGATTTCATTGTTGGAGATTCTTCTCGTAGTTATTCGTAGCGGATCGCTTCGATGGGGTCGAGACGGGCGGCTTGCATGGCCGGATAAATTCCGAATACCAAGCCGATGCCGCAGGAGACGCCAAAGGCGACAGCGATGGAGGTCGTGGTGACTACCGTCGACCAGCCGGCCGCGGAAGCGATGATGTGGGCCAAGGTAACACCGAAGATGATCCCGAGCAGTCCGCCCATGATTGAGATCAGGACGGCTTCCGTTAGGAACTGGCGAATGATGTCTTTCTGCTTGGCGCCAATGGCGCGCCGGATGCCGATTTCGCGTGTGCGCTCGAGCACCGTGGCCAACATGATGTTCATGATGCCGATGCCGCCGACGAGCAGTGAAATGCCGGCGATACAGATCATGACGATGTTAAAGATAAAGCCGGTGCGGCGCTTCTGTTCGAGCAGGCCGGCGGGAACGGTAATGGCGAAGTCGCCCGCGTCCTTGTGGGTAGCGGTGAGGATAGCGTTGATGATGTTGGACGTCTCGATGGAATCGGTGCCGGCCTTGACGCGGATGTACATGCCATCGATCTCGTCCTTGAGGTAGCTGTTGGAGTCCTCAAAGCGGCGCATGACGGTGTTGAGAGGAGCAATGACGAGGTTGTTGCCGCTGGCGACTTCCAGGCCTTCGACGGAATCGGCGGTGGCCTGCGGCGCCAGAACCCCGACAACCTGCAGCCACGTGTCATTAATCTTGACGAACTTGCCGACTGCCGGATCGAATCCGAGGAGATTTACCTTCGCCGCTTCGCCGAGGACACAGACGGGCGTGGAGTGGTCGTTATCCTCATCGTTGAAGAACCGGCCCTCCACGAGCCGGAGGCTGTTGATGGCCATGTAGTTGGGCAGCACACCGATCAGGATCGGGGGTTCGGCGGCGGTCTTCGGCAAAACTTTTTGCGGTTTGAAACGCTTGCGGGGGGTCAAGTACTCTAACCCCTGAACGTTCTCGGTGATGGAGCGAAAATCACGGAACGACATGCCGGGGGAGATGGCGCGGCGTGCCTGGAGTTCGTTGCGGTCGACCGCTTCCTTGGCCTCAATGATGATGTTGTTGACACCGAGGAGATCGATGTAGCTCATCATTTCCTTCTGCGCGCCTTCGGTGATGGACAACATTGCCACCACGGCTCCGACGCCGAAAATCATACCCAGCATGGTCAACAAACTGCGCAGCTTGTGCACCAACAAGCTGGACAGGCCCATTTTAATTTCGGGCACTATGTCGGCTAACATCGACATGCGATTGAAGCTCCTAGAATTTCTTTGAAGTTACGATTTTCCGCCGGGCAGGGCGTTCATGGGACCGTTAGAACCCTTGTCTTCGGCCTTTTGTTTCGTGCCGGGCTTGGCCTCGGGGTTGGCCATTGCGATGGTTTCACCGGGTTTGAGACCGTCGGCGACAACCAGGGTGGATTCACTGCGGCGGCCGATCTTGATTCGGCGCGCGGCGAACTTCTCGCCTTCCTTCACGTAGACAACCAAGTGGCCCTCTTTTTCAAAGACGGCCTGGGCGGGAATATGAATCGCGTTCGGGATTTTCTCGACGATGATTTCGACGTCGGCCAGCAGGCCGGGGCGGAGAAGAACATCGAGACTGGAGTCCTGATCGGGAGGAGGCGGCAACTTGGCGTTGGCCAAATCGGCCGCGGTGAAGCGGCCGGAACCGCCGCCCATGCCGGGCATGCCACCGCCAGGACCACCGGGTCCGCCCGCACCACCGGGTCCGCCGCCTTCACCGCGACGGCGACGGCCTTCGCCGCCGGCCTGAGCCGCTTCCGGGTTGGAGGTATCGGGCTTCGTACCGGCAGGGCGGCCGACGCCGGGCGTACGGCCCGTCTTGGCCATCACTTCCTGCATAACTTTGGCTCGCTCTTCGGCGGAGAGATCCTGCATGCTCCGGCCCTTTAGAGCCGCCTGCATCGCTTCCCGCATTTTGGCGCGATCTTCGGCGGACATTCCGCCGGCTCCGGGAGCACCAGTACCGCCCGCGAAGGCCATGCCGCGTCCGCCGCGCTGGCCGCCACCGGCCGCGCCCGCGCCATCGGCGCCAGGCGCACCACCCGGACCGCCGCCCATCTGGCCTTCCGCCCCGCCCATTGCCGGCAGGCCGGGAAGTCCGGGCATGCCCCCACCGAAAGACATCGCCATAGAGGTAACTGGCGGCTTTTTCCGGTTGGCTTCCGCCGTGGCCAGGATGCGTTGAATCTGATCGGGCTTGGCGCCGAGCTTAGTCAATAGCTCCTTCATGTCGATGGTGAATACGACATCGAACTTCTTGGCAGGGTCCGAAGACATGACGCTCGCACTCGCCGTCGAAGACATCGTCTTGATGTGGCCTCTGAACTTTTCGTTGGGGATGGCATCGAGTGCCAAAATGACTTCCTGGTTCTCGTTAAGGTTGGCCCGGTCGAGTTCGCCGACGCGCGCCACGACTTCCAACTCAGATAGATCGAGCACGTCGGCGATGGGCATGCCTGGTTGAACCTGGTCGCCTTCACGAATATCGGGAACGTCGAAACCGAACCCCATGCGGCTTGAGCTATTCTGCCGGACCGCGATCAGTCCGGTCATCGGAGCGAGCACCTTCACCTGGTTCAGGCGAGAGCGGGCGCGGGCCATTTCCAGCAGCGCTTTCTGCTTACGCTCGCGAAGGACGGCCAGTTCGGCTTCCGCCTGTTCCTGGCGCGACTTGATGTCGCTCTGCAACTGGCTTAAGCGGCGCTTGGACTCTTCCAGGTTCAGTGCATTCTTCTTCTGGTCGATCGGCGAGAGCAGTTCATTACGCTTCACTTCGAGTTCCGACCGCCGAACGGAGTAGCGAGCGCGCAGCAACTCGACTTGATCCTGATTGTTTCGGATCGCCAGATCGGCTTCGGACTTCTTGTACTGCTCGTCGATCTGGTCAATTTCCAACTGCTTTTCTTCGACGCTGGAGACCAGTTCGGCGTCGTCGAACTCGATCACAAGGTCCTTTTCTTTTGCGAAGGAGCCAATCTCGGCGAGCTTCGTAATCTGAACCGTGCCGAAAAGATTCGGTGCCGTGAGCGTGGCGGAACGAACGGCGCGCAGTTCACCGCGGGCAAATGTTCGAACGACGATTTCTCCCTGCCGGACTTTCGCGGTAGCAATCGCCTGCTGACGCTCCGGCATCGACTGCATGAGCCGGTAGCCGCCCCAGGCGGCGCCCACGATAAGGAGGAGTACGGCAAGGCGAATAAGTAATTTAGTCATTGGTTCTTCTGCCCGTTGCTAGAGCTTCTTGGCGCGTTTGGCCACTTCGTTGGGATCCTCCATCGCGATCACTTCGCCGGCCTTCAGGCCCTTGGTGACGACGATGTCGGTATCATTACGCTTGCCGACGGCGATCTGACGAATCTCAAAGCCCTCGCCCTTCTGCACCCAGACGGCGGGCTTACCCTTGTTCATAAAGCTGGCGCGAGCGGGAATCAGCAGCGAATTCGGCTCGCTCTCTATGACGATTTCGGCGCTGCAGCTCATTCCGGGACGGAGACGGGGATCGACCTTGGCCAAGGTGGCGCGCGCAGGGAAGGTCTTTTCGGTGAGGCCCATGCCTTTGAAAACGACGGCGGCAATGGGGCTGATCCAATCGAGAGTGGCGTTGAACTCCACTTCAGGGATGGCATCAACGCGGACACGGAGACTCTGGGAGAGTTGCAACTTCCCGCGGTCGACTTCGTCGAGTTTCAATTCCACGCGCATCTGGGACAGATCGGGAATTTCGGCGATGGCGGCGCCGGTCCAGGCGCGGTCGCCTTCCTTAAACGGCGGCGGCGTGCTGCCGAATGAGCCGGCGGTGCGGGTATTCGGAAGGATGCTGACGATGCCGTCCATCGGAGCGATGATCTTCATGCGGGAAAGGTAGCCCTTGGCTCGTTCAACGTCACGAACGGTTTTGTCTTTCTTGCTGTCGAGGCGGTCCAGATCGGCCTGCTGCGTGGTCTTGTGCGCTTTGACGGTGACGTTCACCTGATCCAAATCGCCTTCGGCTGTGCCGACGTCGATCCTGTTCTTCTTACCTTCGATTTCCGAAAGGATCTCCGCTTTGGATGCTTCGAGCTTGGCGCGGTCTACATTGTACGTAGCCGTCATCTGGTTCATCGAATCCATTTCCTTGGTAATGCGATGAGACGCCTGCATTTGCACGATTTCCTTGTCGACGGTGCGGACGGAGGTTGCGCGGTCGAGGTAGTACTGCTCCTGTTGCGCGGCGTCGAATTCGATTACCGTCTCGCCCTTACGAATGGGTTTGCCGGACTCGGCCAGGAAAACGATGCGGGGATCGGGAATCTGCGGCGCCGAGAGGACAACGGAACGGGAGCTGCGAACTTCCCCGCGCGTTTTTACTGAGATCACAAACTCGCCTTGACGCACGCGCGCCACCGGCACTTCGACTTTGGTCTGGCCGGTGTAGCGGTAAGCCGCATAACCACCGCCGGCGACGCCTAGCAGGCAAAGGACAATAAGGATCGACCGCCGGCGGTTACCGGAAGCGGATTGGCCAAGGCGCACTTTTGGTTTGATATCTTTCGACATTATAGTTCCAGGCGTATATTTTGAAGATTAGGTTACGTTAACTCGCAGCCGCGTCAGGCTTTGCGCCGGCCGCGGGCGGTTCCAGGGCGACAATTTCGCCCGCCTTGAGGCCGCTGCGGATGGAAGCATGTGTATTGCTTGCCACACCGACCTGAACGTCGCGGCGTTCCCACGCCCCGGCGGCGTTGCGAACCATTACAAACGGCTTCGGCTCGGCGCCCGCGACGGAATTGTCGGACATGAGCGCTTCGGCGGGCACAACCGCGGCCGGTTCGGACTCTTCGAGAATTACGTCGGCGCTCACGCTGAGGTCAGGAATGATCCGCGGGTCGATCTTATCGAGACGGAGGCGAACGGCAACGTCCTTCTTATAGCTGGCGCGCATCCCGGCGGTCTTTGTGATGGCGCCAATTGTGATCAGGTGGGCCGGAAGTTCGAGGCCGGGGAAAGCGTCGAAACGAACTTTCGCTTTCTGGCCAAGTTTCAGGTGCTGAACGTCCACCTGGTTCACGGTCGCGTTAATTACCATGGAGGACTGGTCGACCACCTGGAGGAACATCATGCCGGGGAAGACCTGGTCCCCTTGCTGGTAAGGTTTGAAGTCCCCATTGTTAAATGTATTTTGTACTACGACCAAGCCGTCCATCGGGGCCTTGAGCACCATACGGTCCGCATTGGCTTGGGCGCGGCGGAGTTCGAGTTTAGAGGCAGCCAATTCGAGATCGGCAACTTTGATGGTGGCTTGCTCACCCACATCGACGAATTTAGCCGCTTCCTGCAACTGCTTCAGGTTCGCTTTGGATTCCTCGAGAGCCAATTTCAACTTTTCGGCATCGATGGCGCTACGGACGGGAATGGTCCGCATATCGAGTTCGGCCTTGTCCACGAGATTCTTCGCCGCTTTGATCTGTTGCTCATACGACTTGCGGGTTACTTCCAGTGTGGCCAGGCTGGCCTTCATTGAACTCTCCGACTGGTCGACGCTCGCTTTCTGATCGTCCAGGCGCAGAAGCATGTACTGGCGGTCAAATTCCGCGATCGGATCGCCCTTTTTCACGCGGGAACCGTTCGGCGCCAAGGTCTGCAACTGCATCATGAAGTCGCCAGACGAACCCATGCTCCGGCCGCCACCTCCGCCGCCACCTCCCCCGCCATTGCCGTTCCCGGGAATGGTGCTGGAGGTAGAACCGAGGCCGTCGGAACCCAGGGTAGCCGAGCTGGAAGGCGTGCTGGTCCGACTGCTGGACCGGGCAACCGTACTGGTTGATGAAGCGCCACCGGAGGCTGCTCGGGCCGAGCGAAGGCCGCTGGCGCCACCGGCACTACCTGCTGACGAGGCCACAGTGTCGCCGGAAATGCCGGATCCTCCAGTACCGCCACCAGACGATGACCCGGACGTGCTGGCTAGCGCCGTGCCGGCTGAGGCGACAGAGGAACCGCTTCCTGAACTGCCTCGCGACGACGAAGACGAACTGTTGGAATTGCCCCCGCCACTACTGCCGCCGCCAGACGATTGACCGCCACCTCCGCCTCCGCTGCCGCGGCCACCACCACCGCCGCCCATCATCGCCATTTGGGGACCGCCCCCCCCGCTGCTCCCGCGTCCTCCGCGCAGGGAGGGAGCGATCAGCGAAACGTACTTTTCGGCCGCGGTGATACCGGTAAGCCGGAGTGTCTTAGAGATCGCAGCGGTTTCCACGGGCGCTGTTCGTAAAGCAACAACAGTCGTTTCCACATTTTTTTGCTGCTGTTCCCAAGCCCAATAACCCGCTCCCGCCGCGACGGCAAGGACAAGGCCCCAAACCCAAGCCTTCGACGATTTCTTCGGAACTTCAGGAGGCGCAACGACTTGCGGTCCCGGCGAACCCGGAGGCTGCGGCGCCGGTTGGAGGTTCGGCAGCGTGGAACTCGACATCTGCATTGGGGTGATAGCCATGCCAGGATTCAGGTTGGATTGTGGGGAACTCATCGGATGACACTCCTCGTCGCCGGAACAGAGCTCCGGCGCACAGGGTTTCTCAACATCTATGACGCCATCTTAACCGAAAAGGTTATGGGGGAGTGGCGATAAGTATTACCGTTCGAACAGGAAAACGCAACCCGTTTCAGTACTGTCACCCGTTCATCGAAGCCAAAAACTCGGCGTTCGACCGGGTTTTTGCAAGTTTGTCGAGCAAAAGCTCCATGGACTCGGTGGGAGACAGCGGGTTTAGGACTTTCCGGAGAATCCACACGCGGGTGAGTTCTTCCTTGGCCATAAGCAGCTCTTCTTTCCGGGTCCCGGACTTGTTGATGTCGATCGCAGGGAAGACGCGCTTGTCAACCAGCTTCCGATCCAGATGGACTTCCATGTTGCCGGTGCCCTTGAATTCTTCAAAAATGACGTCGTCCATGCGGCTTCCGGTGTCGATCAGCGCCGTGGCGATGATGGTCAGGGAGCCACCCTCCTCAATATTGCGCGCGGCGCCGAAGAAACGCTTGGGACGTTGGAGCGCGTTGGAGTCTACGCCGCCGGAGAGCACTTTGCCGGAGGGCGGGACAACCGTATTATAGGCACGGGCCAGGCGAGTGATGGAATCGAGGAGGATAACGACGTCGCGTTTGTGCTCGACGAGCCGTTTCGCCTTTTCGATCACCATTTCAGCCACCTGGACATGGCGAGAGGCGGGTTCGTCAAAGGTCGAACTGATGACTTCGCCCTTCACGGACCGCTGCATGTCGGTGACCTCTTCGGGGCGCTCATCAATAAGTAGGACGATCAGGGTGACGTCAGGATGGTTGGTGGTGACCGAATTGGCGATCGCCTGCAGGAGCATCGTCTTGCCGGTTCGCGGCGGAGCGACAATCAGTCCGCGCTGCCCTTTGCCAATCGGGACGAGCAGATCCATGACGCGTCCCGAGAAGTTGTCCTTGCCGATCTCGAGCTTAATCCGTTCCTGCGGGTACAGCGGCGTCAGGTTATCGAAGAAGATCTTGTTCCGGGCCTCTTCGGGTGGTTCAAAGTTGATTGCATCAACTTTTATTAGGGCAAAGTAGCGCTCGCCTTCCTTGGGAGGACGGATTTGCCCGGAGATGGTGTCGCCGGTACGGAGGTCGAAACGGCGGATCTGGGAAGGAGAGACGTAAACGTCGTCGGGACCGGGAAGGTAGTTGTATTCCGGGGCCCGGAGAAATCCGAAACCGTCAGGCAAGCACTCCAGCACGCCTTCCGAGAAGATCAGGCCAGACTTTTCGGCCTGGCTCTGGAGAATCTTGAAGATCAATTCCTGCTTACGAAGGCCGGCGACGCCGATTACGCCGAGTTCCTTGGCGATCGTATTGAGTTTCACGATCGACATGTCTTTGAGTTCGACAAGGTCGAGGGTTCCGTCGCGACGGGCGCCGGCGAGCTCGGCGGGTTCGGAACCGCCATTGGGGACCTGCGTGTCAATGGCGGGCTTGGGACGGGAAACGCGCGTTCTGGATTCCACCAGAGGGCGTGACATGACTGGAGTGCCGGCGGTTACGGAAGTTTCCTCAGGCTGGTCCTGTGTCAGCGGGTCTTTGATGTCTGGATCGCTTGCCAAATTTCCCTCGCTCCCTGGCCGGTAACGGCCGAGAACGGCACGGGTTCCGATCCGTCATTTTGTTTTCGGATCGCAGCCATGCCGCGGTGCATTTCAGATTGATTGAGTTTGTCGACTTTGGTGGCTACAACGAGAAACGGCCTGTCCTGGGCAATGAGCCAATCGCGCAATTCCAAATCCTTATCCATCCATCCGCGGCGCCCGTCAAGCAGCAGGAAGCTGAGCACGAGTTGTTCGCGTTGAACAAGATAAGCCTCCACGAGGCTTTTCCAGGATTGTTGAACATGTAAGGGAACTTTTGCGAAGCCGTAGCCAGGCAGGTCAGCGAACGTAACAGACTCGCTGATGGTGAAGAAGTTTACTGCTTGTGTCCGGCCGGGCTGCGCGCTGACCTTGGCCAATTTCTTGACCCCGGCCAAAACATTCAGCAGACTGGATTTTCCGACATTACTGCGGCCCAGGAACGCAAACTCCGGTTGCCGGAGGTTTGGAAATTGCGCTGGGCTTGTTGCACTTAGTATAAACCGAGCGTCCGCTTTAAGGGACATAAAAACTGCCGGGGTGGGTCAGGCTCCTAGTGCGTCATGTCATCGACAGGGCGCGTTTCGGGCTGCACAGTAGCCGGGGTGAGGGGCAGCGGGGTGACTTCCCGCTCTAAGGCGATTTTCAGCACTTCGTCCATGGATTCGACGAAATTGAGCTTCATATCATTCTTAATTACTTCCGGGATGTCATAAAGATCCTTCTCGTTTTCTTTGGGAAGGACGAGCTCATGGATCCCATTCCGGTGAGCGGCCATCATTTTCTCTTTCAGGCCGCCGATGGGCAGGACTTTACCGCGAACCGTAATTTCCCCGGTCATGGCGATGTCGCCGCGAACGGGAATATTGGTCAAAGCGCTGGTAATGGACGTGGCGATGGTGATTCCGGCGGACGGCCCATCCTTAGGGATGGCGCCTTCCGGCACATGGAGGTGGATGTCGAGATGACGGTAGAAATCGCGCGTCAACCCTAGGGAGTGGGACCGGGTCCGCAGGTAACTCATCGCCGCCTGCGCCGATTCCTGCATCACGTCGCCGAGTTTCCCGGTCAAGGTGAGCTTTCCCCGGCCTTCCATGACGGCTGCCTCTGTTGTGAGAATCGATCCACCGACTTCGGTCCAAGCGAGACCGACCGTGGCGCCGACTTCATTTTTGTGGTCGGCGGCCATGTCGCGGAACTTGGGTGGTCCCAGGAGTTCGGCGAGCGTGAGTACGGTAATGGAGACGGCCGGAAGCTTGCTTTCGATCTTCTCTTCGCCGGCGACGACAACCTCGACAACTTTGGAGTCGTCCTTCTTCCGGCTCCTCTTTTTCTTGGCGACAGGTGCTACTTCCACCAGTTCACCGGCCTTGGCAATCTCTTCGGGCGTATCGGTCGTGGAGATTTCAACGACCTTCCGGGCGATCTTGCGGCAAACATTGCCAATCTCCCGCTCCAGGTTACGAACTCCCGATTCCTTGGTATAACCCTGGATCAGCGCAGTGAGTCCTTCGGAAGTGAAAGTTACCTGCGTATCGTCGAGACCGGTGGCCAGTTTCTGTTTCGGAATCAGAAAGGTTTTAGCGATTTCCGCTTTCTCCAACTCGGTGTACCCGGAAAGCCGGATAACTTCCATACGATCCTGCAGCGGTCCCGGGATGGTGTGGAGAACGTTGGCGGTTGCGATAAAGAAAACTTCGCTTAAGTCGTACTCGACGTCCAGATAATGATCCTGAAACATGAAGTTCTGCGCCGGATCTAGAACTTCGAGCAGCGCGGCGGACGGGTCGCCACGGAAGTCGGTCGACATCTTGTCGATTTCGTCCAGCATGAACACGGGGTTTTTGGTACCCGCCTTTTTCATGCTCTGAATGATCTGCCCTGGCAGCGCACCGATGTAGGTGCGGCGATGGCCACGGACTTCGGCTTCATCGCGGACTCCGCCAAGCGACAAGCGAACGAACTTGCGGCCAGTGGCCTTCGCTACCGACATCCCCAGCGACGTTTTGCCGACTCCGGGAGGTCCGACGAAGCAGAGGATCGAACCCTTGGGATTCTTAACTAACCGCCGGACAGCCAGAAATTCGAGGATGCGCTCCTTGATCTTCTCGAGCCCATAGTGGTCGGAATCCAGCACGCCGTGAGCGTACTTCAAGTCGCGAATCTCGCGCGTCTTGTTCTTCCACGGCACCGCCAGCAGCCATTCCAGATAGTTGCGCGATACGGTGGATTCGGCCGACATCGGCGGCATCTGTTCCAGCCGCTTCAATTCCGCATGCGCTTTTTCCTGCGCATCCTTGGTCATGCCGGCTTCGTCGATCTTTTTCTTCAGATCGTCGTACTCGCTCTTTTCTCCGCGGCCGAGTTCCTTTTGAATCGCCTTGATCTTTTCGTTGAGGTAGTACTCTTTCTGCGCCCGTTCCATCTGCCGCTTCACGCGACCCTGGACAGATCGATCCACCGAAAGTTTTTCGATTTCGATGTCGAGCATCTCCGCGACACGGGTAAGCCGGTCGATGGGATCAAAAATTTCGAGTAACTCCTGCTTCTCTTCGATCGTTAGCTGCAGGTTGGCGCCAACCGTGTCGGCAAGTTTGCCGGGATCGTCCACTTTAATGGCGGCGATCATCGTCTCGTAGTTCAGATTCTGGCTGAGCTTGACGTATTGTTCGAAAAGGGTGGTGACGCGGGTGGTCAGCGCTTCCAGATGCGAACCGGAATCGAGCTTGGAAGCGAAGGTCCGAACGGTGGCGCGGAAGAAGCCTTCTTCGTTGGCGACCGAAACGACGCGGGCGCGTTCGACGCCCTCGACCAGGACTTTTATGTTGCCGTCGTTGAGTTTCAGGCTCTGGACGATGTTGGCGATGGTACCGACGGAGTAGATTTCATCGGGGCGGGGATCGTCAACGGAGGCGTCGTGCTGCGTGGCGAGAAAGATCTTTTTGTCCGAGGACAGCGCCTCTTCAAGCGCGCGCACACTGGAATCGCGGCCAACCACGAACGGCGTCATCATGTGGGGGAAGATGACGACATCGCGGATCGGCATCATGGGTAGACGCCTGGAATCTATACGTTCTCGTGTGCTCATTCGTGCGTTGACCTAAAAATTTTTGGAATCGGTACTTTCGTTAGAATTCGATACTCCTAGAATCGGCTCCTTATTGAAAAGTGTTTACAAGGAGGTGACTTCTACGGTAACGAAAATTTGACGAGGAATTAGTGAGAAGGTCCGGCGAACGGGTCTAGCCGGCCTTCTCCAGAAGCGCGAGATTGATCTTCTGTGTGAGGACCATCTCTTTGGTGACCAGGAATTCGCGAATTTTCTTGTGGGAAGGGAGGATGTACATCAGGTCGAGCATCAGGTCTTCGAGGATCATCCGCAAGCCGCGGGCTCCAACCTTCCGCTCCATGGCGAGCGATGCAATGGCTTCCAAAGCATCGTCACTAAACTTCAGTCTAACATTCTCGAATTCGAACAACCGCTGATACTGCTTGATAACGGCGTTCTTCGGCTTCGATAGGATCTGGATAAGCGCCTCGCGATCCAGATCTTCCAAAACGCCGACCACCGGAAGCCGGCCAATGAATTCGGGAATAAACCCGTAGCGAATCAGGTCCACCGGCTGGATGAGGTTGATAAGCTGCTCGTCCTTGCGCGGGAGCACCTTCCGGGGGCGTATGGAATCCATCTGATCACCCTCGGAGAACCCGATCGAGCGGCGCCCGACGCGGCGTTCGACGATCTTGTCCATTCCGACGAACGCGCCGCCGCAGATGAAAAGAATGTTCGAAGTATCGACGGGCGTGAACTCCTGATGCGGGTGCTTGCGGCCGCCCTGCGGAGGAACATTGGCGATCGTCCCTTCCAGGATTTTCAGCAGCGCCTGCTGCACACCCTCGCCGGACACATCGCGGGTGATCGAGGGATTTTCATCTTTGCGGCAGATCTTGTCGATTTCGTCGATGTAAATGATGCCGGTCTGGCAGCGCTGGACATCCCAATCGGCATTCTGGAGAAGGCGGAGGATGATGTTTTCGACGTCCTCGCCGACGTACCCGGCTTCGGTCAGCGTTGTGGCGTCGACGATCGCGAACGGTACATCAATGATACGGGCCAGCGTTTGCGCCAACAGGGTCTTACCGGTCCCTGTCGGACCGATGAGCAAAATATTCGATTTGCCGAGCTCTACGTCGCTACCGCGCTGCTTATTCATCTGAATGCGCTTGTAGTGGTTGTAGACGGCGACGGCCAGCTTTTTCTTGGTTGAATCCTGGCCAATCACATATTGGTCCAGGTACTCCTTCAGCTCCAGCGGCTTCGGCAGTTTATGGGGCGCCGAGTAGGTTTGTTCATTCTTGTCGTCTTCCAGGATGGAGTTGCATACGGCGATGCACTCGTCGCAGATGTAGGATCGCGGATAATCGCTGAGTGGAGACGAAATCAACTTACCGACGACATCCTGGCTTTTATGGCAAAAAGAACAACGCAAAGACTCGTCCGTCGAAGAACGTTTCACGCTGGGACTCCTAGGGAAACAAACTTTTGAAACTGTGATGCCATAGACTTGTCGCCTTCATTATAGCCGTTCCGGTAATCGCGCAAGGTAATCTTCCTACCTAGAACCTTCGGTTGCGGTACGGGTAAAGGAATAGCCGATCCGCTTCAATCATGGCTTTCGGGAGCCACGGCGGCCGGGAGATAACGCGAGAGAACTTCGCGTAAACGATCGAGTCGTATGGGTTTGGAGACATAGTCGTTCATACCGGCGGCGAGGCACAATTCACGGTCGCCCTTCATGGCATTTGCGGTCATGGCCACGATAGGGAGTTCCGCGGTACTCCGAATCCGACGAAGCTGGCGGGTAGCCTCGTAGCCGTCCATCCCGGGCATCTGGCAGTCCATCAGCACCAGGAGGAAGGACTCCGTCGTGGCGGCGGCGATCGCAGCGTGCCCGTCGGAAACGACCTTAGCGGTTAGCCCGAGGGAGGCAACCAGCCGTTCGGCCAGCATTTGATTCACGGGATTGTCCTCGGCGATAAGTACATGGCCTGAGAGGCGCGCCGCCGGCTGGACGGGAACAGGCGCGATAGAGCGGGGCAGGCATTGGCCTGTGATCAGCGTCTCGGCCACCTGCACAGCCCGGACGGGACGGGTGAGGGTCACAACATCATCGGCCGGTTCGCCGCGATGGTGCATCAGCGAGATCATTGGCTCGCCCGCGCCCGGAAGGATGGCTTGCAGTTCGGCGCGGATCATCGCCGGGGATTGACCTGCGGCCGTGCCGGCGACGATTAACAGAAATGAGCCGGAAGCCAGGGAATCCCTGGCTTCGGCGACGGAGGCGGCGAGCGTGCAAACAGCATCGTGCCGGGAAAAGAGTTCGCCGATTGTCGCGCGCGAAAGGGGCGCGGGCTCGATCACCAGAACGCGGCATCCGCTGGTGACTTGGGGAGTGTCTGTATGGGGATACGTGGGACTTTTTAGCTCGACATCGAAGGTGAACGTCGAACCCGCGCCCTCCTGGCTCGTAGCGGAGATGCGGCCTCCCATCGCGGCCACAAGTTGCCGGGAGATCGCAAGGCCAAGACCCGTTCCGCCATGGCGGCGGCTGGTGGAACTGTCGGCTTGCATGAACGGTTGAAAGAGCCTCTCGATGGTTTCCTGGCTCATCCCCAGCCCCGTGTCGGTCACTGAAAACTGAACTCGAAACGAACGCTCCAACTGACGGATGAGCTGTATTTTTACGAATACGCTTCCCCCGTGCGGCCAATCTCCCCCGCGGCTGAACTTAATGGAATTGCTGACAAGGTTCATCAACACCTGGCGCAGGCGGCCTTCATCGCCGGAAACCCATTCGGGAACGGCGAGATCGATGTGGTAGCCGAGATCGACGCCCTTCTCAAAAGCGCGGGGCGCTAATAGATCGAAGACGTCTTCGACGGTGTTGCGGAGCGGGAAATCCCGCTCGATGAAATCAAGCTTCCCGGCGCTCATTTTCGAGAAGTCCAGAATGTCGTTGAGAATATCGAGCAGGGCTTCGGCCGAGCGATGGCTGGTCCGAACCAGGAGTTGCTGATCGCGATCCAGGCCGCTTTGCAGCAACAGTTGCAGGGTACCCATGACACCGTTCATGGGGGTGCGCAACTCGTGACTCATGTTGGCGAGGAATTCACTCTTCACGCGGGCGGCCGCTTCGGCTTCCACGCGGGATTTTTCCAGAAGCAGCGACTCGACGGTGGAGCGGACGAACCAATTGTCGATTTCGAAAACCTGGAAAATCACCGCCGCCACGAAAATTGCCGTGAGTCCCGTCAGTACAGCCGCTTCGCCATTTCCTCGGGACGCGACACCAGCCAACGTGGGGATCATGGTGCAGGCGAGATATGTGAGGGTAAGCTTGCGATCTCCGGCAAACGAACCCATCGCGAAACATCCGATCCCGGCGGTGATCAGCAGGACCGTGAACTGAAGGAAAACGCCGCGGTACTGGATCAGCAGGTAACAGGCAAGGAGGCCCCAGACTAGGCCAGCGATCGCCGAATGACGGAGGTAAGAGCGGAGCCAGCGATCGGCGGCGGCGGGGTCAGCGGGCGGCAATCCGACCAATAGCGACCGCCATCGGAGAAACCCGCTGAAGATGAAGAAGCAAAGCGCAGACGAAAACAGGAACGGCTGATCGGCGGCCAGGGATGTTCCGAATCCGAGTGGCAGTAGGATCAGTACGTATAGAAAAACAGCCCAACGGCTTCGACGCCAAATCTGTGCGGCCCGCGCAACTTGGATTTGAGGTGTGAACGCCGGATTGACGATAGACACTCCTTAAGAGGCTACTCGGATTCCGAGTCAGGCGTGGATTCCTTTGCTGGAGGTTCCACCTTGTTGGCCTGCTCAAAAAGGAAATTTAGCGTTTTCTGGGTACGGATGTGGCCGGCTATCCGACCAAGCGTTCCGTCCTGATCCAGGCGGCGGCGAACCGAGGCAACGGCTTCGCGTTCCTGCCGGGCGATTCTCTGCACTTCGCCGTCGACCTCTTCGCGCGTCGCGTGAATCGTTTCCCGATCGGCAACCCTTTCGAGCAGCAGCGAGGCACGAACGTCTTTCTGCGCTCGAGGAGCCTGGCTCTCCTTCAACTTGGCCCAATCGAGATTGAGCGTCCGAGGGTCAACGCCCTGGCTGGAAAGGGAGCGGAGCCGGCTCTCGATGAGCGATTCGACCTGCTGATCGACGTAAGCCTGCGGGATTGGGAAGTCGTAGAGCTCGACGAGGGAGTCGAGGATGGCGGTATGCGCTTCCTGACGAGCCACATTGTCGCGTTCGGCGAAAATGCCGCGGCGAACGGTTTCCCGGAGTTCGTCGAGACTCTTGAAATCGCCCAGATCCTGCGCAAACTCGTCGTTGAGCTCCGGCAACTCTTTGCGGCGGATGCTCTTCAGCGTGCAGGAGAAGTTGACGGTTTTACCGGCCAGGCGCTCGGCCCCATAGTCTTCCGGATACGTGATGGCGAACTCTTTCACGTCACCAGGCTCCATGCCAGTGATATTCTCCTTGAACGCGGCCATCGTGTCGGCGTGGCCGAGGTCCAACGGCACTTCATTTTCGTTGATTTCGCCTCCTTCGAGTGGAGTAAGGCTGTGAAGGGCGATCAAAACGTGATCGGTGGCCGTTGCGGGCCGGGGATCTTCGTTAATGTATTCCGCTTTTTGCTCGCGGAGAGTTTGCAATCGGGTCTCCACCTCTTCCTCGGTGACCACCGGTTCGCGGTAGGGAACGGTGAGGCCGCGGTAGTCGTCGCGCAGCTCGAATTCGGGCGCGACTTCGAACTGCGCCTTGAACTTCAAGGGCTCGCCGGCGTGATAATGCATATCGACGACCGAAGGGGTGCCGACGATCTGCAGTTTTTCCGCATCGGCGTACTTGCGAAACGCTTTGGGAAGAATGCGATCGAGCACGTCCTGCCGAACCTCGTTGGCGAACTTGGTGCGGATCAGCGACGCGGGGACCTTGCCCGGGCGGAAGCCCGGAAGGGCCGCTTTCTTGCGAATGTCTTCAACAACGTGAATGGTTTCTGCGTCGATCTCCTCTACGGGGACGACCAATTCAATTTCGTGCTTGCAGCCTTCGAGGAGTGCCATGGAGAAAAGAGGTATTCAAGAACAGGATTTCGGACGTGGGAAGCGCGGTGAGTAAATCACTCACCGCGCCTTGATTGCGATTTGTCTGGTTGTAGGCGAGACCTAGCCGCGGGCGCCGACAGCGACTCCGGCTTCGGCGCGCAGCGCCTCGGCTTTATCGGCGGCTTCCCAAGTGAAGGTCGATTCAGTCCGGCCGAAGTGGCCGAACGCGGCGGTTTTGCGGTAAACGGGACGGCGGAGTTGCAGGCCATCAATGATCGCTTTCGGCGTGAGGCCAAAGTTGGCTCGGACCATTTCAGTTAGGCGCACGGAATCCACAACGCCGGTGCCGAACGTGTCGACCATGACGGAAACGGGCTCCGCGACACCGATGGCGTAGGCGAGCTGCACTTCGCAGCGAGTCGCAAGGCCGGCCGCAACAATGTTTTTGGCGATATAACGCGCCATATAGCAGGCCGAGCGGTCCACCTTCGTCGGGTCCTTGCCCGAGAAGGCGCCCCCGCCGTGACGGCCCATGCCGCCGTAGGTATCGACGATAATCTTGCGGCCGGTTAGACCGGTGTCGCCATGAGGGCCGCCGATGACGAAACGGCCGGTGGGGTTGATATGGTACTTGGTGCCGCTATCGACCATCGCCGACGGAATGATGGGATCGATAACGAGCTTCCGAATCTGCGCAATGATCTCTTCCTGAGAGACTTCGGGAGCGTGCTGGGTGGATAGAACGATGGCATCAATGCGCTTCGGAGCGCCGTTGACGTATTCCACCGAAACCTGGCTCTTGCCGTCAGGGCGGAGCCAGTTCACCTGGCCGGCGCGGCGGACATCGGAGAGCTGCTTTACCAGCTTGTGCGCCATCATGATGGGCAGCGGCATCAATTCGGGCGTTTCATTGCAGGCGTAGCCGAACATCATGCCCTGATCGCCGGCGCCGCCCGTATCCACGCCCATGGCGATGTGCGGCGACTGGGTCTGGATCGCATTCAGGATGCCGCAGGTTTTGGCGTCGTAGCCCATTGCGGCATCGGTGAAGCCGATATCGGCAACCACTTCACGTACCAGATCCGGTACGTTGAAGATCGATTTTGTGGTGATTTCGCCGGCAACGATGGCGAGACCGGTGGTTACCAGGACCTCACAGGCCACGCGGCCCGTCGGATCATCTTTCAATACGGCATCAAGAACGGCGTCGGAAATCTGATCCGCCATCTTATCGGGATGGCCTTCCGTTACCGATTCCGAAGTAAATATGTGACGCAAGCCTTCAGCCACGAATTTCTCCTTGGGTTTTTAGTTGAATATTTTGACAAATACACGCACGCGCCGCAGATAGCGTAACCCAAAAACCATTATGTGCGCTTGGAACAGACAAGAGGGTGTTTCGGGGCGGGGGTTGCCAACTCGTTATTCTACCATGCGGCGCGTGATTCCGTGCGAAGAGGCCGTCAATCCGCGTCGCGGTGGACGGTTGACGGAGAAAACGCCGGCAGGCATACCGCAATGTACTCGGCCCCTTCCGCTCCGGGAGTGGAGTAGCGAATCCACTCGCCGGCATGGGTGAGGATCGCCTGGCCCGGCTCAACGATAGTGACGCCGTCCTTGTGTTCAACGTGAACGGCGCCCTTGATTACGATGGTGTATTCATCGAATTCTGGAGTTTGGCCGGGCTCCACCCAACCGCCGGGGCTACGCATGTGGGCGATGCTGATGGCATCGGTACCACTGTTGACGCGGCCGATCAACTCGTCGATCATCTTGGGTTTGGTTCCGGCGGCTTCTATACGGGTAGGGGCGGTGATCAGCGTTGGCATCTTCCGATTCTGACAAAAAGAGAGCCGGAAGGTGACTGCCGGCTCTTGAATCGGAGGATTCTTAGGACCGGGGCGCGGACGGCTTGCACGACGCCCGCGCCACGGAGAACAGCTAACTATTCCGTATTAAAAGACGTACTTGGCAGGGAAAATGTTTCAATCAAGTGACAATTGACCGCCCCGAATGCTGGCGGACTGAATTATAAAGATCGTATTATCAGCATGTTGCAAAGATGCCAGACTGAGCGACCACTATTCATCCGTTAAAAAAGCGGTCGTCTTTATCCCGGAAATCTCAAATGTTTTCCGGCAGCGTGGATTACCGCAGCGGGCACGGTCATCTACGAGCACCATGTAGCTCTGGCATTTGGAAAATCTGGCGCGATCGCGATCCTGCGCGCCGGCGGGCAGGCGGTCCTTCTTCCGGCGGATCAGCCATCTGAGTTCCAGAGGTTGCGACGTCCGGCAGTGAGGGCAGAATAGCTGCACGGTGCGCGTAGCGGGAGACTCGGAGTAGAACGACCGCTCGTCCATTTTTCCCTACAGTCGTGCCGGCTACTTCGGATAGGTCTTGGTGTGCTTGTTCCGCGAATTCCAGACCGTCATGGCGCCAGACTTCGTGGCGCTAACTTTGATGTAGTTGCCTTCGCCGGTATCGTTCAGATCGGCCAGGAATGCGTTCGAGACATTATGCTCCTGGCCGCCGGCGTTGGCGAAATGCAACTGCCAGAGGTCCTCGAGTCCCGGCGAAGACTTGACCACTTTCCACGCTTCGGGCGTTCCGCCTTTCCGGGAACCATTATTCATAATGGCAACCCGGGGACGAAGCGCGTGCACCAGCGCCGCGGGACCGCTGATATCCATGCCGTGGTGCGTCGTGACGTAGAGATCCACCGGACCCACTTTGTTAACCGGACACGCCAGTTCCAACTCCTTGTTCCAGGTCAGGTCGCCGATGTCGAAAAACTTGAAGTTGCCAAAAGTCACCAGGACACCAAGGCTGCGGGCATTTTCCGAAGGATCGTCGGCCTTCTTCGGGACGTTGGCGCAGAGCGGGTTCGGTTGGCCGCCTCCGGGTACAGGCTTATCGATGATGTTGCCGTCGGAGGTTAAAACCAGGACGTCGGCGCCTTTAAGCGGAATACGCTCGCCGGGTTTGACGCTGCTACGCTGCCCGCTGCTGGCCGCCTTTGTGTAAGCTTCCATCAACTGGTCGGCGGCGGCGCCTGTCTCGCGATTGGGGCCGTGATCGACAAAGGTCCCGACCGATATTTTGCTCAAAAGCTGGGTGATGCCGCCGACATGGTCGCGATGAAAATGGGTGATGAGAAGGTAATCGATTTTCTTAAGACCCGCCTTCTTGGCCACTTTTAGGATGCGATCGGCATCGCGGTCACCGAAGCCGGGCCAGCCGGTATCAATCAGCATCGATTGTTTTTCGGGCGTGACAAGCAGAGTGGCCTGCCCGCCTTCGACATCAATGAAATACACATCTAGTGTCTTTTCCGCGCCCGGCAAAATCAGGGAGAAAGTGAGGATCCACGTGGCGAGTACGATCAGCTTCATGCGCACTCATGCTACTGAAATTGGGGGGAACATGGCAAGCGGAACTTGCGTATGCTAGGTTAGGTCGAAACGCCATGCCCTTTTGCACACATTGCGGAACTTCCGTCGCACCCACCTCGGCGTTCTGCGGCAAATGCGGAGTTCGCCAGCCCGGACCTTTGCCTCCGCGCCCAACACCGGGTGAGGAGTGGCTGAATACGATCAATCCCTCGACGGCCAGCACCCTGTGCTATGTGCCGTTCATCGGATGGATCGCGTCGTTGATCTTCCTGGCCACGAATCGATTCCGCGAGGATCGGCTGGTCCGCTTCCACGCGTTTCAGGGCCTATATCTGTTTGTGGTGTGGCTGCTGGTGGATATTGCTATCGGTTCGTTTTTTGGCTTTGCGGGAGTGGCTGCACGGCGCGCGATCACCGGCAGTCTGAAGCTCTCCGTCCTATGCGGCTGGATCTTTATGCTTTTCAAGACTTCGCACGGCGAGGTGATCCGGCTGCCGTTTCTCGGGGACCTGGCCGACCGGTCTGTTACGGAACAGAGCTCCGGACGGCCCTGATAATTCCGAAACGCGGCGGCGGGGGACATCATCTGTACTTGTGCGAGGTAGTGTCCTGCGGTTGTGTTGTAGGCAGGGACTCTAAAGGCTTTTGATAGTGGTATCAGACGTGTCGGCGGTGGCCAATAGGAACCGGACTACCTGCCTTAGAAATTCGCTTGGTGTTTCCGATACTGGCAACTCGAACGCGCAATTGACGAAGCGTACATTGCGCATCCGCACTGGATTTTGCGTGAGGATCACGGTGCAATTTTCGCAGTAAAATTTAACGATCTCCCCGCCATCTAGGATTACGATCCTGTTTTTTACCGAAAACGGGCCGAAAGGCCCTATGTTGACAACTGAATATACTTGCTTACGGGCTTGGCGAGCCCGAATCCCTAGTGCTCCCCGGCAGGCCTTAACTTGGTAGGTCCGGCGGATCACATTGGGCTGTGCTTTGGATGTCTGCTCCGTCGCGGCTGCGGAGCAGACATCGGCTTGGTTCAACCGGGATATCATCTCATCAACCAGCGTTTGGTCGGCGCCAAGTTGCCGTAGCCGCTTGGCGTGGTGACGTACAAGTTTGGCTTTCTCAATCGCATGCATCGCTGCTGGATCCGGCTCTAAACACAGCGTCTTAAGTAATTGCGCATAGCCTGCGAAGTGTATCGTTACGATGTGCCCAGTTGCCGAACTCGGCTTCGACGGATTGGATCACGTCTTGCAGTTGGGCGAAGTAACGATTATGGAGGCAGCGG